>ENA-UOVV01002020-UOVV01002020.1-compost-metagenome-genome-assembly--contig:-NODE-2020-length-12543-cov-101.238469_pt1 | contig 12543 bp, 8 predicted proteins | sample MGYA00238155_ERZ761577 | MGnify/ENA primary metagenome ERZ761577 (study PRJEB28898, sample SAMN06268775) | compost metagenome | isolation source: Emeryville, CA | place: USA:Emeryville, CA | collected...
CCTACCCGCACGAAGCCCAGCCACTTGCCCTCATCGAGGCCCTCGCTCACGACCTCCCCATCGTCGCCACCCGTTGGCGCGCGGTCCCATCGATGCTTCCGCCCGCGCCCCACCCGCACATTCACCTCGTCGAACCCGCGTGCCCCGACCAACTCGCCGACGCCCTCCTCGCCGCCCGCCACACCGCCCCGCCTTCCGGCGAACTCCACGCCCACTACCTCGCCCACTTCACGCGCCAACACCACCTCACCGCCCTCGCCACCGCGCTCCAACAACCGCACTTGTCCCCTCGTTTCCAAGCCTGACATACACACTGCCATGGTGACCGACGCGGACGCGCCCGAGTCCATCCTTGCCCGCGCCACGCACTCCCAGCGAAGCACGCTGCTTTCGCACTTCATCCGCGTCCTCTGCAAGGTCCTCTCCGTCCTCGTCCTCGCCCGTCTCGTCGCTCCCGCGGATCACGGCCTCTATGCGATGGCCGGCAGCCTGACATTGTTTCTCACCGTATTCCGCGACTTCGGTCTCGGCGGCGCCGCGGTCCAGGCGCCCCGACTCACCGAAGACGACCGCACCACGCTTTACCGCGCGCACCTCTTCCTCGGCTTCGCGCTCTGCCTCGCCACGCTCGCGCTCATTCCCGCTCTCGTTTGGTTCTACGATCAACCTCGGCTGGCTCCGCTGCTCGCCGTCATGAGCGTCCACTTCCTCTTCCTCGGCTACAACGCCTGGCCCCGCGTCCTCCTCGCCCGCGACCTTCAGTTTCCCACGCTTAATCGCATCGAAACTTCCGCCGTCGTTCTCGCCACCGCCGTCATGATCGCCGCCGGCGCCCTCGACGCTGGCGCCTATTCCTTTGCCGCCTTTCTCCTCACGTTTGAAAGCTCGCTCATGTTCCTCGCCTGGCGCGCCTGCCCTTGGCGTCCACGCGGTCGATTCGATTTTCGCCGTCTCCGTCCGCTGCTTCGCACCGGCACCGATCTCACCGGCCTCCAAACGATCTCCTACTTCGCCGCCCACCTCGACACCTTCGCCGTCGGCCGCTGGTTCGGTCCGCGTTTTCTCGGCCTCTACGCCCGGCCCGCGCAGCTTCTGATCCTTCCCGTCCAACACATCGCGACCCCCCTCGCCCAGGTTCTGGCGGCCGCCCTCTCACGCACGTCTCCCCAGTCGGACGAGTTCCGTATCCAGCTCTTCAGGACGACCAACCTGATCCTCCACCTCACGTTCCCCTTCGCCACCTGTTGTATCGCCCTTCCTCTCGAAACCACCCGGATCGTCCTCGGACCCGACTGGCTCGACGCCTCCCCCTTCCTTCGCTGGTTCGGCGTCGGCGCGCTCTTTGTCGCGCTCAACGCCACGCTGCAACCGCTCGCGCTCGCTCTGCGCCGAACACGCCGGCTCGCCGGCTTCGCTCTCTTTTCTCTGATCGTCACCTCCTGCGCCGTGTTCATCGCGCGCGACTCCGGCCCCGTCGCCATCGCAGCCGCGGTCGCGCTCGTCCAAGGTTTTCTCCTCCTCCCGCGGCTCGCCTGGATCGTTCACGCCTCCGAAATCCGCCTGCGTGATTTCGCGTCCGCCGCTTTCGGTCCCATTCTCGCCTCGGCCGCATTCGCCACCGGACTGATCGCGGGAAAGGTCGTCTCCGCCCACACCTCCGCGCCTTTCCGTTTCGCCGTCGCCCTCGCCTGCGGCGGCGCTTGCATCGCCCTCGCCACCACCCTCTCCGCGCGGTTGCGCGACGAACTTCGTTACGTGTGGTCGCACCTTCCCGGTCGCGCCGCCTCCTCGCCCTCAGCAAAAGGCTCCGAGTGACAACACCGTTCCGCGTCGGCTTCGACACCAACCCTCTCTACGTCTCCTCCGCCGGCATCGCCCGCTATGTCCGAAGCCTGCTCGCGGCGCTGCGTGCGCTCGCCCCGTCCTCCTGCGACCTTTTTCCCCTCGCCTGGGAACGCCCCAACCTCTCCTACGCGCAACCCGCGCGCATGCTGAAAACCGCCTACCGCGAGCTTTTCTGGGGACGGTTCATCGCCCCTGCCCTTCTTCTTCGCCGCGACGCCGACCTCCTTCACTCCACCGGCAGCCTTTTTATCCGCGCCCCACGCAGTATCCGCCACGTCGTTACGCTTCACGATCTCAGCATCTCGCGACACCCCGAACGCTTCCGTCGCTGGCAGGCGCATAGCTGGCGCCGCCGGCAAGATGTCCTCCGTTCCGCGGATCGAATCATCTGCGTCAGCCGGTTCACCGCGGACGAAGCGATCAAGCTCCTCCAACTCCCCGCCGCGACGATCGACGTCGTCCCGCTCGGCATCGACTGGCATCCCGACTCCTTGTCGCTCACCGAGCGCGCACCCTCGTCCGCGCTTCCCTCCGAGTTCTTCCTTTTCGTCGGCTCGCTTGAGCCCGGCAAAAACCTCGCGCTCCTTCGCGAAGTCTGGCTCCACGCCGAAAACATCGGGCGCCCGCTTCCGCCGCTCGTGATCGTCGGCGCGCGTCGGCCCGGGGTCGCCCGGGAGGGCGCCGCTCCGTCCAACTGGCGTTACTTGGGGTGGCAACCCGACGAGGCCCTGCTCTTCCTCTATCGCCGCGCCCACGCCCTGCTTTTCCCCAGTATCTACGAAGGTTTCGGCATCCCCGTTCTGGAAGCCATGGCCGTGGGCTGCCCGGTGATCTGTTCACCCGTCGCCAGCCTTCCCGAAGTCGCCGGCGACGCCGCACTCTTCGCTCCGCTCACTCGCGAGGGCTACGAACAGCGCATCCGCTCTCTCCTCGCGGACACCACGCTTCGCGCCGACTTGATCCAACGCGGCCATCGCAACGCCGCTCGTTTCACCTGGAGCCACTGCGCCGCCGGCACGCTCGCCAGCTACGAGTCGGCGCTCACGTCGCCATGAACGCCTCTCGCCCGCCGCGTATCCTTCATTGCATTACTTGGTTTCGTCTTGGCGGCGCCGAACGCGTGGCGGTCTCGCTCGCGAGCGAGCTGCATCCACGCTTCGAGTTCGCCGTGCATGCCATCCTCGGCGTGCCGCCCGACGCGTTCGGCCGCGACCTGCAGGCGAAGCTTCGCGCTCACCACATCTCACACCATGCCGGCCCCCGCCTTCCCGTCAAATTCGGCGGTCTTCTCACCGGCGCTCTTTCGCTGCTCCGCACCATCGATCGCGTTCGCCCCGACATCATCCATCTTCACACCGAAATCCCCGAAGCCACCTACGCCGTCGCCCTCACGCTCCGTCCCCGTCTGAAATCGATTCCCGTCGTCCGCACGATTCACAACTCCCGCTACTGGCACCACTGGAGCGCGATCGGCCGTTGGACCCATCGGCGTTTGCCGCCGGCCCATATCATCGGCGTCTCTCACGACGCGCTGTCCGCATTTGAATCTCACGCCCGTTCGTGCGGCGACCCTTCCGCACCTCGCGGCACCCGCGTCATCTACAACGGGGTCGTTCCCCCGCCCCACCTTCCCGCTTCCGCGGTCCGCTCGCCGCTGCGTCTCCTCTTTGCCGCGCGCTTCGATTATCAAAAGGGCGCCGACCTCCTCCCGGAAATACTCTCGCATCTCGCCTCCGCGCGGCTTCCCGCCTGCGCCTTGACCGTCGCCGGTGACGGCGATCTCGCCGACAACCTCCGCGATCTCGCCCGCCACGCCCCGCCCAATTGGACCGTCGAACTGCGCTCTCCGATCCAAAATCTGGATACGCACCTCCCCGACTTCGACCTCGTGTTGATGCCCTCCCGGTTCGAGGGACTCGGCCTTCTCGCGATCGAAACCCTCATGCGAAAAATCCCGCTCGTCGCCACCCGCGCTTCCGGCCTTCGCGAAACATTCCCTCCCGATTACCCTTGGCTCGCCGAGCCCGGCTCCGCGACCGCCTTCGCCCACCTCCTCCAACTGGCCCTCGGTTCGCGCGCTGAATGGTCCGCCGTCGCCGAACGCGCGCAGTCGTTCGCCCTCGCCAGGTTCTCCCTTTCCAAGACGGTCGCCCGCTACGCCGAGATCTATTCGCAAATCCGCTCCACCGCCTGATCGCCCGCTTCACGACTTTTCCTGAGCCGGCACCCGGCCTCGGCCCTCCATGCCTCTTTATCTCCGCGATATTCCTCCCCGTCTTTTCGCTGGAGCCTCTTTCGTCCGCCCGCTCACATCTGCGCCACCTCGATGATCCTCGCACCCGTCTGGCGCACCCGCTTTTTCGCCGCTGGCGCGGCGATCGTCGCCGTGTGGCTCGCGATCGACATCGCTCACGGCCGCTTCGTCTGGCCCTCCGCCATCGCGGGCCTCCTCGCGCTCTTCCTTCTCGCCCGCGCGCAACCTCTCCCCCTCGGCCATCTCGCGCTCATCGTCGTCAGCGCCGGCTACATCGTCGGCAACCGCGGCTTCGCCCAGATTTCGCTCAGCCCCCGGCTTCCTCTTCTCCCCGCCGAACTCGCGCTCCTCCTCGCCGGCGGACTCCTTCTCGTCCAATCCGCCTGGCGCCACGACCTCCCGCTCCGCCGCGACCCGCTCAACATCGCCATCTTCGCGTGGATCGTCCTCGGCACGTTCCGCGTCGCCTTCGATGTCCGCACGTTCGGCTTCATGGCGCTCCGCGACTTCGCGCTCGTTTACTACGCCGCGTTTTTCTACCTCGGCCAGGATCTCGCCCGCGACGCCCGCAGCACCCGTGTTTTTCTCACCGTCGTCGCCTTCAGTTGCGCGCTCGTGCTTCCTCTTTTCCTCCTCTTCGAGCGCTTCCCCGACTTCTTCTTCAACGTCCTCTCCTTCCGCGGCAACCCGATCATCTATTTCAAAGGCGACCTCGCCGGCACTTTCATCGCCGTCGGCGCGGTGCTCTTCTGGCTGCGCTTCGAATCCGGCCGCCGCCTCTGGAACGCCGCCCTCGCCCTCCTCCTGGCCGGCGCCGTCGTCGCCATGAACAACCGCGCATCCCTCCTCGCCCTCCTCGTCGCCACCGGTTGGCTCGCCGTTCGCGGACGCTGGCGTTTCGCCGTCACCCAGGCCGTCGCCGGCGTTGTCGCCATAATTCTGATACTCTCCGTCGCGACCGCCCTGCGCATCTCCTGGGAAAAAACGCCCGTGTTTTCCCTCTACGAGCGCGTCGTCTCCATCGCCGATCCCGCCGGCCGGCGCGCGTATCGCGGCGAAGACACGCATTACAAAGGCGACAACAACCTCTACCGCCTCGTCTGGTGGCGAGCCGTCATCGACGAAACCCTCGACGGCAATCCCTATCTCGGCCTCGGCTTCGGCCACGATCTCGCCGAACGCTTCGTCCGCGAATACTACCCGGAAAACAGCGAGGAGTTCAACGTCCGCAGTCCCCACAACGTCCTTCTCACCATCTTCGCCCGCATGGGCGCCGTCGGTCTCCTCCTGTTTCTCACGCTCATCGCTTTCGTCACCCGGCAAACCTGGCACGCCATTCCCCACGGCCTCGCCCACGCCGCCCCTTGGTGCCTTGTCTGGGCCATGTTGGTCAGCGCCTGCCTCGGCGTCGTCCTCGAAGGCCCCATGGGCGCCGTCGTCTTCTGGACCACCCTCGGCCTCGCCCACGCCCGTTTATCCGAATCCGAGATCCGCCTCGACGCTCCGCCACCCGACCTCCCCGCATCCTGAAATCTGAAAATCTGACATCGGTAATCTGACCTCTCCTCTCCGCCCTCCCCGATTCCCGTTTTCCGATTTCAAGATCCCCGAATTCAAGATTCCCCACCCCTCGCATTGCCATCCCCGTTCACGCCCCTTTAGGTCCCCGCCACCGTGAACCTCCCTTCGCCCACCGACTACCTCGCCGTTTTCAAAACGACGACGCGCGGCCGCTGGGATCTCCTCACGCCTTTCGCGATTCTCGTCCTCAGCCTCTTTGGCATCGCGTTCATCTACAGCGCCCAGCTCTCCGTCAGCGGCAACGCCTGGCAAACCCAGCTCATCTGGCTCACCGGCGGCATCGGTATCTACACCATCGTTTCGCTGATCGATTACCGTTTCTGGCTCTCGGTCGCCCACTGGTTCTACGTCGCCTGCCTGATTCCCTGCTTCCTCGTGCTCATGCCCGGCATCGGCTCCGAGGTCTACGGTTCCCAACGCTGGATCAATCTCGGCTTCTTCTCCTACCAGCCGTCCGAAACCGCCAAGATCGGCGTCCTTCTCATCACCGCCTCGATCCTCATCCGCTCGAAAATCGGCACCGTGGCGCAATCGCTCGGCACTCTGGGGAAATTGGCCCTTGCGGTGGGTCTGCCCATGTTCCTTATCTTGCTCCAACCCGATCTTAAATCGGCGATTGTCCTGCCCCCGATGGTGTTCTCGATGCTCTACGTTTCCCGGCTTTCCGCGCGTTTCTTCGCCGGCGCCCTCGGAGCATTCCTCATCATCGTCGGCCTCGTGGCGTGGGATACCTGGCGCTACCAGCAGTTCATGGACGCCAACAACTACTCCTACGTGAACGATCGCGGCAAATTCGAGCCGCACACGTGGGTGCCGCTCCACGATTACCAGCGCAACCGCATCCTCTCGTTCGTTAATCCGGAGAAATACGACCCGATGGGCATCGGCTGGAATCAACGCCAGTCGCTCATCTCCGTCGGCTCCGGCGGGCTCACCGGCAAGGGCTGGACCGACGGCACCCAAGCCCAACTCGGCTACCTCCCCCGCTCCGTCGCCCACAACGATTTCGTCTTTTCGGTCATCGCCGAAGAAAAAGGTTTTCTAGGAAGTTTCACGGTTCTCGGCCTGTTTGGGATAGTGTTGTTCAACGGCATCCGCATCGCCGGTCTCGCCCGAGACCGCTTCGGCACCCTGCTCGCCATCGGCGTCACGGTGCTGTTCACGGTGCACGTGTTCGTGAACATCGCCATGACCATCGGGCTGGTGCCCATCACGGGCATACCGCTTCCTTTCATCAGCTACGGTGGCTCCTTCATGCTCAGTTGCTGCTTGCTGCAAGGACTGGTCCAGAGCGTCTATCGCTTCAGGAAGGATTTCGCATGAATCCCCTTCTTCGCGCTACGCACCGCCCTGCCGGAATCTCCTGCGCCGCTCCTGCCGCTCCTGGGGTCGCCGTCTTCAACACACCCGATACCCAACATGAGCGATCAACCATCGCAGTCTTCCCAACCGGGCTCCCCCCAGGACGTTGCCCGCAAATACGACGAAGAACTCGTTAACCCGCCGACTCCCACCGAGTCCACGCCCGTCTCCGCCGCCGAACTCAAAGCCGGCGCCGCCGAACGGGCCAAGCAACGTCCCCTCCTTCAAAAAATTCTCTCCGTCTTCCAGAAGGAAAAAGGTTCCTACCGCGAGCTCATCATCAACTCCGAGCCGCTCGAGAAGCGCGTCGCGCTGCTTGTCGACGGCCGCCTCGAAAAGTTCGAAATCGAACGCGAGTCCGACCACCGCATGGTCGGCGCCATCTACAAGGGCCGTATCAAAAATCTGGATGCCGGCCTGAAGGCCGCCTTCGTCGACATCGGCTACACCAAGAACGCATTTCTCCATTACTGGGACATGCTTCCCGCCGCCGCCGACTCCTCCGTCGAGGTCGTCCGCGTCAACAAAAAGAAAAACGCCCCGCCCCGTCCCGCCGAGCCCACCGTCAAGGACATCCCCCAGATGTATCCGCCGGGCACCGACATCGTGATCCAGGTCACGAAGGGCCCGATCGGCACCAAGGGCCCGCGCACCACCACCAATCTTTCGATCCCCGGCCGCTACCTCATCCTCACGCCGTTCTCCGACGGCTGCGGCATCTCGCGCAAGATCGAAGACCCCAACGAGCGCAAACGCCTCAAGCAGCTCATCAACGAGCTCACGATTCCCGAAGGCATGGGCGTCATCGTCCGCACCGCCGGCGAGGGCAAGAAAGCCCGCTACTTCGTTCGCGACCTCCACATCCTCCTCAAAACCTGGCAGGACATCCAAAACCGGATGCAGTCCGAGCGCGCCCCGGCCTGCCTCTACCAGGAACCCGACCTCGTCGAACGCACCGTCCGCGACTTCCTCACCGAAGAGGTCGACCGCGTGCTCATCGACTCCAAGGAAGACTTCGAGCGCACCCAGTCGCTCGTCGCCCAAATCTCCAAACGCTCCGCCTCGAAAATCGGACTCTACAGGGACAGCATTCCGATCTTCGAACGCTTCAACATCGAGCGTCAGATCGAGCAAACCGGCCAGCGCAAGGTCCCGCTCCCGTCCGGCGGCGAAATCGTCATCGACGAAACCGAGGCGCTCATCTCGATCGACGTGAACACCGGCTCGCACAAGAGCCGCGGCGGCGACGAGAAAAACGTCATCTACGCCGTCAACCTCGAGGCCGCCACCGAGATCGCCCGCCAGATCCGCCTCCGCAATCTCGGCGGCTTGGTGATCATCGACTTCATCGACATGAAGGAGCGCCGCCACCGCAACGCCGTCTACGAAAAGATGGTCCAGGAGATGGCCTCCGACAAAGCGAAGAACCACATCCTCCCGATCTCGACGCTCGGCATCCTCCAGATGACCCGCCAGCGCCAGCAGGAGAGCTTGTCGTCCAACCTCTACACCGACTGCCCGTATTGCCGCGGCCGCGGCATCGTAAAATCCGCCACAACGATGTCCGTCGAACTCCAGCGCAAGCTGAGCTCGGTGGTCCGTCGCCTCCAGCTTCGCAACGACGGCAAGGAGTATTCGCTCCGCGTCCTCGTGCACCCGAGCATCCTCGAACGTCTCCGCAGCGAAGACGCCGAACTGCTCGTCCGCATGGAAAAACTCTACGGCGTGAAGTTGGCGTTCCGCGCCGACCTCAACTACCACGTCGAAAACTTCAAAATCATCAACGCCATCACCGGCGAAGAGTATCGGTAAACGAACTCGATATACCGCGAATCGCTCCAAGAGCCCGGCATCATGCCGGGCTCTTTCGTTTGGTGCGCAAAACGTCCTGCGATTTTCGATCCGCTACAAGTTTTCCCCGATAGCAGCCCCCAGGCTTCGTGATGACGGTCGTTGTCGTCTCTTCACGCGCAGCCGCACAGACTACGCAGCGTCCCTGTGGAGAACCTGCAGGCCGCAATCCTCTGCGCTCCGCGTCTCGAGGAGAGACGCCTCGCCGAGCGCTCGACGAAAACCAACCGCGAAGATCCTCATGTTCAAACCCACCCTCCGGCAAATTCGCCCGCGCATCCTTGCCGCTGCGCTCGCGATCAGCTCCACCTTCACCGCCAGCGCCCACGCCAAACCCCAGGTCGACACCGAAATCCTCGCACCGGTCGATGCCGTCTCGGTGCATGTCGATCCCAGCGGCCGTTTCTCCGCCGTCATTCGCCAAGGGAGCCGCTACGCGATCTCGGTCGACGGCGTCACCGGCCCCGCGTTCGACCGCTTCCTCAATTTGCAGGGCTTGCCCATGCTCGGCCGCTACCAGTTCCCCGCCCTCCAAGGGTCGGACAAGCTCGACCATCCCGTCCTCTTCAGCGCCGACGGCAAACGCCACGCCTACATCGGCCTCGCGGGCGACGACTTCGTCGTCGTCGTCGACGGCAAGGAAGTCCACCGCGGGCGCTACGAAATCGGCGCGATCTCCGCCACTCCTCTGACGATCCAGTTCTCCCCGCTGGGAAAACACCACTGGTTCGTCGCCCGACACGAACTCCGTGGCGAACGCCCCGGCCACTGCCTCTTCCTCGACGGCAAGCCCGTTCCGCTTCGCCTCGCCGCCAACAGCTTCGCGCCCCTCGTGTTCAGCGATGACGACTCCCGCTGGGCGGTCCTGCCCGGACACAGTGAACTCATCCTCAACGGCAAATACGCCGGCTATTCCGCCCAGCCTCAAAGCTTCCTGCCCAACGGCAAACTCCTCTCTGTCTCCAAAGACGGTGTCCTTCTCGACGGCAAGCCGCTCGAACCTCGCGTCCACAAAGCCGTCGTCTCCTCGACCGGTCGCGTCGCCGGCCTCACGTCCGAAGGCGTTTGGCTCGACGGAAAAATCCTCCCCGAAACAGCGGGCGCCCAAAACCTTCTTTTTAGCCCCGACGGCAAACGCCTCGTCATCCACGGCCGGTCCGAAGTCTCGATGTGGCAGTGGCTCGATGGAAAGCGCGGCCCCAACTACTCGGGCTTTAAGAACGTCGGCCCGAATCCGACCGACCGCATCTACGCGACTTTCACCGCCGATTCGTCCGTGTGTCTGTCGATCGCCATCCAAGGCTCCCTGCATTTCCCGCTCGTCAACGGCAAGGAGTCCGACGGCTACAAGTTCGTCGAAAGCTTCGTCCTCGCTCCCAAGGGCAATCGCTTCGGCTACGTCGCGACCCAAACCTCCAACGCTTCCGTCGCCGTCATCGACTCGAAAATCTACTCCAATCCCGAGTGGCGCATCGGCAACGCCAACACCACTCCCGCCGTCGTCCGCGAAAGTCTGACGTTCAGTCCCGACGGCAAACGCAGCGCCTTCGCCATCGGCAGCAACAAGAACTCCGCTCACTTCATCGACGGACAACCGGCCACGTCGCCGGATCAACAAGCCGCCCCGTGGGCCGGCAACGCCTTCACTCAATCCGACGGCCGCTCCGCGCTCTTCTCTCCTGACAGCAAACTCGTTTCCTACGTCACCAAGGAGGGCAAAAACTACCACGTGCGCGTCGACGGAAAATCGATCTGGTCCTTCGAAAACGGCCAGCGCTCGAATCCCTTCTTCACGCCCGATGGCAAACACCTGTTCTGGTTCAATCTCGAACGCGCCGCGAGCGGACGCGGCTCCGAGCAGATCCTCTACGCCAACGGCCAGCGGGTCGCCGCCTTCAATTACCAGCAGGCCCCCGCGGCGTCGCTTCCGCGCTTCGTCGGTTACGTGACCATGGGCGAAGACGGAAAACTGCGTATCATCGGCGCAAGCCCCGAAGGTTTCGTCCGCCACACCATCACCCCTTCCCGCGATCTCACGCTCCCCGCCACTCTCGCTCAGCTCAAGTGACCAAGCCCCACGCCGGCAACTTCTGAAACGTTCCGGCTTCATCGGCCGCCGCGCGAATTTTCGTCGGCGGCCTTTTTCAATCCGCGCGTCTTCAACACCACAATCGTTGAAACAACCGGCCCCTCCCGCGTGTAACACCCTCGCCCCCGCCGCTCCACCGCCTCACTCCATCCGGCATGTTCACGCGCCTCCCGTTCACGTTGATCCGCTCCCGCCTGAGCCCGAGGTTGCTCGCCCTTCTCGCTCTCGTTTTCTCCGCCACCGCGCTCGCCCAAACCCCGGCGCCCGCCGACGCTCCTCGCGACGACTTCCTCAATCTCGTCGTGCTCGAGCCCTTGGTGATCAACGGCGAGCCGCTCTCCATCTCCATTCTCGCGCGCACCAAAGCCGATCGCCGCTACGCCGAAAAATTCGCCGACGATGTCATCGAAGTGGTTTACGCCACCCTCGATAACTCCCCCGGGAAGGGCCTCGTCATCATCGGCGAAGAAGGCGAACCGCACCCGATCGTCGTCTTCCGACAATTTGTCGCGCTCGCCGAAACCCATCAGCTCGATCCTGACGTCGCCGCTCGTGCCACCCAGCTCGTCGAAGCGATGCGCGCGTGGGAGCGCCGCTTGAACTTCGAGGAAGCCGCAAAAGATGGACTACCCATCGAAACCTTCCTCAACGCCCTCCCGCTCCCGCTCGAGGGCATCGGCTCGAAACTCTATCAGATCGCATGGGCCGAAGGTTTCGAGCCCCGCCGCCTCGACGCGAAACTGCGCTCCCTCACGCCCGCCGAGCTCGAGAACGACCAGCTCTCACGTTTCGACTGGGTGTTCTACCTTCCTCCGCGCAACGCCTTCCGCGACGTGATGAAAGCGGTCGTTCCCGTGATCATGAAAAAGGAAAAGATGGGTCCCATGAAGCGCGCCGCGGTGCGCAGCGCCATGGTCGTCTTCGCTCCCGCCATTCGCAAAGGCGTCGAAAGCCTGCGCAAGGGCATGCTCTTCTTCACCGTCTTTCGCGCCCGCAGTTCCTACGGCGACGACGATATCGCCGAGCTCTCCCGCGCTTACGCGCAGGTGTTGATGCCGGACTTCAAATTCAACGAGTCCAGCGCACACGATCGCGCCGTCGCCGCGATCGAAGCCCAAAAGCTCGCCAACCTCGAGTATGCGAAAGACCCGTTCGTAAGCCCGCGCCGCCTCGAGGCGTTTGATCCGGAATCTTTCGCTCCGTTCGTCGGCGACTACGCCGAGAAGTCCGAAACCACCCACCGTTTCGCACGCGATGGCCGCACGTTCACCTGGCAATATCGCGACCAGGATCCGCGTCCGTTCTATCCTGCCGGCGAACGCCTCTTCGTTTCCGAAAACGGCAAGATGACCCTGGAGTTCCTGCTCGACGACACCGGCGCCGTCACCGGCGTCGAAGAGCGCTGGCCCCGGAAACGTAATACCGTTCCCCGAAAATAGCGGAACGCGTAGGCGTTTCGTCCTCCCGACGAAACCCCTACGCGTTCGTCCCGGCGGTTGATTTCGAGCGAGCCTCGCGCTTCCTACTCCGGCTGATAATACCGCGTCATCGCTTCCGCGAT
>ENA-UOVV01002021-UOVV01002021.1-compost-metagenome-genome-assembly--contig:-NODE-2021-length-12543-cov-14.214206_pt1 | contig 12543 bp, 11 predicted proteins | sample MGYA00238155_ERZ761577 | MGnify/ENA primary metagenome ERZ761577 (study PRJEB28898, sample SAMN06268775) | compost metagenome | isolation source: Emeryville, CA | place: USA:Emeryville, CA | collected...
GTGGTCATCATTGATGATTTGTCAAATTCAGAACTTTTTGTTTTGGACAGAATCTCTGAAATCACCGGAACAAAACCCGATTTTCATCAAATTGATTTGAAGGATGAAAAATCGGTTCAACAATTTTTTTCGGAAAACAAAATTGATGGCGTGATTCATTTTGCGGCGCACAAAGCGGTGGGCGAAAGCGTCGAAAAACCACTGATGTATTTCAAAAACAACATTTTGGGATTGCTTCATGTGTTGGCTGCCATGAAAGAAAACGAAGTCGATCACTTCATTTTCAGTTCTTCTTGTACAGTTTACGGACAAGCCGACCAAATGCCGATTGACGAAGCTGCACCCATCAAAAAAGCAGAATCGCCTTATGCCAAAACCAAACAAATGGGCGAAGAAATTCTGGAGGATTTTGTTTCGGCTTTTGAGAAAAAAGTAATTTCACTTCGGTATTTCAATCCGGTGGGTGCCCATCCTTCGGCTTTGATTGGTGAACTTCCCAAAGGAATTCCTAACAACTTGGTTCCGTTTGTGACCCAGACGGCAGCCGGCATCCGAGAACAACTTTCGGTTTTCGGAAATGATTATCCGACCCGCGACGGAACTGCCATCCGCGATTATATCTTCGTTTGCGACTTGGCGGATGCGCATGTCAAAGCTTTGCGCCGATTGTTGGAAAACAAAAACAAGGAAAATTTAGAAATATTCAACTTGGGAACCGGAATTGGTTCCACCGTATTGGAAGTAGTGAAAACCTTCGAAAGCGTCAATGATTTAAAATTAAATTACAAAATCGTGGGCAGAAGAGCGGGTGACATTACCGAAGCTTATGCCGACAACACCAAGGCTGCAAAGGAATTGGGCTGGGAACCCGAGACTTCATTGGAAGAAAGCATGAGGACTGCATGGAAATGGCAGAAGACACTGAATTGATTCAACCTGGGAGCATATTGCGGCTTGATACGATTGAATAAAACACGAAGCAATACATTGATTCTGTGTGTTTTACTAAAATAAAATAAAGAGATTTTGGAGCAGGGCAATCCTGCTCTAAATATTTTTGAATGCTTCAAATCGTATAAAGTGGAAAAAATCAATATCTTTAGCCTTGTAGAATGATGAAACTATCCGTTCAAAATATGAAAAACTCCAAGCGGCTTTTGAGGGTTAAAGATACGGTGAGTAAGCAGGATATTACCACACGAAAGATTCGTGCGGTAGCGGGGGGCTTCGGGAGTGTGGGAGACGGGTAGTTCTTTTCTGTCGCCATAACTTCGAATTTAGGAAACAAATTTCGGACTTTAAATCGGGAAAGGACATACAGAACTTTGGGGAAGAGTTATATTATAATCCCACCGTATTTGAAAAAGGTTAGGTTTGCGCCCTTTATAAATTCTGTTAAATCCATATCTGCATCAGCATCTGAATTTACTAATTCAAAATAATATACGACTGGATTAACTCGGGTCGATAAGATATAATCGACTGACATGGAGTCTGCTGGGTTTTCAATTCGTTTAGGAAATGTCCAAAAAGAAAATCGTTTTGTTTGAGGATTGGGATTTATTTGAGATAGTTCTTGTAAGCAACAGAGATTACCTCTTATTTCAGTTGGAACAAATAAACCATTTTCTAAAATTTGAATAAACACATCAGATAATGGTTCTAAAAATTCAATTTCAATTCCGTCAATAATTGCTTTATTTTCAAATAATTGAATTTTCTCTTTGGTAATTTTAGAGTATTTTAAATTCCCATCACGAGCATCAAAGACTTTTTTAAGTGGATTATAGTATGTGGGATTATCATTAACCTGAGCGAATAAAAGATTGCTTAGAGAAAAAAATATGATTAAAAGTTTGAAGTTTATTTTCATTTAGCCATTAGTTTAATTTATAAGCCATCAATCCCCTTCCTCTCCCATTTTAAAAAGTTTTTAAAAATTCCTCCGGCGTCATCACGGCCAATCGGCTGTTTTTATAATCTTTTATATTTCTTGTGATGATTAGTTTGAGTCCTTTTTCCTGTTGCGCCGAGTAATTTTGCAGGGCATCTTCGAAATCCTTAAAATCTGAATTCAGAGCTTCTAAAACTATGTTTTTATTGATTTTTGAAACTTCCAGAAAGTTCATCATCATCTTTAAACTATCTATTACCTTTTGATGTCCAGCGGTTTTCCGTAACAAATAATAAGCATTGCTCAACATTATTGGTGTCACATATCCTTTTAATTCGCCTGTTTCGCACTTGCTTAAAAGTTGCGAGGCATCGTCAGCAAAAGGTTTCCGATCAAAAAGAAAATCGAGTAGAACATCTGTGTCAATTAATATCTTTTTCATTCAAATACTTTTCAGAAAGAAGGTCGGTCAGTTCTTTTTTATAATCAAAATTTTCAGGCAAATTGAATGACCCCTTGAGCGATTTCACAATGGGGGAAAGCTCTGAGTTTGAGTCTTTCTCAGAATCTACCAAAGATTTCAGATAATTTTCAACCATTGCAGAAAGGCTTCTTTCCTGTTTGCGTGCATATATTTTGGCCTTTTCGATTACATCCTTATCGATTGTTAATGTCAGTTTGGTGCTCATACTAAATTCTTTACTTACAAATTTAAGGAATAAAACAATAAATTATATGTGATAGTTTGATAAAATATTCCCCGCTGCCGCACGATTAGTATCAGCATATCGTGTGGCATTTAAATTCTCTTAAATTCATACCTTCCAATTAATCAGTACAGTTCCATCCCGAAAGCTTTCGGAAGTGTGGGTGGAAAAAAATTCAATATCTTTAGCCATATTAAAAACTCCAACCGGCTTTTGAGTGTTAGAGATGCGGTGAGTGAGCAGGATATTACCACACGAAAGATTCGTGCGGTAGCGGGGGGCAATTGAGTATAAAAAAGATTTTCGAATCATTCACCGATTCTGCTTAACTTTGGATCAATCGCAACAGCGGTCGAATTGTTCCGAATAAAATTATGAAAGTCAGAATTGTTACAATAGGCGATGAAATCCTTTTTGGACAAGTGGTGGATTCAAATTCCGCATTTATTGCGCAGCAGCTGGATCGAATTGGCCTGGAAGTCGATGAGATACTTTCGATTCATGACCGCCACACACTGATTGTTGGGGCACTTCAGAAACTCTGCCCCGAAAGCGATTTAATCATTATGACCGGCGGACTCGGCCCGACCAATGACGATTTGACCAAAAAGGCACTTGCCGATTTTATAGGTTCAGAAATGGAAATCGACCCTTTGGTTTTGGAAGATCTAAAGAAAAGATTAAAGAAAATCAATCTTCCGATGAACGGTCTGAATCAAGAACAGGCGTTGCTGCCCAAAAAGTCGTCTGCGCTTCACAATCCGTTCGGGACTGCCCCAGGAATCTGGACCGAATACAACAATTGTGTGATTATCAACCTGCCGGGTGTTCCTTTTGAAATGAAAAATCTGGTCAAAACAGAAGTGATTCCCAGACTTCAAAAGAAATTTGATCTTCCCTTTGTGATTCATCATTTTATTGCGGTTTCAAATTTTCCCGAAAGTGAACTTGCTCTGAAAATTGCGGACTGGGAAAACCATCTGCCCAAAAATCTGCATCTTGCCTATCTGCCCGAAAGAGGAAAGGTGAAACTCAGGATTACCGGCAAAGACAATGACAAAATCAAACTTCAGAAACAAATCGATACCGAAGTCGAAAAACTGATTCCACTGCTTGGAAAGCATCTGGATTCTGCCGTCAGCGGTGCCACAGAAGAAGTGCTCGGAAGCAAACTAAAAGAGGCCGGTCTGACAATTTCAACCGCCGAAAGCTGTACCGGCGGAATGATTGCTCATCTGATTACATCGGTAGCCGGGAGTTCGGGCTGGTACAAAGGCTCGGTGGTTTCGTATGCGACGGAAATCAAAGAATCACTGCTTGAAATTCCAAAAGAACTGATTGAGAAACACACGGTTGTCAGCCAAGAAGTTGCGGTAGAAATGGCAAAATCTGCTGTCCAAAAATTAAATACCGATCTGTCGGTTTCGACCACCGGTGTGGCAGGTCCGGCAAAAGGTGAGGACGGAAAGGAAGTGGGAACGGTCTGGATTGCGGTGACCGACGGAAATTCGGTGTTGACAAAAAATTATTTTTTCCCGTATTTAGAAAGAGATGATTTCATCCTTCAGGTTTCCAGACTGGCGATGCTGAAAGTGATTGAATTTATCAAAAATCATTTTGAAAAATAAAATCAGCATTTGCACTTTTCACGGCTTCTTCTTTCCATTTCTCTGTTTCTGAACGGATAAATCTTTAGTCCAAAATAAAAATCGACCCCATGCAGTTTTTTGTGTGGAATAAAAATTGGCAGCACATTTTCACTTCCGATGATCAGTGGTCCGAATCTGAAGAATGCGCCCAATTGGATTTCGTTGTATTCATAAGCAGAAACCGAAAAGCCGTAGGCGAGTTTGTGAATTGAATACAAATAGGAGAGGTGTACGACATTGTTCCGCTTCAGACTGTTTTCAAAAAACGGAATGCGCTGAATCCAGTTCAGGCTCAGGTATTGTTCAGCCGAAATACTTTTACTTGCATTGAAATGAAGCGCAGTAGGCAATCCGATTTTGAATTCGTTTGAAATCAGCGACTGTTCGGGATTGCCGTACACTTCGTTGCTGATGATTTGTGCAAATTGTTCCGGATTTTCAAATTCAACATCAAAGACAGGATTGTTGGTGTACTGAAGTTCATCGCCCATATACCGATGAACAAAACCATCGAAATTTATCATGCCCAAATCTATCAGATTCAAACTTATTTTTAAATCATACGGCTGATTGTACTGACCAAAATCAACATAAGCCAAACCAATGTCTAACCCAAAGCCTTTCCCCGAACTTTGATAATTGTAGCGGTTGTTTTCAAAATCATAACCGCTGGAATATCCGGCTTCAATATCAAAATCTGAGAGGTATAAATTTTTAATAAAACCCACAGAATCTTCAGGGTTTGTTACCAGTTCTCTTCTCATCACTGCATTTTGATGGTTTTTTAAATAGACGGCATCATTTCCGATAAGGTATTTGAAATTTGCGCCCACTACCCAGTGATTTTCTGAATACTGAAAAACATCGGTGGACAAGTTCAACCCGATTTCTGTCCAGTTCATAAAAGTGAAATCAAAGGGACCGAGATTGTACAAAACCGGTTCCATGATTTCTTGATTGGTGTATTTCAGGTAATTATCTACTTTTATAATCGAGCTTTGTGTTCTGAGTTTTGAGAACAGTCCGGCTGAAAAATTCCTTTCGGCCAATTTGAAATTAAATGAAAACGAAGGCCCCATTAATTCAGAACTGAAATGAAATCCGGTTTGGTCGTGGTTATAATAATCCCAGACTTTTTTTGTGTTTTCACCCGTTATATTACGACCGATGTCCGATTCTTTGATGTCTCCTTGCAAAAGTCCGAGCAGACTCGATTTAGAAATATAACCGTATTGACTTCTAAAAAATATGTTCTCAGAAAGGAGATGGGCATCCCATTGGTTGGGATTCAGAAACGGCTGGGTGGGAGAAAAACCTACATTGCTAATACCGCTGTATGGGTCATTGCTGAAAATATAGGGATTTTGAGACTTTAAGCGGACAGCCAAAATCACAAAAACCATCAGTATATAGAATCGAAAAGACATGTCCTTAACCAACCTAAAATAAAAACGGTCTTTGGCTGAGATTTTTTTAATTTACCAAAACAAAAAAACCCGAATCACTTCGGGTCTTTGTTTTGTATAATTATTTGATATTGAATCAGTCAAAAGGCTGATGAACACCCAGGGAAGAACTTTGTACATTGAGTGCTTTTCTTGTAGAGATGGAGTCGCCGTTCCCGAGGACAAAGGCTACAAGGCTCAGGTTTTGTGTATTTGTCACATTGGACGGAAGCGGATAAGTTCTCTCCCATGACCAGACAGCTCCTTCAGCAATGGATTCTTGTGGAATCGTATCTCCATAAATATCTGTGTATGCCTTCAACAATATATGATTCTGCGGAAAATCCGGAATGGGGTTCGGCATGTCTGCATAGTTGTACGCTGGATCACAGTTGATAATCGTTGAGCCGCTGAAATAGTTGGCTTGATTGTGCGAAAGCCCGTCTTCAATCAGATAAACCACCAGTTTTGCGTTTGAAATTTCATCGGTCGCAAAACCTACCTTGACATTCATGGTTAAGCTGTTTCCATTCAAAGTTGAATTGATGGACAACCCCAAAGGTGCGTTTTGACTCAAAAGTGCTTCTGCTTGACTTTCAAAAAACTCCGGATTGTTTGGACATGGATTAGGCCCTTCGTCTTGATTGACTTTAATAGTACGGTTAAATTGACCGGCAGGTGCGCCTCCGGTGTTGTAATATGCAGCACTCATCATTTGCGAAGCATGTTCATATTCCCAAGGATCTGTAGGAGAACCGGGTGTATGAATGGCAACGGGAATGACATTCGGGCTGTAATCGGTGAGATAATTGGTAATGGTAATCATTCTCGGACAGTACCCGCACCAAGTCCCTGTGTAGTCTTCCAGCAATAATTTTTGTGTATATTCTGATGGAGTAACAGCTGTGGAAGCAAATGTTTTTGTGCTTGTGGTTTTGCCGTTGTAGGTAGCATAAACTTCATTGTAATCATTGGGTTCGATGGGTACAAAGGTGTTTCCGGCAATCGGTTCTCCGTTGACAAAAAATGCAGCCTCTGCACTTACATCTCCTGAAATACTTGAAGATACATAAAAGGTCACGGGTGTTTGTACGGGCACTGAAGAGGCACTTACTGTGAGTTCAATCAGTTCGTCTCCAATATCTTCTTCGGTTCCGCAACCGATTAAAAAAGTAGAAAAAACTGCTAATAAAATAAATGTGTGTGTCAGATTATTTAATTTTTTCATAACTATGAATTAATTTTTGCTAATTTAGCTTTTTCATAACACACAAAAAAAATAAAATGAGAAAAATTATTTATGTCCTTACTTTGGTGATAAGTATGGGATTTCTTACGGCACAGGAAGCTGATTTTCCTGATGCACCCATCCGTGATTTAAAAGGCAATCAAGTAAACATCAAGGCTGAGTCGATGGAAGGGAAAACCATTGTTCTGGCATTTTGGGCGACTTGGTGCGGCCCGTGTATGTTGGAACTCAATGCAATCAATGACAAAATTGACGATTGGGCGTCGGAGACTGATTTTCAGTTTTATGCGATTTCGTTGGATGACTCCAAAACCGTAGGAAGGGTTCAACCGATGGTCAACGGAAAAGGTTGGGATTTTGATATTTTACTCGATACCAATAATGATTTGAAACGATTGTTGAATTTCTCCACACCGCCTTTCACCGTGATAGTAAAAGAAGGCAAGATTATGTACAAACACATTGGCTATCAGCCTGGTGCTGAAGATAATCTTTTCGAAAAAATCAAAGAAGTCAACAATTAATATATTATAAGATATAGAATTTCAGCGTTATTATTATTAAAGCGCTTTACAAAGCAAAACACACACACATGAGAAAAATTTATAGACCTATGTTGCTGCTTCTGACAGCATCGGGTTTGTCATATGGACAAATTGAAATAGGCGGTGGAACCTTTTCGGGTGGCATTGAATCTACCTCCCAATGGTATCAGTCAGATGACGATTTGGGAATTGAACAACCCAAAAACCCTTTTCGCTCCAACAATTATATAAGGTTGGATTACAATTACGGGAAATTTTCTGCCGGCATACAATACGAAGCATACTTGCCCAATGCTTTAGAAGGTTATTCGCCCCGTTTCAATGACAATAAAATTGCAACCTATTATGTCAACTACAAAGGCGAGGATTTGGACATCACTGCGGGTAATTTTTATGAACAATTCGGAAGTGGTTTGATTTTGAGAAGCTGGGAAGACCGTCAAATCGGAATCAATAACTCCATTCGCGGGCTGCGTGTCGCATATACACCCAATGATTATACCACTATCAAAGGTTTGATAGGTAAACAGCGGTTGGGATTCGAAACGACCCAAGGAACGGTCGGTGGATTGGATGTAGAAACCAATCTGATACGACTTTTCAACAAAGAAAATTTTTCAAGCACCCTGACTGCGGGATTCAGTTATGTGGGACAAAACGAAGATTACACCGGGCCCGTGGAGGATTTCCCGCAGAACTATAATAACTTTTCTGCCCGACTGGGATATTCAGGGAGTTCAGGCATATACGCAGGTGCAGAATATGTGCACAAAGGCGAACGGCCGATCATCAGTGGTGAACAAGCATCTGATAATTTTTATGACGGAAACGCCGTTTTGTTGAATCTGGGTTATTCCACCCGAGGATTTGGGATAAGCACCACATTCAGAAGAATGGAAAATATGGGGATTTATGGAGAGAGAAGTATGAGCGACCCTGCTTTGAATTCCTACAATGAAGCCATCGTCAATTATTTGCCGGCACTCACCAAACAACACGATTATCTGTTGACCAATATGTATGTCTATCAAGCCCAGCCAAACATTGATGCCAACACCCACGAAGTTGGGGAAATCGGTGGTCAGATTGATGTTTTCTACAACATCAAAAAAGGCACAACCTTGGGAGGTAAATACGGTACCAAGCTGGCAGTCAATGCTTCTTATTGGAATGGATTGAATGCGGAATTTAATGATGACATGACTTACACCACCAATTTCTTTGATTTTGGTCGGAAGTTCTTTCATGATGTGAATTTTGAAATCAATAAAAAATGGAACGATAATTTTTCCTCCATCATCACTTATATGCATCAATATTATGACAAAGCAATTGTGGAAGGTGGCAATTACAGCCACATCATCGCCAATGTGGTGGTGGGCGATTTTCTGTATAAATTCAATTCAAACAATTCGGTTCGTTTCGAATTGCAGCACCTTCAGACCAAAAGAGACAAAAAGAACTGGGCAGCAGCATTGGTTGAATACAACCTCAACCAGAAATGGAACTTCTATATTGCGGACAATTACAATTACGGAAATGACAACAAGGATGAACGATACCACTATTATATGATCGGCGGGAGTTACGCCAAGGAATCCACGCGTTTGAGTCTGAATTACGGCCGTCAGCGGGGGGGGCTGATATGTGTGGGCGGAGTTTGCAGGTATGTGCCTGAAAATACTGGCTTTACACTTTCATTAGTAAAAACATTTTAGTATTTTTGAAAATTCAAATAAAATTAATTCAACACACAAAATTTATGGTTATGAAAAAATTATTTACAAAAGTTCTTTTGCTCGGGCTCTTCCCGCTGGCTTTTGGACAGACGATTGTGAGCACTACGCCTGAAAATAAAAAGGCGATATTGGAAGAATTTACCGGGATTTACTGCGTTTATTGCCCTCAAGGACATGCGATAGCAGAACAGATTCTCGATCAAAACCCTGGAAATGCATTTGCGATTAACATCCACCAAGGCAGTTATGCAAACCCCTCAGGTGGAGACCCCGATTTCAGAACACCATGGGGCAATGCAATAGCCGGTCAGACAGGCCTTGCAGGGTATCCTGCGGCTACAGTGAATCGACATGTTTTCCCGGGAAGAGAACAGGGTGCAGGAGGTACAACCGCGATGAACAGAAACAACTGGAAAGCCGCAGCACTTGAAATCATGGCGATGCCTTCTTATCTGAATATGGCCGTTGAAGCAACCATTGACATTGAAACACGAGAGTTGACAGTTCATGTAGAGGCGTACTATACTGGCAACAGCCCTGAGTCAACCAATTATCTGAATGTGGCTTTGTTACAGAACAACACCTTGGGCCCACAGACTGGTGGCGGACAAGGCAATAATTATGTTCACATGAGAAGATTGGTGGACTTGCTGACTGGACAGTGGGGAGAAGTCATTAACACCACAACCACCGGTTCCTTTGTTGATAGAACTTATACTTATGCCATTCCTTCAGCTTACAACAATATTCCGGCAGTATTGTCCGATATGGAGTTGGTGGTATTTATGACCGAAACCCATCAGGAAATCATCAGCGGTAACGGCGCTTTCCCTGCTTTGTTGGGGCTTGAGTATCAGTATGATGCTGCTTTGATCTCCATCAGTAATGTGGACGAAACCTGTACCAATGTTATCGCACCTGTGGTAACGGTTCAAAACAACGGAGAAGAAACCATCAATTCACTCGAAATTGAGTACAAAATCAATGGCAACCCTCACACATATACCTGGACAGGTACGCTGACTTCATTGCATGCGACGGACATTGAATTGCCTGAGGTGACATTTGATATATGGTCAAACAATAATCTTCAAATCACAATACTTGACAACGATGACAATCCTGAAAACGACAGCATGACAAAGTCTTTCGAAAGCGCCCCGGATGCAGAAACATTTGATTTGGTACTGACCCTGAATACCGACAACAATGGAGGACAAACCCGTTGGATTGTGAAAAATTCAGCCAATCAGACCATCAAACAAGGCAACAATTACGGTAATAACCAGACATACGAAATCGATATTCAATTGCCTGCAGACGACTGCTACAGCCTCAGAATATTGGATACCGGCAACGATGGAGGTGCATCGGTATTACTGGCTGACGCCAACGGAAATGTTCTGATTGAATCAGACGGTGATTATGGAGGAGGATTTACAAAAGCATTTTCAAAAGGTGCATTGGGAACAAATGAAGTGGAACTTGCAGTTGTGAGCGTTTATCCGAATCCGACCACTGGTATAGTAAATATCAGCAGTGAGAAAAACATTGATAATGTATATGTGTATGACATTTCCGGCAAACTTCTGAGAACTTTCAATAAACTCTCAACCGACAAAACTGTATTGGATTTGAGTTCGTTTACCTCGGGAACTTATATTTTGAAAGTTGAAACCGGTAAAAAAATAACAACCAGAAAAGTAATCATTAAATAAGAATAGAAGATGAAAAAGATTTTTTTAAGCACATGTCTTTCATTGTTTGCCTTTTCTGCCTTTTCTCAGAATCAGGACTATACTATTTCTGATTTGGAAGGAAACCAGTATGAAAACAACTCAATTCATGTGTTCAATATACATGGAACTTTTGCTGATCCTTTGGAGGAGGCAAAGCTACACTTGCTGATTGAAAACCAGGAAAATGAAGACATATACATCAGAGCTGAAGTGGTTGAAATGGTGAATACTGATGGTACCATGGCTCAATTTTGTATAGGAGGACCTTCTGGGAACTGTTTCACTCCAATCTCTACCGGAGTTTTTTATCCGAATACCGATGGGGGTGTCATGTACGCAGCTGCTAATTGGGGAATGTTTGATTATATCATCAATCTGGATCCTACAAATCTTGCAGAATACAAGGTAAGGTTTGTACAGACCGATGGAGCAGGAAACGAACTTCCGGACACCAATTTTTATTTGACATACATATATGATGAAGATGCCATGGGTGTGATTGATGTGCAGTCAAAATCCATTGCTCAGATTTATCCCACTGTTGCCAAAGGTTCGACTACTGTGAATCTTAAGGAAGATGCAACGGTTCAGATTCTGAATGTTCAAGGCAGAATCGTAAGAACACTGAATCTGAAACAAGGAGAAACCAAGCTGAACTTGAACGGACTGTCAACCGGCGTGTATTGGGTAGCTTTCAAAGGCGTCTCAGGTACTACTACGAATATCAAAGTTTTGGTTAAATAATTGAGATTAAATTTTATTGAAAACCGTCCCAAAAGGACGGTTTTTTTTATGAATTCATTGAAAATAAAGGCAATGGGTCTCCAGTTTTTGGTAAAGGGGCTTTTTCCCCTCTAAATTAGGGCCAAAAACCTTTGTATTGCATTTTTATTATTTTGAAATTTGCGGTGTTTATTAGAATATTGAATTTACAACAAGAAATAAACAATTAGCTAAATATGGGATTCTCTCTTTAAGATCCAACCAAACCAAAAAAATTAATGCAATCTTAACCTACCTAATCCATCTATCAAATTAAAAATCCTCGGGCTCTTTACTGAGGATTTTTATATTATGCAGCTTAGCAGACAAACAAAAAACCGGCACAAGGCCGGTTTGTTTCTTTTAAATATAAAAGTCAAAATTTGTAATCAAAACCCACACCCAACGAAGACAAAGTTGATCCGTCGCTGCTGATCCCTTTGTAGAATCCATATACATTGAATGAAGTGTTGTTCCACCCAGCCCTCGGTCTGTAATAGAAACCACCGTCTCCTTTACCGCTTCCGGCATATATGGCATAACCCAAGTCAAGCCCTCCAAAGAAACCGCCAAAGTCGTATTTAGCAGCGGCTGCCACAGGAATGAATCCAAAGTCCTTCATTTCGGTACTGACCATTTTTGTAGGAAGAGGAATATCTGGTGTCTCATCTTCGGATTTGGTAATCCAGTGGTCATAACCACTGGCCAAACCGGCCTGAAAATTTGCTGATACTTCCCAATAATAGGCAGCATTGATACCAAAATTAATCGAAGCAAAATCTCCGGCATCCCCAATAGGGAAACCGATGTGAGC
>ENA-UOVV01002026-UOVV01002026.1-compost-metagenome-genome-assembly--contig:-NODE-2026-length-12526-cov-6.429717_pt1 | contig 12526 bp, 10 predicted proteins | sample MGYA00238155_ERZ761577 | MGnify/ENA primary metagenome ERZ761577 (study PRJEB28898, sample SAMN06268775) | compost metagenome | isolation source: Emeryville, CA | place: USA:Emeryville, CA | collected...
CTGGTGACGGCGCGGGTGGGCAGGGTCGCCGATGAGCGGACGCTGCTGCAAGAGCAGGCCGAAGCCGTGACCCGGCGCTCCCTGGCCGCGGCGCGGGGGGCGGGGCTGATGACACAGGCCGAAGCCCGGGCCGCTCTCGGGCTGAGCGGGGTTGGGGAGGCGGCGCGGCATTCCATCACCCCCAGCGAGGAGAGCAGCGCCAGCCGGGCGCGGCAAGACCGTATGTTCGGCCGTTCCGAGGGCTCCCGGAACGCCGGGAGCGAGGATTAACCCCGTGGAGGCTGACTATCTGGTTCTGCCCTGCCCCCACTGCCAGAGCACCGGGCAGGTGAACGCGGCGAACGTGAACCAGGCGTATCCCGACGCCCTGGCCGATTACCAGGAGGACCAGGAAGCCGGCGCCCCGGAAGACCCGGAAGACCCGGAAGCGCCGCCGGAGCCGGAGCCGCCCGCGCCGGCCGCGTGCCCGAACTGCCGCGGGGTGGGGGCGTACCTCTCGACCACGCGGGAAAGCGATGTGCTCCCCTCGGTGTTCTCGGAGTTTATCGACTTCGACGCGCTGGAGGCCGGGCTGCTCGCCTCGGGCGCGGTGCTTGAGGAAATCGGGTAGGTGTGGCCGTCGTGGCCGGTCTGGTGGGGGGAGACGGATGGCGACAGCAACCCTAGACGAACGCCTCGAACTCGCGGCGCGGCTCTGGGACTGGCACCCGCACGAGGGGCAGCGGGCGTTTCTGGGGCTCCGCTTGCCCGATGGTTCGGAACCGGGCGTCTTAGTGGCTGCGTGCGGCCGGCGCTGGGGGAAGACGGAATGCCTCGGGATGGACGTGGCCAGCCGGATTCTGACCGAACCGGACCTCGGGCAAATGGGCGTGGCGCCGACCCGCGACCAGGCCGAAGGGCTCTTTGACAGTGTCGAAGAGAAGATCACGGAGGCGCAAGAGAAGGCGCAAGAGGACCCGGATTTACAGATTCGCTTTCCTCACCTGGCTGATCTGGAGATTAAGCGGGCGCCTTTCCCGCAGATCAGGCGCAAGTCCACCGGTCAAATGGTGTTCTGGGTCCGCGCCGCGGGACGCAACGGCCGAAACCTGCGCGGGCGGGGCACCACCCGGAAGCTAAAGCGCTTCCGGGTCATTGTCGATGAACGCGCGTTCGTCAGCGATGAAGCGGTAGAGGCCGCTGTAAAACCGATGCTCGCCACGGTCAAAGGCGGCGGGCAGTTGGTGGAAATCAGCAGCCCGAACGGCAAACGGGGCGGATTCTACGAGGATTACGAGAAGGGCGAGCGCCAATACCGCCGTTACCGGTCGGTAAGGCTCCCAAGTTCACAAAATCCGCTCGTAGACAAAGAGTATTTGGCCGAAATGGCGGAAGAAATGGCCCCGAGCCGCTTCCGCGCGGAGTTTCTGGCCGAATTTGTCGAAGCGGCGGGCGCGGTGTTCCCGGATGCGGACATAGAAGCGGCCCTGTGTGACGACGATTACGGGCTGCTGCCGCTGTGGGGCCGTAAGTACGTGGCGGGCGTGGACTTCGGCCGCCGGGGCGATTACACGGTTATCAGCGTGCTGGAGGTGGGGCCGCTCTCGGCCCGGTTGGTCGGGTGGGTCCGCCTGATTGGCCTTCCCTGGGAAGCGCAGGTCGGGGAGATTGTTCGGGTGCTGAAGCACTGGGGCTGCTCGATCTGCGTTCCCGATGCTACGGGAATCGGGGACGTCGTAGCGGAGCAGCTGGTATCGGCCCTGGCCGCGGCGCGGGTGGGCTGCGCGGTGGAACCGTTCATCTTCACGGCGGCATCGAAGGCGCCGCTGATTGACGGGCTGGCGATCGCGCTGTCTCAGCGGCGCTTGAAGTTCCCGGCGCACCCGGTCTTGCTCTCGGAGCTTCGGAACTTCGAGGCGATTCCGGCGACGAACCCGGGCGGCCGCGAAAAGCTGCAAGCCGCGAAGGGCCACGACGACGCGGTGTGTTCTCTGGCGCTGGCCGTGCGCGCGGCGGCGCCCTGGCTCGTGAAGGCGGGCGGGAGTGCGGTGCGCGTGAGTGCGGGCGGTCGGCGCGTCAGCGCAGGAGGGGAGGCGAAGTTCTCATGGTCGGGTATGGTTCTCGATTCCGCGAGAGCACACGAAGTGTGCGCGGGTGGGCCGCTGGGAGCCTGGCGGCGCTCGCTTCGTCGCTGGCAGGGACGGCTCCTGTGGCGGCTGCTTCAGAGCGTGTACCACTTCGCTCCCGGACGGCAGGCGGGCGCGTCACTCGCACGGCTTTCGAGGCGCCGGGAGGGGCGGACTATCCACCGGGCGGACTAGACACCTTCCGCCGGATGGAGCGCGACCCGCAGGTGCGCGCGTGCCTGACCACGAAGCGCCTGGCGGTCCTGAGCGAATCGGTAGAGGTTCACCCCGGCCAGGACTCCGCGGAGGGGAAGCGCCTCGCCGCCCTGGTCGAAGAGCAGGTGGATAGTATCCCGGGCGGCTGGGCGGGCCTGGTGACGGGCGCCCTCGATGCGCTGGCGATGGGCTTCGCCGCCGGTGAATACCTCTGGACCGCTGAGGGGTTGCTGTCGGCCGTGCGCTGGCACGACCCGCGCCGGTTCGGGTTCGTCGTCGGCGAGACGGGCGATGTGGTGGGCCTGGAGGTGCTGGACGCCGGGGCCACGTGGCCGCGCGAGCGCTTCGCTGTGTACTCGTACCAGAGCCGGTACGGCAACCCCTACGGGGAAAGCGATCTCGTTGCCGCCTATCGCCCCTACGCCCTGAAAGACGAGACGCTGCGGATGTGGCTCGTCGGCCTGGACAAGTGGGGCGTCCCCTCGATCATCGCGACGGTCCCGGGCCACTGGACGCAAGCCGAAATGGACAGCCTGACGGCGAGCCTCGGGAAGATCCAATCTGAAACCGCGTTGGCCGTGCCGGAGGGCGTGGTCATTAACCCGGCGCTCGATGCGGGCCGGGTCGAGCCGGCCCGGGCCTACGTGACGGCAACGGAGTACTTCGACCGGCAGATTGCCCGGGCGATTCTGGGCGGGGAGCTCACGTCGACCGGTGCGGCCGGCTCGCACGCCCTGGGGACGGTGCATGCCGACGTCGCGCAGGACTGGATACAGGCCCTTCGCTCGGACCTGGCCGAATGCCTGCTGACGGGGCAGGTGGCGCGGACGATCTGCACGATGTGGGCGGGGCCGAACGCTCCCTGCCCGGTGGTGAAGTTCCCGAACCTGAGCGCCGCGGAGCTGGCCGGCCGGCGTGAGCTGGTGAAGCTGCTTCTTGATGGGAGCGTAGTGGCGCCCTCGGAAAGCTGGCTGCGCTCCTGGCTGGGGGTGCCGGAGGGGACGGCCGCGGACAGGGCAGCCGCGCTGTCACGCTCGCGTGACGTGCTGTCACGCTCGCGTGACGTGGCGGCCCGGGAGGCGAGGCAGCAGCAGGACCACCGGCAGGGGGAAGGGGGCGGCGGCGATGGCGAGCATTAACGCCCTGGTCAACAAGCTGACGGCCGCCATCGAGAAGTACGGGAACGAGTACTCCTACAAGCGCAGCGGCTTCACCTACAGCACGAAAGGGCTGCTCTCGGTGGCGCCTTACGGGACGCTGTACGGCTGGTTCCTGGCGTCGGATGCCTCCTCCTGGGACCGGCCGAGCTTCCAATTGGTGATTGCCGGGGACTTCACCACGAGCAACGGCGGGCCGGTGGCGGGGGATACGGTAGCGCTGCCGGATGTGACGGATGAGGGCACCGGAGCCAGCACGGTTGATTACGAGGTGCGGAAGATCTTCAAGCTGCGGCTGGGGGGCGAGGTGCTGTACACCCGGCTGTATCTGGCGAAGGATGCGCCGCCGTGAGCCTCGGCAGGTCACGGGGTACGACCGGCGGCGCGGGCGGCGTTGCGGAGGTAGCGAACGAGGTGGTGGACGGTGGTGGCGGGGCAGCAAGCGCTCGGGGTAGCACCCTCGGCGTGGGTGGCGAGCAGTTTGTCGGCGTTGCGGACGGCGGTGTCCTCACGCGTCTGGAGAACGGCGTACAGACCCGGGTCGTTCTTGGCGTAGGTGCGGCCGAGGTGCGCGGTGAGGCGGTCGAAGTACCGGGACCGGGCGACGGCCGCCTGGAGATATTCGAAGTGCAGGACGTACCAGAGTTCGAAGGCTTCGTTCGACCAGGCGGCGTGATAGCGAGGGCGAGACGCCCGGCGAATGGCTTCGTTGAAGTGAGCGGCCGGGTTGTCGTCCCGGTCGAAGACGCACCATACCGCGTCGAACGGCCCTTCGGCGGCGTCGATGCGCTCGGCCTCCTCGACCACGCGCAGGGTCTCGCTCCCCGCGCCGTGGACGACGACATCGACGCTGGTGAGGCGGAACGCGCGGAAGTAATTCGGCTCGGTCTTCTCGCCCTCGCAGACGATGAGGACGCGCGGCAGAGGATCGCGCGTTTCCGTGACGCGGCTCCGAGAGGTGCGCTTCCCGCCGCGCCCTGCACGGGACGCGCTCCCGCCCCTATCGCGCGGCGGCGGCATGGTCGACCCGGGGCGCTTCGTCGGTGCCGTCGCTCTCGTTCAAAAGGCGCTCCACCACGGCCGATAGGTCGCCCAGGTATGGCACGGCGCCGTAGCGCCCGGTGAGGTAGTCACGCTCGAACGCGGCGTCGGGGCGCACTTTCTCGTTGTCGGTGCGGCGGAACTCGGCCAGGGAGTACAGGCGCGTCCCGGCGGCGCGGTCCTTTTCAGTGAACCAGATCTGGTCGCGGCGGAAGAGTTTGGGGTCCAGGAGGTTGGAGTCGTGGGTGGCAAAGACGAGCTGCGCGCCGTGCGGGTTGGTGCGCTTCGACTGGAAAAGCTGGACGATAGCGCAAGTCATATTCGGGTGAAGTTGGGCGTCGAGTTCGTCTACAAGCAGCGTTTGCCCGTGTTCCAGCACATTGAACAGTGGCGCAGACAGATAGATGAGTTTCTGTGTGCCTTCAGACTCGATGTCCTCGATTGGGAAGTCTTTCCGGTCCACTATGCGCCCTTCAGCATCCCGAACCTCATGGTGACTATGTAACACAGGTACGGTTATCTCGCGCATAGTGCCGTCGCTCCTACGGAGTTGCCGAGTTGTTTCTACAACTGAAATGGACGCAATGGAAACATCAAGTTTTTGAACGAACTGTTCTATGTCGCGTTGCAGCGCGGAAGTCGCACTTTGAAACCATTGGCCAATTCGTCTGCTGGTCAGCAGTTGGGAGCGCTCATGATTCATATGCAAAAGCGACCGGAACCAGCGCAACACACGGGTAGCAACCTCACCGTTGAACTGCGCGCATACCGACAGGTACAGGGCGTTCGGGCGGGTTCGCTCCTCCAGACCTTTGCCTTCGCGAAAACGGCGCGTGTGCCGCGCGATCGTCTGACTCTCGCGGTAGAAAAGCTCGATCTCCCGGATCGTAGGCAGGACGTAGAGCCATTCGCGTGTCACTGCGTCGTGCGACACCTCAAAGCCATAGCGATACTGCTCACCGTCCAGAAGGAACACCACCTCGAAGTGAGAGGGTTCGTTCCGCGTGCTAGTGTCGAACAGGAACGGCTCGGCCCCGATCGAGTCTTGCTCCCTCACCGAACCAATGACGAAGCGCCGCATGAAGCTGACCGCCCGGATAAGGTTGCTCTTTCCGCTGGCGTTCGCCCCGTAGAGAACGGCGGCAGGCACCAGCCGCAGGTCTTTATCCCCGGTCTCGATAAGGTCGGCCGGGCTCTTCTCGCCCCCACCCTTCCGGTCGGCTGCGGCCACCAGGCTCAGCGTCGCCTTTTCCCGGAACGACCGGAAGTTCCCCACTGTGAATTCGATCAGCATTGCGCCCGCTCCTGCCCTCTGTCTCGCGCCGCAGAAAGGTATCTGGATGCCGATATCGTACCACCAGAACGACGATGGCGCGCAAATCGCGCGAAATGGTGCTTTTTGTGACACAACCGGGTTCTCGAACCTGACGCGACTACTTCTCTGCGCCGGGCTCACGTGCGGCCTGGGCGTCGCCCTGCTGATCGGCTGCGGGGGCGGACGTGGCGGAAATTATTCCGGGGATTATTCCGCCTTCCTGAAGCCGGCGCGGCCGGTGCTGCTGCCCCCGGATCGGCGCCTCGTGGTGGCGCTGGACCTCGGCGGGAGGCAGGAGTGGGCGCGGCCTATCGAGGAGGCGGCGCGGGAGTGGGAGGCGGCCGGTGGCGGGGCATGAGCTGGGGCACGTGCTCATGGGGGAAGGGCACAGCCCGGTTGAGGCCGATTTGATGGGGGCGACGATCAGCGGCGGGGAGAGGGTGAGCGACCGCGACGCGGCGACGCTCGGAAAGGTGTACGGGCGGTAGGGGATGCACCCAGGGTTGAGGCACCCACCCCCGCCCATCGCCGCCGTGGGTTGAAACCCCGGCTTCCGTGATTCAAGCCCGCCTCCGCGAGCGAAGCTCCGCGAGCGAAGCTCCGCTTCGTCGGTGCGGGCTCCAGTAGACGACGCTGCTACGGATAAGCCGTAACTGCATCTCGACATCTGGAGTCGGCGCAGGCCGACTTTTTAACCATTAGCCGCGAATTCATTCGACGGCGAGGCTCTCCCCCTCCTTCGGGCGCGCAGCGCCGCTCCAATGCGGCTGCGCCGCCGAGGGAGGGGGCTGGGGGGTGGGTGCCTCAGCCCTGGGTGCCTCTTTACCGCCCGGGTTTGTCGGAGAGGCCGGAGACGAGGAGCTGGTCCACGGAGAGCTCCAGCACGAACATCAGCGCGGTGAGAAGGCGGATGTCCGGGTTCTTGATCTTGCCCGCCTCCAGCGCGGCGATGTCGCGGCCGGAAAGGGAGAGTTTGGCCGTGAGCGAGAGCATACGCGCCAGGTCGTCCTCGCTGAACTTCGCCGCCTTGCGGCGCTCGCGCACCTTCGCCCCCAGGGCGGCGGGGAAGCCTGCGACCGCGCGATCGATCGCCTCGGAGTTCGGAAGCATCGTGACACCTGTCCTTTCCCGGGCGTAGGCCCCGGAGCCCTGTGAACATGCCAGCCACCAGCGATGTGCGTACACCATACGCGGCCCCGGCCGCGGCTGTCAAGGGGGAAGTTCGGGCCGCCGGGGCGGGCCCCCCGCTTGCCGTGCCGCTGCGCGCGGCGTGCGAGGCGGTGGGCCTGCCGCTGGCGGCGCTGGCGGACCTGGCGTTCGGTGCGGCGTGCCGGCGGCGGCCGGGCAAGAAGACGGGGCTGACGCGCTCGGCGCTGGAGGTGCTGGGGGCGCTGCTGGAGCACGCCAACACCGGCCACGACCGGGTGTGGCCGTGCATCAAGACGCTGGCGGCGCGCCTGGACCTGAGCGACGACACGGTAAACGCGGCGCTGCTGCTGTGGCGGCGCCTGGGCGTGCTGCGCGTGGTAACGGGCGAGGAGCTGGCGTCGGGGCCAGGGCCGCACACGGCGCGGGCGCGGGGTGTGCGGCCGCGCTCCCGGCGGCACAGCCTGTGCTACGACCTGCGCGGGCTGCTGGCATATGTACCGGACGCGGTGCGGGAGTTGCTGCTGCTGCGGGGCCAGCCGCGGCCCGCGGCATCGGCGGCCCCCTCCCCTCTCCCCTTGGAGCGTCGGGACAGGACACTCCCGCCGCCGCAGGCGGTGTCTGGTGTCGGCGTCGCGGTGCGGGAGGAGCGGAGGAAGGCCCCCGAGCGGAAGCGTCCCCCCGGAAGGGGGGACTTCCCGGCGGAAAAAAACCGGGACGGAAGGGAGAACCAAGGGGCGCTGGCGGCGCTGCGGGGGGTCGGGCTGCGCGGGCGTGTGCCGGGGGAGATGCTGGCAACGATGGGCGCGCGGTGGTGCCGGGAGCTGGCGGCGTACCACGCCTGGCTGAACCGGCCGGGCGAGGAGGCGCGGGGGCCGGGGTATCTGGTGCAGGTGTGGCGGGCGTGGCAGGCGGGCGACGGCGACTGGCCGGAGGCGTTCGCGCGGCGGCTGTCACGGGAGAAGGCGCACGCGGCGCGTGTGGTCACGGCTAAGGGGACAGGTTCCGAGCCGCCGCGGCCGCCGGTGGTGCGGCGGCCTCCTCCACCCTCGCCTGCCGTGGCGGGGGCGGAGGAGGCGCTGGCGCGGGCCAGGGCGCGGCTGGCGGGGCTGCCGGGGTGGCGCCGCGGGCTGTGAGGGGCGCCGCCCCGGCGCGGTTAGAAGCCGGCGAGGCGGGCGTCGGCGTCGCCGAAGCGGTCGAGGCGCACGTCCATGCGGTCCATGAGCGACAGGTACAGGCTGCAAAGCTTGCGGTTCTCGTCGCCCTTGTCGCGGTAGTTCAGCACGCGGCCGGTTTCCAGCGTGCCGCCGAGGCCGCCGACGGTCAGCACCGGCAGGGTGGAGTTGTCGTGGCGCGAGCCGGAGAACATGTTCGAGAGCCACAGCAGGCAGGTGTTGTCCAGCACCGTCCCCTCCCCCTCCGGCATGGCCTGGAGACGGCCCGCGAGGTAGGCAAGCTGGGTGATGTAGTGCCGGGTGATGCGCTCGTAGTCGTCGGAGGTGTCGTTGTGCGACGCCGGGTGGTGGGCATCACGCACCCCGAGGAACGGGTAGAACAGGCCGGACAGGTCGCGGCACATGAGCATCGAGGCGACGCGCGTCTTGTCGGTCTGGATCGCGAGGGCCACGATGTCACACATCAGGCGCATGTGCTCGCGGATGTCCTCCGGCAGGCCGTCGTCCGGGCGCTTCATGGCGATCAAGGGCTTGCCCCGGTCCTTCGCCCGGTCCGCGGCTTTGGTCAGGTCGCCGCGCATCCGCTGGGCGCGCTTCTCGACCTCGCGGACGCTGGTCAGGTACTCTTCCAGCTTCGCGCGGTCGTCCCGGCCAAGGCGGCGGCGCAGGGAGGCGGCGTCCTCGGCCACGCGGTCGAGCACGCTCTCCAGGCGGCGGCTGCCGCTGTTCTCGAACAGGCCGTCGAACGCCAGCGAGGGGTAGACCTCGCAGGGCACGGGCGAGTCGGCGCTCTGCCAGGAGATGTGCGAGCTGTAGGCCATCGAGAAGTTGGTCTCGTGGTAGCCGGTGAGCGGCTGCTCGCACGCCAGCACCAGGCTCGGCTGCGGGGTGTCCTGCCCGATGCGTCCGGCGAGGACCTGGTCCACGCTGATGCCGCCGTGCAGCACGGCGCCGCGAGTGAGCGGCGCCCCGGAAAGGATGTTGCCGGTCATGCCGGGGTGGATGCCGACGCCGGTCGAGGGCTTGTTGAACAGGCCGTTGATGACGTTGAGCTGGTCGCGGAACGGCTCCAGCGGCTGGAGGCTGCGGCTCAGCTCCATGGTCTTGCCGGCGCCCTTCGCCCACCAGTGGTTGGGGTTGATGCCGGTGCCCATGAACTGGACCACGAACCGCTTCGGCGGCGCGGCGGGTGCGGCAGCGGCGGCATCGCGGGCGGTGGCGCCCCACGCAGGCAGCGAGTCGAGGTACGGCAGGGCCATGACCACGCCGGCGCCGCGCAGAAAAGCGCGGCGCGGCAGCGGCGAAGCGGCGGAAGCGCGGGAATCCGTGGGGTCAGCGGCGTCGGCAGGACGGGGCATGATGGCGCGTGGTTACTCCTTGCCGCTCGAAGCGCGGCTGCGGCGGTGACGGAATTGCGGGCTGGCGACGACGGACTCGACCAGGGCGCCGAACCGGTGCCCGGTGGCCTCGGAGCGGCGGGCCATCGCCTCCAGCGTGGCGTCGTCGGACGGCTGCAGACTGCGCCCCAGAGCGTAGGACAGCAGCTTGCGGTGGAACGTTTCCAGGAAGTCGCGTTCGCGCTTTTCGCGCACGAACGCGCGCAGGCCCTCCAGGCCTACGCGCTCGCCGCCGCCGCCCGGGAACGGCGCGCGGGCGTCCACCGGGCGCCCGCCCAGGTCCTTTTCGCGCCGCTCCCCGATCGGGCCGTAGTTCTCGAACGCCAGCCCGTAGGCGTCGAACCGGGCGTGGCAGGAGGCGCAGGCGGGGTCGCGGCGGTGGCGCGCCAGGGCGTCGCGGACGCTCTCGGCGCCCGGCGCGGCCTCGTCGGCGGGAAGCTCCGGCACGGCGGCGGGCGGCGGCGGGATGTGCTCGCCCAGCACGCGGCGCACGACCCAGTAGCCGCGCTTGACCGGGCTGGTGCGCAGGCCCGGCGAGTTCGCGGTCAGGAACGCCGCCATCGGGAGCAGCCCGCCGCGGCCGTAGCGGTCGGCGTCGGCCACGCGCACCCAGCGGTCCCCTTCGGGGCGGACGGCGCTGTCCATGCCGTAGTGGCGGGCCAGCACGGCGTTAACGAACGTGTGCTTCCCGTAGAGCATCTCGGTGATCGGGCGGTCGTTGCGGAAGGCATCGTCCAGGAAGCGCACCGGCTCCTGGTACATGGCGTCCCGCAGTTCGTTCGTGAACGCCGGGAAGCGGGCGCGGTCCACGGCGTTGTGGGCGTCGAAGCGGCGGAATTCGAGCCAGCTTCCGCCGAACTCGCGGGCCAGGGCGACGGCCTTCGGGTCTTTGAGCATCCGGCGTGCCTGCGCCTTGAGCACCACGGGGTCCTTCAGCTTGCCCTGCGCGGCCAGGCGCAGCAGTTCGGCGTCCGGCAGACTGGACCACAGGAAGTAGCTCAGGCGGCTCGCCAGCGCGTAGTCCCCCAGCGGCTCCGCGCTCACCGCTGCCGCCGCCGCCGCTGTGCGGGCCGCCTTCTGCGGCGATGCGGCCGTGTCGCCCTCCCCTTCCACGCGGTACAGGAAGTGCGGCGACACGAGGACATAGGTCAGTACATCCCGCACGGCGTCCTCATGGGTCAGGCCGTTCTTCTCCCGGAGCGTGCGGTAGAACGCGAGCAGCGACGTGCGCTCGGCGGGCGTGAGCGGGCGGCGGTACGCGCGCCCGGCGAACTCCAGCAGCGCGGCGAGGTGCGCGGGCTCCGCGGCGACCCGGGCCTTTTCGGCGGCGCGGATGCTCGCGGAAACGCGCGGAAAGTGCTCCTCGATGGCGCGCAGCGTTTCGGGCCGGGCGCCGCGGCGCTTCGCCTTGGCGAAGTACAGGTCGGCCAGCAGCTTGATCTTCTCATCGCTCAGGGCGGCGCGGTCCTCGGCGCGGGCGAAGTCGAACTCCGGGTCGGTGATCGTCCCCGACTCCGCGCGCTCATACACGAAGAATTCGAGGTGCATCCGCTCCGGCACGGAGGCCACGGCGTCGAAGTCGCGCCACATCCGGTCGAGCGTCTGCCGCCCGGCATCGTCGAGGATCAGGTCCATCAGCGGGGCGTCGTCGCGGAAGTAGCCCATCGAGTTGTGCAGGCCCGCGCTCAAAAGGCGGCCGGCGTCGCCCGGGTCGTTCACGAACATCCGGCCGCGCTCGGCCACGTAGAATTCGTCCGGGAATACGTCGCAGAACCGCTCCCACGCCGCCAGGTGCGCGGCGCGCTCCGGCCCCTCGGCGCGCGGCACGAACCGGTCCGGGTCGGCCACCGACTTCGGGTCGTCGCCGGGCAGCAGGGCGTCCGGGCGCAGCTTGCGCCGGTGCGCGGCGTACTGCCGGTCCTTCCAGAGTACGAACACCTGCCCGCCGGTCGAGAACCCATTCGGCACCGGCAGGTTGTTGAAGCGCCACGCCACCTTCTTGCGCAGCGCCCGCGTATCGTCGCGCAGCTTCCGGCACGCCTCCACCACCGGCGGCGGCGTGTCCGCCGTCCCCTTCCCCGGCGCGGGCAGGGCGTCCCAGCGGGCGCGCAGCCGGGCCAGCGGCCCCACCGGGTTCGGCGCGTGGAGCGTTTCCCACACCGTCGCCAGGTAGCGCGGGCTGACCTTCGCCTCCTTCGCCACCGACGCCAGCGTGGCGTTCGGCGCCCCGAGCGCGGCGCGGTGGCGGTAGCGCCAGGCGGCCAGGAAGTAGTCGGCCAGGTCGGTGGGCTGCTTCTTATAGAAGTCCACGATCCGCAGGACGCAGAACTTATCGCGGTCCGTGATCGCCTGGACCGGGTGCGGGGCGAACGTGAGGCCGTTGGTGGTAAGCACGAGGTGGTCCGCCACGGTGCGCGCCGCTTCGGCGTACTTGCGCATCAGGGCGGGCGAAATGGTGAGGGACTCGCCGGTGTTGTCGAAGCCCTCCTGGTTGGCCGGGTCCACGGGGAATTCGCGGGCGGGCCGCAGGTCCACGCCGGTCAGGTCGCGCACGGTGTAGTCGTACTCGGCGTTGCTCAGGCGCCGCGCGGGCACGGGGCCGGGGTCGCCCGCGGTGCGCGCCGCCTCGTAGCGGCGCACGGCGCTGATCCAGGCGCCCACCGCGGCCCGGCGGGCATCCGAGGGCTGCTTGCCGAAGCCGGGCGGGGGCATGGTCTTCTCGGCCACGCGGTCGCGCACGAGGTACCAGTGGGGCAGGTCGCGCGTCACGGCGGCGAGGCCGTCCGGCGAGGCCAGGTCGAGCTGCGCCTCGGGGCTGTTTTTGCCGTGGCAGGGGGTGCAGTAGTCGCGCAGGAAGGGCTTGACCGTGGCGTGGAACTCGCGCTCCAGCCGCGCCCGCGTCGCGTCGGGCGGCGCGGGCTTCTTCTGCGGCGGCGGCGCGGTGCCCGCAAAGGCGGCAGCGCCAAAAGCGATC
>ENA-UOVV01002027-UOVV01002027.1-compost-metagenome-genome-assembly--contig:-NODE-2027-length-12519-cov-21.033938_pt1 | contig 12519 bp, 10 predicted proteins | sample MGYA00238155_ERZ761577 | MGnify/ENA primary metagenome ERZ761577 (study PRJEB28898, sample SAMN06268775) | compost metagenome | isolation source: Emeryville, CA | place: USA:Emeryville, CA | collected...
GGCACCGTGCGTCGCATTGTCCGCATCGCCGGTGTGGATCCCGGGGACGAGGTAGTCGAAGTCGGCCCCGGCCTCGGCTCTCTCACTCTTGCGCTCCTTGAAGCGGGTGCACGCGTCACGGCCATCGAGATCGATCCGACGCTCGCCGCAGCGCTTCCCGCCACCGTCACCGCCCGTGCAGGCGCCGACGCTCCACTCACCGTGATCCAGTCTGACGCCTTGCGAGTGGAGTCCCTCCCTTCGCAGCCTCGGCTGCTTGTCGCAAACTTGCCGTACAACGTCTCGGTTCCGGTGCTGCTGCACTTCCTTGAGACGTTTCCATCGATCGAACGCGTGCTCGTCATGGTCCAGGCCGAGGTGGCGGACCGTCTCGCCGCACCGCCTGGCTCCCGCACGTACGGAGTACCGAGCGCGAAAGCCGCGTGGTACTGCTCGGTGCGCCGCGCTGGTGACGTGGGGCGCGCCGTCTTCTGGCCCGTCCCTCGGGTGGATTCCGCGCTGCTCTTGCTCGAGCGTCGGCCACAGCCCGTCACATCCGCACCGCGCGACACTGTCTTCGCCGTCATCGATGCCGCCTTTGCCCAACGTCGCAAAGGACTGCGCGGGGCGCTGTCGCAGGTCGCCGGGTCCAGCGCTGCCGCAGAGGCCGCGCTGCGAGAGGCCGGGATCGACCCGCTCACCCGTGGCGAGCAGCTCGCCATCGACGACTTCGCTCGCATCGCCGAGGCGCTGCCGCACCTGAAGGCCGTGCGATGAGTGTGGTGCCCGTTGTCGACGGCGTCACGCGGCGCCGGGTGCGAACCCGCGCCTCCGGCAAAGTGAACCTCCAACTGTCCGTCGGGCCGCGTCGCGAGGATGGCTACCATCCGCTCGCGACCGTGTTCCAAGCCGTCGACCTGTACGAGACCGTGACGGCGTCGGTGCGTGACGACGGCCTCATCAGCCTCGCGGTGCGTGCCGCCCCTGGCTTCGAGGGTGACGTGAGCGAGGTCCCACTTGACGAGCGCAACCTCGCCTGGCGGGCTGCCGAGGCGGTGCGCACTGAATTCGGCATCACCGACGGCATCGACCTCGAGATTCTCAAAGGCGTTCCCGTGGCCGGTGGCATGGCCGGCGGCAGCGCCGACGCTGCCGCCGCGCTTGTCGCCTGCGCAGAGGCCTGGGACTGCGGAGTGTCGCGCGATGACCTCATGCCGCTCGCCGCGCGGCTTGGCGCCGACGTCCCATTCGCCCTGCTCGGCCACACCGCCATTGGCTTGGGCCGCGGAGACGACGTCTCGCTCGCGATGGCGAAGGGCGAGTTTCACTGGGTGTTCGCGCTGCAGAACCACGGACTGTCCACGGCCGAGGTGTTCGCCCACTTCGATGAACGGGTGGCGGGGGGTCGCCGGGCTGCCCCGCACCCCGAGGTCCATCCGAACGTGATGGCGGCGCTGCGTGCCGGCGATGCCGTCATGCTCGGTGCTGCCCTGACAAACGACCTTCAAGACGCCGCGCTGGAGCGTGCCCCGCGGCTGTTCGGCGTCTTCGAGGCATGCGAAGAGGCGCTCGCCTTGGGCGTCATCGTCTCCGGCTCGGGGCCTACTGTCGCCGCCCTTGCGGCCAACGCGCAGCACGCCCGCGAGATTGCGGCGCACCTCACCTCGAAGGCAGTGGCCGACGCCGTGGTGACAGCGCGCGGGCCGGCCACCGGCACCGTGATTCTCGAGGGCTGAGCCCCGTTACTTCTGGAGTGCGTCGCGGATCTGCGTGAGCAGTTCAATCTCGGTGGGCGAGACCGGCTCATCCGGCGCGGGCTCATCCTTGGCGCGGCGCTTCGCGATCGCGTTGAGGGGTGCGACCACGGCGAAGTAGATGGCAGCTGCTACGAGCAGGAAGTTGATGACGGTGTTGAGCAGCGAGCCAAAGGAGACCACAGCGTCGTCCGTGGGATCTCCCGGCGTGCCGCCGTCATTGACCGTCCACGTGAGGAGCTCTGAGAGGTCCGGCACCTGGAACACCCCGGCGATGATGGGGTTGATGACGTTGCCGACAAGCGAGGTGACGACGGCTCCGAAGGCCGCGCCGATGACGACCGCAACAGCAAGGTCAATGACATTGCCGCGCGTGATGAAGTCTCGAAAACCCTTGATCATGGTGTCCTCCTGACGTGAGCGTGCCGCGTGCGGCGATTCCTCAGGCGTTTCCGGAGGGCATCTCCGGCTCTGCCTCAAGCTGTGACAGGCCGTTCCAGGCAAGGTTGACCAGGTGCGCGGCCACCACTTGCTTGGACGGCTCGCGAACCTCAGCCCAGTGCTGTCCGGCAAGCGCCACCATGCCGACGAGCATCTGCGCGTAGAACGGGGCGACGAGCGGGTTGAGGTCACGACGTTCGAATTGGTACGCGAGCAGGCCTTCTACCTGCGCGGCAACGTCGCCGAGCAGCGACGAGAACGTACCGGACGCTTGGGCGACGGGAGAGTCTCGTACGAGCATGCGGAATCCGTCGGGAGAATTTTCGATATAGCCGAGCAGTGCGAGGGCGGCCCGTTCCACCAGTTGGCGGGGGTGCGCGCGGGACGAGAGCGCCCCGGTCAGCGCACCGAGCAGAGCCTCGACCTCGCGGTCGACGATGACGGCGTAGATGCCTTCTTTTCCGCCAAAGTGCTCGTATACCACGGGTTTTGATACGTCTGCCCGGGCTGCGATCTCTTCGACGGACGTGCCCTCGAAACCCTTCTCAGCAAAGAGCGACCGACCCACAGTGATGAGCTGCTCCCGCCGTTGGCGCGCGCTCATGCGGGCCCGGGGTGACTTCTTTGGCTCGTCGCTCACGCACCTAGTGTGCCGTGAATCCTGGCAGACTGGGGCGCCGGGAGTCACTACGGCTCCGTTCCGCCCTGGTGTAATGGCAGCATGCAGGCCTTTGGAGCCTTGCGGTCTAGGTTCGAATCCTAGGGGCGGAACTCTCGCCGGTAGACTGCTCCTGTTCCTCAACGGCAGTACTTCTCGACCCAGGACAAGGGGGCGCGGTGAGCGCGAACCGGCCGGCCGCCGTCATGATCCTTGCGGCAGGCGAGGGCACCCGAATGCGCTCAGCGACCCCAAAGGTCCTGCACCGCATCGGTGGCCGCTCCCTGGTGCATCACGCAATTGACGCAGCACAGGGGCTCAACCCTGAACACCTCGTCGTCGTCGTTCGCCACGAGCGCGATCGCGTGGGAGCACAGGTGCTCGAGGCAGCACCCGACGCTCTCCTGGCGGACCAAGACGACATCCCCGGCACCGGCCGTGCGGTGTGGTGCGGTCTGACCGCCCTTGACGCTCGCGCGATGGCTGCCGCGACCGTCAACGGTCACGACCGCGAGACCGTGCTCGCGAGTGAAGTCTCCGGGCCGGTTGTCGTCACCTCTGCTGACGTTCCGCTCGTTGACACCGCCTTGCTCGCGGCGATGGTCGATGACCACGTGGAGAACGAGCGCGCTGTCACCGTGGTCTCCGCGCGCGTGCCCGACCCGACGGGTTATGGCCGCATCGTGCGCGATGGCGGCGAAGTGACGGGCATCGTCGAGCACAAGGACGCGACCGCGCAGCAGCGCGAGATCAACGAGATCAACACGGGCCTCTACGTCTTTGATGCCGCCACTTTGCGTGGTGCGCTCGCTTCTCTCACCACTGACAACGCGCAAGGCGAGCTGTATCTGACGGACGTCATCGCGATCGCCCGCGCAGGCGGCTCCCGCGTGGGTGCGTACATCGCTCCCGATGCCGCCGCCGTCGAAGGCGTCAACGACCGCGTCCAGCTCGCCGAGGCGGGCCGCGCGCTCAACCGCCGCATTGTCGAGCGCTGGATGCGCGAGGGCTGCACGATCGTCGACCCTGCCACGACGTGGGTTGACGTGACCGTCACCATCGGCAAGGACGCGACGATCCTCCCCGGCACGCAGCTGCAGGGCTCGACCAGCGTCGGCGCCAATGCGGTGGTGGGACCGGACACCACTCTTGCTGATGTGGAGGTGGGCGACGGCGCGACCGTCATCCGTTCACACGGTTCCTCGTCGCGCATCGGTGCTGGCGCATCCGTTGGCCCCTTTGCCTACCTCCGCCCAGGCACCGTCCTCGGCGACGGCGGCAAGATCGGCACCTACGTCGAGACGAAGAACGCGACGATCGGCGCCGGCTCCAAGGTGCCGCACCTCAGCTACGTGGGCGACGCGACCATCGGCGAGCAGACGAACATCGGCGCCTCGACGATCTTCGTCAACTACGACGGCGTGACGAAGAGCCACACGACGGTGGGCGATCACGTCCGCGTCGGCTCCGACAACACCCTCATCGCCCCACTTGTGATCGGCGATGGCGCCTACACCGGCGCTGGCGCGATCATCCGCCACAACGTCCCGGCCGGCGCACTTGCGCGCAACTCCGCACCGCAACAGGTCATCGAGGGCTGGGTGCGTGAACGCCGCGCCGGCACCCCGTCTGCTGAGGCCGCCGAGCGTGCCGCGCAGAACGGCAGGCTTTCGGAAGCCGCAGCGAGCGGCGAACCGGTATCGTCCCAAGAAGGCAATGCGACCAGAGGTGAGCAATGACGTCGGTGATCTCGAACGCGGGTGAGAAGAGGCTCGTATTCATGGGCGGTCGGGCTCACCCCGAGCTCACTGACGCGGTTGCCCGTGAACTCGATATCGAGCCGGTTCCCACGACGAGCTACACCTTTGCCAACGGCGAGCTCTATGTCCGCTTCGGTGAGTCGGTGCGCGGTGCCGATGCTTTTGTGCTCCAGTCCCACGCGGCGCCCATCAACGAGGCGATCATGGAGCAGCTCATCATGGTGGACGCCCTCAAGCGTGCTTCCGCCAAGTCGATCACCGTCATCATGCCCTGCTATGGATATGCGCGTCAGGACAAGAAGCACAAGGGCCGCGAGCCGATCTCGGCCCGCCTCATGGCGGACATGTTCCGTACGGCTGGCGCGGACCGCATCATGTCGATTGACCTCCACACTGCGCAGATCCAGGGCTTCTTCAATGGCCCCGTCGACCACCTGTGGGCGATGCCGCTGCTCGCCCAGTACGTGCGCTCGCGGGTGGCCCCGGACAACCTCACGATCGTCTCTCCCGACGCCGGCCGCGTTCGCCTTGCCGACCAGTGGTCGGACCATATGGGTGCGCCGCTCGCGATCATCCACAAGCGTCGTGACCCGTCGGTGCCCAACCAGGTGAAGGTCCACGAACTCGTCGGTCAGGTTGAAGGCCGCACCTGTGTGCTGGTCGATGACATGATCGACACCGGTGGGACGATCATCCAGGCCGCGCTTGCTCTGTTCGAGAACGGTGCCAAGGATGTCATCGTCGCCGCCACCCACGGCTTGCTTTCCGGCCCGGCTGTGGAGCGTCTGCGCGAGTCGCAGATCTCTGAGGTCATCGTGACGGACACGTTGCCCATTGGCGAAGACCGTCGCTTCGACAAGCTGACGGTGCTGTCGATTGCGCCGCTCATCGCCCGTGCGGTGCGCGAGGTCTTCGACGACGGCTCGGTGACGAGCCTCTTCAACGGGCACGCATAAGTCGCTGCCGGCTGAGGTGCGCCAGCACCGCCGGCGAGGGAGTAGACTGTTCGGGTTCCTCGGCGAGGCTGGCCCTCCATCAGGGCGGCGTGATCGACGCGGCAGATGGCCATTGGCCTTGCCTCGCTGTGGCCGCCATCTGACCGTTTACGAGGAGAAACTCTCAATGTCTGACAAACTGACGATCGTTGCCGAATCGCGTTCCGAATTTGGTAAGGGCGCCGCGCGTCGCGCCCGTGCCGCTGGCAAGATCCCCGCTGTCATCTACGGTCACGGTACCGAGCCTGTCCACGTGGTGCTTCCCGCCCACCAGACCGCTCTTGCTCTCAAGCACGTCAACGCGCTCCTCACCATCAAGCTCGGCGACAAGAGCGAGCTCGTCATCGCGCGTGACGTTCAGCGTGACGCTGTGCGCCGCACCATCGACCACGTCGACCTCCTCATCGTGAAGAAGGGCGAGAAGATCGCCGTCGAGATCCCGATCCACGTGGTGGGCGAGCCCTTCCCCGGCAACATCGCCGTGCAGGAGTACATGTCGCTGCACGTCAACGCTGAGGCCACCAGCCTTCCCGAGGGCTTCGAGGTGTCGGTCGAGGGCCTCACGGAAGGCACCCACATCACCGCTGCCCAGGTTGAGCTGCCCAAGGGCGCTGAGCTCCTCACGGACCCCGAGGCCGTGCTCGTCGTCGTGACCGCGACGCGCGCGCTCGCATCCGATGAGGGTGCCGGCGAGGCCGAAGAGGCCGACAAGGCCGAAGCGACCGAAGAGTCCGAGTAAGGCATCACGTGTTCGCCCGGTTCGTGCCTTGGGGCGCGGCCGGGCGTTCGCGTCAGCAGGCACAGGAGGATGCGGTGACGAGCCTCGTCATCGGGTTGGGCAATCCCGGTCCCGAGTACGCTGCGACTCGCCACAACGTGGGCCAGATGGTCGCGGACGAGCTCGCCCGACGCTACGGCGGCTCCTTCTCGCGCGACAAGAAGAACAACGCGGTCACGGCCGCGATCCGGATCGGCGGTGCTGCGGGGCACAGGGTGGTGCTCGGCAAGCCGCTGTCCTACATGAACCTCTCGGGCGGTCCCACCAAGGCGCTCGCCGCCTACTACTCGGTGCCCGCTGAGAGCATCATCGTCATTCACGACGAACTCGACGTCCCCTTTGGTGCGATCAAGCTCAAGCGGGGCGGAGGCTCGGCCGGTCACAACGGTCTCAAAGACGTGACGAAGGCGCTGGGCGATCCCGACTACGTGCGCGTGCGCGTCGGCGTGGGCCGTCCCCCCGGTCGCCAGGACGCCGCTGACTATGTGTTGCGCCCGTTCTCCGCGACCGAACGCAAGGAACTCGACCTTCTCATCGCTCTCGCGGCAGACGCGGTCGAAGACATCATCGAGAAGGGCCTTCTCGAAGCGCAGCAGCGTTTTCACTCAGCGGGATAGCGCTCTCTTGCGCATGCGCTTGCATGTGGCGCGCCGAGAAGGTGGACAGGCCCCCGGTACGCCCGTCTACCATCGATGAAGTAGGCCCGCGCGAACCCGTGCGCGCCGCGCGACCAGTGTCCGAATCCCAACACCAAGGAGGGGTCTTAGTGACCTCAGGCCGCACTGCGTGGACCATTCCCCAACTGCCCGAGCGCGAGCTCGGCGCCGTGCTCTTCGACCTCGATGGAGTCCTCACGCCCACCGCCGATGTTCACATGGCCGCGTGGCGACGGATGTTCAGCGAGTATTTCCAGGCGCGCGGTGTGACGCCGGTCTACACCGACGACGATTACTTCGCGTACATCGATGGCAAGCCGCGTTACGACGGCGTGCGCGCCTGCCTCGAGTCGCGCGGCATCGGCCTGCCCCTCGGCGCGCCGAGCGACCCGCCCGGCGACTCGACAGTGTGCGCTCTCGGCAACCGCAAGAACGACGTGTTCAATGCGGTGCTTCGCGATGAGGGCGTCGTCGCGTACCCCGGTTCCGTCGCTCTCCTCAACCATCTCGAGTCGATCGGCGTGCCGATGGCGGTCGTGTCGAGCTCACGGAATGCGGCCGACGTGCTGGCGGCTGCAGGACTCGCTCACCGTTTCGAGGTGGTCGTCTCGGGACTTGTCGCGGCAGCGAAGGGGCTGCCTGGCAAGCCTGCCCCCGACACATATCAGTACGCGGCACGTCAGCTCGGAATCCCTGAGCAGGAAGCAGTCGTTGTCGAAGACGCGATCTCGGGCGTGCAGGCCGGGGCGGCCGGGGGCTTCGCATTGGTCATCGGTGTCGACCGCGGTGCAGGCGCGGAGGATCTGTCGGCTCACGGCGCCGACATCGTGGTGTCAGACCTCGGAGAATTGGTGGAGCGATGAAGGCGGCGCAGAAGGCGTGGGGCGATACGACCATCACGGACTACGTGGATCGGCTGCGCTACCCGGTTGATCCGTGGCGCCTCATCGAGACGTCCTTTGACCACACTGACATCGGCACGTCAGAGACCCTGTTTGCGGTGGGCAACGGCTACCTCGGCCTGCGTGGAAACGTCGAAGAGGGCCACGACTTCAGCACGCATGGCACGTTCATCAACGGGTTCCATGAGACGTGGCCGATTCGCCACGCAGAGGAGGCGTACGGATTCGCGCGCACCGGTCAGACGATCGTCAACGTGCCGGACTCGAAGGTGATCCGGCTCTACGTTGATGACGAGCCGCTGCTGCTGTCAGTCGCCGACCTTGTCGAATACAACCGCACCCTTGATCTGCGTGATGGTGTGCTGACGCGCGACCTCTTGTGGCGCACACCCGCCGGGAACCGGGTGCGGGTCCGGTCGCGACGCATGGTGTCCTTCACCCACCGTCACCTCGCCGTGATGACCTTTGAGGTGACGCTGCTCGACAAGGAAGCCCCGTTCGCGATCTCCTCACAGCTGCTCAACCGCCAGGCTGGCCTTGACGAGTATCGCTCGACCCCGGATCCCGGGGGCGCTTTTGACCCGCGCAAGGCGGAGCGGCTCCATGACCGTGTGCTCGTCCCTCGCGTTCACCGTGAGGACGACGGCCGCGTCGTGCTCGGCTATCAGACCGCCAACTCCGGCATGACGCTCGCCGTTGCGATGGAGCACATGGTGGAGACCACGGCCGAGTACGAGCGCCTCAGCGAGGTCGAAGAGGACTACGCCAAGCACGTGTTCCGCGGTCGCCTGCAGCCCGGCGAGACCTTCACGCTCACCAAGGTGGTCAGCTATCACACGTCCCGACTTGTGCCTCCGCGAGAGCTCGCCGACCGCTGCAACCGCACCCTTGACCGCGTTGCCGCCGAGGGCGTTGACCGCCAGTTCCAGGACCAGCGGGAGTGGCTCGACGAGTTCTGGGAGCGCTCAGATGTCAACATCGAGGGTCAGGACTCTCTCCAGCAGGCGGTGCGCTGGAACCTGTTCCAGCTCGCTCAGGCTGCGGCCCGTGGCGACGGCTCGGGCATCTCGGCGAAGGGTGTCTCTGCCTCCGGCTACGGCGGCCACTACTTCTGGGACACTGAGATCTACGTCGTGCCGTTCTTCACGTACACGTCCCCGGTGATCGCTCGCAATGCCTTGCGCTACCGCTATCGGATCCTCGATGCGGCGCGGCAACGCGCCACCGAACTTGCTCAGCGTGGCGCTCTCTACCCGTGGCGGACCATCAACGGTGAGGAAGCGTCGGCGTATTACGCGGCAGGCACCGCTCAGTACCACATCGACGCTGACATCTCCTATGCGATCAACAAGTACGTCCGCGCCACCGGAGACGACGAGTTCCTTGCGCGTGAGGGGATCGACATCCTCGTTGAGACCGCGCGCATGTGGGCCGACCTTGGGTTCTGGCGCCAGGTGAAGGGCCACGAACCGTCCTTCCGTATTCACGGTGTCACCGGCCCAGACGAATACACGACGGTGGTCAACGACAACCTCTACACCAACGTGATGGCGCGCTTCAATCTGCGCTGCGCCGCCGAATCTGTCCGCAAACTCGCGCAGACGTGGCCGGACCAGTACGAGAAGATGGTGCGCCGCCTCGACCTGAAGGACGAGGAGATCACTGAGTGGGAGCGTGCCGCCGAGGCGATGGCGATCCTGTGGGACGAGAACCTTGGCATTCACCCGCAGGATGCGCTCTTCAACGAGCGCGAAGTGTGGGACCTGGCGAACACGCCGGCCGAACAGCGCCCCTTGCTGCTCCATTTCCACCCGCTTGTCATCTACCGCTTCCAGGTGTTGAAACAGGCCGACGTCGTCCTTGCGCTGTTCCTGCAAAGTGAACATTTCACCCTTGAGGAGAAGCGCGCAGACTTCGAGTACTACGACCCGATCACCACGGGCGACTCGACGCTATCCGGGGTGGTGCAGTCGATCATCGCGGCTGAGGTCGGCTACCACGAGCTCGCCAAGCGGTACTTCTGGGATTCCGCCTTTGTCGACCTCGCGGACCTCCACGCCAACACCGGTGACGGCGTCCACGTCGCGTCAGCCGGCGGTGTGTGGTCCGCACTCGTCTTCGGCTTTGGCGGCATGCGCGACCACGGTTCGATGTTCCACTTCGACCCGCGCCTGCCGGACGACTGGGAGTCGCTCACCTTCAAGCTGTCGATGCGCGGCACCCGCGTCAAGGTGACGCTGACAGCCGAGGCCATCGCCTTCGACATTGAAGAGGGAACCTCGATCACGGTTGATGTGCGCGGTCACCATCACACGGTCCTCGCCGGTGAGACCACAGTGGTGGCGCTCGACGGCCAAGGCCCGCGCATCGACGGAGTCCCGGACCCGGCGAAGTTCCACGGCACTCTCCGTGCGGACGGAACGGTCATCACCGCATCCATCCCGCCCACGGCCACAGAGGTGGAGGCGATGGAGACGCCGTCAACGGAGTCTTCGACCGCATTCAGCTGAGGGCCTACGATGTCTCGCAGCAACCGTGCTGAAGCGACCAACGAGGGTAGGCCAAGGTGACTGAGCCGCAGAGCGCTCCGCCGAGCATGCGCGAGGTTGCGGCGCTCGCGGGGGTGTCTCACCAGACGGTGTCACGCGTCATCAACGGTCACGCGAACATCAGGCCTCAGACGCGTGAGCGGGTGTTGCGAGTCATCGAAGAGGTGGGCTACCGGCCCAACTCCGCAGCACGCGCGCTCGCAACTCGGCGCACCAAGCGCATCGGGGTCGTCGTCGATTCGGCGATCAAGTTCGGTCCCAACGCGACGTTGCGGGGTGTGGAGGAGTCGGCGCGCGCAGCGGGTTACTCGGTGAGCTCGGTGACGGTGGGGGAGGACCGTTCGGTCTCCGCGAACGCGGCCGTCGATCACCTCCTTGCCCAGGGCATCGATGCGGTGTGCATCATCGCGCCGCGGTCCTCGTCAGTCGACCTCATTCGCACCCGCATCTCGACTCTTCCCGCCATCGCCGTCACGTCGAATCCCGAAACCGAGCTCCTCACGGCGTCGGTCGACCAGCTGCTCGGCGCGAAGCTCGCGGTGGAGCACCTGGTGGGCCTGGGTCACCGGGACATCGCGCACGTCGCAGGCCCGATGGACTGGCTCGACGCTCAAGGGCGTGCTCGCGGGTGGCGGGCCGTTCTCGACGACGCTGGGCTCACAGTGCGTGACCCTCTTGTGGGTGACTGGACGGCGGATTCGGGCTACGCCCTTGCAACGTCGGCTGAGTGGCCCACGTCCGTGACCGCCGTGTTCTGCGCGAATGACCAAATGGCACTCGGCCTCCTCCACGGGCTGGCAGAGAAGGGCGTGCGGGTGCCGGACGACATCAGCATCGTGGGCTTTGATGACTTGCCAGAAGCGCGGCACTTCACACCGCCGCTCACCACGGTGAGGCAGGACTTCCACCGGCTCGGCCAGCGCACAGTCGATGCGCTTGTCGCGGCGATCGAAGGACGTGAGGCGCCTCAGCGCACGCTCATTGATCCCGAACTTGTGGTGCGGAACTCCACAGCTCCTGCCTAAGGCCCGCGCGGATGGGCGATTCACGTTGACTCTCTGTGAGAAGCGGGTGAGAATGTTAGCGGTAACATTCCGAGTGGGCGCCTAGGGCGTCTACGGTGGCACCGTCGCCACCCGCCTTGGGCTGGGTGATACGGATGTCTCACGCAACGGAGCGAATGAGGAAGGCGATCGAATGACCACTCCCGGGAGCGACAGCTACGTTGTCGGCATTGACTTTGGCACCCTCTCCGGACGGGCAGTGGTGGTACGAGTCTCTGATGGTGCCGAACTGGGAACGGCCGTCTACGAATACGCGAGCGCCGTCATGGACACGACTCTCGCCGCGACCGGAGAGGCCTTGCCGCCGGAATGGGCACTGCAGGACCCCGACGACTACCGCGAGGTCCTTCGCCGGGCAGTCCCCGAGGCCGTCAAGGCCGCAGGCATCGACCCGTCGAAGGTGATCGGCGTCGGCACCGACTTCACCGCCTCCACCCCGCTTCCCGTTCTCGCAGACGGCACTCCGCTGTGCGAGGTTGACGGCTTCCGCTCCCGCCCGCATGCCTACGTCAAGCTGTGGAAGCACCACGCAGGCCAGGCGCAGGCTGACCGCATCAATGCGCTTGCCCGCGAGCGCGACGAGTCCTGGCTGCCCCGCTACGGCGGCTTCATCTCGTCAGAGTGGGAGTACGCGAAGGCGCTTCAGCTCCTCGAAGAAGACCCCGAGATCTACGAGCGGATGGACCACTGGGTTGAGGCCGCGGACTGGATCATCTGGCAGCTGTGCGGAGAGTATGTGCGCAATGCCTGCACCGCCGGGTACAAGGGCATTCTGCAGGATGACGCATACCCGAGCGAGGACTTCGAGGCGGCTCTCAACCCGGCCTTCAAGGGCTTTGCCGCCACCAAGCTCGCTCACCGCATCGGCCAACTGGGCGAGCGTGCGGGTGGGCTCACCGCACAGGCCGCCGAGTGGACGGGCCTGCCCGAAGGCATCGCCGTGGCAGTTGGCAACGTGGACGCGCATGTGACCGCACCTGCTG
>ENA-UOVV01002028-UOVV01002028.1-compost-metagenome-genome-assembly--contig:-NODE-2028-length-12513-cov-4.739204_pt1 | contig 12513 bp, 12 predicted proteins | sample MGYA00238155_ERZ761577 | MGnify/ENA primary metagenome ERZ761577 (study PRJEB28898, sample SAMN06268775) | compost metagenome | isolation source: Emeryville, CA | place: USA:Emeryville, CA | collected...
CTATTTCCCCAAGAGTGTAAAATTCACCCGCCGAAAGCTGGGTACCGGGGTTACGGAATACGCCATCGCCGCCAACCGGCCACTTTTCCTTTACCAGGAGGACATCGAAGAGCTGGCCCGTACCAACAGCCTGTACCTCTATGGGGTCACCCCCAAAATCATGATCTGTGTCCCGCTCCGCATCGGCGACCGGATTACCGGGATCATCGGGGTAAAATCGTATAACAGTGCCAATACGTATGACCGGCGCGACCTGGAACTGCTGGAATTCATTTCCGGACAGATCGCCCTGGCGATTGAACGGAAGCAGCGTGAGGAAGAACTGAACAAATATGCGGCGCGGATCAACGCAATTTTCGAAAGCAGCTCCCACCTGATCTGGTCGGTTAACCGCAACCTGCAGCTCACCTCCTACAACAAGAATTATGTGCACGTAGTCGAACAGATTTCAGGCGTGAAATCGACACCGGGGGGCAGCGTGGTTCAGCTGGGCTGGCGTATGCTGGGCATACAGAACCGGCGCATCCTGGAAAACCACTACCGGCAGACATTCAAGGGAATTCCGCAGTACTTCGAAATGAAGATTATTACCAAGGATCACGACGAGATCTGGCTGGAATTCCATTTCAACCCCATTCTGCTCTCGGGCGGAAATATCGAGGAAGTCTCCGGAATCGCCCGGGATATTACCCGCCGGAAACAGGCCGAAATCAGCCTCCGCCAGAGCGAAGAGAAATTCCGCGGGATTTTCGAAAACCTTCAGGATATTTATGTCCGCATCAACCGGAAAGGCATTATCACGATGATCAGTCCGTCGGTATTCAAACGTACCGGCTATACCCCGGAAGAAGTACTCAACCGTCCGATTACCGACTTCTTCACCGACAAGCGGCTGATGATCGAGTCCTACCGGATACTACGCCGTCAGAACAGTCTCCGCAACATCGACGGAGAACTACGCATCAAGAACGGATCGGTACGTCAGTACATGTTCAACATGCTGATGTTTACCAACGAAAAGGGTGAAATGGCTGAAATTGCCGTCCTTGCCCGGGATATTACCGTTCTCAAGCAAAACGAATTCGAACTCCGCAAGGCCAAGGAACAGGCCGAAAGACTGGTCAAGGTCAAGGAAGACTTCCTGGCCAACATGAGCCATGAGATCCGTACTCCGATGAACGGTATCATCGGTATGATCGACCTGCTCAGCAGCACACGGCTTAACAAGGAGCAGCAGGACTATGTCCATACGATCAAGCGTTCGTCCGAAACCCTGCTGGATATCCTGAATGACATACTCGACCTGTCGAAGATCGAAGCGGGCAAGATGGACCTGCACCCTATGCCCGTCGAACTCGACGACATCTTCTCCAAACTGCTGGCACTGTTCGGACAGTCGGCTAAAAACAAAAACAACGAGCTGCTGTTTATCAAGAAGACACCGCTCCCCCGATACATCATAGCTGATCCCACCCGGCTGCTCCAGATACTTTCCAATCTTACCTCCAACGCCCTCAAGTTTACCGAAAACGGAAAGGTTACCATTGCGGTCAGCAATGTCACCGAACCCGGTCAAAAGCTTAAACTGAAGGTCGAGGTCATTGACACCGGTATAGGTATTTCGGAGGAAAACCAGAAGATGCTGTTTACTTCCTTTACCCAGGTAGACAATTCTTCCAAGAAGTCTTTCGGGGGTACCGGACTGGGACTCGCCATCTCCAAACAGCTTTGCAAGCTAATGAACGGTGACATAGGGGTGATTTCGAAACAGGACGAGGGAAGTACCTTCTGGTTTACGTTCGAAACCGAAGAATCGCAAAAAGCACCTGAAAATACAAACGGCAACAATGGCAAAGGGTCGATCGTCGATACCTTCGGCGATACCGAGCTTCACATTCTTCTGGTGGATGATAATATCGTCAACCGTAAGGTAGCCGGAGAAATCCTGAAAAAAGCCGGAGCCAGGGTCGATTCAGCTGCCAGTGGCTTCGAGGCTATTGATCGTGTCACCGAGCTGATCGAAGGGGGAGAAAAGATGTACGACATCATTCTGATGGATATTCAGATGCCGGATATGGACGGCATCCAGACCCCAGCCAGCCTCAGGGAAAAATTCGGAAGCAAACTTCCGCCTATCGTGGCCATGACCGCCTATTCCATGAAGGAAGACCAGGAAAGGTTTATCGCGCAGGGGATGGACGATTATCTGCCCAAGCCGATCCGGGCCGTGCAGCTGATTCAAAAGGTTGCCGAACTGACCCAAAAACCCGCTCAGGCTGATTCTGTCCCTGAAACGGAACCCGAGTCTCCTGCTTTACCCGTTCTGGATCAGGAAATCGTGAATCAGCTGAAATCCATAGGCGGTACCGACCTCGTGCTTTCGGTCTATGAAGATTTTATCAACGAATCGTCGGAGCTGGTAAGAGAAGCCGTGGAGGCCTGGGAAAAGAGAGATATTCCGACGGTCAAGAGTCATCTGCATACCCTGAAGGGAAGTGCCGGGACCGTAGGTGCGATGGAAATCGCAGAGATCGCGCGCGACGCCGAAGGCCGTCTGAAAACCAACGATACATCTACGTTGCCTGCAGCGATTCCAGCCCTGGAAAAAGCATTCCGGACCTTTTCAGAACAATACGAAGATTTACTGAAAGGATGGCTGACCACCTAGGGGTCATCCCTGTAACCGGTTAACCTTGTCGGGATCGATCGTCTTATAGTGGTCAAAAACCCTTAACACGATGGCCAGGGCTATGGCTATCTCACAAACTGCTACCACCAATACGAAGAGGGCAAAAAGCTGCCCCTGCATCAGGTGCGGATCGTGACGGCTGAAAGCCACGAGATTGATATTGACGGCGTTCAGCATCAGTTCCAGCCCCAGGAGCACCCCAATGGCATTCTTTTTGGTCGAGGCAACGGCCAGACCAATCGAAAAAAGGGCTGCCCCTACTACCAGGAAATGGGTGACAGGTATGGTATTCATCGGATTCTGATTCGGTTATAAGCCATGTAACCTGTACCAGTCAGTACGGCCAGCAGAAGAACGGCGATGATTTCGAACGGTAACAGATGGGTAGTCATCAGATGCATGCCCAGCTGCTTCAGGGTAGACTTCTGGGATTCTACCGGACCTGAAAGTGCGAAATCAGCCGAGAAAAGGACTTTTAACAACAATACGAACATCACACCGGCTACTGTGAGGCGTACAGGAAGATTTCCGTTTTCTACCCGCACATAATTGGCTCCCGACCGGCTGGCCTGGGTAAGCATAATTCCGAAAACCAGCAGCACAAGTACGCCGCCCACATAAATCATGATTTGCGCAACGGCCAGAAAATCGGCCATAGCAAATACATACAAAGCCGCTACCCCCAGCAGGGACATAAACAGACCGAAGGCTGCGTACATCAGATTCCGTGTAAACAGGATGAACAGGGCCGCTGCAACGGCCAGTCCTGCAAAAAAATAGAAAGCTATCAGCTCCATACCCGGGTTAACGTTCAGTGGGTTCAAAGTTAAGCAATAATCCGGCACTTTAGTGCCATTATAGCCCTGTTGTTCGGCATTCTACACCTCCGCCTTTTTATAAATTGTGCTATATTGCGGTTCTATCGAAACTTTATTAACATTAAACTAATTGTAGCTCCTTTCGTTAAATTTATCCCCATTCCATATGGATTCAACCATTTCACAAAAGCATCCCAAAGGCTTATATGTTCTCTTTTTCGCCGAGATGTGGGAGCGCTTCAGCTATTATGGCATGCGTGCCATTCTGCTCATGTACCTGATCGATCAGGTCAGCGGCGGGCTTGGCCTCAGTGTCGCAACCGGTAGCGCAATCTACGGGCTCTACACGGCCTCGGTATACCTTCTCTCCCTTCCCGGCGGCTGGATTGCCGACAACGTCCTCGGACAGAAAAAATCTATCTTTTATGGCGGTATCGTCATCATGCTGGGTCATATCATCCTGGCCATCCCTGCCGGAGAAAGTCTCTTCTACTGCGGTCTGGCCGTGGTGGCACTCGGAACCGGTCTGCTAAAACCCAATATCAGCTCCATCGTGGGGGAATTATACCCCGAAGGAGGCGCCCGCAGAGACGCCGCCTTTTCCATTTTCTATATCGGAATCAACCTGGGATCATTCCTGGGCATGATGCTCGTGGGTTATCTGGGCCAGAAAATCAACTGGCACCTCGGATTTGGAGCCGCTGCCGTAGGGATGTTACTGGGACTGCTCGTATTCAAATTTGCAGGTGACATCCATCTGAAAGGACTGGGAGCGCCACCCGTCAAGAAACCCAGGACAGCCGAGGAAACAGAAGGCGACAGAAAGGGGAAAATTATGGGCTGGGGTCTGATAGCTCTTTTGGTAATTTTTCTCTCCGTGCTCCAGATCAGCGGTACCATTAATGTCACCACGGCTCAGGGGCTGGCGCAGGCAATGGGCATCATCATTGTGTCGGTAGCACTGGTTTACTTCTTTTACATTCTGCTCGCAGGCGGACTTACTACTACCGAAAAGAAAAGGGTTGGCGTGCTGATCATTTTCTTCTTTACAGCAGCCTTGTTCTGGTCGGGATTTGAGCAGGCCGGAACTTCCCTGCAAATCTTTGCCGAACGCCACACTTTCCGCACACTGGGCAGCTTCGAGTTCCCTTCCAGCTGGTTCCAGAACTTCAACCCCGTATTCATCGTAACGCTGGCACCGGTAGTCGCATCGCTGTGGATTTTCCTCGCCCAGAAAAATATCAACCCCTCGATACCTGTGAAATTTGCCATCGGGCTTTTCCTGCTGGCAGCTGGTTTCCTGGTAATGAAATTTGGCGCGCAACAGGCAGTAACCGGCGTATTGGTGAGCCCTATGTTTCTTGCCTCCACCTACCTCCTCCATACCCTTGGCGAACTGTGCATCAGTCCGGTAGGTCTCAGTACCTTCACCAAGCTGGCTCCCAGGCGCTATGTCAGCCAGCTGATGGGTATCTGGTTCGTGGCCGCGTCGCTGGGTAACCTGATGTCAGGCCTTTTCGCGGGTAACTTCGACGAAGAAAACGTAGCCCAGATGCCGTTCCTTTTCAATCAGGTATTCCTGCTGTCGGGCGGCTTTGGACTTTTATTGCTCGTATTTTACAAGCCTATCAAGAAGTGGATAGGAGGAATTGAATAAATGAACTTATATGGATTTTAAAGCAGAACCAGGCTATTCTTTTTCACACACGTTCCGCTTCACCCAGGAGGACGTGGAAAATTTTGCCAAAGTAACCGGTGACAACAATCCGCTCCACCTGGATCCGGATTTTGCGGCTACCACGCCTTTTAAAAAACCGATTATCCATGGGATGCTCGGAGCGAGCGTATTTACCAAAGTGCTGGGTACCATATACCCTGGCTTCGGATCGGTTTATCTGGGCCAGACCCTCGAATTCCTGCGGCCCATGTTCGTGGATACAGACTATGAGGCTGTTTTTACGATCGAAAGCATCGATCCGGTTAAGCATACGGCCAGGATCAGGGGAGAGATCAAAAACCTTGAAACAGGAAAGAAGTGTACTACAGGGGTAGCCACCCTGATGAATGCGGAGAAATTCTGAACATCCCCGCTATAAAATCAAAGGCAGCTCAGGGGTTTGCCCCACGAGCTGCCTTTTTTAATACCTTTTTGCTGGTGTGAGTGAAAGGGCTTAGCCTTGGTTCTTTATATTCTGAATCTCTGTACGGATTTCCTGAGACAAGTTTTTTAGATCTTGTAGCCCTTTACGAACACGAGTGCCTGCTGCCTGATTGTTCTTGTTATAGAACTTATCAAAATCTCCTTCCAGAGACAACACGAGGTTTTTTATTTCTTCAAATCTTCCCATGATGATTTAAAATTGTTAAGTTGAAAAATACGGCTTAAGCCCTTAAAAATATGCGTTTGGGTCGAAATTTAGCAATTTATAATTATCAGCCAATTGAAATATTAAAAAAAACACTAATAAAAATCCAGATTTTACCCCCTCAACTTATTAAATGGTTGATTTTCAGACATTTGTCATCTTTTGCATTTTTTGAAGAAAATCAAAAAAAAGTGGCTCTACTTGCGATAGAGCCACTTTTTCAAAGATTTACCGGCTGATTTCAAGCCTCTTGTTTTACCTGCTCCAGCTGGTATTCCCGGTTAGCCAGTTTGGCAGCCAGGAGGCTGAAGGCATCGAGCGTATAGGCTACGTCGTCGAGGGTATGCGCAGCGGTCGGAATCAGCCGCAGCATGATCTGCCCTTTAGGAACGACCGGATATACTACGATGGAACAGAAAACCCCAAGGTTTTCACGCAGGTCTCGCACCATTCGGGTAACTTCGGGTACGCCACCTTCGCTTTGCAGGAAAACGGGTGTTACGGGAGACTGTGTATCCCCAATATCGAAACCGCGTTCTCTAAGACCTGACTGAAGTGCCCTTACGTTTTCCCACAGCCTTTCTCTCAACTCAGGGAGTTCCTTGATGAGCTGCAGTCTTCTCCGGCCGGCTACAACATAAGGCATAGGCAATGCCTTCGCGTAGGTCTGCGATCGCATGTTATATTTCAGATACATGATAATATCGGGATCATCGGAAGCAACGAACGCTCCGATGGCGGCCATGGACTTGGCAAAGGTCGAGAAGTAAAGATCGATGCCCTCCTGCACGCCCAGCATTTCACCGACCCCGCCTCCATTGGGCCCCATGGTTCCAAAACCATGTGCATCATCTACGAAGAGACGGAAGTTGTATTTTTCTTTCAGCGCTACGATGGATTTCAGATCACCTACTTTTCCCGACATACCGAATACGCCTTCGGTGATGACCAGGACACCGCCGCCTTTTTCTTCTGCCGTTTTGGCCGCTCTTTTCAGATTGACCTCCAGGCTTTCCATATCGTTATGATTGAACTTGTAGTAGGTTCCGAGTTTGGCCTTGTGCAAACGGATACCATCGATGATACAGGCGTGACATTCGGCGTCGTATACGATTACGTCCCGGTAGTCAACCATACACTCGATGATCGAAACAACGCCCTGATAACCGTAGTTCAACAGGAAGGCGTCTTTTTTACCTACAAATTCGGCAAGTTCCTTTTCGAAAATTTCGTGTTGATCGGAGTTTCCTGACATCATCCGTGCTCCCATAGGGTAAGCAAGTCCCCATGCAGCCGCTGCTTCTGCATCCGCTTTTCTCACTTCCGGATGATTCGCCAGTCCGAGATAGTTGTTAAGGCTCCAGTTTAAAACTTCTTTTCCTTTGAACCTCATTCGGGGCCCGAGTTCGCCCTCAAGTTTGGGAAATGAAAAGTAATGATGACCATTTACTAACTGGACATTAGCCCCTATGGCTCCCCAGTTATTGCGCAATTTCTCAAAAATATCCACTTTCTTTAACTTGTCTAGAGCTTCTGAAAAAATATGATCAAAACGTTATGATCGCGTGCAAATTTAAGAAATAATTTGGTTTAACCTACCTTGTCCCCTTTGCGAAAGTACTGCATGGATGTATGATTATTCCAATTTAGGATTCTTTGCGGAAACTGACAAAAATCAGGCACGTTTCCCGCAGTTCATCACACACTTAAATACTCCGTGAGACCGTTCATGGTCACTTCTTTTCTCAAGGATTTGCCTTGATTTAGTTACATTTGCTCCGTTGTAAGAATCACCGGTTTTGGAATTGTAGGAATCGGTCAGATTATTGGCATATTTCAATAAACAGCTAACATGAAACGTATCCCGTTACACGACCTCCACGTAGCTCTTGGTGGAAAAATGACTCCTTTCGGAGGATTTGAAATGCCCGTGCGGTACAGCTCCGACCTCGAAGAACACCATACCGTCCGGAACAACGTAGGTGTTTTCGACGTATCTCATATGGGAGAATTCCTGGTACAGGGACCGGGAGCACTTGAATTTATCCAACACATTTCGGCCAATGATGCTGCTGTTCTCACCGATGGAAAAATACAATACAGCTATTTACCCAATGAAACCGGTGGTATCGTCGACGATTTGCTCATTTACCGGAAAGGGGAAAACGATTTCATGCTGGTGGTAAACGCCTCGAATATTGATAAGGACTGGGAATGGATTTCCCGCTTTAAAACCGACGACGTCTCCCTGACCAATATTTCGGATCAGACCTGTCTGTTTGCGGTACAGGGTCCCAGGGCTGCTGAAACCCTGCAGAAGCTGACCGACATTCCCCTCGCCGATATGGTATACTATACCTTCGCCAAAAGTACTCTGGCCGGAATTCGTGACATAACGATCTCGGCTACAGGATATACCGGCGCAGGAGGGTTTGAAATCTACGTCAACCGGAAATACGCGGCCGAAATCTGGGAATCCATTTTTGCCGCGGGTAAAGAGTTTGGCATCAAACCCATCGGCCTGGGAGCCCGCGATACACTTCGTCTCGAAATGGGCTATTGCCTGTACGGTAACGACATCGACGATACGACATCACCGCTGGAAGCCGGACTCGGCTGGGTCACCAAGTTCAGCAAAAACTTCATTTCCTCTGAAATTCTGAAGAAGCAAAAGGAAAACGGCATTTCCCGCAAGCTGATTGGCTTGATCATGGTAGATAAGGGAATTCCGAGAGCGCATTATGAAGTGACCAATGAAAAGGGCGAAGTCCTGGGACAGGTTACCTCCGGTACGCAGTCACCATCGCTCAGCAAGGGTATTGCAATGGCCTACCTCCCGCTCGAATATACCAAGCCCGGTACAGTGGTATTTGTAAAAGTCAGAGAACGTCTTCTGAAAGCCCAGGTTACCCGATTTCCCTTTGTTAAAAACAGCAAATAAGCAGCCTTCCAACTAATTACCGGATGAACAAGTTTGACGTTTGTCTGTCACCCGACCTGCTGCACCTCCACCCGTTGGAGAACAGTATCGTGGTGGTAACAGATATTTTTCGGGCAACCTCCTGCATGATTACCGGATTTGCCCATGGAGTTGAAAGCATTACCCCCGTGGCCACCGTGGAAGAATGTAAAAAGCTGCAGGGGCAGGGTTACATCGCTGCTGCCGAGCGTAATGCCGAAATGGTAGAAGGCTTTGACCTTAACAATTCGCCGTTTAGCTATATGGACGAACGGCTGATGGGCGCTAAAATTGCCATGACGACCACCAACGGTACGCTGGCAATCTCCAAGTCCAAAGCATCGGCTCTGAAAGTGCTTGTAGGGGCCTTTCTGAACCTGGGCGCATTGAGCCGCTTTCTGCGTCATGAGCCCTATGACGTACTCGTGTTATGCGCAGGATGGAAAGGGCGTCCCAATCTGGAGGACACCCTTTTTGCCGGCGCATTGGCCGAAGCCCTGAAAAATGAATACATGATTGCCGAAGACAGCGCACTCATGGCTCAGCGACTTTACAACCAGGGCAAAGACAACTTGCTGTCATTCGTTTCTTCCTCCTCCCATGTTCGCCGGCTCCAAAGACTTGGTATCCATAAGGATATTGCTTTCTGCCTGCAGCACGACCTGTATGACGAAATACCGGTACTTAGAGGCGGAAAACTGGTAAGGATGGAATAAAATCCCCTATTTCAGAAAATAAATAACACCGAATCCCACCGACGGCAGGTTGAAATGGGGAATCAGCTTGTAGGTAAAATCGGTTTCATTGTTTTCGAGTAATTTCGAATGCTGCGAATCATACGCCACGCTCGAAGCTTTCTTGAATTCCAGCGAAACCGGTTTACCGAAGCCGATGGATGCGCTGAACCACCAGCGTTCGGATAAAGTATAATAGAGCCCCCCACTAAGGGAAAGATCGAGTGAGTAGGTCTGGGTTATGGTTTTTGTGTAATTAGTTTGTCCCGACAGCGCAAACCTCCGCTGGTTATTAAACCCAAGTCCTATATCGTGCTGTCCGTACAGGCCCCATTGTCCTCCCAAAGGTTTGTAATACTGCCAGAACTTGCCCAAGCCGAGGTCATAATCAGAAATTCCATTGCTTCTATCGCCCCAAACATCGTTCTCGGGTTGGTCATAAGACGCCAGTTTGCCTGAAATACGAAAACCGGAAACATGGTTATCACTCACAAACTTCCCTATATTTATATCTAAGTTTAATCCTGTTGCATTATATCGGTATGATTCATCGTCCGATATCGCAGATTGCAAACTATAGCTAAGGGTTCCTGAAATAAAACTCCTACCGCTGTTCTGTGCGAAAAGTCCAGTTACGGTTAACGTGCAGAAAAATAAGGCTATTAACTTTTTCATGTTTCTCTTTAATTTAAGTAAAACGCCCCCCTCACACTGAAAAGACTATTGAATCTGGAACTCGCCGATGCATTGACAACTAAAAGGGAGCCTTCCAAATCATCTCCGCCCAGATAATCTACCTTCAGCGTGAAGAGATTGATGGCAGCCTCCAGCGCGAATTTTTCTCCAATACGGTAAGAAATCCCGGGTGCGATCCCGATACTTCCGGCGTAATTATTAGACTTCGTGGTGGCCCGTACCCCGTTCTGCGTTTCATTGATCTCTTTACTGGTATAAATTCCGAGCGTCAAAGAAGGCTCAGCATATACGTATAACTTGGAGAAAACTGGTTTGTACCAGCGCAGAAAAGGCTGGATCCCATATTGATAATCATTCAGCTTTACCGTATTATTCTCATAATTATCCCGATTCCAGAATCCCGCTCCTATCAACCCCACCCCTAACAGGAAATTATCGCGGGTAAATTTTCCCCATTGGATCCCCAACTTTACGGTATGATTTGTCGACTTGTAATCGTCTGCAAAATCCCTTTCCCTCTGAAAATTACGCCCCAGGGCCTCAAGCGACCATCCGGCGAAAGTAGTCCCCTTACTGATCTGCCCCCGGGCTTCGAACGCCGTCATCAGACAGAACATAATTGCAAAAACCAGTAACTGTTTCATATGAATTAGGTTTAGATTAAGTATGCAGATTCAAGATAGAAACTTTCCTACTTTTCATTGCACTTAGGCACCCGGCTATTTATCGTACGTCATATTAGCGCCGGGAATAATGGTGGATTTTTTTGTGTAAAAAAGAATGGCTGCCCCTGTGCAGGAGCAGCCATTCTTCAGGTTTTTATGGCAGATCCGGGAATCAGACGATCCGGATCAGGTGATTTTTCTTGCCTTTGGAAACCAGTAAAAATTTATTCTGCAGCAATTCGAAATCAGTGAGGGCCTGTTCGGCCGACGTTACCTTCGTTTTGTTAATACTTACCGCATTCTGCTGGATCGCCCGTCGGGCTTCGCCCTTGGAAGCATAAATTTCATTGCCGGTAACCACAGAAATCAGATCGAGCACATTGCCCGCAGATGCCCATGCATCGCGCGAAACCGAACTCTGGGGCACTCCTTCGAAAATGGTATCAAATTCGTCAGCCGCAATACTCTTCAGGGTGTCGAGGGTCGCTTTACCAAAAAGCACTTCAGAAGCCTTCACAGCCAGGTCGTAATCTTTCTCCGAATGAACACGAATGGTAACATCCTTGGCGAGGGCTTTCTGCATGATGCGCAGATGGGGAGCCTTCTCGTGTTCAGCCTCAAGCTGTTCGATTTCCTCCCTGCTCAGCAGTGTAAACACACGAAGCAGTCGGTGGCAGTCTTCGTCACTCTGGTTGAGCCAGAACTGATAGAACTGGTAAGGCGAGGTACGGGTTGGATCCAGCCAGATATTGCCGCCTTCACTTTTCCCAAATTTGGTCCCGTCTGATTTGGTGATAAGCGGGGTAGTCAGGGCATAGGCCTTAAAATATCCCTCTTCATCGCCTTCCTTACGACGGATGATTTCTGTCCCCGTGGTAATATTGCCCCACTGGTCGGACCCGCCCATCTGAAGGCGGACGTTATAGGTCTTGTAAAGATGATAGAAATCGTATCCCTGAAGGAGCTGATAGGAGAATTCCGTAAATGATATACCGGTCTCGAGCCGTTTCTTCACCGAGTCTTTCGACATCATGTAATTGACGGTGAGATATTTACCGGCTTCGCGCAGGAACTGCAGGAAGCCCATATCCTTGAACCAGTCGTAGTTGTTTACCATCACCGCAGCGTTCTCTCCGTTTTCGAAGTCGAGAAACTGCATCAGCTGTTTTTTGATTCCTTCCTGGTTGATTTTCAGGGTTTCTTCGGAAAGGAATACCCTTTCGGCCGACTTGAAGGATGGGTCACCGATCATTCCCGTCGCACCTCCGATGAGTACATAGGGCTTGTGACCGGCCCGCTGCAGGTGAACCAGCAACATGATCGTCGCCAGGTTACCGATATGCAGGGAAGATGCCGTTGGGTCAAACCCGATATAGCCCGAAACCTGCTCAGTCCGGAGCATGTCTTCCGTACCAGGCATAATATCCTGCAACATGCCCCGCCACCGAAGTTCTTCTATAAAATCAATTGCCATTTTTACGTATGAATTGTATACTATCGCCAATTATTCAGCCTCTGCGTAATCCTCGGTGGGAATACATGCACAGACCAGATTGCGGTCACCGTAGGCATTGTCTACCCTGCTT
>ENA-UOVV01002030-UOVV01002030.1-compost-metagenome-genome-assembly--contig:-NODE-2030-length-12509-cov-5.709170_pt1 | contig 12509 bp, 10 predicted proteins | sample MGYA00238155_ERZ761577 | MGnify/ENA primary metagenome ERZ761577 (study PRJEB28898, sample SAMN06268775) | compost metagenome | isolation source: Emeryville, CA | place: USA:Emeryville, CA | collected...
CAAAATCGCCCATGACCTGTTGGCGGACCTGGACAAGGAAACGGTGGATTTTGTCCCCAACTACGACGGCCAGGAACAGATTCCCGATGTTCTGCCTACCCGAATTCCCAACCTGCTGATCAATGGCTCCTCGGGTATTGCCGTGGGCATGGCCACCAATATCCCACCGCACAACATCAAAGAGGTGGTGCAGGGTTGTCTGGCGATGATCGACAATCCGGATATCACCGTCGACGAGCTGATGGAGTACATCCCCGGCCCGGATTTCCCCACCGGTGCCATCATCAATGGCCGTGCCGGTATAGTTGAGGCCTACCGCACAGGGCGCGGGCGCATATATGTGCGCGCCAAGGCGGAAATCGAAGTTGATGAAAAAACCGGTCGCGAAACCATCATCGTCACTGAAATTCCCTATCAGCTGAACAAGGCGCGCCTGATCGAGCGTATAGCCGAGCTGGTGAAAGAGAAAAAGATCGAAGGTATCAGCGAACTGCGCGACGAATCCGACAAGGATGGTTTGCGCATAGTGATCGAAGTCAAACGCAACGAATCAGCTGAAGTGTTGCTCAACAACCTTTACGCCCAGACCCAGTTGCAGAACGTTTTCGGCATCAACATAGTGGCTCTGGACGATGGCCAGCCCAAGATTCTCAATCTGCGTGAGTTGATTGATGCTTTTATTCGTCACCGCCGCGAAGTGGTGACCCGCCGTACCGTGTATCTGCTGCGCAAGGCGCGGGAGCGGGGTCACATTCTCGAAGGGCTGGCGGTAGCCATTGCCAATATCGATGAAGTGATCAGCCTGATCAAAGCCTCGCCCAGCCCGGCCGAAGCCAAAGAGAGCCTGATGGCTCGCGCCTGGGATGCGCGCGAAGTGGCGCCGTTCCTCGAGCGCGCCGGTGAAGATGCCTGCCGTCCCGAGGATCTGGGGCCGGAATTTGGCGTACGCGATGGCAAATATCATCTATCTGCGGCCCAGGCTCAGGCCATTCTCGAATTGCGTCTGCATCGTCTGACCGGCATGGAGCACGACAAGCTGTTGGCCGAGTACGACGAAAAGCTGGTACAGATTGCCGAATACCTCGAAATTCTCGGCAACCACCTGCGTTTGATGGCGGTGATTCGTGAAGAGCTGGAACAGGTGATTGCGGATTACGGCGATGCGCGCCGCACCGAAATTGTTGCTTCGACACTGGATCTCACTACTGAAGACCTGATCAACGAAGAAGATCGGGTAGTGACCATTTCTCACGGCGGTTACGCCAAGAGTCAGCCGCTGGATGACTACCAGGCCCAGCGCCGCGGCGGTATGGGCAAGTCAGCAACGGCGGTTAAGGACGAGGACTTTGTTGAGCATCTGCTGGTTGCCAGCACTCACGACACCATTCTCTGTTTCACCAACGCCGGCAAGGTTTACTGGCTCAAGGTGTACATGATTCCTGTGGCGGGTCGTCAGTCCCGCGGTCGTCCGGTTGTCAATCTGCTGCCGCTGGAAGAAGGCGAGAGAATTACCTCGATTCTTCCGGTGAGAACCTACGACGACAATCATTACATTTTCATGGCCACGGCCAACGGGACAGTGAAGAAAACCGCACTGACCCAATTCTCCCGTCCGCGCAGCGTCGGTTTGCGCGCAATCGAACTGGATGAAGGCGATACCCTTGTGGGCACTGCCATTACTAACGGCAATTGCGACGTGATTCTTTTCTCCAGCGGTGGCAAGGCAGCTCGCTTCCGCGAGACCCAGGTGCGCGCTATGGGCCGCAGTTCCCGCGGTGTGCGTGGCATTCGTCTGGTAGCAGGCCAGAAAGTCATAGGTATGGTTATTCCGATGGCGGGTGGCCAGGTGTTGACCGTCAGTGAAAATGGTTACGGCAAACGCACCAGTGTGGATGAATTCCCGGCCAAGGGGCGCGGTTCCCAGGGCGTGATTGCCATGCAGACCAGCGAGCGCAATGGTCAGCTGGTGGGTGCAGTGCAGGTATTCGATGGCGAGGAAATTATGCTGATTTCCGATCAGGGCACCATGGTGCGTACACGCGTTGACGAAGTGTCGCTGCTCAGTCGCAATACCCAGGGCGTGCGCCTGATCAAGCTCAGAGACGGTGAGCGCATGCAGGGGCTGGAGCGTATTGAAGAGAGCGCTGATGAATCAGTTACACGCGAGCTGGCGAACGCCGAAGGTGACGATGAGCCTGTAGATGATGGCAGCGATCTGCCGGAAACTGGTGTAGCTGACGATTCTGACGATCAGCAAGACTAACCCCCGGCGCCTTCGGGCGCCGAATTTTTGAAAGCTTTTTTATGTCCAACGAACTGACTGAAGAGCAAAAACTGCTGGCCTTGCGCAATCGCATAGATGAGATTGACGATGAAATCGGTCGATTGATTGCCGCACGTGCCCAGTGTGCGCAAGACGTGGCGGAAGTGAAAAAGGCCGGCCTTGCTCCGGATGCGCAAATTCTCTTTTATCGTCCAGAACGCGAAGCTCAGGTATTGCGTCGTGCCATGGAGCGCAACACCGGACCGCTCAGCAACGAAGAAATGGCGCGTCTGTTTCGCGAAATCATGTCGGCCTGTCTGGCGCTGGAAAACCCGGTCAAGGTAGCTTACCTGGGGCCGGAAGGAACCTTTACCCAACAGGCGGCGCTCAAGCATTTCGGCCACTCCGCTGTAGTGATTCCCTTTTCCGCCATTGACGAAGTCTTTCGCGAGGTGGAAGCCGGTTCGGTCAATTACGGTGTTGTGCCGGTGGAAAACTCCACTGAGGGTGTGGTCAACCACACGCTCGACAATTTCATGGGATCCAATCTGAAAATTTGTGGCGAAGTGGAACTGCGCATTCACCAGAATCTGCTGGTGTCCGATGTCACCAGTGTTAATTCCATCAGCCGTATTTACTCTCACGCCCAGTCGCTGGCGCAATGTCGCAAGTGGCTGGATGCGCACTATCCCAAGGCGGAGCGAGTGGCGGTGGCCAGCAATGCCGAGGCGGCAAAACGCCTGAAAAGCGAATGGAATGCCGCTGCCATTGCCGGCACCATGGCGGCAGAGCTTTACGGTCTGAAAATTCTTGCCGAGAAAATTGAAGACCAGCCGGACAACTCCACGCGCTTTTTGATTATTGGCACCCAGGATGTACCGCCCAGCGGCGTCGACAAAACTTCCATAGTGGTGGCCATGCGCAACGAGCCGGGCGCGCTGCATAATCTGTTGGAGCCTTTCCACCGTCACAATATCGATTTGACACGTGTGGAAACCCGCCCCTCGCGCACAGGTGTCTGGACCTATGTGTTTTTCATTGACTTTGCCGGCCATGCACAGGACCCGGTAATCAGTCAGGTGTTAAAAGAAGTGGCCAATCGCGCAGCGGATCTCAAGTTGCTGGGCTCCTATCCCAAAGCGGTGCTCTGACGCTTTATGACTTCTTCATTCGTCATCAACAAACTGGTGGTGATTGGCATAGGCCTGATTGGCGGCAGCCTGGCTACCGGACTGAAAAAACGCGGTGCCTGTCGCGAAGTGATTGGCATTGCGCGCCGTCAGGACACTTGTGATCAGGCAGTGGCCCTGGGTGTGGTTGATCGCGCCTATCTGTCGCTGGCAGAGATAGCTGCCGAGTTGGGCGAGGGCGATGTGGTGTTTATTGCTGTACCCACTCTCGCCGTGGAGCAGACACTGCGCGATATTCGCCAGCATATTTCTCCGGCGGTGACACTGACGGATGGTGCCAGTGTTAAAGGCAGCGTGATCAGCGCGGCGGAAGCCGTGTTCGGCGAATTGCCGGCGCAGCTGGTGCCCGGTCATCCGATTGCGGGATCGGAAAAAAGTGGCGTTATGGCTGCCAATCCCGATCTCTATGAAAACCACCGTGTGATACTCACACCTGTGGCAAGCACCGGTGAAGATCATCTGCGGCGCGTCAGCTGCATGTGGCAAGCCGTGGGTGCAGAAGTGCTCAGCATGTCGGTAGAGGAGCATGATCAGGTGCTGGCTGCAACCAGCCATCTGCCTCACGCCATCGCCTATTCGCTGGTGGACACACTGGCGCAGGACATAGGCAACCCCAACATATTTCGTTATGCTGCCGGCGGTTTTCGCGACTTCACCCGCATAGCTTCCAGTGATCCGGTGATGTGGCACGACATCATGCGCGCCAATAAGACCTGTGTCATTCAGGCGCTTGATCTGTTTATCGATAATCTGATGCGTCTGCGCGCCGGAATAGAAACGGAAAACAGCGAGTATCTGCTGGATATGTTTACCCGCGCCAAGGACGCGCGCGACAAATTTACCCGGATGCTGGCTCAGGATCATTCCTCACACAAATAGCCAGCCTGTTTATTTTTTTCTTTTGACGATTCGGTAGTCCCTATGTCCCACTATACACTGACTCACCTCAAGCAACTTGAAGCGGAGAGTATTCACATTATCCGCGAGGTGGCGGCAGAATTTGATAAGCCGGTCATGCTCTATTCCATCGGCAAGGATTCAGCGGTGATGATGCACCTCACCATGAAGGCCTTCTATCCCGGCAAGCCACCTTTTCCGCTGATGCACGTAGATACCACCTGGAAATTCAAGGAGATGATTGAGTTCCGCGACAAGCGCGTGAAAGAACTGGGCTGGGATCTGATAGTGCACATCAACCAGGAAGGCGTGGACATGGGCATCAGCCCCTTTGTTCATGGCAGTGCCAAGCACACAGACATCATGAAAACCCAGTCACTCAAGCAGGCCTTGACCAAATACGGTTTCGATGCCGCCTTTGGCGGTGCCCGTCGCGATGAAGAAAAATCCCGCGCGAAAGAGCGCGTCTATTCCTTCCGCGACAAGAACCATCGCTGGGACCCGAAAAATCAGCGGCCCGAACTCTGGGATATATACAACGGCCGTGTAGACAAGGGTGAGAGCATTCGTGTCTTCCCGCTGTCCAACTGGACCGAGCTGGATATCTGGCAATACATTCATCTGGAGAATATTCCCATTGTGCCCCTGTACTTTGCCGCCAAGCGTCCGGTAGTAAAACGCGATGGTGCTCTGATCATGGTGGACGACGAGCGCATGCCCATTGGTCCCGATGACAAGGTGGAAGAGAAAATGGTTCGCTTCCGCACCCTGGGCTGTTATCCGCTCACAGGTGCCGTGGAATCCACAGCGACCACTCTTCCGGAAATTATTCAGGAGATGTTGTTGACCACCACCTCCGAGCGTCAGGGGCGCGTGATTGACCACGACAGCGCCGGTTCCATGGAAAAGAAAAAGCAGGAAGGTTACTTCTAACCTCTTACCCTTATTTGATAAAGCAAGTCTGCGGGCTTGCCAGCTGGAGAAAGACATGTCGCACCAGTCCGACCTTATCGCTCAGGACATTGATGCTTACCTGAAACAGCACGAGCAGAAAGAACTGCTGCGTTTTCTAACCTGTGGCAGTGTGGATGACGGCAAGAGCACACTCATTGGCCGTTTGCTGCACGATTCCAAAATGATCTACGAGGATCAGCTGGAAGCTGTGCGCTCCGACAGCACCAAGCACGGCACCACTGGCGAAAAAATTGACCTTGCACTTCTGGTGGATGGTTTGCAGGCAGAGCGGGAACAGGGCATCACCATTGATGTGGCCTACAGATATTTTTCAACTGCCAAGCGCAAGTTCATTATTGCGGATACTCCCGGACACGAGCAGTACACGCGCAACATGGCCACAGGTGCTTCCACCTGCGATCTGGCCATTATTCTGATTGACGCGCGTCACGGTGTAATGACTCAAACCCGTCGTCACACCTATATTGCGAATCTGCTGGGTATCAAGCACATAGTAGTGGCCATCAACAAGATGGACCTGCTCAAGTTCAGCGAAGAGGTTTTCAACAAGATCAAGGCAGACTATCTGGCGTTTGCCGAGCGCTTGGGCATGAAGGATATTTATTTTGTGCCCATCTCCGCGCTGGAAGGCGACAATGTGGTTAACCGTTCGGAGCATTCACCCTGGTATCAGGGACAGACACTGATGGAAATTCTTGAAAGCGTGCCTGTTGCCGCCGACAAGAATTTTGATGATTTCCGTTTCCCTGTGCAGTACGTCAATCGCCCCAATCTCGACTTCCGCGGTTTTTGCGGCAATATTGCCTCGGGCGTGATTCGTGTGGGCGACAGCATCAGGGTTCTGCCTTCTGGCAAGACCAGCAATGTCAAAGCCATTGTCACCTACGATGGCAATCTGGAAGAGGCTTTTACCGGCCAGGCAGTGACTCTGACACTGACTGATGAAATCGACGTGAGTCGCGGCGATATGCTGGTGCTGGCTCGTGATCAGGTGCCGCTCACCAATCATCTCAAGGCCCATCTCGTATGGATGACTGAGAAAGCCAGCAAGTCGGGCAATGAATACCTGTTCAAGTTTGCCAGCAAGCTGGTCAGCGGCAAGCTGGAAACCATCGATTACCGTATCGATGTGAACACCCAGGTACATTCAGCTACAGGAGCCCTGGAACTCAATGATATTGCAGTGGTGGATCTGTCGCTCAGTCAGTCGGTGGTGGTGGACAAGTATGAGGTCAATCGTGCGACTGGCGCCTTTATTGTGATAGACAGACTCACCAATATTACCGTGGGTGCAGGTATGGTGATTGATCGTCTCGAATCCCAACTGGATGCACCTTCGAATTATTCAGAGTTTGAGCTGGAGTTGAATGCGTTGATTCGCAAGCATTTCCCTCACTGGCAGGTTTTGGATATCAGCAAACGCTGAGACACTTGAGGCAATAAAAAAGGCGATGAGAAATCATCGCCTTTTTTGTTTCCGTGTTCGCTATGTTAATCCACATAGGGCCTGTGCTTGAGTACCGAGTGAATTACATGGTCGTATTCAAAATAGACTATGAAGTTGTCATATTCCCAACTGGAGATGGGCGGAGTGCCCCGCGCCGGATTCTCTTTTACCGGCTCGCCGAATTCCTCTTTAACTCGCGCCTTGGTCATGCCGGTGGTGGGGCGTTTGATGGACTTCAATTCTTCGGCCTGTTGACCCACAGGAATCTGAATCACTTCCGCCTGTAACAGGGGTGAACCCAGGCCGAGCGCAAAAGCGAGAGACAAGCTGATGGTGGACACTTGGCGACGCATGGTGAACCCTCATGTTGCAATGGTTATTGGTTTTCCCTGGCCTGTTGCGAGCGACGGTCGGCCATTTGGGCGCGCATGATCTGTTGACCAATGATATTCAGTTGCGCATCTCTTGGGCGGTGGAATTTTGCCGCAATCTGATAGTCGCCTGCCTTGCACAGTTCACAGCGTATAACTTTGGCAAAGAGGATCAGCCCTGCATAGCTGGGTAGAAAGGTCATGCGCAGTGCAATATAGCTGCCCGCTTCTATGGGATTGCTGGAACCAAAGGCAATACCACCTTCGCTGAGATTGACCTGACGGGTGATCTGCGTCAGGGCAGGGGGCTTGTGCTCCGCCATCAGCTGCTGTGACAGGAGTTCGATTTTGCGGTTAAGGTTATGCAGGTATTCACCGAGGCTGCGATTGGTGTTTTTTATCTGGTAGAGCAGTTGGGCGTTTTCCGCATCCAGACGCTTGATTTCGCTGTAGAGGGCGACGGCTCCCGAGTTTTCAAAAAAACTTTCCGGCTCGCGGGATTGCAGGTCAGCCACATCGACCGGTCGATATTCAAGGGCGATATTTTCGTCGATGCGAAAGGAGCTGCGGCGTTCAGACATGGGCGCTTCCTGTGGTTGGCAAATTGTTTATACCTTAGCACAAAGACCCGGCCAGCAAAGATTTTGCGCCCTTGCTTGTGCTGTCTCTGGCCTTGGGGTTAAATGCGCTCCATGTTAAAAAACATCCCTCTTTATATCGGCCTGCGCTATACCCGCGCCAAGCGCCGCAACCAGTTTATCTCCTTTGTCAGTGGCTTTTCGCTATTGGGTATGGCTCTTGGCGTCATGGCCCTGATAGTGGTGCTCTCGGTGATGAATGGTTTTGACCGGGAGATGAAGCAGCGTATTCTGAGTGTGGTTCCCCACGGTTTCATCGATCAGCAGCCCTACCTCGAAGACTGGCAATCGCTCTCGGAGCGCATTGGCCAGCATCCTGATGTCGTCGCCAGCGCTCCCTATATTGGTGGTTTTGCCATGATCACCTACGAGCGGGGCGTGGAGAGCATACTGCTGCAGGGCATTGTGCCCGAGGAGGAAGCCAGGGTGTCGGTGCTGGAACAGCACATGATTGCCGGTTCCAGTCACCAGTTGCAGCCGGGGGAATTTGGTATTGTCATGGGCAGTCTGCTGGCGCGTCATCTGGGGCTGGCGCTGGGCGACAAGGTGACCCTGACCCTGCCGGATATCAGCATCACTCTGGCCGGGGTTTATCCCCGCACCCGGCGTTTTACTTTGGTGGGTGTATTCGAAGTGGGGGCTCAGGTGGATCAGACACTGGCCATGATTCACCTTGAGGATGCTCGCCGGTTGATGCGTCTCTCGGGTCCCCAGGGCGTCAGAGTCAAGGTAAAAGATATCTATCAGGCCGGAGCTGTGATGGATCAGCTCAAGCAGACGCTGGGCGAAGGCTTTCAGGTGAAGGACTGGAGTCAGACCCAAGGCAGTCTGTTTCAGGCAGTCAAGATGGAAAAAATTGTCATAGCCACTTTGCTTAGCATCATTATTGCGGTGGCGGCGTTCAACATAGTTTCCAGTCTGGTACTGATGGTGGCCGACAAGCGCGGCGATATTGCCGTGCTGCGCACCATGGGTGTGAGTGCGCGGCAGGTGATGGCGATTTTTGTGGTGCAGGGCAGTGCCGTTGGCTTTGCTGGCACCCTGATGGGAGTAGTCCTCGGCTGTTTACTGGCGGTGGGCATCAACCCCATAACAGATTTTTTTGAGCGCGTATTCGGCTGGCAAATTTTTGATCCCGATGTGTTTTTTATCAGCCATCTGCCTTCGGTTCTCCTCTGGCAAGATGTGTTGACCATCAGCGTCACCGCCTTGACGCTCAGTCTGCTGGCCACGATTTATCCCGCCTATCGCGCTGCGCGTATCCAACCCGCCGAGGCTTTACGTTATGAATAATCCGGACAACGCATCCCAGGTGGTACTCAGCTGCCAAGGCGTCACCAAGGAATATCGTCAGGGACCTCTGGCGGTGACTGTGCTCAAGGGCATAGACATGAGCATTGTGCGCGGCGAGCGAGTGGCCATTGTGGGCGCTTCGGGATCGGGCAAGTCCACGCTGCTCAATATTCTCGGAGGCCTGGATCTGCCCAGCAGCGGTTCGGTAATGGTGGATGGTCAGTTGCTTTCCAGTCTGAGCGCCGATGCGCGCGGTCGTCTGCGCAATCGCAGTCTGGGTTTTGTTTATCAGTTTCATCATCTTTTGCCGGAATTCACCGCACTGGAAAATGTGGCCATGCCATTGTTAATCGGGCGAGTGAACAGCGCCGAAGCGCGAAAAAGAGCGGAGACAATGCTGGCGCAGGTGGGATTGGCTGCGCGTCTGCAGCACAAGCCTTCGGAGTTGTCTGGCGGTGAGCGCCAGCGTGTGGCCATCGCCCGTGCACTGGTGACAGGTCCCGCCTGTGTTTTGATGGATGAACCTACAGGAAATCTCGATGGCGCTTCCGGAGAAGCGGTGCAATCGTTGATGCTGGAACTCAATCAACAGCTGGGTACCAGTTTTGTGGTGGTGACTCACGATCCCCGTCTGGCGGCGCGTATGGATCGTACCCTGACACTGGCCGACGGCAAACTGGTGTAAGCATGTTGCGCCTGCTCTGGTTTATAGGTTCTCGCTACGGACTTTCACGGCGTCACAGTCAGCTGGTGTCCTTTATTTCTTCTCTCTCCACAGCGGGACTGGTGATTGGTGTAGCGCTGCTGATTTTGGTGCTGTCCATCATGAACGGTTTCGATCGCGAATTGCGGGAGCGGATTCTGGGTGTCATGCCCCATGTGAGTATCTATCACCGCCAGGGTGTGACTGATTACGAGCCACTACTGGAGCGGGCCTACAGCTATCCGCAGGTGGTGTCCGCTGTGCCCTTTGTGCAGCTTCATGGACTGGCTTCCTTTCAGAAACGCACACATCCCTTCAACGTGCTGGGAATTTCTTCGGTGGCTGAGCAACAACCGCCGGCGCTGGTGGAATATTTGTCGCAGGATGTTCTTGCGCGAGTGGCGGCAGGAGACGGGATTGTGCTGGGTCAGGGTGTCGTGGACAAGCTGCAGGTGTCGCCCGGCGATCATCTGACTTTGATAGTGCCCCAGCCCGGTGATGCCAGTCCGCGTCTGGCGATGGTGGAACTTGTGGCGGTGTTGCACACAGGTACCGAAATTGATCAGCAGCTGGCGCTGATGGGACTGGAGGCGGCTTCTGCTCTCAGCGCATCACCGGGAAAGGTGAGTGGCGTACGTCTGCAACTGGATGATCTTTTTGCCGCGCCCTCGGTGATGCGGCAATTTATCAATGAGTCGCCTCCCGGATTCTATGGCAGCAACTGGACCCGCACCCAAGGCAATCTCTACGAAGCCATTCACATGTCCAAGCGTCTTGTGGAGCTGCTGTTGTTTCTGATTATCGGCATAGCCGCTTTCAATCTGGTGTCCACGCTGATCATGGTGGTGGTGGACAAGCAGGGCGACATAGCCATATTGCGCACTCTGGGCACTTCAACGGGAGAGATACTCGGGATCTTCATGGTGCAGGGTGGTTTGATCGGTCTGGTGGGCACCAGTTTGGGCGTACTGCTGGGTTGTCTGCTGTCGCTGGTGGTGACCGATCTGGTGCTCTGGCTGGAGGCGCTGCTGGGTATTCAATTCCTGCAGTCGGATGTCTATCCCATCAGCTATTTGCCGTCGGATCTGCAGTTTGCTGATGTGTTCAAGATTGCGGCCACAGCGCTGGTGATCAGTTTACTGGCGAGTCTTTATCCCGCATGGCGCGCCAGCCGTGTGCAGCCAGCGGAAGCGCTCAGATACGAATAGTCCGCTAGTGTTTTTTGTGCGGGTGATCGTTTTCTTCGATCAAATGCTTGGCAATCAGACGCTGGCGAGCAGCGCGGCGCTTCTTGCGCTTCTCCCAGGTTTGTATCACCTGCCAGCGCCAGAAATAGCGCATCACCAGATATCCCAGTGCGCCGAAAACCAAACCGCATGTCAGACAGCCCAATAGCAGGGGCTCCCAGATCAGAATCAGCTTGTTGCTGATCCACTCCAGCGTAAACTCAACATTGATTGATGAAGGCTCCAGCTGCAGCATCCAGCGCCCCAGTTGATAGCAGGCAAAGTAGATGGGTGGCATGGTCAGCGGGTTGGTGATCCAAACCAGCGCCACAGAGATCGGCAGATTACAGCGGAACAGAAGTGCGCCGCAGGCGGCTACAGGCATCTGAAAGGGAATGGGGATAAACGCTACAAAAATGCCGACGAAAAACGCCACTGACACTGAATGGCGATTCAGATGAAAGAGGTTGGGATCGTGCAACAGCTTTCCCAGAAAACGCAACGAAGGATGTTCTTTGATAGTCGCGGAAGAGGGGATAAAGCGTTTGATGAACTTGCGTGCCATGCGAAGGTTCAGATCCAGGCTGTGAAGTGCGCATTATGCCTTGAAAGTCAAGTCAGTTCTACGTGCCAGCCGCTTGAAGAACGCTAGTAAATCCCGACCTGGGTCATTGTTACCTCCCTACAAGTCGCGCATAATTTTGCAGCCGGGCTGAGTTGCCCGTTGATTTCAAGGATGAACTCTATGTCTGCACTCCTGCTGCTCGCCTCTGCGCTGGGGATTGGTCTGGCGGCCTGGCTTCCCCAGCTGCCGCCTCTCGCTTGTCTCTGGCTCCTACCTCCGCTTTTTCTTGTCTCATGCAAAATCCGTCGACGGCCTCTGTGGCTGGTATTTTGTTTTGCTTTGGGGATGAGCTGGGGGGTTGGTTATGGCCATTGGGCGCTCTCATCGCTTCTGCCCGATGATCTGGAAGGAGAGGAACTGGTGCTGGAGGGGAGAGTGGTTGGCCTGCCGGATCAGGATGCCCGGCGACTGAGATTTCTTCTGCAGGTCACCAGTGCAGAGACAACCCAGGGCAAACCTCTGACCTCTTTCCCGCGCCGTGTGCAGCTGAGCTGGTACGACCTGAATCAGGACATCCATGCGGGAGATGAATGGCATCTGCTGGTTAAACTCAAACGCCCGCGCAGCTTCGTCAATCCGGGTGGATTTGATTATCAGGTATGGCAGCTGCGCCGGGGTGTGGGTGCAAGCGGCTATGTGCGATCAGCCAATATTAATCAGCGGCTTACACAGGAGCCGCGGGTGAGTGTCGATTATTACCGACAGAATATAAGTCGCTGGCTGCTGGCCAATACTCAGGGTTCACAACAGGGAATCATGCTGGCGCTGCTGCTGGGCGACAGATCGCTGATCAGCAACGAACAGTGGCGGTTGTTGCAGACCACCGGGACCAATCATCTGGTGGCCATCTCCGGATTGCATGTGGGCTTTATGGGTTTGCT
>ENA-UOVV01002031-UOVV01002031.1-compost-metagenome-genome-assembly--contig:-NODE-2031-length-12507-cov-38.438805_pt1 | contig 12507 bp, 8 predicted proteins | sample MGYA00238155_ERZ761577 | MGnify/ENA primary metagenome ERZ761577 (study PRJEB28898, sample SAMN06268775) | compost metagenome | isolation source: Emeryville, CA | place: USA:Emeryville, CA | collected...
TGCACGAGGATCCCCGCCCCGGCGCGGTAGGAGCGCACGCTCAGGCGGGCGCGATAGTCCGGGCGATGGCGTGGACGTGACCGCATTGCGATGATCGCGCTGGGCGGCTGGATCGCGGCCATCTGCGATGTGCGCTCCTGCGGGCGGGCGGCTGGGTTCGCGCCCATCTTCGATGTGCGCTCCTGCGGGCGCGGATGTAGGAGCGCACGCCGCAGGTGGGCGCGATCAACAGGCTGGCCATCCGTCTCCACGTCTTATCGAACCGGAGCCATCGGCAAGCCGAACACGCGTTCGCCGGAAAGGATATGGTCTCGCATGCTTCGTGCCTCTTCGCGCTGTGACGGGTGCGCGAACGCGATGGCGGCGTCCGACTCGGTGGCGGCATCTTCGGGTCGCCCCGCTCGCACCAGCGCCTCGGCAAGCAGCATGTGGGCCAGGCTGTCCATGGCATCCAATTCGATGGCGGCGCGCAGCAATCCGATCGCATCGTGATGTCGCCTTTGCGCAGTTCGAGGTGGCCGACGCTGCGCAGGTAGTTGACGGCCAGGTTCCGCTTCCGCAACAGGTCCGGCGAGTCCCTCAGCGTTTTCGCTCGCTCGGGCTGATGTGCATGATGGGGCTTGCTCCGTCGCGAATGCGGCATGATGGCACAGGCCGGGTTGCCGGTCGGTACGCTTGCGGCATCCGCGGGAGCAGGGGCAGGCTGATGCATATCCATTCTCGTTTCGCGCGGCGCCAGCAGTCGGCCGATGCGGAAGTGCGGCTTCGCCGTTGGGCGATCGGCGCCGCGTTGGTTGCCGCGATCCTGCGTCTCGTGCACCTCGCGATCTCGGTGAACGGCCCGCTGGTGTGGCAGCCGGGGCCGGACGAGGCGCACTACCTCGCGTTCGGGCGGGATGTCGCGTTCGGAAGCGGCGGGCTCGACGCGCGTTTCGCGTTCATGGATCCCGCGTACGGCTATTTGATCGGCGCCGTCCTGTGGCTGGCGGGCAGCGTGTTTCCGCTCTACCTGCTGCAGATCGCAGCGGACGTGGCGGCGGGATACGGCCTGTACCGCATCGGCGCCAGGCTCGGAGCGCCGCAGGCCGGAATCGTCGCGACGTTTCTGTACGCGCTGCTCGGCCCGGCGATCGCGTACTCGGTCGCGATTCTCAAGCCGACATGGGTTTCGGCCTTCACGGTTGCGTGGCTGTTGCTGGCGCTGCGCGCGGATGCGGGCGCGCGGGCGCGCGACTGGCTCGCGCTCGGGGTCTGGTCGGGCATCGGCATCGCGCTGCGCTCGAACCTGCTGCTGTTGCCGGTGCTCGGCCTGCCGGTGCTGGCATGGCTCGCGTTGAGGCGGCGGATGTCGCCGTCGCGCGTGATGCGGCATGCGGGAATCGCGCTGCTCGGATTCCTGTTGCCGGTCGCGCTGCTTGCCGCCCGCAACCATGCGATCGACGGGCATGTTTCGCCATTCCCGACCAACGGCGGCGTGGTCCTGCATCAGCTCTACAATCCGGACAATCCGGAGTCGCGCGGCGGCGTGCCCTCGTTCGTCGGGCGCTACAGCACGCCGGATCGCATCTGGCAGGCGTACCGGGACGAGGCCGCGCGGCGATTGGGCCGCATGCCCGACCCGCATGAAACCAGCCGCTACTGGCGCGATCAGGCGTTTGCATGGATGGCCGTGCATCCGGGCCGCGTCGTCCGCAATGCGCTGCGCAAGCTGGCCGAGTTCACCGCATGGCCCGAGGTGCCGAACACGCGGTCCTATGCCGACGAGCGGCTGGCCTCGCCGCTGCTCGCTTGGTTTCCGCCGCCGTTCCTGCTGCTGTTCGCGCTGGGCGTGCCGGGGCTTGTGTTGCTCGTGCGCGCGGATCGGCGCGCGGTCCTCGTGCTGGTGCCGCTCGCCGCCGGGCTGGTGACGGTCGCGCTGTTCTTCGCCGAGGACCGGTTCCGCTTCAACGCCATCGCGCCGTTCGTGCTCGGTACGGGCGCGGCGCTGGTCGCCCTGCGCGATGCCGTCGCTCGGCGCGACCTGCGCACCCTGGCCATGCTCGCGGCATCCGCGCTCGTGCTCGCCGCCTGGAGCGCATGGCAGGCGCATGTGCTGATCCGCGATTACCCGCACGACTGGCAGAGGCTGGCGTGGGGATACCTCAAGGGTGGCAGGACGGAGCAGGCGCTCGCGATTGCGCGGCAGGCCGAGGCGATCGAGCCGGATGCCGAGTGGATGCCTGCGTTTCGCGGCTTCCTTGCACTCGGGGCGGGGGAGCATGCGATTGCCGAAGCCGAGCTGCGCCGCGCGGTCGAGCTGCGGCCGGATCAGCCGGAGAACTGGCACAACCATGCCACCGCGCTTGCAGCCCTCTCGCGATTCGCCGCGGCCGCGCAGGCAGAGCGGCGCGCCTGGCAGTTGTCCGGCGATGCCGGGTACGCGCTGCAGTCCGGGGAGTGGTTCGCGGCGGCGGGAGAGCGGGAAGCGGCTGCGGAGATGTTCCGCGCCGTCATCGCCACGCCCGGTGCCGCACGCTGGCACGAAGCGGCGCGGCGCGGGCTGGAGCACGTCGGGCGGTAGGCGGCGCGGGCATCGGTCCGGTTACACTCGCGATTCGCCGACGGGCGGCGTCGTGTTGACCGGGGGAGGAAGGGAATGAAGGACTTGCGTGGCGGCAACCGCCGCTGGCTGCTGCTGGTGTTCGTCCTGTCCGGTTTCGCCGGGCTGATCTATCAATCCATCTGGTCGCAGTACATCGGCCTGTTCCTCGGGCACGCCGCATATGCGCAGGCGCTGGTGCTGGCGCTGTTCATGGGCGGGATGGCGTTCGGAGCCGCGCTGGTCGCGAAGGCGGGCGAGCGCTGGCGCAATCTGGTGCGGCTGTACGCGCTGGTCGAGCTGGCCATCGGCGTGCTGGGTCTCCTGTTCCACTTCCTGTATGTCGGGCTGACGTCGTTCGGCTACGACGTGCTGATTCCCGCGTCCGGCTCGATCTGGGCCGTCAACCTGGTCAAGTGGGGCATCGCGGCGCTGCTGATCCTGCCGCAGACCATCCTGCTCGGCATGACCTTCCCGCTGATGAGCGGCGGCATCATCCGTCGATTCCCCGGTCGCGACGGCGACACGCTCGGCGGCCTGTACTTCACCAACAGCATCGGTGCCGCATTGGGCGCGCTGGTTGCGACGTTCCTGCTGCTGCCGACGGTCGGCTTGCCCGGTTCGACGGTAACGGCGGGCGTGCTCAATCTCGTCGTTGCCGCGATCGCGCTGTGGCTGGCACGTTCGCCGGAGCCGGATGCGCCGGTCACGGCGAGGGCCGAGTCGGCCGCGCCGCGTGGCGATTCGGCCCTGCTGCGCCTCGTGCTGGTCGCGACGGCGGTTTCCGGCGCGGTGTCGTTCGTGTACGAGCTGGTCTGGATCCGCATGCTGAGCCTGGCCGTCGGTGGCACGCTGCATGCGTTCGAGCTGATGCTCGCCTCGTTCATCGCCGGCATCGCGTTCGGCGGCCTGTGGATCCGTCGTCGCGCGGATCGCAGCGCGCAGCCGCTGCGGCTCGGCGGCTGGATGCAGCTCGGCAAGGGGCTGGCGGCGCTGGCCTCGCTGGTGGTGTTCTCGTTCGCGTTCGAATGGGTCGGCTGGATCGTGCGCGCGCTGGCCGCCAGCGAGCAGGGCTACGATCTGTTCAACCTCGCCACGGCGCTGATCGCGATCGCGATCATGATGCCGGCCGCGTTCTTCGCCGGCACCACGCTGCCCTTGCTCACGGTGGTCCTGTTGCGCGACGGGCAGGGCGAGCGCGCGATCGGCCGCGTCTATGCCTGGAACACCGTCGGCGCGATCGTCGGCGTGTTCCTCGCGATCCACGTGCTGGTGCCCGGCCTTGGCCTCAAGCTCGCGTTGTGTGCTGCCGCGCTGGCCGATCTTGCGCTCGGCGTCTGGCTGCTCCGCTGGCGCGCCGCATCGAAGCCGGAGTTCCGTGCGTTCGCGGTTGCCGGCGGCGTCGCGGCGCTGGCGCTTGGCCTCGCGATCGCGCTCGTCCGCTTCGATCCGCTGGTGCTCGCCTCCGGCGTGTTCCGCTCGGGTGTCACCACGCTGGGCAAGGAACGCAAGGTGTTCTTCTATCGCGATGGCAAGACGGCGAGCGTATCGGTGTTCTCGTCGCCGGATGGCACGTTGTCCATTGCGACGAACGGCAAGGTCGATGCCTCGATCGTCATGGTCGATGGACGAGAAATCTCGAACGACGAGATGACGATGGCGCTGGCGGCGGCGGTGCCTCTGTCCATGCATGCGAACCCGCGTCGCATCGGCGTGATCGGCTTCGGCTCCGGCATGACCACGCACACGCTGCTCGCGGACCCGCGCGTGGAACGCGTCGATACCGTCGAGATCGAGCGCATGATGGTGGAGGGTGCGCGCTACTTCGGCGATCGCGTCGCGCGTGCATACGAGGATCCGCGATCGCGCGTGGTCATCGACGACGCCAAGAGCTATTTCTCCGCGCAGCACGACAAGTACGACATCATCGTGTCCGAGCCTTCCAACCCGTGGATCAGCGGCGTGGGCGCGCTGTTCTCCGAGGAGTTCTACCGCTTCGTTCCGCGCAACCTCGATCCGGGCGGACTGTTCGTGCAATGGGTGCAGTTGTACGAGATCGACGAGCGGCTGGTTTCGTCGATCATTTCGGCGCTGGCCCCCGCTTTCGACGATTACGCCATCTGGCTTTCCAACAACGGCGACATGATCATCGTCGCCAGTCCGGAGGGACCGCTGCCGCCCATCGAGCCGGAGCGGCTTTTCGGCGCGCCGGCCATGCGCGCGGATCTGGCCAAGCTGCACGTCGATGCGCCGGAACAACTGCTGCAGCACCGCGTCGGCGATGCCCGCATCATGCGGGCCATGACAAGGCTGTACCAGGCACGCGCCAATTCCGATTACCGCCCGGTTCTTTCCATCGAGGCGCCGGAAACGCGGTTCCGGCGGCAGCAGGCCGATGCGTTTGCGACATTGCCGCTTTACGCTGCGCGCGTGCTGGATGCGCTGGGCGTCCGTGCCGCGCTGCCGGCGTCGGTGCGGGTTTCCGCGTTCGCGGATTTCTACCCGAACGCGGCGACCACCCGCGCACGCGGCTTCGCGATGGACCTGCTGGAGTCGCAGCGCTTTGCCGGCGCGGAGCGCTCCGGTCCCGCGCGCTGGGCCGATGCCTCGCTGGCGGCATTGCTGCGCGAGAGCTTCGGCTCCGATTGCGCTGCGTCCTGGACGGCGGCACGGACGGAGCAGGTGGCGCTCGCGCTCTACCGCGCCGCCGAGTTGAGCGCGTCGTTTCTCGATGCTGCAACCGGGGCGAGGATCTGGAAGGAGCGCCCCTGGGTCGGCTGCCCCGATGCGCTGCCGGAACGTGCGAACCAGGTCTTCGACCTGATTGCCGCATCGGCCGTGCGCGACTACGCGGCGATGGCCGGGAACGGGGAAGCGTGGCTGCGCAGTCGCGAGGCGCATCCGCAATGGGCAGCGCTGGACGAGTTCGCGCTGACCGGCGTTCTGCTGGCCGCCGCGCACGAAGGCGACTGGGCCGGCGTGGTGCGAAGCGAGCAGGAACTCGGCAGGAACGTGCATCTGGAGGATGCGCGCAAGCAGATGCACGCGCTGCTCCTCTCCCTCGCCGACGACGGAAAAGCGGACTGATCTCGACCAGTCCGCCCGCCCCGATCGTCGTCCCCCCTCAGTCGCTGCGCGACAGCCCCCCCCCGCTGCGCAGGGGGAGCGGAGCAGAAGCGCCCCCTTCACCCCTTCGGGGAGCTTCCCCCGCAGGCGGGGGAAGCGAAGACGCCCCCCTCAGTCGCTTGCGCGACAGCTCTCCCCGCTGCGCAGGGGGAGCGAAATCCCTTCCCCCGCAGAGCGGGATCGAGCGCGGCCCTCAGGCCGGGCGAGGGTGGCCGAAGGCCTCCCTTCAATCACTTCCCCCGCAAGCGGGGGAAGCGGAGCCCACAACCCTTCCCCTGCGGCAGCGGGGGAAGGTGGCCGGAGGCCGGAAGGGGGCGCTTTTGGCATCGCCGCGCGGATACGCCTCGACCGCAGCGCCCACCCCCTTCACCCCTCCGGGGAGCTTCCCCCGCAGGCGGGGGAAGCGAAGCAGAAGCGCCCCCTCGGTCGCTGCGCGACAGCTCCCCCCGCTGCGCAGGGGGAGCGGAATCAATCCCTTCCCCCGCGAAGCGGGATCGAGCGCGGCCCTCAGGCCGGGCGAGGGTGGCCGAAGGCCTCCATTCAATCCCTTCCCCCGCACAGGCGGGGGAAGGTGGCCGGAGGCCGGAAGGGGGCGCTTTTGGCATCACCGCGCGGATGCGCCTCGACCGCGGCGCTTGTCCCCTTCACCCCTCCGGGGAGCTTCCCCCGCAAGCGGGGGAAGCGAAGACGCCCCCTCAGTCGCTGCGCGACAGCTCCCCCCGCTGCGCAGGGGGAGCGAAATCCGTTCGGGGTAGTGGCCGGGGGTGGGGTCAGGGCGTGGCGTTGGAGAACGACGTCACCGCGCGGTCGACGTAGGCATCGCCCTTGCCTGCGTGCTGCTTCAGGTCGGCGAGGATCGCCGCGCAGGCGTCGCGGCGGTCGAGCGATGCGTTGAGTTGGTAGAGCAGGACGCCGACCAGCGGCGCGTGGCTGCTTTCTTCCCATGCCGCGCGCACCTCGCGCTCGGCTTCCGCGAGCCGATTCTGTGCGGCGAGCAGCAGCCCGAGATAGAACCGCGCTTGCCAGCGCGCATAGGCATTGCGGGTCGGTGTGCGGTTCAGCCATTCGGCGCCGAGGTCCGACAGGGGGGCGGCATCCACGGCGGGGCAGTCGCCGCCTTCGACGTGGACGGCAAGCTGCCGCCATGCGATGCCGGCGTACAGGCTGATCGGCGCGTCCGTGTTCGCTTGCATCTTCGCGATCACGTCCGCGGGAATCGGACTGTTCGCAAGGCAGTAGGTCAGCGCTTCCAGCAGCGGCGGCTGCATCCGGTCCCGCGCCTTGGCATGCGCCGTCATCGCGGGAAGCAGCGCGAATGCGTCGTCGAACCGCTTTGCCTCCCACGCGCGCGCCAGCAGATGGCCGCGCACGCGATTGGACTGCGGGTGCAGTTGCGCCTCGCGCGCCCAGAAGCGGTCGGGGTTTCTCCAGAACGAGGCCTGCACCGCGGTCGCGGCCGCCAGCAGCAGCGGCACCGCAACCAGCAGCGCGCGCAGCCGCAGCGGATGCCGGGTCGGCACGAACGCCGGCATCGCGAGCGCGAGCAATCCGCCGAGCACGAGCACCAGCCCGATCGAGGGCAGGTAGTTGCGGTGGACGAAGTAGATCTCCAGCGGAAACACGCCCGATTCGACGGCATGCCCGGCGACGAAGAACAGGATGCCCGCCGCGATCATCGGCTGGCTGCGCCGGATCGCCACCGCCAGCGCGAGCGTTGCGCCCCACGCGAGCACGGCGGCTGCCGTCGTCCAAGGATGCAGCCATCCGGTCGATAGCGGGTAATCGTCCCCGAACACGGACAGCCGCCAGCCACCCGGCGCGAGCAGCAGCGCGACGTAGTCCCACAGCACGCGCGCCTCGGTCAGCAGGCGCTGGTGCAATGTGAAGTCGCGGCCGGAATAGTCGAGCAGGCGCTGCGGCCAGCCGATCAGCGCGATCACGGCCAGCAGTGCAGGCACGCCGAGGAACAGAAGGAAGAACGCGCGCACCGCGCGTGGCCGGCGTCCGCCCGCGGGACGGAACAGGGTCCATTCCAGCACGCCGGCGAGCAGCGGCGTGACCGCCGCGTTCTCCTTGGCGAAGGTGCCGAGCGCGACCAGCAGCGGGAACGCGACGAACAGCAGCGCGATCCCGCTGCGCCGCCCCCGTTCGAACCAGCGGCGGCCGACGACGAACGCGAGCAGCGCCGCGATCGCGAACAGTCCGGCCAGCACCGCCATGCGCTGCACCGTGTACAGCACCCCGGCGACCTGCGCCGGATGCAGCAGCCAGACGGCCGCCAGTGCCACCGCCACCGCATCGGCATGCGGCGACAGGCGCGGCTCGCGCGCGAGCAGGCGCCGCAGCAGCGCGAACAGCAAGGTGCCGGCCGCGAGATGCAGCAGCAGGTTGCCGGCCTTGAGTCCGACCACGCTGTCGCCGGTGAGCGCCGCATTCGCGACGAAGCTCGCCATCGACACCCAGCGGCCGAGCATTCCCGAAGTGTTGCCGAAGATCACGCTGGAGGCGCCGCGCTCGCCGGCGACGAACGCGAACACCGGCCCGAGATTGTGCGCGTCGTCCAGCAGGTACAGCGCGGACAGGCCCGGCAGGTAGGCGAGCACGGCGATGCCGAGCACGGCGAGCCAGACGAGCCGGCGCGTTGCGGCGGAAGGGAGATGTGCGTTCATCGGGCGCAGCATGCCGTCCCGGTCACCCGGCGTCACGCGCGGGGCCGCCTCGCGCGGTCCTTGCGCAGCGTCGCCGCGTCACGGTGTCGCGTCGCGCGGGTCCGCATGGCCGCAGAGGCAGGCGGCATCGCATCCATTCCGGTGGAGCAGCACGGCCACCTCCGCGAGTTCGGCGTCGTGCTCGCCCCAGCGGTTCGCCGCGCACACGGCCTCGATCTGCCGCGCGGTTTCCTCCGCGGGCGCGCCGGTGGCCGCGAGGATCTTGGCAAGGCCGAGCCGGTAGGCCATCGCGTCCGGCGCGAGCCGCACCGCTTCCTCGCCCATGCGGATCGCGAGATCCGCGTCGTGCAGCGCATTGAGGGCATATGCGGCATAGATCGCGTGGAGGTCGGCCGAGCCGGGATTGCGCGCGAGCACGGCAAGGAAGGTCTCGACGAGTTCCCGGTCGTCCAGCCGGCAGGCGGATGTCGCGCGGCAATCGGCCAGCGCGGCCAGCGCCGCGCGCTCCTGCGGGCCGGCGGCGTGCTGCACCAGCCGTTCGCGCAGGCGCTGCCACTGCGCGGGCGCGATCGCGCGTCCGGTGCGCGCATCCATGAAGATCAGCGCCTGGTCGGCCAGCACCGATGCGCGCGGCAGCCGGCTCGCGTGCTCGAACTCCGCGCGCGCCTGCGAGAACATCGGCGACGCGTCGTCGAACCCGGAGATGCCGAGCAGCATGCGGCCATAGTCGTAGGCGGCGCGTGGCGATTCGATCCCGCGCGAGGCGAGGCTCATCGCGAGCGAGAGCGGGTGGTTCCAGGTGGCGGCCTGGATGGCGCACAGCACGCCGAAGTACGCGACCGGCAGCGTGCCGAGCACGAGCCGCGCATCCGCGTGCAGGCGGCGCGTCGCGAACTGCATCGCGCACGCGGCCACGATCAGGATGCCGAGCAGCGCGAAGTAGTTGCGATGCTCGAACGCGAGTTCCAGCGGCCACACGTTGCTGGTCAGGAAGTGCGCGGCGAAGAACCAGCCGATGCCGAGCGCGATCAGCGGCGCGCGGCGCAGGCAGGCGAGCGCCAGCAGCACGAGCGCGCCGAGCAGCACGAACGCGGCCAGCGTCGTCGGCGGATCGAGCAGGCCGTGCGAGATCGGGAACCCGTCGTAATAGAAACGCAGGCGCCCCGGTGTCGGCAGCAGGATCTGGCCGAGGTACATGGCCAACACCGGACCCTGCGACAGCAGGCGCTCGCCCATCGTGAAATCGCGGATCGCCCAGGCGGCGGAGGTCGCGACTCTGGGCCATGCCCAGACCGCGAACAGCGCGATACCCGCGATGGCTCCCGTCGCATGCAACGCCATCAGCGAGCGCGAGCGGTGGCCTTCGCGATCGCGGAAGCGCAGCAGCGCGATCTCGATCAGTAGCGCGTACAGCGGAACGAGCAGCGCGCTTTCCTTGAAGCCGAGGCCGACCAGCGTGCAAAGCGCCGCGACGGCCAGCCAGAGCGGCGCATGCAGGCGCGATGCGCCGCGGGCCTCGTCGCGCGGGCGCCGCGCCTCGAGGTAGGCGAGCAGCGCGAGCAGAACGAACGTGTGCGCCGTGACTTCCATCCGCTGCACCAGATACAGCACGCTCGAAACCTGCAGCGGATGCACGGTCCACGCGAGCGCCACCAGCCAGGCGGCGGTGGCGCCCGGCCGTGCCGGGCCTTCCGGCGCAAGTGCGAACAGGCGCCGGACCAGCCGCCATGCCAGCACGCCGTTGCCGAGGTGGATCGCGAGATTGGTCGCCTTGAGCCAGAACGGATCGGTGCCGGTCAGCCAGTGGTTGATCGCGAAGCTCAGCATCGCCAGCGGTCGGCCGAAGTCGCTCGCGAATCCCGAATGCCAGGCGCGCATCCATTCCGCGAACGTGCCGTGCACGACCTTCCAGCCCGGGTTGTCGAGCAGGTTGGGCACGTCGTCGAACAGGTAGCCGCCGCCCAGCCCCGGCGCGAACGCGAGCGCGCCCAGCCCCGGCAGCGCGAGCGGCGCGAGGCGGATCAGCAGGCGGGCGGCGCGGGAGCGGGTCATCGGGGCGCGAGAGCCGGAGGGCCGATGCAGCCTGCGGCGGAGGAAAAGACGAAGGGCCGCGATTCGCGGCCCTTCGGATGCTTCTTGCCGGGATCGGAACCGATCAGCGCAGCGAGGAAGGCAGGTACTTCGGCGCGACGGTCGTGCCAGCCTTGTTCTTCTTCCACACGACGCTGCCGTCGGTCGGGTTGGCGCTCGGCTCGATCGCGACCGTCTTGGCGGCGATCGCCTGGTTGGCCTTGTTGCCGAACTTCGCGGTGATGACGCCGTTGGTGACGGCCGTATCAACGACGTAGTTGCCGACGATCGAGGCAGCCTTGGCCAGACCCGCTTCCGCGTTGTCCGCCGGATACGTGCCGTAGTTGCTGAAGTACTCGGTCACCGCCGTCTTGGCGCCGGAGGCGAGCGTGACGCCCTCGGAAACCTGCGTGCGGATGGTGTAGTCCTGATACGCCGGCAGCGCGATGGCGGCCAGGATGGCGATGATCGCGACGACGATCATCAGCTCGATCAGCGTGAAGCCCTTCTGGATAGCTTTCATTGGGTAAATCCTCTTCTTGTGAAACCAGTGCCCCTGGAGGAGAGCCGCCGAGCGATGCAGGCGTGCCCGCGTACCGACGTCCGTCCCTCAACGGTGACGATTCACGGCTCGCAACGGAATACTAGCATCATCCATGCCACCACCGCCGTGAAGACTCGGTCACAAATCGCTTCGCGTCGCGGCTCGATCGTTGCGAAGCGTTTCACACATCGCGATGTTGCATTGCGGGCGATGTCACTTCGTGACTGCGGATGTCAGATTGCCTCAGCCGGGCTGCCTCAGCGGCAGCGGCTCGGCAGGTGGCGCGGCTGGATGGTGGGACTGTCGCATGTCCATTCGATCGAGCCGTCGCCGATCGTGGGCGTGAGGCGCAGCGTTTGCCCGGCAATCGCGGTGTTGGCCTTGTTGCCGAACGTTGCGGTGATCCTGCTGGAGCCCACGGAAACCGACGTGACGTAGGGACCGAAGATGCTGATTGCGGGCGGAAGATTGGCCGATGCGTTGCTGCCCGGCATGTAGCCGCGATTGGAGACGAAATCCCAGACGGCCGCGCGCGCGCCATTGGTCAGCGAAAGGCCTTCCGCAACCTGGGCGCGGATCGTGTAGTCCTGATAGGCCGGCATTGCGAGTGCGGCCAGGATGGCGATGATCGCGACGACGATCATCAGTTCGATCAGCGTGAACCCGTGTTGCCGGCCGGACATGGCGGCCTCCCCCTGCGTGGCAGCGACGAGGCGCTGCAATACGCGTGCCATGATTTGTTGCAATCGCCGGGCGGCGCTGCCTCAGCTGCCCCACGGATCTCCCGCGACGGCCCGCAGCGGCCGGCCGCTCCTCGAATCGAGCAGCATGAGCATGTCCTGCTTGCGCGCGACCAGCGGCAGCCAGACGACGCCGGCCCGCGTTGCGTGGATGCTGCCCAGTGCGCGTTCCACGGCATCGCGCGTGGCGGCGTCGCGAATGGCATCCACCGGCTTTGCCCGCGCGAGCAGGCCGGCGGCGATGGTTTCGTATGGCACGTAGTACCTGGGCAGCACTTCGATGTCGCGCCCCTCGATCGCCGAGAAGAGAAGCTCGTTGCGCGCATCCGGCTCGTCCGGCATCCGCGCCCCGACGAGGCGCGGGCCGTTCCACGACAGCGACCGGTACGCCGGGGTGCTCCCCTGCGCGAGATCCGTCGGTGCGATGTCCGAAGCCGACACCAGCGCGATCCTGTCGACGGCCCCGACCAGGAACACGGGCCGCGAGCGCAGCACGACGGACAGGCCGTAGACGAGCGCGCCGATCTGCAGCAACGCGATCACGGTCAGATCGAACGCGAGCCCCGGCTTGCCGAGCCGGAACAGGATCAGCGTCAGCAGCGGCCCCACCACGAGATCGACCCCGACCAGCAACAGCACGAGCTCGTCGGCCCCCGCCGCATGGAAATACGGCGGCGGATACCAGACCAGCAGCAGAAGCGCCGCAACGACGACGCCGATCGAACCACTGATCGCCAGATGGATGGCAGCAGCTTTCCAGCGTGACATGGACGATGCACG
>ENA-UOVV01002039-UOVV01002039.1-compost-metagenome-genome-assembly--contig:-NODE-2039-length-12451-cov-3.867215_pt1 | contig 12451 bp, 14 predicted proteins | sample MGYA00238155_ERZ761577 | MGnify/ENA primary metagenome ERZ761577 (study PRJEB28898, sample SAMN06268775) | compost metagenome | isolation source: Emeryville, CA | place: USA:Emeryville, CA | collected...
TGGTGCCCACCGGACCATGTCATTGAACAAACCCACCTTCCAGCAGATCATCCAGACGCTCGGCCAGTTCTGGGGCGAGCGCGGGTGCGCGCTGCTGCAGCCGCTCGACCTCGAGGTCGGCGCCGGTACCTCGCATCCGGCCACCTGCCTGCGTGCGCTCGGCCCCGAGCCGTGGAACGCCGCCTACGTGCAGCCCTCGCGCCGTCCCAAGGACGGCCGCTACGGCGAGAACCCCAACCGCCTGCAGCACTACTACCAGTACCAGGTGGTGCTCAAGCCCTCGCCGCCGGACATCCAGGAACTGTATCTGGACAGCCTGCGCGCGCTGGGCATCGACCCGATGGAGCACGACATCCGTTTCGTCGAGGATGACTGGGAGAACCCGACGCTCGGTGCCTGGGGCCTGGGCTGGGAAGTGTGGCTGGACGGGATGGAGGTCACGCAGTTCACGTACTTCCAGCAGGTCGGCGGGCTGGACTGCAAGCCGGTGCTGGGCGAGATCACGTACGGCATCGAGCGTCTCGCCATGTACCTGCAGGGCGTCGAGAACGTCTACGACCTGGTGTGGACCGTGTACCCGAATGGCATGCCCGTGACCTACGGTGACGTGTATCACCAGAACGAGGTCGAGCAGTCGCGCTACAACTTCGAGCACGCGAACGTGGATTTCCTGTTCTCACTGTTCGGCAGCTACGAGTCCGAGGCCAAGCGCCTGATCGGCGAGGGGCTGGCGCTGCCGGCCTACGAGATGGTGCTCAAGGCCGGTCACACCTTCAACCTGCTGGACGCGCGCGGCGCCATCTCGGTGACCGAGCGCGCAGCCTACATCGGCCGCATCCGCAACCTGTCGCGCGCCGTCGCGCAGGCCTATTACGAATCGCGCGAGGCGCTCGGCTTTCCGATGCTCGCCCGCGCCCAGAGCTTCGCCGGGGAGGGCGCATGATGTCGGACAACGCCCATCTGCTGGTCGAACTGGTCACCGAGGAACTGCCGCCGAAGGCGCTGCCGCGTCTGGGCGAGGCCTTCGCCAACGGCATCGTCGCGGGTCTCCGCGCACGCGGCCTGGTGGCGGCCGACGCCGCATTCCGCGGCTTTGCCGCGCCGCGCCGCCTGGCGGTGCTGGTGCGCGACGTGGCGGCGCAGGCCGCGGCGCAGGACGTCACCGAGAAGATCATGCCGGTGCAGGTCGCACTCGACGCCGACGGCCGGCCGACGCCGGCGCTGCTGAAGAAGCTCGCCGCGCGGGGCATCCCCGAATCCGCGATCGCGGGCTTCGAGCGCCGCATGGATGGCAAGGCCGAGGCGCTGTTCTACACCCGCAGTGAGGCCGGCGCTGCGCTCGACGCGGTGCTGGCCGACATTGTCGGCGAGGCCGTGCGCCAGCTGCCGATCCCGAAGGTCATGCGCTGGGGGGCGTCCGACGTGCAGTTCGTGCGTCCGGTGCATCGGCTCGTGATGCTGCACGGCGATCGCGTCGTGCCGGGCGCGGTGCTGGGGCTGGAGTCGGGCCGCGTGACGCTGGGCCACCGCTTCATGAGCCGCGGCGAGATCACGGTCGCCAGTGCGGACGCCTGGGAGCCGATACTGCTGGCCGAGGGCAAGGTGGTGCCGCATTTCGGCGAGCGCCGCGCCGAGATCGAGCGTCAGCTGCGCGATGCGGCGGCACGCGAGCAGGCGTCGCTCGGCGAGTACGCCGACCTGCTCGACGAGGTTACGGCGCTGGTCGAGCACCCGAGCGTGTACGTGGGCGAGTTCGAGCCCGAGTTCCTCGCCGTGCCGCAGGAATGCCTGATCCTGACGATGCGCGCCAACCAGAAGTATTTCCCGCTGTTCGACGACAAGGGCAGGCTGCTCAACCGCTTCCTGATCGTGTCGAACATGCGCGTGGCGGATCCGTCGAACATCGTCGCCGGCAACCAGCGCGTCGTGCGTCCGCGCCTGGCCGACGCGCGCTTCTTCCTCGAGCAGGACCGCCGCGACACGCTGGAGAGCCGTCTGCCGCGGCTCGGTCCGGTCGTGTATCACAACCGGCTCGGCAGCCAGCTCGAGCGCGTCGCGCGTCTGGAGCGGCTGGCCGGCCGCATTGCCGCACGCCTCAATGCCGACGTGGAGGCCGCGTCGCGCGCCGCGAAGCTCGCCAAGGCCGACCTCGTGACCGAGATGGTCGGAGAGTTCCCCGAGCTGCAGGGTTTCATGGGCCGCTACTACGCGCTGGCCGACGGCGAGCCGCAGGCCGTCGCCGACGCCATCGCCTCGCATTACCAGCCGCGCTTCGCCGGCGACGCGTTGCCTGAGGGCAACGTGGCCTGCGCCGTGGCGCTGGCCGACAAGCTGGACGCGCTCGTCGGTTTCTTCGGCATCGGCCAGGTGCCGACCGGAGACCGTGACCCCTACGGCCTGCGCCGCGCCGCGCTGGGCGTGCTGCGCATCCTGATGGAAACGCCGCTGCCGCTGGATCTGGCCGATCTGGTCGGAGAGGCTGCCGCCGGTTTCGCGCCGGGTCTGCTGACCGAGGCGGATCACCGCGAGGCGCTGCTCGACTTCATGTTCGAACGCCTGCGCAACCAGCTGCGTGACGCAGGTCATGCTCCGGATACCGTCGATGCCGTGCTGGCGCTGCGTCCGACGCGCGTCGACCGCGTGCCGGCCAAGCTCGAGGCGGTGCGCGACTTCCTCGCGCTACCCGAGGCCGAGGCGCTGGCCGCGGCCAACAAGCGCATCGTCAACATCCTGAAGAAGAGCGGGGCGGCGGCCGTCGAGCCGGATGTCGCGCTGCTGCAGGAGGAGGCCGAGAAGGCGCTGTTCCAGGCCGTGGTGGAGATCGCGCCGCTGGTGCGCTCGCACGTCGACAACGACGACTACACCGAGGCGCTGCGCGTGCTGGCCGGTCTGCGTGGCGCGGTCGACCGCTTCTTCGACAACGTCATGGTGAACGCGGAAGAGCCGCTCACGCGGCAGAACCGCCTCGCGCTGCTCGGTACGCTGGCGGGCCTCATGAACCGCGTGGCCGATCTGTCGCGCCTGTCGGCGCAGTGAGCGGAGCCGGGCATGAAGCTCATCATTCTCGACCGCGACGGGGTGATCAACCACGATTCGGACCTGTTCATCAAGTCACCCGACGAATGGAAGCCGATTCCCGGTTCGCTCGAAGCCATCGCGCGGCTCAACCAGAACGGCTGGCGTGTGGTCGTGGCGTCGAACCAGTCCGGCATCGGTCGCGGCCTGTTCGGCATGGACACGCTCAACGCCATCCACGACAAGATGGTCAAGAGCCTCGCCCAGGTCGGCGGCCGGCTCGACGCCATCTTCTTCTGTCCGCATGCGGCCGATTCGACCTGCGAGTGCCGCAAGCCCAAGCCCGGCATGTACCGTGACATCGGCGAGCGCTTCAACGCCGATCTGGCCGGCGTGCCGGTGGTCGGCGACAGCCTGCGTGACCTGCAGGCTGCCGAGGCGGTCGGCGCCACGCCGTACCTTGTGCTCACCGGCAAGGGCGGCCGCACGCTGGACGAGGGCGGGCTGCCCGCCGGGACCCGCATCTTCCCCGATCTCGCGGCCGTAGTGGCCGAACTGACGGCCGAAAAATGACCCTGCTGCGCTCCCTGCTGTTCGGCCTCGGTTTGGTGGTGACGATCCCGCCGTACGCGCTGTTCTCGTTCCTGACCTTTCCGCTGAGCGCGCACACGCGCTACCGCATCATCAGCTCGTGGACGACACTGGCGATGTGGATGACGCGCTACGTGCTGGGCATCCGCTACCGCGTGATCGGCCGCGAGAACCTGCCCGACCGGCCCTCGGTGATCCTGTCCAAGCACCAGTCGGCGTGGGAGACGCTGGCCTTCCAGCGCATCTTTCCGCCCATCTCCTTCGTGCTCAAGCGCGAGCTGCTGCGCATCCCGTTCTTTGGCTGGGGGCTGGCGCAGATGCCGTTCATCGCCATCGACCGCGGTGCCGGCAAGGACGCGCTGGCACAGGTCGTCGAGCAGGGGCGGGCGCGCCTCGAAGACGGTTTCTGGGTGGTCGTGTTCCCGGAGGGCACGCGCGTGGCGCCGGGCAAGTCGGCGCGCTACAAGATCGGCGGCGCGTGGCTTGCCACGCACGTGGGCTGCGACGTCGTGCCGGTGGCGCACAACGCCGGCGAGTTCTGGCCCAAGAACGCCTGGATCAAGCGGCCGGGCGAGATCATCGTCAGCATCGGACCGCCGATCCGCACCGAAGGGCGCACGCCAGACGAGGTCAATGCCGAGGCGCAGGCCTGGATCGAGGCCGAGATGCGCCGTCGCTTCCCGTCGCACTACGCCTGAGCCGGGCACCGGAAAAGCGAAAGCCCCGCAATGCGGGGCTTTCGTCGTTTACGCAGGGCCGGCGCGGGTTTCAGGCGGCCTTCTTCGCCGACGGAGCCTTGGAGGCCGCGCTGACGGCCTTCATCGTGGCGTCCGTGGCGGCGTTGACGTTGGCTTCCGCCATCTCGGTGACCTGGCGTGCGACCTTGCTGACGCTGTCGTAGGCGCTGTTGGCCGCGGCCAGGGCCGACTTCATCGCGGCGAAGGCGACATCGCTGCCGGCTGGCGCGGATTCGGCCGCCTTGTCGATGAAGCCGCCGAAAGCCTTGTTCAGCTCGGCCATCTGCGCTTCGATCAGGCGGGCGACCTGGGCCTGGTTCTCGCTGGCGATGTCGTAGACGCTGCGGTTGTAGGTCACGACCTTCTCCAGCACGGGCTTGCCGAGGCTGCCCTGCAGGGCGATCAGGTCCTGCACGTCCTTGACGCCCAGCAGGCCACGCGCGCCGGCGAGGCTGTCCTCGACCAGTCCGCGGGCCAGGCCGAGGCTGAGTGCGTTGAGCTTCTCGGCACTGGCGAAGGCATTGTTCGCGATGTCGACCAGCGCTTCGATGCTGGCCTTGTTCGCGGCGACGATCTGTTCGGGAGTCGCAAACATGGTGTTCTCCTTGAATCGGAATGTCCGGCCGACGGGCATCGTCTTGATGCACTGCAGCATGATCCCCAGTATAGGGACGAATCCGTCCGTGTCAAGGAAAATTATTGCAATGCACAAATTTCCGGCCTGGCGCCGGAATCGAGTCTTGTTTCGTTTTGATTCAATGCGTTGGGTAGTGCTTCCTGAACCTTGCTGGACGTCCGGCGTGGCGCAGGGTTGCGCGACGCAGCAGGCGATCAACGGTTACGGAAGCGGGGCGGACGTTTCTCGAGGAAGGCGGCCATGCCTTCCTTCTGGTCCTCGAGCCCGAAGGCGGCGTGGAAGCTGCGCCGTTCGAACAGCAGGCCCTCGGACAGCGGGGTCTCGAAGGCGCGGTTGACGGATTCCTTGATCATCATCAGCACCGGCAGCGAATGGCCGGCCAGCGTCTCGCCGATCGCGAGCGCCTCGTCGAGCACCTTGTCGTCGGGCACGAGGCGCGAAACCAGGCCGGCGCGCTCGGCTTCCTGCGCATCCATGAAACGGGCGGTCAGGCACAGGTCCATGGCCTTGGCCTTGCCGACCGCGCGTGGCAGGCGTTGCGTGCCGCCGGCGCCGGGCGGGATGCCGAGCCGGACCTCGGGCTGTCCGAAGCGCGCGGATTCGCCGGCCACGAGGATGTCGCACATCATCGCGATCTCGCAGCCGCCGCCCAGCGCGTAGCCGCGCACGGCGGCGATGACGGGCTTGCGGAAGGTCCTGAGGCGTTCCCAGTTGCGGGTGATGTAGTCGCCGCGGTAGGCGTCCATCCACGAGAAGCTGGCCATCGCGGCGATGTCGGCGCCGGCGGCGAAGGCCTTCTCGGAGCCGGTCAGCACGACGCAGCAGATGTCGTCGTCGGCCTCGAAGGCGTCGAGCGCGTGGCCCAGCTCGTCGACGAGGGTGTCGTTCAGCGCGTTGAGCGCTTCCGGACGGTCGAAGATGACGAGGCCGGTGTGGCCTCGCCGTTCGGTGCGGATGCAGCGGTATTCCACGACCGCGGCCGGATCAGTTGTTGTTCTTCGGCTGGATGGTCATGCGGATGCGGGAGTCATCCGCCGGCTTGCCGCTGCCCTTGGGCGGCAGGCGGAAGGCCGTGTAGTTCTCGGTCAGCGCGTCGTACTCGATCACGTCCCCGGTGAGGATGTCCTGGCCGGACTGGATGCGTGCCTGGCCGAACAGCTTGGCCATTTCCTTGCGGCTGTCGTACTCGATGCGCTCGGCTTCGCCCTCGATGTACTCCTGCGAGGCCTCGCGCTTCTGCCGGAAGGTGGCGAGCTTGCCGCCGCCGCCGGTGGCGACGCCGGTCTGGAAACCATCGGCGCCCTGTACGACGACGAGCTTGTTGCCGCGCATCACCAGGGTGCCCTGCGTGAGCACGACGTTGCCCTCGAAGGTGTGCGTGCGGTTGCGGTCATCGACGACGACGCGGTCGGCCTCGATGTTGATCGGCTTGTCGCGGTCGGCACGTTCGGCGAGCGCCGAGACGGAGGTGAGGGCAAGGGCAGAGCAGAGAATCAGCGGAAATTTGTATTGGGTCATTTTCGGGTCCGTCTTGATCTGGGCATTTGCACGCGCGCGGGTCCGATCAGTTCGAACGTGCCGGCGACGTCGTCGGCGCGCATGCCTTCACCGTAAGCGGTGATGTTACCGTTTTTGAGTACAACGGGTGAGTCGGTTGCGACCCTCTGTGCATCAGGCCACACCGAGAGGGAATCTGTCTCGATCGTCGATTCCTCGCCGTCGGGGGAGCGGCGCACGACGAGCACGTCGTCATGCAATTCGACGAGATCCTCGTCGGGGTAGCTTTCGCCGCGCTCGGCCCGGGCCGTGGTCATGCCTTTCTCGCTGCGGTAGCGCAGGTCGGGGCGCACGAAATCGGTGATGTCGGAACTGGGGTAGTGCGTGATGCGGTCGGCGTCGAGCTCGTAGGCGAGCCGGCCGTCCTTGTCGAAGCTGACGATGCGCACGAACTCTCCGATGAAGTCCGGATCGCTGCGGTCGACGCGCACGGGAACCTCGGCCGGACGCGTGGCGCGCTCGAGCCAGATCGTGACGGCGGCCAGCAGGACCAGGGCAACGATGGGGTAGAGGCGATCCGCGTTCATCGATGCGTTCAGCTCAGGTAGGCCGCGTGCAGTGCGTCGAGCTTGCCCTGCGCGCGCAGCAGCAGGTCGCACACCTCTCGCACCGCGCCGTGTCCGGCGCGCCGCGTGCCGACGAAGTCGACATGCTGCTTGACGAAGTCATGGCCGTCCAGAGGGGTGGCGGAGAACCCGCAGGCGCGCAGGATCGGCAGGTCGACGACGTCGTCGCCCATGTAGCCGGCCGCGGCCGCGTCCAGTCCGCGCGCGGCGAGTAGTTCATGCAGGCGGGCACGCTTGTCGGTCACGCCCATGTGCAGCTCGGTGATGCCGAGGTTGGCCGCGCGCAGTTCCAGTGCGCGCGAGCTGCGTCCGCTGATGATGGCGACCTCGACGCCGGCGTCCATCAGCATGCGCAGGCCGTGGCCGTCGAGGCTGGAGAAGACCTTGATCTCCTCGCCGGCGGGGGTGAAGTACAGGCTGCCGTCGGTCATGACGCCGTCCACGTCGAAGCCCATCAGGCGGACCCGGGCGGCGCGGGCGAGGACATCCATCAGATGACCCTCGCCTGCATCAGGTCGTGCGTGTTGAGCGCGCCGGCGAGCACGCCGTCCGCGTCGGCGACGAGGAGCTGGCTGATGCGCAGGCGCTCCATCATCTCGGCGGCCTCGACGGCGAGGGCGTCCGGGCGGATGCGGTGCGGATCGGCCGTCATGATCTCGCCGATGCGGACCTGGCGCAGGTCTACGCCGCGTTCGAGCGTGCGGCGCAGGTCGCCGTCGGTGTAGATGCCGGCGATGCGGCCGTCGCCGTCGACGATCGCGGTCATGCCGAGGCCGCCGCGGGTCATCGCGAGCAGCGCGTCCATGGCCGGCGCGTCGGCCGTCAGGCTGGGTACGTCGGAGGCCGGGCGCATGACGTCGCGCACGTGAGTCAGCAGGCGCCGGCCCAGCGCGCCGCCGGGGTGGGCGCTGGCGAAGTCCGAGGCGCTGAAGCCGCGCGCGTCGAGCAGTGCGACGGCCAGCGCGTCGCCGAGCGCGAGCGCGGCGGTGGTGCTGGCGGTGGGCGCGAGGTTGAGCGGGCAGGCTTCCTCGGCGACGCCGGCGTCCAGATGCACGTCGGCCTGGCGCGCGAGCGCGGACGCGGGATTGCCGGTCATCGCGATCAGGCTGGCGCCGCGGCGCTTGACCTGGGGAACGATGGTCAGCACCTCCTCGCTGGTGCCGGAGTTCGACAGCGCGATCACGACGTCCTCCGACGTGATCATGCCGAGGTCGCCGTGGGCGGCCTCGGCGGCATGGACGAAGTAGGCGGGGGTGCCGGTGCTGGCGAGCGTGGCGGCGATCTTGCGGCCGATGTGGCCGGACTTGCCGATGCCGGTCACGAGCACGCGGCCGCTTCGCGTCAGGATCAGCTCGACGGCGCGTTCGAAGTCGGCGCCGATGCGCTCGATCAGCGCCGCGACGGCGTCGGCCTCGATGCGCAGTACGCGCTTTGCCATGTCGCTTGCACTGCTCATGTGGTCTGGCGTCCGCTGCGGTCGAATGTGGGTGGGCGAGTATAGCAAAGCGCGCGCGTTGACATGGCGCGAATGGGCCTCCGTGGCCGGATCCAGGAGCGGCGCGGGATCACGGTCCCGGTCGTTCTGTTGTGTGGAAGAGACGGATTGAAACAGGTTCTGTGATAGATTTGCGACCCTTGCGCAAACCAAGAGGCAGAAGCCTTGAACGGCGTTTCCGAAACCCCTCTCGTCGAGCTGAAGGACGTGCGTTTCGCCTATGGTGAACGCGAGATCCTGAAAGGCGTGAACCTTGTCGTCCCGCGCGGCAAGGTGGTGGCCATCATGGGCGGCAGCGGTTGTGGAAAGACCACACTGCTGCGCCTGATCGGCGGCCAGCTTCGCGCGGTGTCGGGAACGGTGACGGTGGCCGGCGAGGACATGGGCCGCATCGGCCGCGACCGCATGTACGAGCTGCGCCGCCGCATGGGCATGCTGTTCCAGTTCGGCGCACTGTTCACGGACATGTCGGTGTTCGAGAACGTGGCCTTCCCGCTGCGTGAGCACACCGACCTGCCGCCGGAGCTGATCGAGTCACTGGTGCTGATGAAACTCAACGCCGTCGGCCTGCGTGGCGCCGCGCATCTGGAGCCCTCCGAGCTGTCCGGTGGCATGGCGCGCCGCGTGGCGCTGGCGCGCGCGATCGCGCTCGATCCGATGCTGATCATGTACGACGAGCCCTTCGCCGGTCTCGACCCGATCTCGCTGGGCATCATCGGCCAGCTCATCCGCCGCCTCAATGACGCGCTCGGCGCGAGCAGCGTGATGGTCACGCACGACGTGCACGAGTCGCTCGAGATCGTCGATTACGTGTATTTCGTGTCTGACGGGCGCATCGTCGCCGAGGGCACTCCGGACGAGATCCGCGCGTCGCGCGACCCGTTCGTGCACCAGTTCGTGCACGCCGAGGCCGACGGGCCGGTGCCGTTCCACATGGCCGCGCCGCCGATCGGCGACAGCATCCTGAACGGGAGGGCGGCATGAACGTATGGTTGTCGGCCTTCCGCCGTGTCGGCAACATGGTCACCGAAGGGGTGTGGCGGCTCGGCTTCGCCACGCGCTTCCTGGGCCTGATCCTGCTCTATTCGGGGCAGTCGCTGCGCCGTGTGCATCTGACGATCCGCGAGATCTACTTCAGTGGCGTGCTGTCGCTGCTGATCATCGTCGTGTCCGGCCTGTTCGTCGGCCTGGTGCTCGGCCTGCAGGGCTACGAGACGCTGCAGCGCTTCGGCTCGGGTGATGCGCTGGGCGTGCTGGTGGCGCTGTCGCTGACGCGCGAGCTGGGCCCGGTGGTCGCCGGCCTGCTGTTCGCGAGCCGCGCCGGTTCGGCCGTGACCGCCGAGGTGGGTCTGATGAAGACCACCGAGCAGCTCAAGGCCATGGACATGATGGCCGTCAACCCGATCGCGCGCGTGGCCGCGCCGCGCTTCTGGGGCGGAGTGATCGCGATGCCGCTGCTGGCGGCGATCTTCACCGCGATGGGCATCTTCGGCGGCTGGCTGATCGGCGTGGTCGTCATCGGCGTCGACGCCGGCGCGTTCTGGTCGCAGATGCAGGCGGCGGTCGATTTCCGTTACGACATCCTGAACGGCGTCATCAAGAGCGTCGTGTTCGGGGTGGCGGTTTCGCTGATCGCCGTGTTCGAGGGCTATGACTGCCACCCGACGGCGGAGGGCATCTCTCGCGCCATCACCCGTACCGTGGTGAGTTCGGCGCTGGCCATTCTGGCACTCGATTTCGTACTTACTTCTTTCATGTTCCGGGGGACGTCATGAGCCGTACCACGCTCGACATTTGGGTCGGGATCTTCGTTCTCGTCGGCATCGGTGCGCTGTTCTTTCTTGCGTTGCGCGTGGGAAATGTCTCCAGCGTGGATCTGACCGACGCTTACACCGTGCGCGGACAGTTCGACAATATCGGCGGGCTCAAGGTGCGTGCACCGGTCAAGAGTGCCGGTGTCGTCGTCGGTCGCGTCAACGACATCCGCTTCGACACCAACTCCTATCGTGCCGTGGTCGAGATGAGCATCGCGCGCGAATTCGAATTCCCGCGTGACACCATCGCGTCCATCCTGACCTCGGGCCTGCTCGGCGAGCAGTACATCGGGCTCGACCCCGGTGGTGACGTGGAAAACCTCCAGAACGGCGACATGCTGCAGATCACGCAGTCGGCGATCGTGCTGGAAAAGCTGATCGGACAGTTCCTCTTCGACCGCGCCGCCGCGGACAAGGACTGACCTGGGAAGAAACCATCCGGACAATAACAATCTGAGAAGACGACCATGGCCAATTCAATCCTCAGCCGCGCCTTCGTGCTCCTGCTGGCATCCGTGATGCTGGTGATGACCGGCTGCGCCTCCAATCCGCGCAACCCGGACGATCCGCTCGAGGGCTACAACCGCGCGATGTTCAAGTTCAACGAGGGCGTCGACAAGGCCGTCCTCAAGCCGGTCGCCAAGGCCTACGAGAAGGTGGTGCCGCAGATGGTGCGCACCGGCATCGGCAACGTGTTCAGCAACCTCGGCGACATCTGGGTCGGCCTCAACAACCTGCTGCAGGGCAAGATCGGCGAGGGCATGTCGGACCTGATGCGCTTCGCGGTCAACTCGACCTTCGGCATCCTGGGCATCTTCGACGTCGCGAGCGAGATGGGTCTCGAGAAGCATGACGAGGACTTTGGCCAGACGCTGGCCGTGTGGGGTGTGAAGGAAGGTCCGTACTTCGTCGTGCCGTTCCTCGGCCCGCGCACCGTGCGTGACGCCGCCGTGCTGCCGGTCGACTTCTACGGCAGCGGCCTCGCGCAGATCGACCACGTGCCGACCCGCAACACCGTGCTGGCCGTGCGCGCCATTCACACGCGCTCCGAACTTCTGGGAACGGATCGCGCGCTTGAAGGTCAGCTCGACAAGTACGCCTTCGTGCGTGACGCCTATCTGCAGAACCGTCGCTACAAGGTGCATGACGGCAACCCGCCGGTCGAGTACGAGGATTTCGACCGCAAGGAGAGCCGCCCGCGCAACCTGCCGAACTACGAGACCTACGCCGACGCGATGGCCCTCGCAGCTATCGGCCGCATGGAGTTCGTGGGCGCAGACGGCCGTACGCTCAACCAATGAACCGCGGGGTGAACGCGATGAAGAACCTGCTTGCCGCCCTGTGCCTGAGCGCCGCCTCGGCGCTGGCCTGGGCCCTGCCCACCGACAAGCCCGACGCACTGGTCAAGGCGCTGACGGAAGAGGTGCTGCAGGTGCTGCGCACCGACGAGAAGCTGCGCGCCGGCGACGCCAGCCGCGCCATCGAGAGCATCGAGAAGATCGTGCTGCCGCATTTCGACCTGCGGCGCATGACGATGCTCGCGGTCGGCCGTGACTGGCGGGACGCTACCGAGGCGCAGCGTGACCGCCTGGTCAAGGGCTTCTATGACATGCTGGTGCGCACGTACTCCAACGCACTGACCGAGTACCGCAACCAGACCGTCGACTTCCGTCCGCTGCGCATGAGTCCCGAGGACCGTTCCGTGCGCGTGCAGACCGAGATCCGCCAGCCGGGCGGCCAGCCCGTGCCGGTCGATTACATGATGGAAAAGAACGGCTCCGAGTGGAAGGTGTTCGACGTGGTCGTGGCCGGCGTGAGCCTGGTCACCAACTACCGCGGCACTTTCGCGCAGGAGATCCGCAACGGCGGCATCGACGGCCTGATCCGCGCGCTCGAGTCGCGCGACAAGTCGCTGGTGCCCGCATCGACGCCCGGAAAGTCGTGAGCGACAGGAGCGAACGCATGCTCCGGCTCGACGGTGCGCTGACCATGGACACGGTCGCGGCGCGGCTGGCCGACGGTCGTGCGCTGGCCGGGCA
>ENA-UOVV01002040-UOVV01002040.1-compost-metagenome-genome-assembly--contig:-NODE-2040-length-12450-cov-4.154820_pt1 | contig 12450 bp, 10 predicted proteins | sample MGYA00238155_ERZ761577 | MGnify/ENA primary metagenome ERZ761577 (study PRJEB28898, sample SAMN06268775) | compost metagenome | isolation source: Emeryville, CA | place: USA:Emeryville, CA | collected...
GACCATGATCAACCAGATCGCCGCGGGCGAAGTGGTCGAGCGTCCCGCGAGCGTGGTCAAGGAGCTGGTCGAGAACGCGATCGACGCGGGCGCCAGCCGGATCGAGGTGGCGACTGCAGGCGGCGGGCTGTCGCTCATCCGGGTCATCGACGACGGCGAAGGCATTCCCGCCGAGGAATTGCCTCTGGCCGTGTCCCGCCACTGCACCTCCAAGCTCGCCGGCGACATCCACGACATCCGCGCGCTCGGATTCCGGGGCGAGGCGCTGCCTTCGATCGGCTCGGTGGCGCGGCTCACCATCCGCAGCCGCACGGCCGCCGCGCCGACCGGCGCAGAAATCCGCGTCGAGGCCGGAGAGGTAACTGCCGTGCGTCCCGTCGCGGCCAACCGCGGCACGCTGGTCGAAGTGCGCGACCTGTTCTTCGCCACGCCGGCGCGGCTCAAGTTCATGAAGGGCGAGCGTGCGGAAGCCGCGGCCATCTCAGACGTCGTGCGCCGCATCGCGATTGCCTTTCCGCGGATTCGCTTCGTGCTGTCCGGCAGCGACCGTTCGACGCTGGAGTTGGCCGCGGCCGCCTCCGACACACTGGAGCTGGAGCGGCTGGCGCAGGTGATGGGCGCCGATTTCGCCGACAACTCGATCGGCGTCGATGCGCTGCGCGAAGGCGTGAGGCTCATGGGCCGCGTCTCGGTGCCTTCATTCACCCGCGCCACGGCCCAGCAGCAATATGCCTATGTCAACGGCCGGCCGGTGCGGGACAAGCTGATCGCGGGCGCGCTGCGCGGCGCGTTTGCGGACGCGCTGCCGCGCGACCGCCATGCGGTTGCCGCGCTGTTCCTGTCGCTCGACCCGAGGCTGGTGGACGTGAACGTGCATCCGGCCAAGTCGGACGTCCGTTTTCGGGACCCCGGCCTGGTGCGCGGGCTGATCGTCGGCGGGATCAGGGAAGCGCTGGCCCAGGCAGGCGTGCGCGCCGCCACCACGACGGCATCCGCCATGGTCGCGGCGTTCCGACCCGGGGGCTCGGCGTATGGCGGACGGGCGTTCGCGCCTGCGGCGGCGGCAGGCGCAGGCTCGGAGGACTGGTCGCCGGAGCGTTCGTTCCAGCGCCCGCTCGGCGGATTCGGCGAAGCCGCGCAGGCCGTCTTCGAGGCGATGCCGCTTGCCAGCGCTGATGCCCGCGCTTCGGTTGCCGAGGCGCCGGCCGAGCTCACGCGCCATCCGCTGGGGGCCGCGCGCGCCCAGATCCACGAGAACTACATCGTGGCCCAGACGGAGGATTCGCTCGTCATCGTGGATCAGCACGCCGCCCACGAGCGGCTGGTCTACGAGGCGCTGAAGAAGGGCCTCGAGGAACGGCCCGTTCCCACGCAGATGCTTCTGCTTCCCGAGATCGTCGACCTGCCGGAGGAGGACGCGGATCGGCTCGCTTCCCACGCGCAGCTGCTTGCGCGGCTCGGGCTCGGCATCGAGCGCTTCGGCCCGGGCGCGGTTTGCGTGCGCGAGACGCCGGCCATGCTCGGCGAAACCGACGTGCAGCAACTGGTGCGCGACCTCGCCGACGAGATCGCCGAGCACGACACGGCCGAGACGCTGAAGCTCAGGCTCAACGCGATCGCCTCGCGCATGGCCTGCCACGGCTCCGTGCGTTCGGGCAGACGGCTGAAGCCGGACGAGATGAACGCGCTGTTGCGGCAGATGGAAGCCACGCCCGGATCGGGGACGTGCAATCATGGCCGGCCAACCTATATCGAACTCAAGCTCGCAGACATCGAGCGGCTGTTCGGCCGGCGCTGAGCCTGCGGCCAACGGCTCGCTTGACGCGGCTGGGCATTTGTGGCGCAAGGGCGTCAAAGGACCACCATGAACCGTTTCGAAGGACCGGGCGCGCGCGAGGCTCGCCTCCGCTACCTGGACGGAGATTTCCAGGTGATCGTGCCGGGCGCGTTCGTGCGTTGCGCGGTGACGGGGGAGTCCATCCCGCTCGACGAGTTGAAATACTGGAGCGTCGAGCGCCAGGAACCCTATCTCAACGCCGAAGTGTCGCTCGCCCGCGAGCTGGAATTCCACCCCGAATGGCGCACGCGCGGCTAGCCGCGCTCAGCCGTTTCCATTGAACCGACGCAGTCGGCACGCCTCGCTCGCGTTGCCGATGAGGGTTTCAGGCACCTTCGGAAACTCGAAGACAAGTTCCGTTTCAATCGCGACCGCGCGCAGGCGCAGCGCGCGTGCCGCTTCCGATCCGTGGTGGAGGCGCTGCGCGTCGCGCTGGGTCGTGACGATGCTCAGGCCCTCGGCCTCCGCGGTTTGCCCGAGATCCTGCAGCTCGTCGTCGGCATAGAGGTGCCCCTCGGCGAAGGTCCGCTTCAGCGCAATTTCGCCGCCTGCCGCCACGACCATCGCAAAGAACTGCTCCGGATCGGCGACGCCGGCGAAGGCGAGCCAGCGCCGGCCGCTCAGATCGATGCCCTCCCGCGGGCGGATCACGGCTTCGTAGATCGGCCGGCCAGCACGCGCGGCAAGCCGCACGGCCCGATCGGCTCCGTCGCCGCCGCCGATCTTGAGCAGGGCATCCGCCTGGGCAAGTTGATCGACCAGCGGCGCCCGCACCGGGCCGGCCGGGGTGACGTGGCCGTTGCCGAGGCCGCGCGAAGCGTCGATTACGACCAGCGTGCAATCGGCGCGCAGCCGTTCGGCCGCCTGCCCGTCGGCGACGATGATCAGGTCGTGCCCTTCACGAGCCAGCAAGCGCGCAGCGGCAAGCCGGTCGGCGCATAGCGCGGTGGGTGCCGCGCGCGCAAGCTGCAACGCTTCGTCGCCGACATGCTTTGCTAGGTCGTGGTCGCGATCGACCAGGTGCGGCGCCGCGTAGGCACCGGGCGGGCCGCAAGCGATGATGCCCGGCCGCATGCCGGACCGCCGCGCGGCAAGGGCTATCGCGGCGGCGGCTTCCGTGCAGCCGAGGCCGCCTATGGCAAGTGAGGCGATGCGGATCACCGGCAGCTCGAACGCCGTGCCGTTGCGGCGGCGCAGCCTGCGGCCAGCGAAGCGGCCATACACGAACGCGACCGGCGACAACACCCAGGCCTGCCATCCCGCCTTGCGCCACCAGAAGGGTGGCGTGTCGCCGATCGCCTGTCCGTCCATCGCCATCTCAGCCCCGCGCACGGCCGTGCTGGAGCTGCGACTTGACAACCAGTGGATGCACGAACGGCTCGAGCGCGCGCAATGTGCGCTCCAACGCGCCGCGCATCGATTCCACCGCCTCGGCTCCGGCTTGGCCGATGGCCGCGCGCGCCGCTTCGTTGTGCAGCAGGTAGTTCACGGCACCGGCCAGCATGTCGCCGTCGCGCACCAGTCGCACCCCGCCCTTCTTGATCAGCGGCTGATAGAGTTCGCGGAAGAACGAGACGTCCTGGCCGGCCAGAACCGCCTTTCTCAGCAAAGCGGCCTCGAGCGGATTTTCGCCGCCGCCGGCGACCAGGGAGCGGCCCAGAAAGACGATGTTGCCGAGCCTGAGATAGAGACCCGTTTCGCCGCGCGTGTCGCCGAGAAACACGTGGGTCTTCGCAGTGATGCGGTCGCGGCGGCTGCGCCGCGCCACGTTGAGACCCAGCGCCGCCAGCTCCGCCTCCAGCGCGTCCCCGCGCGAGGGATCGCGCGGCACGAGGATGGTGAGGATGTCGGGATGGCGATGATGCAGCAGCCGGTGCACCTCCGCCGCCACCAGTTCCTCGCCTTCATGCGTGAAAACGGCGGCCCAGCGCTCGCGGCTGCCTATTTCGTTGGTGAGGCGGCGCAGTTCCAGCTCGTCCACCGGCGGCACCGCGATGTCGGTGCGCAGGTTGCCCGACACGCTGACGGGCCGGGCTCCGAGGGCGCGGAAACGCTCCGCATCCTGCTCCGTCTGGGCGACCACCAGCGCCAAGCGCTCGAACAGCGCCTCCGCGATGAAGGCGCGCTTGCGCCACGAGGCAAAGGCTCGGTCGGACATGCGGCCGTTGACGAGAATCTGCGGCACGCGCCGCGCCTGCAGTTCCAGGATCGTCTGCGGCCAGATTTCCGATTCCGCAAAGACGGCCAGGTCGGGCTGCCAGTGGTCGAGGAAGTTGGCGATCGCCGGCTTGAGGTCGAGCGGCACGAACTGGTGGATGACCCTGTCGCCCAGGCGCTCGCGCACGGCTTCGGCCGAAGCGACGGTGCCGGTCGTCATCACGACTCCGACGCCCAGCGACAGGAAGCGCTCCGTCAGCGGGACGACGGCGATCGCCTCGCCCTCGCCCACGGCGTGAACCCAGATGAGCTCGCCCTCGGGCCGCGGTAACGTCGCGCGGCCGAAGCGCTCGCGGCGGCGCGCGCCCTCTTCGGCATGTCTGGGGGAGCGGAGCACGGCGTAACCGCCGACGAATGGATAAGCGGCCGCACCTGCCCAGCGGTAGGTGGTCAGGATCGCGCGGGCCCAGCGCTCGCTCATCGGCCGCCCCGGCCTGTCCCTTTGCCTCGCATCGGCTCCCCTGGGCACATGCGGTCAGTGCCCGCCCTTTGCGTCTGTATCAGGCTCGAGCAGGCGATGAAGATGGACAATGAAATAGCGCATATGCGCATTGTCGACCGTGGCTTGCGCCTTGGCACGCCACACGGCCTCGGCCGACTTGTAATCAGGATAGATACCGACGATGTCGAGTTCCTCGAGATTGCGAAACTCGGTGCCGGTGAGCGACTTCAACTCACCACCGAAAACGAGATGCAGCAATTGCTTTTTTCCGGTCTCGACCGTCATGGAGCAGGTCCTGAACTGAACTGACTTGGGAGTGCGTCGGGAGGCCGGCGCATTTGCCACCTCTAGAGCAAATCGTGTCGCGAAGAAACCGGCGCCCCGCCTTACCGGGGCGGAGCGGCGATGGCATGCACCATCTTTTCGAGCAGCGGGCCGCTGCCCGCGGCGAGCAGCCCGTGCGCAGGGTCGGGTCCGGCATAGCGGAGCACCCGACCCTTGCCGTCCACGACGCGGCCGCCGGCTTCGGCCAGGATCAGGTCCGCGGCGGCAAGATCCCAGTCGTGCGAGTTGGCCTTGACGAAAGTGCCGTCGATCGAGCCGCGCGCAAGCAACGCGATGCGATAGGCGAGCGAGGGAATGTAGGGATGCGACTTGGCCGGACGGTATTGCTCGGGAAGTGCGGCAACCAGCTGCTTGGGGCCCGCCACGACCGGCGGCTCGGGAGGCCTGCGAACGCTGATGCGCGTTCCGTTCAGGGTGGCGCCGGCGCCGGGCGATGCGACATAGACCTCGCCGCGCGCCGGGCAGTCGAGCACGCCGGCCAGCGGCCGGCCGTCTTCCACCACGGCGATGCTGACGCACCAGACATTGCGACGCTCGAGGAAGGCACGTGTGCCGTCGATCGGATCGACCACGAAGGTGCGCCGCGCCGACAGCCGCTCCGGGGAATCCACCGTCTCCTCCGACAGCCACCCGTAATCGGGGCGGGCGGCGCCCAGGCTGGATTTCAGGAAGGCGTCGACCGCGTAGTCGGCTTCGCTCACCGGCGAAACGCCGGCTTTCATCCACACTTCGGGGTCGCGCCCGAAAAAGCCCATCGCGATCCTGCCAGCCTCCTCGGCCGCGACGCGGATCAGTTCCAGGTCGGCATCCAGCGAAGCGTCGATGATGTCATGCGCCGGCAAGGGTCATCCCTTCGACCAGCAGCGTTGGCGCTGCGGTCCCGTAGTTGCGGTCGAGATCGCTGGCCGGGACCATGTGCATGAACATGTCCTTGAGGTTGCCGGCGATCGTCACTTCCGACACCGGCCAGGTCAGCTCGCCATTGTCGATCCAGAAACCGGATGCGCCGCGGCTGTATTCGCCCGTGACCATGTTGACGCCCTGGCCGAAAACCTCGGTGACGTAGAAGCCCGACTTGACCGATTTGATCAATTCCTCGGGCGATTGCTCGCCCGGCTCGATCGCGAGGTTTGTCGAGGACGGGTTGACCGACGATGCGGCGCGCGCGCCGCGCCCATTGGTCTCCAGCCCGAGTTCACGCGCCGACGAGGTCGAGAGGAACCAGTGCCGGAGTACGCCGCGGTCGATCATGCTGAGCGGCTGGCCCTCGACGCCTTCTCCGTCGAACGGGCGGGAGGCCTGGCCGCGCGGCTTGAGCGGATCGTCGGTGACGGTGATCGCCGCGCTCGCCACCTGCTTGCCCATCATGTCGCGCAGGAAGCTGGTCTTGCGCGCCACCGAGGCGCCGTTGATGGCGCCCGCGAGGTGGCCGGCGATGCCCCGCGCCACGCGGGGATCGTAGACGACCGTAACCGGGCCTGTCTTGGCCTTCTTCGCGCCCAGGCGCTTTACCGCGCGCTCGGCCGCGCGCAGCCCGATCGCCTCCGGCGTGTCGAGATCGGCGTAGTAGAGCCGTGAGGAGTAATCGTAGTCCCGTTCCATCGCCGTTCCCTCGCCCGCGACGACGCTGATCGAGCGCGAAAAGCGGCTCGCGACATACTGACCGAGGAAGCCGTCGGTGGTGGCGAGCACCAGCCCGCCGAGTCCGGCGGACGCGCTGCTGCCACCCGAATTGGTGATGCCCTTGCAGGCGAGCGCTGCCTCTTCAGCGGCGAGTGCTGCCTCGCGCAACTGATCTGCGCCGACTTCGGTCGGATCGAACAGGTCGAGGTCGCGGATGCTGCGCGCGAGCTTGTCGGGATCGGCGAGCCCCTGGAACGGATCCTCCGGCGACACGCGCGCCATCGCGACCGCACGCTCGGCCAGCATTTTCGGGTCTGACGAGGCGGTGGCTCCGACGCTCGCCACCCGCTTGCCGACGAACACGCGCAGCGAAATGTCGTCGCTCTCCGAAGCCTCGGTGGACTCGACCTTGCCCAGGCGCACCGAAACGCCCGCCGAACGGCCCATCATGGCGACTGCGTCGGCCGCGTCGGCGCCAGCCTTGCGCGCGGCTTCGACCAGGCGCGCGACGAGATCGGTCAGTCGGCCGGCGTCGATTCTGTCGTTCATGCGTCACATCCAATCGTTGGCGGCGCCGGGCGGCGCGGTCCCGCGCACCATCTATGGCCGGGTGCCGGGTTCTGCAATGGGGCCTGCCGAACAGAAAGGATGGGTGGCCGCAACGCAGCGTTCAGTCCAGCCGCAGCGCACTGCGGCCGGCGCGCGTCTCGAAGGCTGCGTCGAGGGCGCGCTTTGCCTCATCCTTGATCGATGCGGTTTCGGCCATCACCGTCTCGATCTTCAGGAAATCGAGCACGCGGAAGCCCAGCACCGGCGGACGCAGCAGGATTTCCGGCCGCTTGGTCTTCAGTTTCATCGCGGTGATCGACATCATCATCAGCTGGGTCGATCCGATGATGAGGTCGAGCGCGCTGGGTCGCTTGCGGCTGTTGTGCGTCGGCCCGCCGACCACGTCGACCGCCATGACGATGTCCGCCTTGCCTTCGAGCAGGTCGAAGGGCACGGGATTGTAGATGCCGCCGTCGATGAGCAGCTTGCCGTCGCGGCGCACCGGGCGGAATATCGTCGGAATCGCCGCCGACGCTGCCAGCGCGGTATAGAGATCGCCGCTTTCGAACACGGCCAGCGCGTGTCCGTAATAATCCGTCGCGGTGACCTGCAGCGGAATGCCGAGTTCCTCGAACGTCGCGGGCACCGCGGCGGGAAGGAAGGCTTTCAGGATGCGCTCGATGTCGAACTGGGTCATGCGCATCCCGTCCGACAGCATCTGGCTGAGGTTGTAGGGGCGCGACTTCCAGACCCGCGCCAGCACCTCGGCGCGGTTTCTCAGCACCGAGCGTGCATGGAGCTGCATGTCGCGGCCGCTCATGCCGGCGGCCAGGCACGCGCCCATGATGGCGCCGATCGACGATCCGGCGATGGCAACGGGCCGGATGCCCATTTCGTCGAGCGCCTCGATGACGTGGATGTGGGCGAGCCCGCGCGCGCCCCCGCCGCCGAATGCGACCGCGACCGTCGGGCCGGCGCCACGGACGGGCCTCCTCGCAGGGGGGCTCGACCTGGCTTCCGCCGGCACCTGCTGTGCGTCCACGCTCAGTTGCCCTCCTTCTCCTCGGGGCCGATGATCAGTATGGCGGGCTCGGCGGAGAGCAGCCTTCTGGCGGCTTCGGCCGCCGCCTCGCGCGTGACGGAGTTGATCATCTCGCTCCGCCTTTCGATGTAGTCAATCCCCAGTTCTTCAAGCTGAAGCTGGACCAGGGTCTCGGCTATCGCCCGGGACGAATCGAGGTTGTTGATCGCGTAGGAGCCCAGAAGATACCGCTTGGCGGCCAGGAGCTCCGCGTCGGTCGGCCCTTCCGCCGCCATGCGGGCGACAACGTCGCGGATCACGGCAAGCGTCTCGGTGGCATTGTCCGAGGCCGTGCCGGCGCCGACCACCAGCGCCTCGGAGTAACGACGGTTGGCCAGCGACGAGCCCGGCGAATAGGCCAGCCCCCGCTTCTCCCGAACCTCCTGGAACAGCCGCGAGGTAAACTCGGAACCACCCAGCGCGTAGTTCATCAGATAGGCCGCGAAGAAATCCGGGTCCTTGCGGGGGATCCCCGGATAAGCGAGCTGAATCTGCGTCTGCGGCAACGGATAGTCGATGCGCACGACCTGGTCGAGCTTCGGCTTGACATGCGGGACCGCGGCGAGGTCGGCCTGCGCGGGCAGAGCGCCGAACACCCGGTCGAGTTCCTGCTTCAAGGTCTCCGCATCGATCGCCCCCACCACGCCGACGATCAGGTTGTCGCGCGCGAAGAGGCGGCGATGCATCGCGCCCAGGTCATCCGCAGTGATCGCGGCCAATGTCTCCGGCGTGCCTTCGCTGCGGCGTGCATAAGGATGGTCGCCGTAGAGCGCCTGCGCGAACGCGATGCCGGCCATCGTCTCGGGGTCGCGCGAACGGGCTGCGATGCTGGCAACGATCTGTGCGCGGATGCGGTCGATCGGGCCCTGGTCGAAACGCGGCTCGTTGACGGCGAGCCGCAGCAGGTCGAGCGCGGCTTCGCGCTTGTCGGCAAGCATGCGCATGGTGCCCGACATGCCGTCGAAGCCCGCATTGAAGCCCATCTCGGCACCCGCATCGTCGAGCGCAAGCTGGAAGGCGTCGGAATCCAAGTCCCCGGCGCCCTCGTCGAACAGCCCGCTCATCAGGTTGACGAGCCCCTCCTTGCCGGCCGGGTCCTGCGTCGAGCCGCCCCTGAAGATGAAGCGCACCGTCACGATCGGAACCGTGTAGTCCTCGACCAGCCATGCCTTGATGCCGCCCGCTGAGGTCACCTCCTGGATATTCACGTCGGCACGTGCCGGCTGCAGCGCGGAGAGAACGAGGAAATAGGCGGCAAACAGCACCGCCAGGGCCGAGATCGTCAGCCGGCTCACAGGGCGTCCTTCGCTGTCGGGGCTCTTCATTGGGGATCGCCTTCGCTGGCCGGAAGCAGATAGCCCGTCACCGAGCGGGACTGGTCGAGCCAGCGGGCCGCGGCGGCCTTCACCTGCCCGACGGTGACCGCCTCGATGCGCTGCGGCCACTCTGCGAGGTCCTCGACCGTGCCGCCCGTGGCCAGTGTCGAGCCGTAGATGCGGGCCATGCCGGCCTGGTTGTCGCGGGCGAAGATCATGCCGCGCACGAAGCGGTTCTTGGCGCGGCGCAGCTCGTCCTCGCTGACGCCTTCCGAAGCGATGCGGGCGATCTCGGCATCGGCCGCCTTCTCGACCGCTTCCAGCGAGGCATCGCCACGGGGAACGCCGTATATGGCGAAGCGCCCGTCGTCGAGGGCTCCGCCGTCATAGCTGGCGCCGGCAGAGGCGGCCATGCCCGTCTTGACGATGAGCTGCTGGTAGAGCCGGCTCCTGATGCCGCCGCCGAGGATCTCGGCGAGCAGGTCGAGCGCCTCGGCCTCGCCCTTCCCGCCATTGCTGTAGGAAGGCACGACCCATTGCTTCTGGAAACTCGGCACGGAGACGCGGGGATCCCTCAGCGTCACCGTGCGCATCGTGTCCTGCTCCGGCTCCTGCGGCCGGGTGCGTGGCGGCAGATCGGAGCCGCGAGCCACCATGCCGTAGGTTTGGTCGGCAAGCTCGCGCACCTTCTCCGAGGTCACGTCGCCCGTCACCACCAGAACCGCATTGTTGGGCACGTAGTAACGCTCGTAGAAGGCGACCGCGTGCCCGCGATCGAGAGTCTGCATCTCCTGCAGCCAGCCGATCACCGGCAGCCGGTAGGGGTGGTTCTGATAGAGTGTCGCCTGCACCTCTTCCATGAGCGTCGCGCCGGGATCGTTGTCCACGCGCATGCGCCGCTCCTCGATGATCACCGCCCGCTCGGGGGCGATGACCTCGTCGGTCAGCACCAGCCCGCGCATGCGGTCGGCTTCGAACTCCATCACCATCGGCAGCGCCTCGGGTGCGACCTGCTGGTAGTAGGCGGTATAGTCCTGGGTGGTGAAGGCGTTCTCGTTGCCGCCGATCTCCGCGATCCTGGCCGAAAACTCGCCCGCCGGATGCTTCTCTGTTCCCTTGAACATCAAATGCTCGAGGAAATGCGCGATTCCCGACTCGCCCGGTTTCTCGTCGGCGCTGCCAACCTTGTACCAGATCATGTGGGTGACGACCGGCGCGCGGTGGTCGGGGATGACGACCACCTGCAGGCCGTTGTCGAGCGTGAATGTGGACACATCGCCCGTTTCCTGGGCAAGCGCGGGCGCTGCCAGCAGCAGGATGCCGACGAGGAAGCCGGCAGTCGTTCGGCGAATGATGCTGGAGAGTGCCTGCATGCGCGCGATCCTGACCGTGGGCGGGCTGTCTGGTAGGCCGGGCCTAGACAGGCGAGGCGGCGAAAGCAAGGCCGAGGGGAGTCAATCGGCCTCGATGAAGCGTATCACCGTGTCGCCATAGTGGCGCTCGTCGGCGATGGCGAAGCCCTCGCCCGCGGAAAACGGCGCGTCGGCTGCCTCTTCCACCACGGCCAATGCGCCGGGCGCGAGCCAGCCCCCTTGCCGCGCAGCCCGCAGCGCGGGCTCGGCCAGCCCCTTGCCATAAGGCGGATCCGCGAACACGAGGTCGAATGGAGCGAGCGTTCCGATATCGCCGAGGCGGGTCGCATCGCGGCGGAAAATCCTGGTGCGGCCCTGCAGGCCGAACGCCTCCACGTTGTCGCGGATCAGGCCACGGCCCTCCGCGCTTTCCTCGATGAAGACGCAGCTCGAGGCGCCGCGCGACAGCGCCTCGAGACCGAGCGCCCCGGTGCCGGCAAACAGGTCGAGCACCCGGCCGCCGTCGAGCTTCTCCGGGTAGCGGTGGACGATCACGTTGAAGACCGCCTCGCGCGTACGGTCGGAAGTCGGGCGGATCGCGGCGCTGCGCGGGGCAGCGAGGGGCCGGCCGCGAAATTCGCCTCCGACGATGCGCATCTATTTGCGTCCCCGCGGCTTCGGCGGCGGGCCCCGGCGCGGGCCGGCGGGTGCGCGCGGCTTCGCCCCCTCGCGCCGGTTGTTGGGAGCGGGCGATTTCGACGCCGAACCCTTCCAGGACTTGCGGTCCCGCATGCCGCCGACATCCTCGCGCTTGCGCCCGGGACGCTGCTCCCGCGCCGGCCTGTCGCCGGCCTTGGCCGCTTCCCGCTCGGCGCGCCCAGGGCGAACGTGGGCGGCGGCCGCCTCATGACGGGCCTTGCGATCGCCTGGCTTGCGCGGAATCTTGACGACCTTCTCGCCGCCCGTTCCGTCAGCTTTCGGCCGCGCGCCCGGCGCCATCCAGACGTTGGAGGCGCGGCTGCGCCGCCCCGTTTCCGGCCGTTCCGGCTTGTGCCTTGACTTGTCCGGCGCGCGCGTTGACAGGCGCGCCAGCGCGGCGTCGCGACGCGTCGTCCTGTCGGGCTTGCGCCCGCGTCCCGGCCCCCCGGCATCCTCGCGCGGCTCTCTGCGCTCCTCGGCTTTTCCGCGCGATGGCGTCGCGTCGGCCTGAGCCGTCCTGGACGAGAACGGCTTTATGATCGGCGCATCGAAGTTGGCGCCGGATTCGGCGATCAGCCGTGGCCCGAGCTGGTCGCGCAGCGTGCGACCGCGCAACTCCTGCACCTGGCCCTCCGGAAGATCGCCGAGCTGGAACGGGCCGTAGGAGACCCGGATCAGCCGTGTCACCTCCAGGCCGAGCGCGGCCATGACGTTCTTGACCTCGCGGTTCTTGCCTTCGCGCAGGCCGACCGTGATCCAGGCGTTGCTGCCCTGGCGTCGATCGAGGGCGGCCTCTATCGCGCCGTAGAAGACGCCATCCACGGCGATTCCCTGCTTCAGCCCTTCGAGCGCCTTCTCATCAACCTCGCCGTGGACTCGCACCCGGTAACGGCGCAGCCAGCCGGTCTGAGGCAGTTCCAGCACGCGCGCCAGGCCGCCGTCATTGGTGAGCAGCAGCAGGCCCTCGGTGTTGATGTCGAGGCGGCCGA
>ENA-UOVV01002041-UOVV01002041.1-compost-metagenome-genome-assembly--contig:-NODE-2041-length-12439-cov-6.161822_pt1 | contig 12439 bp, 9 predicted proteins | sample MGYA00238155_ERZ761577 | MGnify/ENA primary metagenome ERZ761577 (study PRJEB28898, sample SAMN06268775) | compost metagenome | isolation source: Emeryville, CA | place: USA:Emeryville, CA | collected...
CGTTTGTTCACTGAACGAGCCGCGGCGGCGCAGCAGGGGTTCGCGCTGACCGGCGAGAACGCGGGCGATGTCGCCCAGCTGTGCGCCCGGCTCGGGGGCGTCCCGCTGGCGCTGGAGCTGGCCGCGGCCCGCTGCGGCGTGCTGACCCCGGCCCAGATCCTGGAACAGCTGGACGCCCGCCCGCTGGACGCGCTGGCGTCGCGCCTGCGCGACGTCGCCCCGCGGCACCGGAGCCTGCGGGCGACCCTGGAGTGGAGCTTCGACCTGCTCCCGCCCGACGCGCAGGAGTTCCTGGCGGACCTGGGCGTGTTCCGCGGCGGCTGGACGCTGGAGGCCGCGCAGGCGCTCCGGCCGGACGACGACGCGGTGGCGCTGCTGGATGTCCTGCGCGACGCCTCGCTGGTACACGCCGCCCCCGACGGCGCGGACGGCCTCCGCTTCTCGATGCTGGAGGCCGTCCGCCAGTTCGCCGCCGAGGCGCTGGAGCGCTCCGGTCGCGCCGCGGAGGTGGGGCGGCGCCACGCGGCGTACTACGCGGACTGGCTGCGCGAGAACCTGAATGGGTGGGTAGGCCAGCGCCACGGGGACTTCGCGCGCTTCCTGGTCCGAACCGATCGGGAGTACGCCAACGTCGGCGCGGCGGTCGCGTGGACGAGCGCGTTCGGCGAGGTGGAGTTGCTGGTGCGGTTCTGCAACAACCTCGCGCTGTTCTGGCTGCACACCGGCCGATCCGGGGAGGCGCGTCACTGGTTCGAGGTCACCGCGCGCCGGATTGAGGCGCTGTCGGACACCCCGGACCGCGCCGCCGCCCTGCGGGACAACGCCCGGAGCATCCAGTCCCAGTTCTACTTCATTATCGGGGACCAGGAGGAGGCGGCGCGGCTCCTTTACGAGCGCTTCGAGGAGGCGCTCCGGGCGGGGAGGCCGCAGGAGCGGCGGACGGAACTCTTCAACGCCGCCCTGTTCCGGACCGCCATCGACCTGGACTGGACGCTGGAGACCCTGGTGCACCACTGCCTCCCCCTGGAGCGGGAGTGCAGCGAAGACGGTCGCGGGAACCCGGTCGTCTTTTCGCAGCTGGCGCTCGTCTCCCGCCTCCTCGGGCAGCCCGAGCGGGCCGCTGCCTATCTCGCGGAGGCGCTGGACCTGTGCCGCGGGCGGGAGGAGAGCAATCCGGACGGCTACATCCGCACCCAGCTGGTCGCCGCGCGGGCGTCGTGGGCGGAGGGCGACCCGGCGCGGGCGCAGGAGCGCTTCGCGGCGTGCCTGTCGGTCTCCCGCCACCTGGGCGACCCGTACATGGCGGGGCTGGCCCTCGCCGGCCTGGCGACGGTGGCGCACGAGGCGGGCGAAACGGAGCGGGAGCGGGAGTATCTGGACGCGGCGGACGCCGCCGTGGGCGCGGAGCCGACGATCGGGGTGGCGCTGGTCCTTGACCGGCGCCGGGCGGAGCTGCGGCTTGCCGAAGGCGACCGGAGCGGCGCGACCACGCTGGTGCGGGAACGGCTGGCGTCGCTGCGCGGCAAGGCGATGTCGTTCCGCCTGTACCTGCACCCCCTGCTGCTGCTCCTGGCGGAGGCCGCGCTCCCGGCCCGCCCGGTGGCGGCGGCCGGCCTCCTCGGCGCGGCCGGGGCGGTCGCCGGGCGTCTGTGCCTGCGCGCCCCGGACCCTCCCGACCGGGAGCGCGCCGCGCGCCTGCGGGCGGAACTGCGGGAGCGTCTCGGCCCGGAGCGTTTTTCCGCCGAGGAGGCCGCGGGCGCCGCCCGGGACGACGAAGCCGCGCTGGACCTCGCCCTGGCGCCGCCGCCGGAGCCGTTCCCGGGGGGGTAACCGCGGATGAACCGCCAAGACGCCAAGGGCGCCCTTGGCGGTCCAAACTCTCCCCCTCCCCCCTCTGCGCCCCCCGCGTCTCTGCGGTTAACTCCCTTCCTTCTTCGCGGGTGCAGGCGCGGGCGCGGCCTCCGGCGTGGGGAGGCGCTGGAGGGTGCCCTTCCAGCCGATCGGCCCCTGGGGAGAGGGGAGGCCGGTCACCGTCTGCTGCGACGCGATCAGCTCCCCGGTGGCCGCGTCCAGCAGCGCGAAGGTCTCGCCCTTCAGCGCGCGGGCGCCATACTCCGTGTCCGCCTCCACGGTCTGCTTCAGACGAAGCGCCGGCGGGCCGTCCGCGCCGGGGCGGCGCTCTTCGCCGATGTACGTGGTCGTGATCGTCACCTTCTTGCCCGGGAGGCCCGGGTGGTCCGCTTCGGTGGTCCAGGAGTCGCCGGGCTTCACCGGCCGGTCCGGCAGGACGACCCGCTCGATCAGCGCCACCAGATGCTGCGAGGCGCGGGGAAGCACACCGTCGTCGGGGGACTCCGGCGTAAAGGTGAGGATGCGGTTGGCGCGGTTCAGCGTGACCGCGGTCGAGGGGACGGCGGGCAGGTCGGTGGCGTTTCCGTTCACGGTCACCTTGCCCCCCTCGCTCTCCAGGGTCAGGGCCAGGTCCTTCTCGCCCGCCCGCGCGACCGTCTCCTTGCGCACCTGCTCCACCACGATCTCCTGGCCCCCGAACTCCATCGTCAGCACGCTCCGGTAGCGCGCCGTATCGCCGCGCTTCGCCGCGAGCGTCAGGGTCACCGGCTTCGCGTCCGGCGCCGCCGCGGCCGGGGCGGGCGGGTCCTGGGCAGGGGCAGGGGCAGACGCCGCAGCGGCGGCTGCGGCGGTGGTGAGCAGAAGCAGGCCGCAGAGCGGCGCGCACAGTCTTCGGCGGGGGCGAACGGTCCACGGCGACGGCATGATAAGGATCTCCTGTTAGCGAGTTATCGCGGGGTGGCGGCGATGCGGGCGATGGTCTGGCCGAGCGCGGGGAACTTCCAGCGCAGCGCCCGGCGGTCGTAGAGATTTCCGATGTCCCACAGCATCGGGACGCAGCCGAGAGTGTAGGCCGTTTCGCAGACCGTGGTGAGGTACTTCACGACGCTTTCCGGGTCTTTGTTGACCGTGGGGCAGCCGAACTCGCCGACGACCACGGGGATGCCCTTATCCAGAAAGCGGGCCTTCAGCGGCAGGAAGTCGCGCGCCACCGCGGCCACCTCCTCCGGCGTCCCCCAGGTGTAGGCGGCCTTGCCCCAATCGGCGTCCTTCTCCAGGATCGCGAAGGTCGGCGGGCTGTAGTAGTGGACCGACACCATGCTGCGGGCGGCCGGGTCGCGCGGCATCTGGAACAACGGGTCCACGGTGCGCCCGATGTCGGTTCCATAGCCGGCGATCAGAAGGTAGCGGCGACGGTTGCCGCCCCCGCGGGACGCGCGCACCAGGTCCGTGAACGCCTGGTTGACCTGGTTGAGGAGCCGGTAGGCCCGGTCCTTCTGGTGCGGCGGGCCGCCGTAGTGGTTCCACAGATCGGGGAAGCTGCCCTCTTCGTTCATCGACTCGAAGATCAGCCGGTAGGCCCGGTCCTTCTGGTGCGGCGGGCCGCCGTAGTGGTTCCACAGATCGGGGAAGCTGCCCTCTTCGTTCATCGACTCGAAGATCAGGCGGTCGGGGTAGTTTTGGAAGCGCGCGGCGACCTGGCGCCACACGGCTTTGTACTTCGTCATCGTCCCCGCGTAGTCGGACGAGAATTTGTGTATCCAGCCGCCGTCCCAGTGGAGGTTGATTATCACGTACAGGCCGCTGTCGAGGGCGTATCCCACGACCTCGGCAACGCGGTCCAGGAGCCCGGGGTGGAGGGCGTAGCCCGGCGCGGGACCGATGAGGTTGGACCAGGCGACGGGGACGCGCACCGACGAGAAGCCGGCTTTTTTGACGCCCTCAAGCATCGCGCGGGTGGTGACGGGGTTGCCCCAGCCGGTCTCGAAGTCCCGGACCGTGGCGCCGTTCTTGATCCCGGTCGCCTCCAGGGTGTTCCCCAGATTCCAGCCGATGCCCATCTTCCGCGAGAAGGCGACAGCCTCCGACCGTCCCGCCCCGGCCGGCGGCGCGCCGCCGGCGATCTTTCTCCACATGCGCGCTCCTTAAAATCTACCTCTCGGACCCCGCCGACCCCGCGCCGGTTGCGCCCCGCCGCTCTCTGGATTGTAACCGCTCGGCGGCGCATGAAGTTCAACCGCACAGACGGGGACAAAGTTTTATTGCCGGGCCGGTCACGGAAGACCCGGAACCCCAGGGAGGAAGACATGCACACGACAGACACGGTGTCACGGCGGCGCCTGCTCGGGCTCGTTGGCGGCGGCGCGCTCGCGGCGCTGGCGGGGGGCGGCGCCAGCCTCGTAGGGTGCTCCAGCGGCGGGTATCACCCGCTCGGAAGCAGAGGCCCCCTGAGCGCGGAGACGCGTCAGACTGGCCTCTGGGCGGGGCAGAGTGCGCGACTGACGGCGTACCTGCTGCGCCTCGGCCCGGACGGCCCGGAGCCGCGTGAGGGGAACCTGACCCCTGACGTGCGTTACCGCATTACCTCCCAGAACGCGGAAGGCTACCAGGTGCGCTACTTCACCGGCCCCGGCTTCGCTACCGACTTGGGCGCCGTCAACGTCCAACTGAGCGACCCCGAGAACCCGCTGCCCTCGCCCGGCGACCCGGAGGGCATCCGCTTGATCTCGGCGACGTTCGACGTGCACGCCCCGACGGACGCCGCCGTGGGGGAGGGCGAGGCCCCCGCCTACCAGCACCTCTCCGGCAGCGTGTCCGTGTGGTACGTCCCTGCGGACACGGCGGGAGAGGCGTTGCGACTGTTCCGCGCCCAGGGGTACGTGGCGCGCTCCCTGCGCTCCCCGGAGCGCTTCACGGACGAGTTCAACCTGAGGTTCGACGCCGCCGGCGTGGCGGAGGGGACGTACCAGTCACACTACCGCGACAAGCCGTGGGGTGGGGGCATCGGGGCCGGGATCGTGGGACCGGGCGCGCCCTCGATACCCGAGCCGAGCGCGACGCTGACGTTCACGGACATCGTCCGCGCGGCGGACGGCACGCTCCGGGCGGCGTTCTCATCGAGCCTTGGGGTGTTCGCGGGCGAGGTGACGTGCGCGCCGGACAGCTCCGGCCGGATCACCGGGGTTGCGCCGGAGGCGGGTGCCGTGGTCGTGGACTGGGACACAGCGGGTGGCGGTACCCTCACCCTCCCGGAGCGCGCGGGAGAGGGCGCCGCCCCGCAGCGCCTGGCCCGCGTGTACGGCGACTGGTGGCACACATGGAGTACCCCACCGCTGTCCGCCTCCGACCCCTCCGGCGCCCGCGACCCCTGGAGCCCCTGGTAGACACCGGAGCGTTCCCGGGGAGATAAAACCGCCAGGACGCCAAGGGAGCTAAGGGGGGAGGAGAGGGATTAACCGCAGAGACGCGGAGGGCGTCGGGCCGCGGCGGGTTCCGGTGCGCCGATGCGGCCCATTGCAACCGGGGCCGCCCGGAGGGCGCTTGGCGGCAACGCCGCCCTCTGCCGTGGGTTTTCAACCCGCGGCAAACCCCGCGGCAACAATCTTCCCTACCCTTCTCCCTCTACGCTCCCTGCGTCTCTGCGGTTAATTTCTCCTCTCTTCTTCCCTCCTTGGCGCCCTTGGCGTCTTGGCGGTTATATTCGGACGTTTCGTATTGGTCAGGAGAAGGGCGGCAGTACCTCGCGGAGATCGGCGGCCGGCTGGACGCGGACCGGGACGAGGTAGAACTTGGACCCGTTCCAGGCGGGAACCTGGACTGCGGCGGGCATAGCCCCCGCGCCCGCGAGGGGGTAGAGCAGGATCAGGTTGGCTCTCGGGGCGGCGGGGGCGCTTTTGGAGCGCCGCGCTTCCAGCTCCGCGTAGACGGTTAACTGTCGGACGTCGTCCGGGCTCAGAGAGCGGGGCGCGGCGCCGGGGGAGGGGGCTTCCTCGGAAACCGCCGCGTCCAGGGTGACCGGGCCGCGTCCGTTGCGCGTCAGGTGCTTGTACTTGGCGTCCCCGATCCAGACGATCCCGGTCCGGTCCCGCAGGTAGAAGTCAGCGTACTGATGGATGCCGCCGGCGTCCAGGGCGAACAGCTTGCCCAGGAACTTCTGGGTCTCTACCGCCACCCCGAAGCGCGCCGCAAGCGCCGCCCCGGCGTACGCCTCGAACAGGCAGTTCATGTCCACCAGGAAGACGAACGTATCGGCGGCATCCGCTCCCGCCTCCAGGGCGTGCCCGAAGCCGCGCAGCAGGCGGCAGGCCAGCTCGAACGGGCGGCGGAACCGCTCCGTGCCGCGGTCCCAGTGGCGCAGGTGGCGGACGCCCTCCAGTGCCGTCGCCGGGCCGACGTCGGCAACGTCATCCAGAAGCAGGAGGCAGTCCTGCAGCAGCCAGACGGTGGCGGTGTGCCGGGAGCGGCGCAGCAGGTGGCGGCAGGCGCAGCGGAACAGGCGGTTGACCGGGGTGTCCGGCGTGAACTCGTCCCAAACGCAGGCCAGGCGGTCCATCCGGTCGCGGTTGCGCCGCACCTGCGCGGCAACGTCGATGCGCCCGCGCACCGCGGGCAGGTCGTCCTCCCGGCGCTCGTAGCGCCGCCCGACGCCCCGCGCCAGTTCCGCCCGCAGGTTCTTCGCCAGCAGCAGCGCGAACAGGTCGAGGAAGCCGGTGGGCACCTCGTCCAGCGGCGCGGTGTCCGCCTCCGGCGCCTCCAGAAAGCCCGATGCGTCCATCATCCAGAGGACGGAGCGCATCACGCCCTCCAGCGGCGCCGCGGCGTCCACCGTGTCCGCGTCCAGCAGGTGCGCGTCGAGCTTCGGGTAGATTTCGACGGTGCGGCCCGCCGCCTCCACGACGCCGACGTACTGCCGCGCGCAGAGCGTCTTCCCGTCCGCCCCGGTGAACGACAGCGGCGGCTGCGGCAGGCGGTTCTCCTGCTGCCAGCGGGCGGCAGCCCGCGCGATCTCCTGCCGCTCGCTGGCCGTCAGGTCGTGGCGCGTGGTGCGTCCCCATTCACACAGGCGGATCGGCGGCGTCATTGTGCCTGGGCCGGGATACTGTACTGCGCGATGAGAGTGCCAAGGGCATCGAAGGCTTCGGGGTCGCCGCCGTCATCCACGTACCACTGCCAGCGGTTGCGCGCGGCGCGCTCGTCGCTTCCGGGTATTTGGCGGACGAAGCCCGGGTTGCCGTCCTTCTCGTTCAGGACCCAGCGCAGGCCCTCCCAGTCGCCGTAGAAGTATTCGCCGAGCAGCGGGACGATCTTGCGGCGGAAGACCCGGTTGAAGCCCGCTGCGTCGTTCACGCGGACGAAGAAGGCGTGGCCGATTCGGTAGTCCCGGTCCTTGCGCAGCGAGATGCGCCGGTTCAGTTCCGTCAGGACCGCTCGCATCGGCTCTGTGAGTCCCGGGCAGACTTTCTCCGAGAAGTCGGGACGCAGCTCCTCGAACTCGAAGCGGCGGCGCAGGGCCACATCCACCAGCGCGATGCTCTTGTCGGCGGTGTTCATGGTGCCGAGCAGGTACAGGTTCGGCGGCAGGGCGAACTTCTGGCGCGAGTAGGGCAGGGTGACGATCTGCTCGTTCTCAGCCCCGGCCCGCTTGTCCTCTTCCAGAAGGGCGATCAACTCGCCCAGAATCTTGCTGATGTTGCCCCGGTTGATCTCATCAATGACCAGGACAAAGCGCTCCGCGTCCGCAAGGTTCTGCTTCAGCCGATAGCCGCTCTGCTCCCCGCTCCGCAGGAATCGCTGCACGATCGCCGCTCGGTCGGCTTCCGTGAGTTCCGGCAAGGCGGCGGGCGTCTGGGTAGCGTCGGCGTCCTCCGTAGGAAGTTCTTCCTCTATCTTTCGCAGTTCCGTAAGGACAGTCGCGATGAAACCATGATGCGCTCCGTCCCCCAAGTGTTCCCGGACGTCTTGCGGCGTAATGATATTATGCGGGCGTCGCGCCTCGTATACGGGACGTACTCTATCCCGGCTGCATTTGTAAGGCCAATGCTGCTGTTTCGTGGTAGCGTTCTGGCCTTCGAGGTTCTGGAGACGAGTGGCCTGGAGACGGAAGCGGGCGGTACCGACCCCGCCCGGTACGGGGAATTCGCGTTCGGGGTCTTCTGCGATGCGGTTGAGCAGTTTGCGCCACAGGCGGTCGAAAGACGGCGCGGGCGGAGAGGCGGGTTGTGCCGTCCCCGCAGGTGCGGGGGCCGGCACGGGCTCCAGCAAGGCCCACAGGGCGCGGGTCGCCATCCGCCGCAGGATGCCAGGGGCACACTCATAGCGCGGCGTTTCGCCGGAGCCGCCACCTTCGGATTCTCCCTCGTCCTCGCTATCGCCCATCACCGGGCGGATACCCTCGATGAAGTCCTCGTAGCTGTAGGACTGGTGGAACGTCACGAAGGCGATCCGGCCCTCGCGCTCCAGTTCCCGGTACTGCGCCGTGATCTCTTTGCGCGCCGTTCCCGGTTCTGGCGTTCCCCGGATGATCTCAACTGCTCGCCGGGTGGTGGCGTAGGTCTTGCCGGTACCGGGCGGACCGTAGAGGATGGTGTTCAGGCAGGTGTCGGACTTTGGTCTCCTCGGTTGCGCAGGCGTTGGCGAAGCTGGTTGTTGAGGCGGCGCTACGCCTCGAAAGGCGTCGTAAGAAATCTCGGGGAACGGCTTTCCGATCTTCGCGCGGACCGCTTCCAGCAGGCTACGGTACTGCGCCAGCGTAGGCCGGTCCGGAACCGACAGGCCCGCTTTCGCCAGATAGGCACGCACGTTCTGGTCCAGGGCGAGGAACGACTCCGGGTTCAGCCAGAACAGGCCCATCGTCAGCTTCGCCAGCCCTACCTGCCGGACGTTCAGAGCGCCATTCCACGCCGCTTCCGTGAGCGCGTCCGGACCCTGTACCGCCTGTTCCGCGAGGTCCCACAGCGCGTCGATGTCGCCCGGCTGCCGCATCTTCGCAAATGAAAAGAACCACGCCTTCTGGTTGTTCACCTCCGGGACGCCCATGAAGTCGGTGGGGACCGGCGCGTCCAGGTCCCAGCGGTCGCGCAGGTCCGACAGGAGAGCGCGCTTGTTGTCGAAGGTGATCGCGCGGCAGATGTGCGAGAAGAAGGTAAACGGGTCGTGAACGGTGAGAGGGAACCGCTGGTTCTGGGCGTCCTCGTCTTCCAGCAGTCCGACCATGCGACCGCTCTGACGGAGGGAGTCAAGAAGCGCCACCAGATCCGGCTGGCGCTCCCGGTAGGTCAGGACCTTTTCTGTGAGTTCGTGGAAGAAGGGTATCCAGGTGAAGGTAGCCACTGTGGGCGCTGCAGGGTAGACGGGGTCCGGCAAGGTGATTTCCAGTTCCTCTTCGAGGTAGCGCAGAACGCCTGGCGAGTGGGATTTGCGCGAGTTGCCCTGCAGGACGCTGGCCTTCTCGTTCGTGACGCGGATCAGTTCGCGTATCTGCTCGCGGAGCGTCGGCGCCCAGGCGAGCACGTCCGCGACCGGCCCCTGCGCGGCGTGCGTGTCCGGCACGCTCGCAAACGCGGGTCGTGTCCCCGGCGGCGGGGCGGCGGCCACGCCCTTCCAGTACACGGTGAGGCCACTCGACCGGAGCCACAGGCCGTAGTAGCCGCCCCCGACGTTCAGAGCGACCTCGGCGGCGTGGAGCGTCACGCCCCAGTTCTTCGGCCAGGCGCTCGTTTCCCGGATCAGGGAGGCGAGCAGTTCCAGAAAGCCGCGCCGCGCGTCCGCGTCCGGCACCAGCTTTTCGACCACCTGACGGGCGTACGCGGGGTCGGTGCGGCTAAAGGGCACAGACTCGCGGGTGCCCGGCTCGGGCATTGTAAACGGCACGGGGGATCTCCTTCAGCGCGGTGAGGATGTGCCCTATGAGGGTGCAGGGAGCGTGCCAGCCGTTGCGGAAGGGGAGGTTTTTACCGCCAAGACGCAGAGGGCGCAGAGAGGAGCAAGAGGCGAGATTGTCGCGTCGGGTCCGAATGTGGCGCGGGTTTTGCCGCGCGCGGGTCGCGCCGCGCCACGGCGTCCGCGTGGCTCAGGTGCGCCACAGGAGGTTGGGGCGGTAGCCCATCTCGCGGGCGACGGAGCGGACGCGGGCGCGGGTCTCGCCGGAAACATACGGGCTGTCGGCGCGGTGCAGCGCCCGTGACACCGTCGCCACAGACAGACCCGTCTTCTTCGCGATGTCGTTCAGCGTCGGCTTCATCGGCGGCGGCGTCTCCAAGGGGGTATAACACGGCGCCGCCCACCCGTCAAGGCGAGCGAGCGAGCGGGCGGATGCGGCCCGCCCGCCCGCGGGTCGCAGCGTCAGGCGGCGCCGGCCAGGGCGCGGGGGAACAGGATGCTGTTCTCCTTGTGGACGTGCCGGTGGGTGTCGGACTCCAGCTCCGCCAGGGCGCGCAGGGTCTCGCGGTAGGTCGGGCAGGCGCCGGCCGGGGCGGCGAAACCGTCGGTCAGGGCGCGCATCCGGGACAGGGCATCGCCCGCGTCGTCGTGCTCGGCCTCCATCTGCGCCAGCAGCGCCGCCAGCCCCGGGACCGCGCCGGTATCGGCGACGCGGCACAGCGGGAACGCCGCGTTCTCCTCCTCGGCGGCGTGCGCCTCCATGCCGACGCGGAACGCCGCGAAGACGTCCCGCAGCTCCACAAGGCGCGGGTCGTCCGCCCCGTGGGCCTGCGCCACCCGCTCCGTCAGCGCGGTCAGGCGGGGCAGCTCGGCGCGCAGATAGGCGTGGTGGGTCTGCTCGATGTGGTCGCACAGCGCGCCCAGCGGCGCGCGGGTCCAGTCCGGCTCGCGGGCAGCGTCCGGCCCGGCGAGCGACGCCACCACGGCGTCGCAGAGTTCGAGGTCGCGCACGACGGCGCCGGGGTCGAGCCCCCGGGCCGCGCAGGCGTCCGCCAGCGGCTTCCTGCCGCCGCAGCAGTAGTCCAGGCCCAGGCGCTCGAAGACGCGGGCGCGGGCCGGCTGCTCGGCCACGAGCTGGCCGACGGTGAGAGTGGTTGCGATCATTGTCGTGCCTCCGTTCCGCTTTGGATGGTAACCGGGCGGAAACCGGATGTCAATGTCCTGTTTCCACAATCCACCGTTTGGGGGACGCGGCGGGCGGTGGCGGCGCGGTATCTTCGGGGGAAATGTGGGACGGGAACGAGGATCTGAAGCGCCGGGCGCTGCTCGGGGCGGGGCATGGGTGCGTGGCGCTGGGCGTCGCGGGCGCCTTCCTGCCTCTCCTGCCCTCCACGCCGTTCCTGCTGCTCGCCGCCGCCTGCTATATGCACAGTTCGGAGCGGCACCACCGCTGGCTGCTGGAGCACCGTGTCTTCGGCCCGCCGCTGCGCAGCTACCGCGAGCGCCGCGCCGTCCCCGGGCGCACCAAACTCCTCGCCCTGGTCCTCCTGTGGTCCTCGCTCGCCGGCTCCGCGTGGCGCCTGGGCGGCTTCGGCGGGCGCCCGCTGATCGCGCTGGCGCTGGCGGTCGTGGGCGCCGCCTGCACCGCGTTCCTCCTGCTGCGCGTCGGCACCCTGCCCCCGGACGCGCGGCTGAGGCGGCCCGTTTACAGCGAGAAGTTAAACGACTCGACCTTCCACGCGCCGCCCTCCTGAAGCAGGACGAGGCGCACCGGCGTTTCGCTGCCTTTCTCGAAGCGCTCGGTGTACGTCAGTTCCACGCGCGTCACGCCGTTGAACTGGTTCGTGCGGAACCCCTTGGGTCCGGCGTGGCCGGTGGGCTTGCCGCGCCGCTTCGCCAGCACGTCCAGCACATCGCGGATCGCGTCTTCCGTGGCGGTGTTGCGGGTGGCGCTGCTCAGCATCTGCCGGGCGGCGGGGAGGTCGCCCGCCTCCAGGTGCGCCAGGAACTGCTCCGCAGGCGCCTGGGCGGTGCGGGCGGTCTTCATCCCGGCAGCGAACATTGAGACGCACCCGCCGATCAGGACGACGAAGGCGATGCACACAATGGCGACGATCCGGGTACCGCTTCGGCGGGCGGGGACAGGCGGCGGCGGCGGGGGCGAATAGCTCGAAGGGGTTTCCACGGGCGGGTCTCCTTTTTCTCCAGTATCCGCGCGTGCGGGCTATCCGGCGAGGGGGCGCGGCTTTACGGGAGGTTCGGGTAGCGGCCCGAATTTTCCTGCATAGCGGGCGGCCTACAGCGGCGGGGGTGGGTGCCTCGGGGCGCCGTGGGTTGAAACCCCGGCTTCGTTGATTCAAGCCCGCCTCCGCGGGCTCCATCGGTCGAGGGGCGGCTACGGATAAGCCGTAACAGCATCGTCTGCCGTAGCCCGCGGAGGCGGGCTTGAATCAACGAAGCCGGGGTTTCAACCCACGGGGCGCCTGGGACGGGGCGCCTGGGACGGGGCGCCTGGGACGGGGCGCCTGGGACGGGGCGCCGTTCGCCTTTGCGGTATCGCACGGGCGGGCGAATACGTCGGTGGAGAAAAAAACGGTATGCTGCGGGTAGGCTTTTCGCGCCGACGCGGCGTACCGTTAAGCTTAACAAAAAAATGAGGGGCGGTGCGGGATGGGGCGTAGCAGGGGGGGACGGGGGCGGGACAGGCGGG
>ENA-UOVV01002042-UOVV01002042.1-compost-metagenome-genome-assembly--contig:-NODE-2042-length-12403-cov-5.053126_pt1 | contig 12403 bp, 11 predicted proteins | sample MGYA00238155_ERZ761577 | MGnify/ENA primary metagenome ERZ761577 (study PRJEB28898, sample SAMN06268775) | compost metagenome | isolation source: Emeryville, CA | place: USA:Emeryville, CA | collected...
CCTGTGGCGGTGATGCAACGTCCGCAGCGGATACCGATATACAGGCCTCCTCCGAGGCGCCAGGGAGATGGGTCAGTGTTTATGCCGTGCCGAAGATGGACTGTCCATCAGAAGAGCGCATGATTCGCCTGGCCCTGAACGGCGTTGAGGGGATTCGGGCACTGTCCTTCGACTTGTCGAACCGCCGGTTGAAGGTCGTGCATGACGGCGAGGCTGAGCCCATTACCGCGAAACTGGCGACCTTGGGGCTAGGCGCCTCTCTTCAGGAAACCGTCATTGCCGACCCAGAGACGATCAAGGCCGCTGAGAGCTCGGCAGTCTCTGCTACGCAGGAGTCAGGCACTCTGCGCGTGTTGCTCGGTATCAATGCACTTCTGTTCGTGGTGGAAATGACTGCCGGCCTGATCGCCCAGTCTACCGGCCTGATCGCTGATTCCCTGGATATGTTTGCCGATGCAGCCGTCTATGGCCTGGCTCTCTATGCCGTAGGGCGCAGTGCGAAAATGCAGGTACGTGCCGCGCATCTGGCAGGGGTACTGCAACTGATTTTGGCTATCGGCGTACTCGTCGAGGTGGTGCGACGCTTTGTATTCGGTAGTGAGCCTGAATCGCTGATGATGATGGCGATCGCATTCGTCGCATTGATTGCCAATACCAGTTGTCTGCTGCTCATATCCAAACATCGGGAGGGCGGGGCGCACATGAAGGCAAGCTGGATATTCTCGGCCAACGACGTGGTGATCAACCTGGGGGTCATCACCGCCGGCGCCCTGGTCGCGTGGACCGGTTCCAATTATCCGGATCTGATTATCGGCACCATCGCGGGGGGCATTGTACTTAACGGTGCCAGACGCATTTTGGCGTTGAAGGGTTAAATAATGCTCATTATTGGCAAAAAGCTCTCGCCATATGCCCTATTGTCCATATCGGGCCTGCTGGCAGCGTCTGATCAGGCTGTAAAGTGGCTGGTGCAGCAATCAATGGCCTATGGCGAGTATGTTTCGGTGACCCCGTTCTTTAACTGGGTGCACCTATGGAACACCGGTGCCGCATTCAGTCTTTTTGCGAATGGTGGAGGCTGGCAGCGCTACTTTTTTATCGGAATCGCGGTAGTGGTCTCGATTTTTCTGATCAAGCTGATCCTTGAAAATCGTCATAAAGGAGAAGCCATCGCTTACAGTCTTATCCTCGGTGGCGCCATGGGCAACCTGATTGACCGGGTCTTTCGCGGCTATGTTGTGGATTCCTTTGATTTCTATTGGCGAGACTGGCATTGGCCGGCCTTCAACCTGGCTGATATTGCAATTGTCCTCGGTGCCTTACTTTTCGTTTCCAGCAGCTTGTTGGGTAAAAAAGCAAACACCAATGCCGAGCCGGATGGATCTGACTGACACCTACGCCTATACAACACCATGACCGAACTTCCCGACAACATCCTTCACCTGCCGCAATACCAAGTACTGGGCTGCAAATCAACCGACGACGAAATGCACTTCCAGGTGGACGTGCCCGATCCCATCGCCTGCGAGGAATGCGGCGTGCAGGGTGAGTTCGTACGGTTCGGCAAGCGTGACGTTCCCTATCGTGATCTGCCCATCCACGGCAAGCGGGTCACTCTCTGGGTGGTCCGCCGCCGATACACCTGCCGGGCCTGCAAGACAACATTCAGGCCCCAGCTACCGGAGATGGTGGACGGATTCCGTATGACACTGCGGCTGCATGAGTACGTGGAGAAGGAATCCTTCAACCACCCCTACACCTTTGTGGCGGCACAGACCGGCCTGGACGAGAAGACGGTGCGCGACATCTTCAACGCCCGCGCCGAGTTCCTGGGGCGCTGGCACCGCTTCGAGACGCCCCGCATCCTGGGCATTGACGAGCTATACCTGAACAAGCGCTACCGCTGCATTCTGACCAACATTGAGGAGCGAACCCTGCTCGACCTGCTGGCCACCCGCCGCCAGGACGTGGTGACCAACTACCTGATGAAGCTGAAAGACCGGCAGAAGGTCGAGATCGTCAGCCTGGACATGTGGAACCCCTACCGGGCAGCGGTCAAGGCTGTGCTGCCCCAGGCCCGTATCGTGGTCGATAAGTTCCATGTGGTGCGCATGGCCAACGATGCCCTAGAGAAAGTGCGCAAGGGCCTCAGAAAGGAGCTGAAACCGTCCCAGAGCCGGACTCTCAAGGGAGACCGGAAAATCCTGCTGAAACGCGCTCACGAAGTCTCAGACCGGGAGCGCCTCATCATGGAGACCTGGACAGGCGCGTTCCCGCAACTGCTGGCCGCCTACGAGCACAAGGAGCGCTTCTACGGCATCTGGGACGCCACCACACGGCTCCAGGCAGAAGCCGCCCTGGACGAGTGGATAGCCACCATCCCGAAGGGCCAAAAGGAAGTCTGGAGCGATCTGGTCAGGGCAGTGGGAAACTGGCGCGAAGAGACCATGACCTACTTCGAGACGGACATGCCCGTCACCAACGCTTACACGGAGTCCATCAACCGACTGGCCAAGGACAAGAACCGTGAAGGGCGCGGTTACTCCTTCGAGGTGATGCGGGCACGAATGCTCTACACCACGAAGCACAAGAAGAAGGCACCGACTGCGAAGGTCTCTCCTTTCTACAAGAAAACCATCGGTTACGGACTGCCGGACTTCGCAGAGGAACTCAACTACGGAGTCGATCTATCAACCATCTGAGGGTGGTATCAGATTGATGGGGTGAAGGTGCCCCATCAACCATTAAATCCGTATACCCCTTTTTCAAAGGTGACGAAACCGGGTTTATCGTAAGGGTCAGCGAATACAGACATTGAAACAAACGAAGTCAACGCGGCAATTGCCAATGATTTTTTCATGAAATTATCCTCGCAGTGTGCAAATTTACCGGGAACAATTTCAACAGCGGCAAGTTACGGGTTTATGACAGCCGTAACATTTCCGTTAAGATTTAGCCAAATACTGCTGGATTTCCTCCGCTGTAGTTCGCGCCGTCCGTCCTACACCAATAAGCGTGGCAGAAGCCAATCCCGTCCACTCGCCGTAACCGACTAACCACAAGCGTGGTTCGTGTACTGAGCGGGTACCCTCCACATCAACTTTGCCTTCAGAATTGATTACGCCCAATGAATGCAAATGGGAAAGTGCGGGTCGAAATCCGGTACACCATATCACGGCATCCACCGATGTTTTGGAACCGTCTTCCCAGATAACACCGGTCGCCGTGAGCTGTTCGAACGGCCGCACGGAATGCAGTACACCGCGTTCGCGCGCTTCTTTAACGGGTGGCACCATGACCACATCGCCCAAACCACCCACGGGTTGATCAATCTCTCGTCCTTCAAGATGCGCTTTCCAGCGATCCGTAGCGCGCTGAAATAACACACGACCATCCACATCATCGGGTAAAAACAGCGGTTCACTGGGAGTAACCCAGGTGCTATCAGCAAGGCGCGATACTTCCGCGAGAATTTGCGCCCCGGAGTTGCCGCCGCCTACGACCAGCACTTTTTTATCCTGAAAAGGTATTGGGGATTGATAATGGGCGGAGTGGAGCTGAAGCCCCTGAAATAAATCAATACCGGGATAAGGTGGTATGAACGGATTTCGCCAGGTACCGGTGGCACTGACTACGACACGCGCATGCCAGGTCTGGTGTTGGCTGACAACTTCCAGATGATCGCCAAGGTTATTCACGGCATCGACTAACACCGGACGCTGCACCGGAAATTCGTACCGGGATTCATAGTTGGCCAGATACCGAATAACTTGATCGCGACTTGGGTAAGTTTCCTGCGTGGGTGGCATTTGCCAGCCCGATAGCGAACTCCAACTGGACGGTGAGAAGAGACGCAAACTGTCCCAGCCATGCTGCCATGCACCACCGGGAGACGCTTCTGCATCCAAAATAACAAAGGAGTAATCAGTACGGCGCAGATAGTAGGCCACTGACAGAGCGGCTTGACCGCCGCCGATAATAACTACATCAACCATTGTTTCCATCACAACAAAGATCCTTGATCCAAACTCATCGAGAAAGCATTAGCGCTATGCCCGTAATTACCAGGACAGGATAGCGCTAATTCCACAATGAGAGTACGGATTAAGACCTGATGAAGATCTATATCAATGAGAGTGCGGATTAAGACCTGATGAAGATCTATATCAATGGGAGTGCTCATGCGCGCCCAGCAGGGAATGTTGGACTTTTATCACGAAGGGATCGCGTTCCATATCACCTAAATCAGAATACTCAATAAACCGGTAGCGACTAATGTTTTGAGGGGCTTTTGAATCATCTAACGTGAGCAACGGTTGTTTTAATTCAGTCACGCGGGTTACCCCTTTTTCGACCGTCAAATATTTGCAAAAAAAATGAAATAAAAGTTATATTCAGGGCAATTTTAATATTACAGCCTTAATTGTCAATTTGGCCGTTGACACGCTGCCAACTTCCGCTTTTGGTTGGGCGCGCGCGAATTGCCAACTTCCGCTATTGGCCGATATGGGAACCTGGTGCACAATGGGAAAGATCGATTTCTGATAGTAATTCTGACCGGACGATAGTTTCAACTGCGGCTGCCAGGTCACGCTTTTGAAAGTTGTTTTTTCCGCTGCGCTTGGCAAGTAGGACTAGCGGGGGCATTTGAACAGAAACTTACGGTTTCGCCCTTGCTGAGCCAACCCAAACCGTAAATGTCTGAACGAATTTCACCTGCCTTTGGCCGCCTCGATGTACTTGTAGAGCGTGGGCTTTGAGATCCCCATCATTTCGCAGATCTGATCCACTGTATGTTTCTTGTCGTCGTACAGCTTCACGGCCAGGGCCTGTTTGTCTTTATTGCATTAACTCCTTTCATAGTGTTCCTTCTTGATATTGGTGTGTCTGCTGTTCCACACGAGCGAATACCTCGGTGCTGCCATCGTGCTTCAATAACAACACCTGATACGGTATGAACTTATCGCCCACTTCCATCCCGGGACTGCCCACCGGCATGCCGGGCACGCTCAGGCCAATTGCATCGGCAGGAGGATTATCCAGAAACTGTTGGATGTAGCGGGCCGGAATATGGCCTTCAAACACGTAGCCCCCTGGGGAGACGGCCGTGTGGCAGGAACGCAAATTGGTCGCGATGCCGTGCTGATCCTTAAAGCGTTCAAGATTCGCCGGATGACGTGTTTCAGTGGTAAAGCCCGCTCTTTCTATGTGACTGATCCACTCCTTGCAACACCCACAGGTTGGGCTTTTATAGACCGTCAGAAATGTAGTTTCCGTGCTGGCGGTAATCTCCAGACCCCCTCTATCTGGGGAGGAAGGCGCACTCGTCGGATCTGAAGTGTCACAGCCAGTTAGGAATACCAGAAAAAACAGGCCCATGAGTGAGCCAGCTACGCGTAGTAATGACATGATCTTGTCTCCGAATGGATTGATATCCAGGTCGCATCAATCGCTTAGTAGGCAGCGAGCTGTAATATACTCCCCGCCTTAAAAAAATCTGACCGGTTTTTCATAACCCTTCCTTGAGAAGTTGAGGTTTCAGGCTCGGCAGCCAGGCTGGCACGCGTCCCTGATAATCGCGATAGTGTTCCCCAAACTCTTCCAGCGCGCGTTGTTCCTCACGTTTGGCAAGGCGGACATAGACCACAAGCAAGATGGGGAACATGAGCAGCGTCGGAATTGTGGGCCATTGAAGTAAAAACCCAAACATGATCAAGATAAACGCAAGATATTGCGGATGTCGGCAGCGGGCATACCAGCCGCTGCTCGCCAATCGGCGGCTTTGCTGTGCCTTGTGCAGAACGTTCCAGGCGGACGCCAGCATAAAGAATCCCAGAACAATCAGGATATTGCTCGCCAGATGCAGGGGATCAAAGTGCGGATTACCGTCCAGTCCAAGGAGCGTATGCAGCAAGTGGCCGTTGTCGTGTGATAGGAAGTCCACGCCGGGGTACTTTTCCGCCAGCCAACCGGAGAGAAAATAGATGCTTAACGGAAACCCGTACATTTCAGTAAACAAGGCCACGATAAAGGCAGAAAACGCGCCGAGACTCCGCCAATCCAGCTGGCTTTGAGGTTTGACGAAGCTGAAGGCGAAAAAAATAAAAATGGCGGAGTTGATCAGAACGAGGCTCCAAAGGCCGTATGCAGATTCACCGTGCATTGTTGTTCTCCTCCTCGTCCGCTTGACCACCTCGTACCCGCGGCGCCTCACCTTGGAAGCGGTGAGGTGCATGGGACGAGCTTTCGGACTGGGTTTCCTCTGAGTGATGATGCCCATGCCTACCATGCATAAACAGGTGCATTAACGGGCAGGCCAGCAAGATCAGGTAAGGCAGAAACGGCAGGACATGGTCGCGATGTTCGATCAGCAGAAAATAACTTGCTGCGCCGATCAGGCCTATCGCGGCCAAACCTTTGGAAGTCAACCAGAAGGAGCCTGAATGCTTGTTCATTGATCAGCTCCGGTGATTTTTCGCTGCCGCAGACGTAGCGCGTTACCCACCACCGACACGGAGCTCAGGCTCATGGCCAGTGCGGCAATCAGCGGCGACAATAGCCAGCCGGTTACCGGATACAGCACACCGGCGGCTATAGGCACACCCAAAGCGTTGTAAAGAAAAGCGAACATCAGGTTCTGGCGCATATTTCGAACGGTGTCCAACGAAATCCCACGCGCCACGGCGATACCGCGTAGATCACCCTTGACCAGGGTCAGTTGCGCCGTGCTCATCGCCACATCCGTCCCCGTACCCATAGCAATGCCGACATCGGCGCGGGCCAAGGCGGGTGCGTCGTTGATGCCGTCACCGGCCATGGCCACCTTGCGTCCATTAGCCTGCAACTGTGCCACCAGTTTGTCCTTGTCTTCTGGACGTACCTCGCCGTGTACCTCGTCGATACCAAGCGTTTGCGCTACTGCCTGGGCAGTGGTGAGACCATCACCGGTGGCCATAACGATATGCAGGCCTTGAGTGCGCAGTTGCGTGATGGCTTCAGGGGTGGATGTCTTGATGGGATCGGCGACCGCCAGCAAGCCTACCAATTGCGGACCAGCCGAAAGGTACATCACACTGGCGCCTTGGGTTCGCAGCGCCTCTGCTTTATCAGACATGCCGCGCCAGTCGATTTGCAGCTCATCCATCAGTGCTGTATTACCCAAGGCGAGAGACTGCCCATCCACATACCCGCGCACACCAATACCAGAGCTGGACTCGAAGTCATTGACAGGGCTCAAAGTCAATTTCCGATTGCGTGCTTCAGCGACAATGGCGTGGGCAAGCGGATGCTCGCTGCCCTGGTCGAGACTGGCGGCCAGGCGCAGAACCTCGTCTGAGCTGCTGCCGGATGCTGCCACTGCAGACAGGAAAGCTGGCTTGCCCTGAGTCAGTGTTCCTGTTTTATCGACGATCAAGGTGTCAACCTTACACAGCTGTTCGATCGCCGCAGCGTCTTTGAAAAGAACACCCCGGGTTGCTGCGTTACCGGTAGCCACCATCACTGACATGGGTGTTGCCAGGCCCAGTGCACAAGGGCAAGCAATAATTAATACCGCCACTGCGTTGATTAGGCCAAAGGCCCAGCTGGGTTCGGGGCCAAACATCCCCCACAGGATGAAAGTGGCCAGTGAGACCGCGATAACCACCAATACAAAATAACCGGCGACCACATCAGCCATACGCTGCATTGGTGCTCGAGATCGCTGAGCATTAGCCACCATCTGTACGATCTGAGAAAGCACCGTGGCCGATCCGACTTTTTCCGCGCGCATGATCAGGGCGCCGCTGGTATTGAGTGATGCGCCGATGACCGCATCGCCGGTACGCTTGCTGACCGGCATGGGCTCACCAGTCAACATGGATTCATCAATGGCACTCTCACCTTCCAGCACCACACCATCGACCGGCACTTTTTCACCAGGGCGAATACGCAGGCGATCGCCCGGATGAACATGGGTCAGCGGAACATCTTCTTCCGTCCCGTCATCCCGTAAACGTCGCGCCGTCTTGGGCGCCAGTCCCAGCAGCGCCCGAATTGCCGCACCGGTTTCGGAGCGGGCTTTCAGTTCCAGCACCTGACCCAGCAGTGTCAATGAAATGATGACCGCCGCCGCCTCAAAATATACGGCCACATGGCCGGCCTCACGAAAGGACGCGGGGAAAATATCCGGGGCGAGCACAGCAACTACGCTGTACACATAAGCCGCACCAGTACCGGTACCAATGAGCGTCCACATATTCGGTGCGCGCAAGCGGATGGAGTGCAGCCATCTCACAAAGAAAGGCCACCCTGACCACAGTACCACTGGCGTCGCCAGCAGCAGCTCTACCCATGGACGAGCGCCACCCAGCAAGTTGTCGAAGGCGCCGCCCGACATGGCAATGAGAGTAACCAGCACAGTCAATGGCAAGGTGTACCAGAATCGGCGACGGAAGTCCGCCAACTCGGGATTTTGTTCGGTTTCCGCACTGGGCATGATCGGTTCCAGCGCCATACCGCACTTGGGACATGTACCCGGCCCCGGTTGCCGAATCTCCGGATGCATCGGGCAGCTGTATTCGACGTTGCTCTTCGTTTCGTTCGGCGTGTTGTGAACGACTGGTGTTATCGGCTTTTCGAGGTAATCCGTGGGGCCGGCGACGAACTTTTCCCGGCAAGAGGCACTGCAAAAAGAATATACCTCGCCTCGAAATTCAGCCTTGTGAGATGACGTGGCAGTCACAGCCATACCGCATACAGGATCGGTCAGTGTACCGCCGGTGTTTGAATGATGATGCGCCATTGGCGTCCTCCCCCTTTAATGATGTTCGGCCTGATCATCGCCACGCGCCGTCAGGATTTGATATTGCTCCGGTGTCAGCTCCGGCAGGCGCTTCAGGAAGGCCACCATGTTCCAGATACGTTCATCGTCATGACCAGGGCCCCAGGCAGGCATGCCGGATGCTTTGATACCGTGCTTGATGATCCAAAAGCGTCGCTGGTCCTGTGCCTTGTTGGTACCGCCACCATCGTCGTTACGGGTCAGGTTGGGCGGTGCTGGGTAAAGCCCCAGAGTAAAGTCGCTCTGCGTTTTGCCGGGTTTCAAATGGCATCCTGCGCACATGTCGTTGTAGTCCGCACCGCCTGAGAGCAGACGATCGGAGGAATCCAAATCCGCAGGTACTTCTAAGTTGGCTGCCGCGCGTGCGATAGAACGCTCACGCAAGGTTTCCAACATCCAGTAGGTGACGCGGTTATGAGGCACGTCTGCACCCATTGGATACCACCCTGAGTAGAGAAATGCTGTGCCGGCTGCAATTACGATAACTGTTATTGCCAACAGACATTTGATGCAGGACAGTGATTTGCCAGCAGTCATGAGTCCTCCTTAAAAAGTCTGGCCGTTGCCTACAGGAAAAGACAAGGCCAGGCTATATCATTAGTGCTGATGCTCGGATGGCTTTTTGTTGTCCTGCCCGTGCTTGCCATGATCCTCGTTGGGAGTTGAAGAGTCCGATGCTTCCTCTTCCTCATCATGGTGCATGTCCTTCATGCATTTCTGCATCATGGCCTTCATCACTGGATCGTTCATGTCCATCTTGGAATGATCCATGTCTTTCATGGCCTTACAATCGGGTTTTTCGGCGTCTTGCATATGCTCCTTGGGATCGTGCGCTTGCACCGACAGAGCGATAATCAGGACAGGCAACGCGGCAAAACGGGAGAGGGATTTCAGTTTCATGAGGTTGACTCCTTAAGTCACAGTAGAAAATAGGTTTAGAGCCAGAATTTCAATCCGACGACCCACAGCGTGTCAGCATCCGGTTCATCGGCAGCACGGGCAAAATCAGCCGTACCGCCAAACTTGCTTGTCCATTCAACGCCGACATAGGGCGCAAATTGGCGCGAAAACTCATAGCGCAGTCGAAGTCCCAGGGCCGTATCAGACAGTCCGCTGCCCAAACCGTTGTCCACATCATCCTTGCCATACAACGTAATTTCGGCACGGGGCTGCAGGATCAGGCGTTGACTGAGCAACAGTTCATACTCGGCCTCCATGGAGAGTGCGGTGCGGCCGCGCTCGCCGACATACGCAGTGATATCCAATTCAAACCAGTAAGGCGCCAACCCCTGAAGGCCGAATGCCAGCCACTGACGATCCTTGCCCTCGTCGTACTGGTCAAACCGGGCACCGACCTGGCCATCGAAGTAGGCGCTTATGGCGTGACTCCACAGCAGATCCGCCCGACTTTCTTCCAAGCGCCCATCAGCAATATCACCTTCCAGTTTGAGCGCAAGACGATCATAGGTTGTGCCGTACCAAGCTTGAACATCGAATACCATCACCTCATTGTCGGGGTCGTATTCCAACCGATCCCCCAACACGGCCCAAAACCGGTGCTCATCGGCCAGTACGAGAGTGCGGGTAGTGGAAAGCGCGTAGGGTCCCTCGGTTAGGGTGAAACCGCCGGACCAGGCGTGTGGATCTCTGGCATCGGGGGACGCAGTAGCCCCTTGCATTTGCATGTCGCCATGATCCATTGATTCCATATTCTCTTGCGCAGGGACTGACGAACTGATGGTACCGCCAGCGTGATTGGCATGATCTGATGTTGTTTGACTGTTTACTTGACTGGCGGGACTGGGTTGCCCGGCATGACCTGAGTGATTTTCATGAACACTCTGAGCCGCGATAGGGAGTGCTGTCAGGGATATGACCAAAGCCAATCCGGCCTGAACCCAGACAAAAGGAAACGAAATCATACTCATGCGACCACCACCTCACGGAACATACCCGCGTCCATATGAAACAACAGGTGGCAATGCCAGGCCCAACGACCCAGATCATGAGGTGTCGTCAAAAAACTGATGCGTTGAGCTGGCTGTACGGGGATCGTGTGGCGTCGTACCCGCAGTTCGCCCTGGTCGGTTTCCAAATCACTCCACATACCGTGCAGATGCATAGGGTGGGTCATCATGGTGTCGTTTTGCAGAATAATTCTGACGCGCTCGTTATGGCGCAGGAAGACCGGCGTGCTTTTACCAAATTCCAGGCCATCAAACGACCAACTGTAGCGCTCCATATTGCCGGTCAGATGCAGCTCAATTTCCCGAGAGGGCGCTCGCCGGTCATCCAATACGCCGGTGACGGATTTTAGATCCGCTAATGTCAGCACTCGACGGCCATTGTTTCTAAGGCCAATACCCGGATCGTCCAAATTGGTGCGTGGCATATCCACTCTCATGTCAGTGGAGGATCCGTACTCGGTGCGCGCATGGCGCACCACTTGCGAGGGCCTGAGCAGTGGGTTAACGGTATGTGATGGCATGCCGTGCGTGCGGTGATCCATCGCCATCCCGCCATGCGTCTGGGAATGACCCATACCGGAATGGCCTATGGTGCCGTTGGATGTGGGCGAGTGGTTTGTATTACCGTGTGTCATGGACCCCATCATGTCAGCCATGCTCAACCACTCCACCGGATCGAGTTCCGGGACCGGCGCAGACAATCCCTGCCGAACGGCGAGCGAACCCCGGGCGTAGCCGGTTCGATCCATGCTTTGGGCAAAAATGGTATGAGAATCGTTATCAGGCTCCACTACTACGTCATAAGTCTCCCCGGGACCGAAGCGGAATTCATCCACGGACACAGGTTCGACGTTCTGGCCGTCAGCCTGAACCACCGTCATTTTCAATCCGGGGATGCGCACGTCGTAAAATGTATTGCTGGCCCCGTTGATAAAACGCAGGCGAATTTGTTCACCCGGCTGAAACAAACCTGTCCAGTTGCCATTGGGCGTGGTGCCGTTCATGAGATAGGTCAGTGTCGCTGCTGACAGATCTGCCAGGTCCGTCGGGTTCATCCGCATGGTGTTCCACATCTGGCGCTTTTCAAAGGCGGCTTTGAGTCCTGATGAGGAGACATCGCTGAAAAAATCAGAAACCGTGGGTTGATTAAAATTGAAGACGTCACTTTGCACTTTCAATTTGGCGAATACCGACATCGGATCATCGTCGGTCCAATCGGACAATTGCACCACGTAATCCCGGTCTGCCGGGATGGTTTCACCCTCGCGGGGTTCAATAATCAGCGCACCGTACATCCCGCTCATTTCCTGAAACCCGCTGTGGGAGTGATACCAATAAGTGCCACTCTGCTGGAGCCTGAAACGATAAACAAAAGTCTCGCCGGGGGCGATTCCCCGGAAGCTGATGCCGGGTACGCCATCCATCTGAAACGGCAAAATAATGCCGTGCCAATGGATGGAAGTCGGAACAGCAAGGCGGTTGATTACCCGGATGGTCACCTCGTCGCCCTCTCGGAAACGAAGTGTCGGGGCGGGAATAGAACCATTGATTGTGGTTGCCATGCGTATGGCACCGGTGAAATTGACGGGCATCTCTTCAATTACCAGATCTACTT
>ENA-UOVV01002045-UOVV01002045.1-compost-metagenome-genome-assembly--contig:-NODE-2045-length-12379-cov-6.266391_pt1 | contig 12379 bp, 11 predicted proteins | sample MGYA00238155_ERZ761577 | MGnify/ENA primary metagenome ERZ761577 (study PRJEB28898, sample SAMN06268775) | compost metagenome | isolation source: Emeryville, CA | place: USA:Emeryville, CA | collected...
CGAACCGCTACTCCCTGACGAACCAGACGATCCCGTGCTGCCCGAGTCGCCCGACGAGCCGCTGCTGCCCGACGAACCCGACGAGCCAGTGCTACCCGAGTCACCACTCGACCCAGACGAGCCACTACTCCCCGACGAACCCGAACTGCCGCTCGAACCCGACGAGCCGCTGCTGCCCGACGAACCCGACGAGCCAGTGCTACCGGAGTTCCCACTCGACCCCGACGAACCAGACGAACCCGTACTGCCCGAATCGCCCGACGAACCCGAACTGCCGCTCGAACCCGACGAACCGCTGCTGCCTGACGAACCGGACGAACCACTGCTGCCTGACGACCCCGACGAGCCCGACGAGCCGGAGCTACCCGTCGAACCGGAAGTCGTGGCCGGGCAGTCGTCGGCCAGCAGTCGCAGGTGAGGAGGAGACTGATCGGGGACCGTGAGAACTGCACTGCCCATAAGCAGTACACCGCTGGCGAACAGCGCAGCGCCGACCGTCCGGCGGGCGGTTGACCTTGTCCCAGAACCTGACTCCGGCAATGAAGTGGCGTCGCTGCCGTCCCTACTACTCACGGTCGTTCTCCTGCCTGGTAGGAAATCGCCGATATCGCGCCACTCACCAGATCGCAAGACGGCGCATGCGCCCTCAACCGCGCGGCACTGCACCCCGCTGGACGCCCGCCGTGCGCGATCCGCAAGCAGCACATTGTGCCCGCGAAACCGCGGAATTTAACGAGGATTTTCCCAAATTTGCCATTGGGGTGGCATCACCCAAATGGATGAGATTTCATTGGCAATCATCGGCGCGACGGCTGCCAGCTCGGTCCCCGTGTCCTGTAGAGGCAACATGGTCACCCTGACTCGGTTCTCCCACCTCACATCGCTGATCTACGCGGCCGCGCTCACCCCGAACGAGTGGTCGACCGCCCTCACCGAGATCCACCGCAGCCTCGCCCCCGCAGGAGGCGGAACCGTTCGCTCCACCGGCATCGCGTTCGCTGGAACCGCCGACCGCCAGATCGTGGGTGTCCTGAAGCCAGATGCCAGCAAGTCGTACTGCGAGCACTACGGCCGGCTCGACCACGTCCTTGCGGAGGTCGTGCGCGGCCCCGTCGCCGCCCTGCGCACCGGGGCGGAGTTGATGCCGCCGGACACCTCGACCGAGTTCTTCCACGACTGGGTCCGGCCCAACAAGCTCGACGACGGTTTGTTCGTCCGCCTGACCCCCGGCCCGTCCCCTGCCTGCCTCATCGTCGCCGGACCACGACGCTCGAGATCCGTGTGTACCGCCGAGCGCACCAGACTTGTTCGCGCGTTGGTGCCCCATCTTCAGCAGGCGCTGCGCACCCAGCACCGACTGGCCACGGCCGACGCGCGGGCCCACACCTTCGCCGCGATGATGGACCGGCTGTCGTACGGCCTGATCCTCATCACCGCCGAGCTGAGGGTCGTCGAGGTGAACGCCGCCGCGTCATCGATGCTCGCCGAGCGCGACGGCCTGCGCCTGACCGACGGCAAGCTGACCGCCGCCAGACCGTCGAACGCAGACGCCCTGCGAAACCTCGCGCATCAAGCCCTGACGCACGACGGGATACGCAGCGGCGGAGCCATGAAATGCGAACGGACCTCCGGCAAACGTCCCTACGTGGTGCACATCCTGCCGCTCAGCCCCGCAACCGTCGGGACCGCCGTACATCCCATCGCCGGTGTACTCGTCTTCGACCCCGCGCGCGAACCGGTGCCGGCCGAGGATATCCTCCGCCAGCTCTACGGACTGACCAGAGCCGAGACGGCGGTGGCTGCGCTGATGCTCAATGGCGAAGGAGTGCAAGCGATCAGCGAGCGGCTCTCGCTCTCGGCGACGACGGTGCGCACCCATTTGAAGGCGATCTTCGCCAAGACGGGCACCCACCGCCAAGCCGAGCTCGTACGGCTGCTCTCGATGATCACCCCGTAAGGGGTCAGGCCAGGATCAAACCCGACGTCGGCACACCAGTGCCCGCCGTCACGAGCACGTGCTCGACGTTCGGCACCTGGTTTACCGAGGTGCCCCGAATCTGACGGACGCCCTCGGCGATGCCGTTCATGCCGTGGATGTAGGCCTCGCCCAGCTGACCACCATGGGTGTTGATCGGCAGTCGGCCTCCGATCTCCACCGCCCCGTCCTTGATGAAATCCTTGGCGTCGCCGGGATCGCAGAATCCCAACTCCTCCAACTGAATCAGCGTGAACGGGGTGAAGTGGTCGTACAGGATGGCGGTCTGGATGTCCGTCGGCTTCAACCCGGACTGCGCCCACAGCTGCCTGCCCACCAGACCCATCTCCGGCAGACCGAGTTCGGGCCGGTAATAGCTGGTCATCGAGTACTGGTCCGGACTCGACCCCTGCGCGGCCGCCTTGATCACCGCCGGGCGGTGCTTGAGGTCCTTGGCCCGTTCGACCGAGGTGATCACCAGCGCCACACCGCCGTCGGTTTCCTGGCAGCAGTCCAACAGCCGCAACGGCTCGGCGATCCACCGCGAATTCTGGTGATCCTCAATCGTGATCGGCTTCTGATAGAAGTAGGCATTCGGGTTCTTGGCGGCGTGCTTGCGGTCGGCCACCGAGATGACACCGAAATCCCTACTCGTCGCGCCGGACTGGTGCATGTAGCGCCGCGCGATCATCGCCACCTGAGCGGCCGGCGTCGACAGCCCGTGCGGGAACGAGAAGGAGTTGTCCACGCCCGTCGAGTCGGCGTTCTCCACAAGCCGCATCTGCACCTGACCGAACCGCACGCCCGAGCGCTCGTTGAAGGCCCGGTACGCCACCACGCACTCGGCGATACCAGTCGCCACCGCGAGCGCCGCCTGCTGGACGGTCGCACACGCGGCGCCGCCACCATGGTGGATCTTCGAGAAGAACTTCAGTTCGCCGACGCCGATCGCCCGCGAGATGGCCACCTCGGTGTTGGAGTCCATCGTGAACGTCACCATGCCGTCGACGTCTGCGGGCGTGAGGCCGGCGTCCTGCAGCGCGTCGAGGATCGCCTCCGACGCCAGCCGCAACTCGCTGCGGCCGGAGTTCTTGGAAAAGTCGGTGGCGCCGATCCCGACGATCGCGGCCTTCCCGGACAGTCCGTCGCTCACTGGGCACCTCCGATCGTCAGCGTCGCCGTCGCGATCACGTGGTCGCCAAGGCTGTTGGTACCAACCACCTTCACGGTGATCACACCGTCCTCGACCGCAGTCACCTCACCCTTGAAGGTGACGGTGTCGTAGGCGTACCAAGGCACGCCGAGGCGCAGGCCGATCGACTTGATGATCGCGGTCGGTCCCGCCCAGTCGGTGATGTATCGCTGCACCAATCCGGTGTCGGTGAGGATGTTGACGAAGATGTCCTTCGACCCCTTCGCCTGCGCCTTGTCCCGGTCGTGGTGCACGTCCTGGTAGTCGCGGGTGGCGATGGCCGTCGACACGATGAACGTCGGATCGCCGTACAACGACAGTTCGGGCAGCTTGGTGCCCACCTCGACAACTGGCGCGCTCATGCGGCGGGCTCCCATGCGTACAGGGTCCATGCCGGACCGGACTCACTTTCGGGGAAGTCGATATACGTTGCGCGCACAGGCATCCCGATCTCGACGGTGGCCGGATCGACGTTGCGCAACTCGCCGAGCATGCGCACGCCCTCCTCGAGTTCGACCAACGCGATGACGAACGGCAGGGTGCGACCCGGCACCTTCGGCGCGTGGTGCACGACGAAGCTGAACACCGTCCCCTTGCCCGACGCGACCACGTAGTCGATCGGCGCGTCCTTGTCCTGCCACAGTGCGGGCACCGGCGGATGCACCAGGGTACCGTCGGGACGCTTCTGGATCCGCAACTCGTGCGCGTTGACGCCGTCCCAGAAGAACTTGGTGTCGCGGGACTGGGCCGGCCGCATCATCAACGAGGCGTCGAGATCGTCGGGCACCGTCGAAGCCGCGGCCTTGTCGGCGGGCCTGAATTTCAGGATCCGCCACATCATCTCGGCGACGTCTTCGTCACCGACCTGCCAGGTGATCTTCTGGGTGATGAAGAAGCCCTCACCGAGTGCGGTCTGCTTGGGGCCGACGACATCGGTAAGTTCGGCGGTGACGCTGACCTGTTCGCCCGGGCGCAGGTACCGGTGGTAGGTCTGCTCGCAGTTGGTGGCGACGACACCGATGTATCCGTTCTGGTCGAACAGGTCGATGATCTTGCCCAGCGGGTCGTCGTCAGGCCGGGTGCCGCCCAGGCCCATCATGGTCCAGACCTGGATCATCGCCGGCGGCGCCACGGTGCCGGGATGTCCGGCCGCCTTGGCCGCCGCCTCGTCGACGTAGATCGGGTTCTTGTCCCCCATCGCGTCGAGCCAGTGGTCGATCATCGGTTGGTTCACCGGATGCCGGGCCAACCGGGGCTTGCTCTTGCCTTCGGCCTTTACTCGCTCGGCCGCCTTCTGGATCTCCTCGATGCTCATCGAACTCCCATCACCGCGGCACCCTTGGCACCTTCAACCCCGACGCTGCGATCATCTCTCGCATCACCTCGTTCACCCCGCCGCCGAATGTGATCACCAGGTTGCGCTTGGTCTGGCTGTCCAGCCATCGCAGCAGTTCCCCGGTGTCGGGATCAGCGGGGTCGCCGTACTTGCCGACGATCTCCTCTGCGAGCCGTCCGGCGTACTGAACACGTTCGGTGCCAAAGACTTTCGTGGCAGCCGCATCGGCAACATTGATGTCCTCGCCGGCGGCGGCGACCTGCCAGTTCAACAGTTCGTTGATGCGCCACATCGCCTTGAGCTCACCGAGCTTGCGCTTGACGTCGTCGTGGTCGAGCGGGATGTCGCCGTTCCTACCGGGTTTGGCGGCCCAGTCGCGCACACGGTCGTAGATCAGGGCGAACCGACCGGCCGGACCCAGCATCACCCGTTCGTTGTTGAGCTGCGTGGTGATCAGCCGCCAGCCACCGTTCTCCTCGCCGACGAGCATGTTGGCGGGCACCCGCACGTCGCTGTAGTAGGTCGCGTTGGTGTGGTGCGCGCCGTCGGACAGGATCATCGGAGTCCACGAGTACCCCGGGTCCTTGGTGTCCACGATGAGGATCGAGATGCCCTTGTGTTTCGGGGCCTCCGGATCGGTGCGGCACGCCAGCCAGATGTAGTCGGCGTCGTGCCCGCCCGTGGTGAAGACCTTCTGCCCGTTGACGATGTACTCGTCGCCATGACGCACCGCGGTGGTACGCAGGCTGGCGAGGTCGGTGCCCGCTTCGGGTTCGGTGTAACCGATCGCGAAGTGCACGTCACCGGCCAGGATCGCGGGCAGGAACTTCTTCTTCTGTTCCTCGCTGCCGTACATCTGCAGTGTCGGGCCGACGGTCTGCAGCGTCACCGCCGGCAACGGTACGTCGGCGCGATGTGCCTCGTTGACGAAGATCGACTGCTCGATGGGACCGTAACCCAGCCCGCCGTACTCCTTGGGCCAGCCGACACCGAGCTTCCCATCGGAGCCCAGTCGCTTGATCACCGCGCGGTAGGCCTTGCCGTGGCGGTCCTTCTCCATCTCCTTGTACTCCTCGGTGGAGATGAGATTCGAGAAGTACTCCCGCAGTTCGGCCTGCAGCCTGCGCTGCTCCGGCGTCAGTTCGATGTACATTGCGCTCCCACCAGGTCGAGACGATGCGAGGGGCCACCCACCAGGCGGGTGAGATCCTTGATGGTCGAGTAGTAGCGGTTCATCGGGTAGTCGATGTCCATGCCCATGCCGCCGTGCAGGTGGTGGCAGATCTGCATCACCGGAGGCGCCTGCGAGGCCAGCCAGTAGCCCAGAATGTCGAGATCGTCGTCGGCGTCCAAACCCTCCGAGAGCCGCCAGACGACCGAGGTCGACGCCAAAGTGATTGTGCGCGAAGCGATGTACACCTCGGCGAGCTGCGCCGCCACAGTCTGGAACGTCGACAGCGGCTTGCCGAACTGGTGGCGGTTGGCCACGTAGTCGGCGGTCAGCCGCAGCGCGCCCGCGACCAGACCGGCCCCGTACGCACCGATCGCCGCCAGCGCCAACTGGTTCACCCGGCGCGGGGTCGCGCCCTCGAGCACCCCGTCGACCTCGGCGTTATCGAAGGTCACCGAGCACTCGTCGCCGCCGTTGGACGTCGTCGTCTTGGTCAACTGCACGCCGTCAGCTTTGGGCGAGATGACCGCGACCGCGTCGCCCGCGGTCACCAACATCCATTCGGCATCCTCGGCGTATCCGACGCCTATCTTGGTGCCCGTCAGTTTGTTACCCGACAGCGTCGTCGACGGCTGGTCCGGCAGCGGCGCGCCCGGCTCGTTGAGCGCCGCCGTCAGCACCGCCCCCTTCGCCACACCGGCGAAGTAGCGATCCTGCTGTGCTTCGGTTGCCAGATCGAGCAGCGGCGCCAAGCCGAAGCCAAGCGTGGCCAGCGCGGGACTGATGGTGCCGTGCCGACCGATCTCGGTGAGCGCGGTCGCCACCTCTGCCAGGCCCTGACCGTCACCGCCCAGACGCTCCGGCACCCCCAGGGCCGTCACGCCGCCCGAAACCAGTGCCGCCCAACTGTTCTCCCGGTCCAGCACCGATGTGACCACATCGGCGACAGCCTGCTGTTCCGGGTTCGGCGTGAAATCCACCCGAATCCTCCTTGATTCGCCCGTGAGTGGTGTGCGCGATGGCCTACTTCACCGCGTTAGCGGTGACCGGGCACCTGCCGGTGTAGTCCACCTGCCAGTGCTTGATCCCGTTGAGCCATCCGGACTTCAGCCGCTCCGGCTCGCCGATGGGCTTGAGGTCGGGCATGTGGTCGGCGATCGCATTGAAGATCAGGTTGATCGTCATCTTGGCGAGGTTGGCCCCGATGCAGTAGTGCGCGCCGGTGCCACCGAAGCCGACATGCGGGTTGGGACTGCGCAGGATGTTGAAGGTGTGCGGATCCTCGAACACCTCTTCGTCGAAGTTGGCCGAGCGGTAGGACATCACCACGCGCTCGCCCTTCTTGATCTTCACGCCATTGAGCTCGACGTCCTCGAGCGCAGTGCGTTGGAAAGCGGAAACCGGCGTGGCCCAGCGGACAATCTCGTCGGCAGCGGTCTCCGGACGCTCCTTCTTATACAGCTCCCACTGATCGGGGTTCTGCGAGAACGCGATCATGCCGTGGGTGATCGAGTTGCGGGTGGTCTCGTTGCCCGCCACCGCGAGCATCACCACGAAGAAACCGAACTCGTCGTCGGAGAGCTTCTCGCCGTCGATGTCTGCCTCGATCAACTTGGTGACGATGTCTTCGGTCGGGTTTTTGGCCCGTTCCTCGGCCATCGCCATCGCGTACTGGATCAACTCCATCGACGACTGCGCCGGGTCGATGTGCGCGTACTCGGGGTCCTCGCCGGCGGTCATCTCGTTGGACCAGCGGAAGATCTTGTCGCGATCGTCCTGCGGCACGCCGAGCAGTTCGGCGATCGCCTGCAGCGGCAGCTCACAGGCCACCTGCTCGACGAAGTCGCCCTGTTGCATCCCCGCCGCGGTTTCGGCGATCTTCTGGGCGCGAAGCCGCAGCTCGTCCTCCAGCCGGCCGACGGCGCGAGGCGTGAAGCCACGCGAGATGATCTTGCGCAGCCGGGTGTGCTGCGGCGCGTCCATGTTCAGCAGCACGTTTTTCTGCAGGTCAATCTGCTCGCGGGTCATGGTCTGCGGCCACACCGGAATGGCGCCGTCGGGTGAGCTGCCGAACACGTCGCTGCGCCGCGACACCTCCTTGACGTCACGGTGCTTGGTGACCAGCCAGTAGCCTTTGTCCCCGAACCCGCCGGTGCCGCCCGGCACGTCGACCCAGTGAATAGGCTCGGTCCGCCGCAGTTCGGCGAGCTCGGCGACGGGCAGCCCTTTGCGGTTCAACTCGGCGTCGAGGGGATCGAAGCCCTTGGGCAGATTCGGGCACGCCATCGGTGTTCTCCTCGTGTGACTCGGTCTAGATTGCGAGACGGTCTAGTCCCATTTGTACCCATTGAAACACGCCTTCACCGCAGATCAAAGGCGCGGGTGGATACCCGCTTGTCAGACTAATGAAACGTGTTCTAGCCTGACGGAATGGGTAACCCTGTCATTGTCGAAGCCACCCGCAGCCCGATCGGAAAGAGGAACGGCTGGCTCTCCGGCCTCCACGCCACCGAACTCCTGGGCGCCGTGCAGAAGGCCCTCGTCGAGAAGGCCGGCATCGATGCCGGTGACGTCGAGCAGGTCATCGGCGGGTGCGTCACGCAGTACGCCGAGCAATCCAACAACGTCACCCGCACCGCCTGGCTCACGGCCGGGCTGCCGGAGCACGTCGGTGCGACGACCGTCGACTGTCAGTGCGGTAGCGCACAGCAGGCCAACCACCTGATCGCCGGGCTCATCGCCACCGGCGCCATCGACATCGGCATCGCCTGCGGCATCGAGGCCATGAGCCGCATCGGCCTGGGCGCCAACGCGGGCCCGGACCGCAATTGGCGCGCCGAGTCCTGGGACATCGACATGCCCGATCAGTTCACCGCAGCGGAGCGAATTGCCAAGCGGCGCGGGATCACCCGCGAGGAACTCGACTTCTGGGGCTTCGAATCCCAGCGCAAGGCCAAGCAGGCCTGGGCCGAGGGCCGGTTCGACCGCGAGATCAGCCCGATCGAGGCACCGGTACTCGACGAGCAGAAGCAGCCCACCAGCGAGCGCCAACTGGTCACCCGCGACCAGGGTCTGCGCGACACCACGATGGAGGGGCTCGCCGCCCTCAAGCCGGTGATCGAGGGCGGGCTGCACACCGCGGGCACGTCGTCGCAGATCTCCGACGGTGCCGCCGCGGTGCTGTGGATGGACGAGGACAAGGCCAAGGCCCTGGGCCTGCGGCCGCGTGCCCGCATCGTCAGCCAGGCGCTGGTCGGCGCCGAGACCTACTACCACCTCGACGGCCCGGTGCAGTCGACCGCGCGCGTGCTGGAGAAGGCCGGGATGAAGATGGGCGACATCGACATCACCGAGATCAACGAGGCGTTCGCCTCCGTGGTGCTGTCGTGGGCCCGCGTGCACGACGTCGACCTCGAGAAGGTCAACGTCAACGGCGGCGCGATCGCGCTCGGCCATCCGGTGGGCAGCACCGGCAGCCGGTTGATCACCACCGCGCTGCACGAACTCGAGCGCACGGACAAGTCCACCGCCCTGATCACCATGTGTGCCGGCGGTGCGCTGTCGACCGGCACGATCATCGAACGGATCTAGAGAAGCAGCGATCGCGGCCGGCCGAGGAACACCACCCGGCCGGCCGCTTACTTTTCGGGGTCGCGGCGGATCGTCGGGCTGAACCGCGCCCGGATGTGGTGAATCTGGCCGTCGGACGCGGGAATAAGGAACGTCTCCTTCACCGGCGCCACCACCCGGCGGCCCGCGAACCGGGCCTTGGTGACGACGGTGAACGTCGCATGCACGTGGTCACCGTCGACGCGAAACTCCCGGTCGGTCGTCGCCTCGATGATCCGGTACTGCGGGCCGCGGTTGAGGCTGCGGCGCAGGTGCGCACCCGAGAAGCCGGTCTTGACGCCCTGCTCGATACGCACGCAGTCGGGCGCGAACGGCACCTCATCGGCACGGTGGCTGGCGAGCGCATCGATGTACGCATCGGCCGCGGCGATTCTGGCACTGTCGGAAACGGGGGCCATGGCAGGAAGCATGGCATGCGGCATGTTGACCCCGTCCAGCGCACGGGCCCCGGCATCGGAACAACGACCTTATGTGCCCGATCTGCCACATCATTCCCAGAATCGGGAGACCCGTACCGAATCTGATTCAGAACCCATTTGCTGACAATTAACCCCCGCGGCAGTACTCGGCACTTGAATTCAACGCAATTAGTCGACTTAGCAACATTCTCTTCCGAAAAAATTAACGTTTGCGTTTGTAACTATCGGTCGAACCCGGCATCGCCGGACTCAAATTCGGCTAATCCGTCAATATCTAGCCGAGTGTCCGATGAACGTGCTTAAATCTGGACAGAAAAGGGGAGGAAGCGGCACGACGCTGCGTCGGTGGGCATCCACCACCGGGTTGGTCGGCTCGACATCGGAAAGGGAGGGGGAACTGGGGCGGCAGGCCATCGCCACCGGCTCCGCGTGGGGGAAAGCAAAACCTGAGAACAGGCCCGAAGTCGCTCAGGTCTATCTAAGGTAAGCACAGACTGGCGCAAACGTGATCGGCCTGCCGCGATGGTCAGTAACCAGCGCAAACGGTCTCCCGACAACGAACGCCAGCTGAGGCATGTTGCTCACTGCCCTCGCGGCGGTGCCTGCTATCTCGGCTGCCGTCCCGTCGACAGTGGTATCGCGTGTTGCCGAAAACATCACGGGTAGGTCACGGGCCGCGGCTCGTCGAACCCCGGTCGTCGCCGAAGCGATCGGGTGGGGATGGCGCTTCGTGGCGACGAACCACCAGGTTGAGCCAATAACGATCTTGTTACAGCGGCGTCTTTCGGTTGTGCTGGCTAAGTCCATGCCCGGCGCCGCGACCACCGCTCGGAGACCGCCAATGCCCCGCTTAAAAATTCGCTTGAGCGGAGATCGCCAAATGCTTGACGCATCATTCAGCAAAGTCATAGAGTGAAACGCCACTGCTCAGCACGCACTCAGCTTTGCTTAAGGCAGTGGGGGAGGCTAAGGGGATTGTGTCGAGCCAGCGAATGGCCGAGCGGTGGAACGGGGGTCACACTCCAATGACGCGAGGTTCCCGCTTCGGTTCGACCGACCTGGTTAATCAGGTTGGCGATTCGCGGGCTCCGCCCGGTTATAGACGTCGGCGCGGTCAACGGCCGCGTCGAGACGAAATGCAATGCCATCAGTAAATCCTGAGGGTGCGTAGCGCGCCCGCCACACAGTGAGGAAATCACCTTCATGCAAGATCAGCAGAACTACACCCCGGGAACGAAGCGGGCGGCCGCGGCGGCATTCGCCGGCGCCCTCGCACTTTCGTTCGGAGGGTTGCTCACGGTCCCGACCGCGTCGACGATGCTGACCGCTTCGCCGGTCGGCGTCAGCACCTGGGGCGAATTGCCGCTGCAGCAGGACGGCGGCAACGCCGACGGCGACGGCGGCACCAACAACGGGCCGGGCGGCACCGGAACCGGCGGCACCGGTGCCGGCGGCGCCGGCGGCACGGGCACCGGTGGTTCGGCCAGCGGCGGCAACAGCGGTGCCGCCAACGGCGGCAACGGCGGCGACGCCGGCAACAGCGGTGACGCCAACGGCGGTGCGGGCGGCACCGGCGGCGACGGCGGCGACGCCAGCGGCCACATCGGCGGCGTCGGCGGTAACGGCGGCGACGGCGGCTCGTCCATCGGCGGCAACGGCGGCACGTCCACCGGCGGCAACGGCGGCACCGCGACCGCAGGCAGCGGCGGGCCCGGCGGACCCGGCGGCGCCGGCGGTGCGGGTGGTAACGGCGGCGCCGGCGATAACAGCCCCGGCGGCGCGGGCGGCGCAGGTGGCGCGGGTGGCACCGGCGGTGCCGGTGGCGCGGCCAGCGCCAACGGCGGTGCCGGCGGCGACGCCAACGGCGGCAACGGCGGCGACGCCAACGGCGGCAACGGCGGTAGCGCCAACAACAGCGGTGACGTGAACGCCGGCCCGGGCGGCTCGGCCAACGGCGGTAACGGCGGTCAGACCGGCAACGGCGGTGACGGCGGTGACGGCGGCGCCGGCGGCAGCACCGGTAATGGCGGCGGCGCCACCGGTGGTAGCGGCAGCGGCGGTGACGGCGGTGCCGGTGACGGCGGCGCGGGCACCGGCGGTGGCGGCGGCTCGGCCAACGGCCCGAACGCCGGCGGTGGAGGCCAGTCGACCTCCAACAACAGCAGCAGCTCGTTCCTGTCGAACATCTTCTCGTTCTGGGACGCGCTGACCGGCGGCAATAGCGAAGGGGGGGGTGGTGGAGGCTTCCTGAGCCTCATCCTCAGCTTCCTGCCGATCTGAGGATCCATTCAATGAGGTGACGCTCCCGCCGCCGGGCCCTCAGCGGTCCGGCAAGGGAGCCCACCAAGACGCAGCAGTACGAATTCCATACTGACGAAAGGCCATTCGATGCAAGACAAGATTTCGACCAAGCGCGCTGCCGCGGCGGCGTTCGCGGGGGCTTTGGCGCTGTCCTTCTCCGGACTGCTCACGCTGCCCACCGCGACGGCCGCGCCGGCGGGCGTCGGTTCCTTCAGCGAACTGCCGCTGCAGCAGAACGGCGGCAACGCCGACGGTGAGGGCGGCACCAACAACGGTCCCGGCGGCACCGGAACCGGCGGCACCGGTGCCGGCGGCACCGGCGGCTCCTCGGCGGGCGGCGACGCCACCGGCGGTA
>ENA-UOVV01002047-UOVV01002047.1-compost-metagenome-genome-assembly--contig:-NODE-2047-length-12376-cov-12.976869_pt1 | contig 12376 bp, 8 predicted proteins | sample MGYA00238155_ERZ761577 | MGnify/ENA primary metagenome ERZ761577 (study PRJEB28898, sample SAMN06268775) | compost metagenome | isolation source: Emeryville, CA | place: USA:Emeryville, CA | collected...
ACCCTCCGGGTGCGCTGACGTCGATGCGGCCGGCGGTCCTTGCTCCAGATGACTGCCGACCGCTTCGGCATGCCCGGCCCTGGCGCGAGACGCCGCCGATCGGGTGAAACCCTGGGCGAAGTGCGCAAGACGGTCAAGGCTGACCGCAGGCCTGCCCGATACATCCTGAGAGGCCAGCGGGCCCTCCCTCCAGCTCCCTGCCCCGGGGACTCGTCCCCTGCACGGTCCTCGGGGCAGGGCCCGCACCCTGTTGCGTCGTCCGCGACTGTGCCACCATCCGGGAGGGCAGGGACCAATCGGTTGAAAGCACCACAACGTGTCCCTCCCCACCTCAGCCTTCGCGGCGGGGTGACCGATGAACGGTGCACGTGGGTCGGCGAGCCGACCGCTCGCGTCGCTGACCGACGCCCGGCGACGGGCCGAGCCCTGGGGGACCCTTCGTGAGCATCGCCAGCCCTTCTCGCCCGGTGCGAACCCTCGTGTCCCTCCTGGCCACCTTCGCCGTGCTGCTGGCGGGGGTCGTGGTCGCGGCGCCGGCGTCCGCGGACCCGGTGCTCGTGCCGCTGGGCGGGGTGCTCCGGGACGCCGGGGGCGAGACTGTCGCCGGGGTCGAGGTGAGTGCCTACCGCTGGGGCGGCGCGGGCTGGGACTGGGTCGGCCTCGACGTCACCGACGAGGAGGGCGAGTTCGCGCTCGAGGACTCGGTCGAGGAGGGCGAGTTCACCTTCCTCCTCGCGGCCGCGGAGCTCCCCGGCTACTACGAGCAGTTCCTCGGGGGCGGCCTCGAGCTTCCTGAGGGTCCCGAGGCAGGGAAGTCCGTCCCGGTGTACCTCGGGTTCAGCCACGTCGAGCTCTCGCTCGTCGAGGGGCTCACGGTGAGCGGCACCCTGCACGGGATCGAGAGCTTCACGCTCGCCGAGGTGCAGGCGAAGCTCTTCCGGGGCTGGCCCTCCACGGACGGTGAGGGGCTCGAGGGCTGGCAGGTCGCCGTCGCGCAGCCCGCCGCGGACGGCTCCTTCCAGCTCTCGGGTCTTGCTCCCGGCGCGCCTTACACGATCGCCGTCGGGGGCGGGGGAGCCGGGTACCAGTTCCTGGGCGGCTCGAGCTCGATCCTCGGCGCAGAGTGGTTCCTCGCCGAGGACGGCCTGGGGCCCTTCGACTTCACTCTCGTGGAAGGAGCACTCCTCGCAGGGACCGTCTTCGGCCCGGGGCACGAGGCCGCGGCCGACGTGGAGCTCGCCGTCTACGAGTGGGACGGGGACGAGGCCGCGTGGCGCTTCGCGATGGAGGACTACACGGGCGGCGACGGGCACTTCAGCTTCGGTGCCGTGATGCCGGGAACCTACACGATCAAGCTCACTGCCACCTGGTCGAACGTCTCGGCGCCCACGCAGTGGCTCGGTGGCAGCACCTCGCGCCCCGCGGGACCGCAGTCGCCAGGTGCCCTCGTCCTCGGCCCGGGGGACTCCGGCCCCGGGGACGTCGAGCTCGGGCCGGGGACCGTGATCCCCGGCCACCTCGAGCTGCCCGAGGGCTCGGACCCCCAGTCCTTCCAGGTCGAACTCCTCGAGGTCTGGACCTGGGACGGGGGTGACGGGGAGCGCATCGACGACTTCTTCCCCCGCGACAGCTTCGCGGTCGACGAGGACGGAAGCTTCGAGGTCTCCGGGCTCGAGGAAGGCTCGAGGTACACCGTCCTCGCCTCGGGGGACCAGGGCTCGCTCTACCTCGGCGACGTGAGCGACGTCCACGACGCGCAGTGGTTCACGGCCGAGCACGAGGGCGAGCTCGAGATCGACTTCGTGGACGTCACCGGGGTCGAGCTCGCTGCGACCCTCGACGGCGAACCCTACGAGGGCGGCGGCAAGGTCGTCCTCTACCGCTGGGACGAGGACGGCGGCTGGACCCCCCTGCCCTCCGTCGACCTGGGCGCGGCGGGGACCGCGCGGAGCATCGGGCTGCTCCCCGGCGTGTACACCGCGGAGATCCACCCCTTCGCGGACTCGGTCTACCCGCAGTTCCTCGGCGGCTCGCCGGACCTCCCCGGTGCCCCCGCGACGCCCCTCGACAGCTCGCGCATGTTCGAGGTGAGCGCCGGCGCACTCGCCCCGGTGGAGCTTCCTCTCGTCCGCTCGGTGTCGATGACCGGCGCCGTCGTGGTGCCCCAGGGCGTGGACCTGCAGTCCGTGGACGTGAGCCTCTTCTCCGTCCACGAGGACACCTGGACCTGCTCGCCTCGCGAGGAGCTCCAGCCGGGCGAGGACGGCGAGTTCTCCTTCTCAGGACTCGTCCCCGGCGCGAGCTACACGCTGCGCTTCCGTGGCGCGGGCCTCGCCGAGCAGTTCCTCGGGGGCGTCCAGGACTGCTTCGACGCGGTGCTCGTGACGGCCTCCGAGGGCGCCGGCTTCGGCGAGACCTCGCTCGTCGAGGGCACCTCGGTCTCGGGCGCGGTGCTCGACCTCGAGTCGGGCGAGCCGCTCGCCGAGCCCGTGGACGTCGAGCTGCGCCGCTGGCACCAGAGTCACGAGTACTGGTACACGGTCCAGTCGGTCGCCCCGGAGGACGGCGAGTTCTCCTTCTCCCACGTGGGCCCGGGCACATACTCGCTCTTCGCCGACACCCAGGACTCGTGGCAGTACTACGCCCAGTACCTCGGAGGGGGCAGCAGGGAGCCGAGCCCGAGCGACCCGGTCGCGAGCTTCACCGTGGCCGAGGAGCCCGTCTCCCGCGAGCTCGAGCTCGAGCGGTACAGGTCGGTGAGCGGGACCGTCGTGGGCGCTCAGGACCCCGAGCAGCTGACCGTCGAGCTCGTCGAGGTCTCGGTCGAGGGCGGCAGGGTGACCGGCTGGTCGCCGACCGAATGGACCGCCACGCCCGACCAGGAGGGCAGCTTCGAGGTCTCCGGGATGGTCAAGGACCAGGACTACTCCCTCATGGTCTCCGGGCCGGGCGTCGCCACGAGCTTCTACGCCGCCGCGGGACCGAGCCTCGACGGCTACGGCGCCGACTGGTGGCCCGGTGCCACAGACGTCCAGGACAAGGTGCTGCACCTCGCGGAGGGCAAGGCGCTCTCGGTGACCCCGGTGTTCCCCGGCGGCGAGCCGCCCTTCTGGCTCGAGGTCTCCCTCCTGAGGTGGAGCGAGACGGCCGACGACTGGGCCCGGGTGCGGACGCTCTCCTCGGCCGAGGTGTCGGGCTCCTTCGACTTCGAGGGTCTGCCTGCCGGTCGCTACGTCGTGAGCTTCTCGCCCTCCGGCTCGGTCGACTACACGGATCAGCTCGCGGGAGGCCTGCTCCGCGCCCCGAGCAGCCCCGGCCACCCTTCGGTGATCGAGCTCGGCCCCGGCGCGAGCCTCGTGGAGCACGACATCGAGCTCGTCCGCGCCGGGTGGCTCGAGCTGCAGCTCACGGGGGCGGCCGGGAGGTTCCACGACGTCGAGATCTTCCAGGACGGCGAGCGGGTCACCGGGAGCGGTCGCCAGGGCAACGGCTCCGTGCGGTTCACGCTCCTGCCCGGCAGCTACGAGCTCGAGATCGTGCGCGAGCTCGCGGTGGTGCACTCCGTCTCCGAGCTCGAGGTCGTCTCCGGCCAGACGACGGACCTCGGGCAGATCGACCTGAGCGAGCCCGCCGTGACCCTGGGCTCGGTGACGATCTCCGGGACGCCCGCCGTCGGGCACTCGCTCTCGGCCCTCGTCGCGGGCCTCGAGCCCGCAGGGGCGAGCCTCGCCTTCGAGTGGCTGAGGGGCGGGGAGACGATCAGCGGGGCCACGTCCTCCGAGTACACGGTGACTCCCGCCGACGTCGGGTCGACGCTCGCGGTGCGCGTCACGGCGAGCGCCCCGCTCCGTGCGCCGACGACGGTCACCTCGGCCCCCTCGGCCGTGGTGCCGCTCGTGGTCCCCACCGTGGTGCTCAGTGCGAGCGGCACGGTGCAGGTCTTCGAGGGCGAGCCGGTCTGGCTCACCGCGACGGTGACCCTGCCAGGTGGCCTCGAGGCCGAGGGCTCCGTGCAGCTCACGGTGGGCGGCTCGGACCTCGGCCCGGTCGAGCTCGAGGGCGGCGAGGCCGTCGTCACGCTCCCGGCGGACCTGCCGGTGGGCGAGCACCTCGTCACCGCCACCTTCCTGCCGGACGTGGCCTGGGTGGACACCGCCGTCTCGAACACGATCCCGGTGCGGGTCGTCGAGGCCACGCCCGTGCTGCCTGAGCTCGACCCTCCGCTCGTGAGCGGGACGCCTGCGGTGGGCCAGGTGCTCACGGCGAGCGTGAGCACCGAGCTGCCCGAGCACACCGAGCTCGCCTTCCAGTGGTTGCGAGACGGGGTCGAGATCGAGGGCGCGGCGGCGTCGAGCTACTCCGTCACGATCTCCGACGTCGGGGCCGCGCTCGCGGTGCGCGTGACCGCGAGCCTCGAGCTTGCCGAGCCGGTGAGCGCCCAGTCGGCTCCGAGCGCCGTCGTGCCGAAGGCCCCCTCGAGCCTCGCGCTCTCGGCGAGCGCCTCGAAGCAGACCCAGGGCGCGAGCCCGGTGCGGCTCACCGTGACGGTGTCCCTGCCTGCGGGCGCGACGCCGGGAGGGACGGTGACCTTCAGGCGGGGGTCGGTCGCGGTCGCGACGGTCAGCACGGCGGGCGCGACGGCGACGTACCCCTTGCCCCAGGACCTCGCCGTCGGCTCCCACTCCTTCTCGGCGAGCTTCACGCCGACGGACCCGCGCGTGTCGGCCTCCACCTCGGCGGTGGTCTCGGTGTCCGTCTCGCCGGCTCCCGCGCTCGCCTCGACGGTGAAGCTCTCGTCCTCGAAGGCGAAGCAGGCCTTCGGGGTCAAGAAGCCGGCCAAGCTGACGGCGGCGGTCACGGTCGCGGGTGGGTCGAGCTCGGGCACGGTGACCTTCCGGGACGGGACGAAGAAGCTGGGGACGGTGAAGGTCTCGGGCGGCAAGGCCTCGCTGACGCTCAAGAGCACCCTGGCGGTGGGCAAGCACTCCTTCACCGCGGAGTTCACGCCTGCCACGACGGCGGTGAAGGCCTCACGCTCGGGCAAGGTGAGGTTCACGGTGTCCAAGGCCTCTCCGAAGGTCACCGCGAAGCTCGCCTCGAGCTCGGTCCGCGCGGGCACGAAGGCCACGCTCACGGTCAAGGTCTCGGCCACGGGCGTGAAGAAGCCCACCGGCAAGCTCACGATCTTCGCGGGCAAGAAGAAGCTCGTGACCACGTCGCTCAAGGCCAAGCACCAGGGCGTCCTGAAGATCAAGCTGCCCAGGCTCGCCCGGGGCAAGCACTCGATCAAGGTCACCTTCGCCGGGTCGAAGACCCTCGCGAAGAAGAGCTCGAAGAAGGTCACCCTCCGGGTGCGCTGAGACCGCGCGGCCGGGGGCGGGCCTGGCTCAGCCGCGCTCGGTCTGCCAGCGCGAGCGGTTCTTCCTCGCCCACGCGAGGCCGATGCCTCCGAGGATGACGCCGACGGCGGCCACCTGCACCCACAGCTGCGCGTCGAGCTCGGTCGCGAGGAGCACGACGAGGGCTCCCACGAGGACGAGGGCCCACACGACGGTGCCGACGGCGATCACCCGGAACAGGTCCACCGCGGCGGGCTCGGGGTCGGGCCGGCGGGAGGAGGGGTCGCGCAGGACGGTCAGCAGCGAGGGCACGGGCCCACGCTAGCCGAGCACGCGAGCGAGGCTCGAGACCGCAGCGTCGATCTGCCGGTAGACCTCGGCGTAGACGTTCGACGGTCGGCCGATCGGGTCGACGATGTCGTCCGCCGTCGGGTCCGTCGCCACGAGCGCCGCCTTCGCTCGGGCCTCCTTGGCTGCTGCGGCGAGCTCGCGCACCCTCGAACGCGGGGTCGGGGCGCTGCGGATCTCGGCGAGCCGAGCCTCGGGGAGGTGCCCCAGGAGTCGCACGAGCTCACGCAGCGTGAAGGTCCGCCCGAGGGCGCCCGGGTCGAGCTCGACGACGACCGAGCGATGCTCGCGCGAGGCCGTGAGGATGAGCGGGGCGGACTCGACGTGCTCGGCGGAGAGCTGGCGCGCGGCGAAGCCCTGGGTCGCGATTCCGGCGCCGTCGAGGAGGCTCGCCATGGAGGCCGAGACGGGTGAGCCGACGGCGGCGCGAGTGCCCGCAGAGCGCACCACGAGGCCCGTGCGCGCCGCGAGCAGTCGCTCCACGGCGGGGGAGCGGCAGATGTTTCCCGTGCACACCGCGAGGACGTCGATCTTCATGCGTCCAGTCTGCGGGGAAACGCCGGGAGTTTCGTCCTAGGAAGGTCCTAGGTTCTGGCAATCTTTCGCCCATGGCGACAACCACCCCTGAAAAGACGGCCCGCCCCCAGGGCGCGCTCGACCGCTATTTCCAGATCACCGAGCGTGGCTCCACGATCTCGCGAGAGATCCGTGGTGGCTTGGTGACCTTCCTCGCGATGTGCTACATCCTCGCGCTGAACCCGCTCATCCTTGGTGGCCCGGACGGCACGGGCGCCCTCCTTGGTGGTGACAACAGCACGCAGCGCATCGCTGCCGCGACCGCGCTCGCCGCGGGCGTGCTGACGATCCTCATGGGCGTCGTCGCGCGCTTCCCGCTCGCGATCGCCACCGGTCTTGGTCTGAACGCGCTCGTGGCCTTCGGCATCGCGGCCCTGCCGCAGATGACCTGGGCGGACGCGATGGGACTGGTGGTGCTCGAGGGCATCATCATCCTGATCCTCGTCTTCACGGGCTTCCGCGAGGCCGTCTTCAAGGCGGTCCCGAAGGAGCTCAAGACGGCGATCTCGGTGGGGATCGGTCTGTTCATCGCCCTCATCGGCCTCGTCGACGCGGGTTTCGTGACCCCGGGCAACCCGGTGCTCCAGCTAGGCCTGGGCGGCTCGCTCACCGGCTGGCCGATCCTCGTCTTCGTCCTGTGCCTCATCGCCATGGCGGTGCTGTGGTTCAAGCAGGTCAAGGGCGCGATCCTCTACTCGATCATCGGTGCGACGGTGCTCGCCGTCGTCATCGAGCTCGTCGCGAAGGTCGGCCCGAAGGGTGAGGAGAACGCGACCGGCTGGAGCTCGACGGTCCCCGCGCTGCCGGAGAACGTCGTCTCGGTCCCGGACTTCGCGCTCCTCGGGCAGTTCTCGCTCTTCGGCTCGATCGAGAAGATCGGCATCGTCGCGGTCATCCTGCTCGTCTTCTCGCTCATGCTCGCCGACTTCTTCGACACCATGGGCACGATGGTCGCCGTCGGCAGCGAGGCGAAGCTCCTCGACGAGAACGGCAACCCGCCGCGCACCAAGCAGATCCTCGTCGTCGACTCGGTCGCCGCGGCCGCCGGTGGTGCTGCCTCGGTGTCCTCGAACACGAGCTACATCGAGTCGGCGGCGGGTGTCGGCGAGGGCGCTCGCACGGGCTTCGCGTCCGTCGTCACGGGCATCGCCTTCCTCCTGGCGACCTTCCTCTCGCCGCTCGTCGCGATGGTCCCGATCGAGGCGGTCGCCCCGGCGCTCGTCGTCGTCGGCTTCCTCATGGCGATGGGGGTCACGGGCATCGACTGGAAGCAGTTCGACATCGCCTTCCCGGCCTTCCTCGTGATCATCCTCATGCCCTTCACGTACTCGATCACGGTGGGCATCGGCGCCGGCTTCATCGCCTACGTCGTCCTCAAGGTGGCCAAGGGCAAGGTCCGTGAGATCCACCCGCTCATGTGGGTCTCGGCCGTGCTCTTCGTCATCTACTTCGTCCAGGGACCGATCCGCGCCGCGCTCGGGGTCTGACGAGTCCATCCCTCGACGCCCGGGTCCCCTGCGAGGGGGCCCGGGCGTCGCGCTGTGCGGGCCTTCTCCGGTTTCGTTACGCAAAGTAATGAGATAGACTCACGATCATGCCGAGTCTGACCCGAAGCCCCGAGGTCGAGCCGGCTCCCCGCCCCTCCGTCTCCGCCGCCGAGTGCCGACCGGCACCCCTCGCGGCGAACCTGCGCGTCGCGCTCGCCCGCTCGTGGCGCCGCGTCCGTTCGGAGCGGGGCGAGGCAGACCTGCCCGACGTCCAGTTCTCGATCCTCGTGCGCCTCGTGAAGACGGGGACGACGACGCCGGGCGAGATCGCCGAGTTCCACCGCATCCGACCGCCCTCGGCCACCCGGGCCGTGAAGCACCTCGAGGAGCTGGGCCTCGCCGCGCGCGAGCCCCACCCCACCGACCGGCGTCAGGTGCTCGTCACCGTCACGGACGCCGGCCGCGAAGAGGTGCGCGAGACGATGCGCCGCCGTGACGCGTGGCTCGCCCGCCAGCTCGCCTCGCTCGCTCCCGAGGACCGGGAGACCCTCGCGCGGGCCGCCGCCCTGCTCACCCAGATCGCCGAGAGCTGATGTCCCAGACCTTCGCCTCCCTCAAGTACCGCAACTACCGCTGGTGGGTGTCCGGTGCCCTCGTCGCCTCCGTGGGGACGTGGATGCAGCGCGTCGCCCAGGACTGGCTCGTGCTCACCGAGCTCTCGAACGACTCGGGCGTCGCGATCGGTATCACCACCGCGCTGCAGTTCGGCCCTGCCCTGCTGTTCTCCGCGTGGGCGGGCTCCCTCGCGGACCGCGTCGACCGTCGCAAGCTCCTGTACGTCACCCAGGGCGCGCAGGGCCTGCTCGCACTGATCCTCGGCGTGCTCGTGCTCACCGACGTCGCCGAGCTCTGGCACGTCTACGGCCTGGCCTTCCTGCTCGGCATCGCCTCGGCCTTCGACGCCCCGGCCCGGCAGGTCTTCGTCTCCGAGCTCGTGCCGCGCGAGAGGCTCGCGAACGCCGTCGGGCTCAACTCCGCGACCTTCAACACCGCGCGGCTCATCGGCCCCGGGGTGGCCGGACTGCTCATCGCCGCCGTCGGCACGGGCTGGGTCTTCGTCATCAACGCCGCGAGCTTCGTGGCGACCCTGTGGGCGCTGTACCGCATCAACGCCAAGACGATGTTCCGCGAGGAGCGCTCGAAGGAGGGCGCGGGCGGGACCATCCGCGACGGCGTCGCCTACGTGAAGAGCCGCACGGACATCATCGTGATCTTCGTCGTCGTCGGCGTCGTGTCGACCTTCGGGCTGAACTTCCAGCTGACCTCCGCACTCATGGCGCGCATCGAGTTCGGTCGGGGCGCGGGGGAGTACGGGATCCTCGGCTCGGTGCTCGCGATCGGCTCGCTCGCGGGCGCCCTGCTCGCCGCGCGGCGCGAACGACCCCGCGTGCGGCTCGTCATCGGCTCGGCCTTCGCCTTCGGGATCACCTCGGGGCTGCTCGCGCTCATGCCCAGCTACCCGCTCTTCGTGATCGCGTGCATCCCCGTGGGCTTCGCCTCGCTCACGATGCTCACGGCCGCGAACGCGACCCTCCAGCTCTCGACGGCGCCGGCGATGCGCGGGCGCGTCATGTCGCTCTACATGATCGTGTTCCTCGGGGCCACGCCCATCGGCTCGCCCTTCGTGGGCTGGGTCGGCGAGTACGTGGGCCCGCGCTGGTCGATCGGCGTCGGCTCGATCTCGGCGCTCCTCGTGGCGCTCTGGGCGCTGTGGTGGACCCAGCGGCGCTGGGGCGTCGAGGTGCACTACTCGCTGCGCACCTCGCCGCGGCTGCAGGTGGTCCACCCGCCGACGCCGGGCGACCCGGGCGCGAGCACCGAGGCGGCCTAGGAAGCGTCCGCTTTGCGGGTTTATCTGCCCGATCACCCGCTCGGCCCCTGCGCGCGAGGTGCCCGCTATGTGAGGATTGGGCCATGTCGACAGGGGGAGCGGAAGAGCCCAGGATCCGGTGGCGCTGGCGGTACCTGTGGTGGGTGGCGCTCGTGCTCTTCCTCGCGCTCCTGGGCGTCGGTGCCTGGGTGGGCTGGAAGGGTTCCGTGGCCTACGTGGGGCTCGGCGACGCGCAGTCGGCCGCGGGCAGGGCGCGCTCCGCGATCGGCAAGGGCGACGCGATCGAGGGGGCTCGCCAGCTCGAGCACACCACCGAGGCGCTCGCCCGCGCCCGCGAGGCCACCGACGACCCGGTCTGGCAGGCGGCCTCGAAGGTGCCGTGGGTCGGCCCGAACCTGCAGGCCGTCACGACGCTCACCGCGGCCCTCGACGAGCTCGCGCGCGAGGGAGTGACGCCCGTGGTCGAGGTCGTCTCCGTGGTCGCCTCGGGCGGGCTGGCCCCGCGCGACGGGCGCATCGACCTCGAGCCCCTCGAGAACGCCGCCCCCGCTCTCGCGCAGGCCGCCACGGCGGGCGAGAAGGCCTCCGCGGATCTCGCCACGATCGACGCGGGCTCCCTGCTGCCCATGGTGAGCGAGCGTGTCGAGGAGGTCCGCAGCCAGGTCGACGAGATCGCCTCCGCCCTGCGCACGGGGGCTCGCGTGGCCGAGCTGCTCCCGCCGATGCTCGGCTCCGAGGGCGAGCGCCAGTACCTCGCCCTCTTCCTCAACTCTGCCGAGCTGCGCTCGACGGGCGGGCTCATCGGTGCTCTCGCCGTGGTGACCGCCGACGACGGCCGGCTGGCGATGTCCGAGACCCGCGCCGGCACCGACCTGCCGCGCCCCGACAAGCCCGTGCTGCCGCTCTCCGAGGTCGAGCTCGAGCTCTACGGCCAGGCGCTCGGCCGCCGCGTGCAGGGCATGGCCCTCACCCCCGACTTCGCGCGCACCGCCGAGCTTGCCGCCGCGATGTGGGAGGCGGACACCGGCGAGAAGGTGGACGGGGTCCTCGCGACCGACGTCCTCGCGCTCGCCGGCGTGCTCGAGGGCACCGGGCCCGTGACCACCGAGGACGGCACCGAGCTCAGCGCGCAGAGCGCCGTCGCCGAGCTCCTCCACGAGCCCTACCTGCGCTACGAGAAGCAGGCGGAGGCGGACGCCTTCTTCGCCGACGCCGCCGGCCGCGTGTTCTCCGCGATCGTCTCGGGCTCGGGGAGCTTCTCCCAGATCGTCGACGCCTTCGCCACGGCGAGCGGTGAGGGGCGCGTGCTCGTGTGGTCCGCCGACGCCGAGGAGCAGGCGGGGCTGCACGCCGCGGGCATCTCCGGGGCCTTCCTGAGCGGGGCTGCGCCGCAAGCCGGCGGGATCTTCCTCAACGACGCGACGGGCGGCAAGCTCGACTTCTTCCTCGACACCGAGGTCGACGTCGCACGCGTCGCGTGCGAGCAGGGCGGGATGCGCGTCACGACGAGCCTGCGGCTCGCCTCGCGCGTCCCTGCGGGCGCCGAGGATCTGCCCGAGTACGTGACCGGGATGGCCGAGGTCCCGAAGGGCACCTTCATCACGCGCGTCTCCGCCTACGGGCCCGTGGGCGGCAAGCTGCTGTCCACCCAGCGCGACGGCGCGAGCGTGGGTGGGCGCCAGGCGGTCGAGGCCGAGCGGGACGTCAACGTGCTCTCGGTCGAGCTCGCGCCGGGGCAGTCGGTGGCCTACGAGTTCGAGTGGTTCGTGCCGCAGGCGGGGCCCGTCGAGGTGTGGTCGACGCCGACGACGACGTCCTCCGGCCGGCTGCGCGCCCCGGGCAGCTGCGCCTAGCACTTTCCCGGGGGTTATCACCCGCCCGGCGCCGTCCGAGGGGCGGACTTCACCCGCTCGTGTACTGACAGCGCGCCGATCGCCGTGCGAGACTTACACCGATATGTCCGATTCGGAAGGTATCGCCCCGGTTGGGGTTGTTTCGCACACGACGGGAACGATGATGAAGCGTACTAGCGCGGTAGTGGGGATCGCCATCCTCGCCTACCTCGGGAGCGCGGGAGCCGCTGCAGCCGACGACCTGTATCCGCCGCCCCCTGAGCCCACCCTCGAGGTCGAGGCCAGCTCGGTCTGCGTCGGGGACGTCCCCTACCTCTCCTGGTCGGCGAGCCACAGCTCCGACGCGGCCGCGAGCGAGCTCGACGGCTCGCTCACGATCACCTTCGTGAACCCCGGCGGTGCTGACCACGTGATCTCGGGCCAGCCGCTCTCCGGCCAGATGCTCTGGCCGGGCGCCGCTGCCGACAGCAACGGCAACGGCACCGACTGGCCGGGCTGGCGACTCGAGAACGGCGAGTGGGTCGAGGGCGACGAGTGGGACTGGGTCGTCCCGACCGCCCAGGTCCGCTTCACCGCGAGCCCGTCCGTTGAGCTCGCCGTCGACTACCCGCTGCCGAGCGCGATCTGCGCCGGCCCTCCGAGCACCCCGCCGCCGGCCGGCCCCGAGCCGGACGAGGACGAGAAGGATGACGGCCTGCCCGACATCCTCGGCCTCACGGGCTCCCAGACGACCGGCGCTCTCGCCGCCGTCGCTGGCCTGCTCGGCGTCGGTGGCCTGCTCCTCGCGGTCCGCCGCCGCACGCAGCACTGAGTCACGCAGCACTGAGCCCCGGCTCGGGAAGCCCCGCGCCTCGGCTCGACCAGCACTGAGCCCCGGCTCGA
>ENA-UOVV01002049-UOVV01002049.1-compost-metagenome-genome-assembly--contig:-NODE-2049-length-12347-cov-6.127725_pt1 | contig 12347 bp, 12 predicted proteins | sample MGYA00238155_ERZ761577 | MGnify/ENA primary metagenome ERZ761577 (study PRJEB28898, sample SAMN06268775) | compost metagenome | isolation source: Emeryville, CA | place: USA:Emeryville, CA | collected...
TTCGAAGAAGTTGTCGGCCAGGGCCTTGCCCATGCCGACGGCCTGGCTGCCCTGGCCGGGAAACGTGAATGCAGTGCTGGACATGGTGGCCCCCTCTCGCAGCGCATCGTGACAATCCGGGCGGGCTTTGCCGGGAGTGTGTGGCAGAGTCAAGGCCGCCGGCCGCCCACCCCTACAATCGTCCGGACCCAGGCCAAGGTTCATTAACACGCTCCGGCTATGCTCGCACAGGCGAGCGAGCGACGGACCGGCATGACGATCATCCCCCAAAACCGGGAATTTCTCCCAGACGCGCCGGCCTGGCAATCGCTGGTGGTCGGCGCGCTGGTGCTGGGGGCCTGCATCGCGGGCATCGGCACGCGGCTGCTGTTCGACCTCGCCAGCCTGTGGCCGGCCAATGCGCTGCTGTTCGGCATCCTGGCCTTCCGTCCCGAAACCAACAGGCCGCTGACCTGGGTGGCGGCCGCGGCCGCCTACATGCTCGCGGACCTGCTGTCGGGCAGCGCGCTGGTGCCGAGCCTGTGGCTCAACGGCGCCAACATGGCGGGCGTCGCCTGCGGGATGCTGGCGCTGCGGCTGGCGCCGCCGGACATGCTGCAGATGCGGCGGCCCACCGACGCCATCCTCACCATGCTGCTGCTGGCCCTGGCGGCGGGCGGCGCCGCGGCGGTGGGCGGCTTCGCCGGCCCGATCCTGTTCGGGCTGCCGGTGACGGACAGCCTGCTGCTGTGGTTCTCCACCGAGTTCGTCAACTATGCCGTAGTGTTCCCGGTGGTGGCGGCGCTGGCCCTGTCGCCGCGGCAGGCCCGCCGCATCCTGTCGCGGAACCGGAGCACCGCGCTGCGCCAGATCGCGGCCTGCGCCACGCTGTCGGCCTCGATCGGGGCCATGCACTGGCTGGGCGGGCCGGGCGCCATCGGCTTCGTGCTGCCGGGGCTGGTGTGGTGCTCGGTGCGGTTCCGGCCGCTGGCCGTCACCCTGCTGACGCTGGCCACCTGCACCTGGCTGCTGATCGCCGGACAGGCCGGGCTGATCCCGCTGCACGCCGATCTCGACAGCGCGCTCACCGCCTCGTCCTACCGGCTCGGCGTCGCCATGATCGCCATCGTCCCCTTCGCCGTGGCCAGCCTCAACGCGGCCTGGCGGACGGTGCACGCGGCGCTGTTGCACGCGGCCACGCACGACACGCTGACCGGGCTGCGCAATCGCGGCGCCTTCCTCAGCGCCGCCGAGAGGCTGCTGCGCGGGCGCGGGGAAGAGGAGCCGGTCTGCCTGCTGATGATCGACGTCGACCACTTCAAGGCCATCAACGACACCCACGGCCATGCCGCCGGCGACGAGGCGCTGAAGGCGATAGCGGCGTGCCTCGTCCGGCATATCCGCGACACCGACCTGGCGGGACGGCTGGGCGGGGAGGAATTCGCCATCGTCATGCCCCAGGTCAACGGCATGACCGGCGAGACGATCGCCGAGCGCATCCGCCGCGCCGTGCAGGCCATGCCCGTATCGATGGGGCAGCAGGCGCCCCTCAGCCTGTCGATCAGCATCGGGGTGGCGGACGCCATCGGGCAGGAACCGCTCCGCGAGCTGCTGTCGGCGGCCGACTCGGCGCTCTATGCGGCCAAGCATGGCGGGCGGAACCGCGTGGTCGTGGTCTCGAAGGCCGCCGCCGCGGCGCCGGCGGCGGCAATGAAGCGGGCCGGCCGCCCGTGAGCGGGGGAGCGCGGCCTTGCCTTCCGGCCGGGTTTGCCCTATAGGGCGGCACGCAATTCGTTTGGCCGGGGGCTGAACGGAGGGTTTGCCGCTCGGCAAACAGGGTCCGGCGGACCCGGCCTCCCGTGTTCCCGCTCTTTGCAAGACTGCTTTGACGCCTTTCCGGCTTCAAGGGGGCTCCGCGCCAGACATTGCCGGTTGAAACCCAACAAGGAAGGCGCATCCATGGCCCTTTACGAACACATCTTCCTGGCGCGCCAGGACGTGTCGCAGCAGCAGGTCGAAGACCTGGCCGCGCAGTTCACCGAAGTCCTCGCCCAGGGCGGCGGCAAGGTGACCAAGAACGAATACTGGGGCCTCAAGGGCCTCTCCTACCGCATCCGCAAGAACCGCAAGGCGCACTACACCCTGCTCAACATCGACGCCCCGCCGGCCGCCGTGGCCGAACTGGAGCGCCAGCAGCGCATCAACGAAGACATCCTGCGCTTCATGACCGTGCGCGTCGACGAGCTGGAGGAAGGCCCCTCGGCCATGCTGCAGAAGCGCGACCGCGACGAGCGCAGCGACGGCGCCCGCGGTGGCGACCGCGGCGGCTTCTCCGGCGAACGCCGCCCCCGCCGCTTCTAATTCGAGGAACGAGACAAATGGCTATCAAAGACCTTACCACCTCCCAGGCCCGCCGCCCGTTCCAGCGCCGCCGCAAGACCTGCCCGTTCTCGGGCGAGAACGCGCCCAAGATCGACTACAAGGACGTGCGCCTGCTCTCGCGCTACGTCTCCGAGCGCGGCAAGATCGTGCCGAGCCGCATCACCGCGGTTTCCGCCAAGAAGCAGCGCGAGCTGGCCCGGGCCATCAAGCGGGCCCGCTTCATCGGCCTGATGCCCTACGCCGTTCAATAAGCTCGCCGGGACGGCGATCCGGCGGCGTCCGGCGGCGCTTGCGGTGCTCACGTACCGATATACGCTCCGCTCAGGTTCTCGCCGGACACCACTATCCCGTCCGTCCCGACGGCGTCCTGATCGCGTAAGCGCCCCTCCCCCGCACCGGGGAAATCGTTGGGGTCGCGGAATGGTCCGCGGCTCCTAACCGTCCCCGAGGGACGGGACAGCCACAAGGAAAAGCAAATGAAAGTCATCCTGCTCGAGCGCGTGGGCCGCACCGGCACCATCGGCGACGAAGTCACCGTCAAGGACGGTTTCGCCCGCAACTTCCTGTTGCCCCAGGGCAAGGCCCTGCGCGCCACCGAAGCCAACCGCAAGCGCTTCGAGGCCGAGCGCGCCCATATCGAGAAGCGCAACGAAGAGCGCCGCAACGCCGCCGCCGGCATCGCCGACGGCCTCAACGGCCGCTCGGTGGTGATCATCCGCCAGGCCGGCGAAACCGGCCAGCTCTACGGCTCGGTCGCCGCCCGCGACATCGTCGAGGCCCTGGCCAAGGACGGCTTCACCGTGCAGCGTAACCAGGTGGACCTGGCCGACCCGATCAAGTCGGTGGGCGTGCACACCGTGGCGCTCGCCCTGCACCCGGAAGTGGCCGTGTCGATCACCGTCAACGTCGCCCGTTCGGAAGACGAAGCCGAGCGCCAGGCCGCCGGCGAGGACGTGACCGTGCACACCTTCGAGGCCGACGAGGAAGGCGACTTCGCAGCCGGCCAGGCCGACGCGGCCTCCGAGGACCGCTTCGAGGAATAGCCGGCAGCCAGCTGCCGGAACGCGGAAGGGCCGGAGGTTTCCGGCCCTTTTGCTTTTGGGGTGCGGGGAAGTCGCGGCGGGATTGCCGCGCGGGCAGGCCCCCTGTTTCATTCTTCGCATGGGTAAACGGAGGTTCCCGCTTGCGCGGGAATGGTCCCGGGGGGTAGGTCGGGAATGGCCCGGAGGTAGGTAGAGCAGTTCACGCGCGCACGGAATCGGCGGCTGCTTGCTCCCGAGTGCGGAGGTGGCGCCGGATTTCCCCCTCTCCTGCCGCGCCGCGACTCGCCACGGAGTCGCCATGCTTTGTTTGCAACCTGTTCCTTGAGGATTCCCCGTTGTCCACAGAGTTCACAGGGGGAAGTGAACTCCCGTCTGCCACCGCCGCCTTAGCCCAAGACTCATGCCCGACCGGCGTGGTTAAGAAAGGTTAACGCCCTCCGAGATCGCCATGGCCCAGATCGCCCTCGTGCCTTCGCCCGAAGACAAGTCGTTCCGCGTCGCGCCCCACAACGTGGAGGCCGAGCAGGCGCTGCTGGGCGCCATCCTGATCAACAACGACGCCTTCTACCGGGTGGCCGACTTCCTGCTGCCGGAGCATTTCTACGAGCCCATCCACCGCGACATCTACGAGCTCGCCGGCAAGATCATCCGCGCCGGCAAATCGGCGGATCCCACCACCATCAAGACCCATCTGCCCGAGCAGCTGCTGCCCGACGTGACCATGGCGCAATACCTGGCGCGGCTGGCGGCGGAAGCCACCACGGTGCTGAACGCGGCCGATTACGGGCAGACGATCTACGACCTCGCCATCCGCCGCAACCTGATCCTGGTGGGCGAGGAGATGGTGTCGATCGCCTATGAATCCGATGTCGAGATGACGCCGGAAAAGCAGATCGAGAAGGTCGAGGGCGAATTGTTCCAGCTGGCCGAGAAGGGCCGCTACGACGGGGGCTTCCAGAATTTCGGCACCGCGCTCAGCGCCTCGATCCAGATGGCGGGCGAGGCCTTCCAGCGCGACGGGGGGCTTTCGGGCATCGCCACCGGGCTGCACGACCTCGACCGGCAGATGGGCGGGCTGCAGAAGAGCGACCTGATCATCCTGGCCGGGCGCCCGGCCATGGGCAAGACGTCGCTGGCCACCAACATCGCCTTCAACGTCGCCAAGGCCTGGCGCGGCGAGGTGACGCCGGACGGCCACAACAAGACCGTGGACGGCGGGGTGGTCGGCTTCTTCAGCCTGGAAATGAGCTCGGAGCAGCTCGCCACCCGCATCCTGGCCGAGCAGGCGGAAATCTCCTCCTCGGACATCCGGCGCGGCCGCATCCACGACAGCCAGTTCTCCAAGCTGGTGGACGTCTCCAACATGATGAGCCGGCTGCCGCTCTATATCGACGACACCGGCGGCATCAGCGTGGCCCAGCTCGCGGCCCGCGCCCGGCGGCTGAAACGCCAGAAGGGGCTCGACTTCCTGGTCATCGACTATCTGCAACTGCTTTCCGGCTCGACCAAGGCGGCCAGCCAGAACCGCGTGCAGGAGCTGACCGAGATCACCACCACGCTCAAGGCGCTGGCCAAGGAGCTGGAAGTGCCCATCGTCGCCCTCTCCCAGCTCTCCCGACAGGTGGAGGCGCGCGACGACAAGCGGCCCCAGCTTGCGGACCTGCGTGAATCGGGCTCGATCGAGCAGGACGCGGACGTGGTTCTGTTCGTGTATCGCGACGAATACTACCTGAAGAACAAGGAACCCAAAGAGGGCACGCCGGAACATCTGGCCTGGCAGGGGGAAATGGAAAAGGTGCACGGCAAGGCCGAGGTGATCATCGCCAAGCAGCGCCACGGGCCCACCGGAACCGTGCAATTGAGCTTCGAGGCCCAATTTACCCGGTTTGGTAACCTTGCTCGGGCAGACTACCTGCCCGAACGCATGGAATAGGCATGACGCTGACTTCGGGCCTCGGCGGCCAACTGAGCATCGACCTGGGCGCACTGGCCCGCAACTGGCGCGCGCTGGACAAGGTGAGCGCCGGGGCGCTGACGGCCGCCGTGGTCAAGGCCGACGCCTATGGCACCGGCATCGAGATGGCCAGCAAGGCGCTGCATGCCGCCGGCGCCCGCTTCTTCTTCGTGGCGACGCCGGACGAGGGCATCGCGGTGCGCGCCGCCCTGCCCGACGCGCATATCTTCGTGCTCTACGGGCTCTATCCGGGCGCGGCCAACCTCTATGTGCGGCAGAACCTGATGCCGGTGCTCTCCTCGGTGCCGATGCTGGAGGAATGGCTGGCCAAATGCGTCGAGCGCAACGAGGCCTATCCGGCCGCCTTCCATTTCGACACCGGCATCAACCGGCTCGGCTTCCGCCTCAACGAGGTGGGGCTGGTGCGCGAGCGCATCGAGAGGCTGGGCTATGCGCCGCAGATGGTGATGAGCCACCTGGCCTGCGCCGACCAGCCCAGCCACGAGAAGAACCGCACCCAGCTCGCCCTGTTCGGCTCGGTGATGACGCAGTTCCCCGGCATTCCGGCCTCGCTGGCCAATTCGGCCGGGCTGATGACGGGGCGGGACTACCATTTCCAGATGGTGCGGCCGGGCATCGCGCTCTATGGCGGGCGGGCGGTCAACGGCCGGCGGAACCCGATGGCGCCGGTGGTGACGCTGCATGTGCCGATCTTGCAGGTCACCGAGGGCCGCACCGGGGAAACGGTGGGCTATGGCGCGGCCTATTCGCTGTCGCGCAACAGCCGGCTCGCCATTCTCGGCCATGGCTATGCCGACGGCTTCTTCCGCGCGCTCTCGGGCACCAACCAGCGGCCGGGCGGCAAGGTTTTCATTCGCGGCAAGCTCTGCCCGGTGATCGGGCGGATTTCCATGGATCTGACCGTGGTGGACGTCACCGAGCTCGGCGCCGACCTGCCCAGCCCCGGGGAAGGCGCGGAAGTGCTGGGGCCGCATGTCGGCGTGGACGACCAGGCGGATGCCGCCGGCACCATCGGCTACGAAATCCTCACCAGCCTCAAGGGGCGCTATACGCGCAACTATGTCGGGGACGGGCGGCTGCCGGAATAGAGGCTCGTCTCGCCCGGATCGGAACATCCCCCGCCCGCTTCCGGCAACATCACCGTCACGGATCGAGATGCCCGCAACCCCTTCCACCTACGTCATCCTGCTGCGGGCCATCGGGCCGGCGACGCATGGGCTGATGTCGATGGCCCAGTGGCGCGAGGCAGCGGAGCGGGCCGGGTTCGAGGCGCCGGAAACCCTGGTGAACACGGGCAACATGGTGGCCGGCTTCGCCGGCTCGCCGCGGGCGGCGCAGGAGGCGATGGCCGGCGTGCTGCGCGGCTTCGGCCTACCCCCCGGCGTCATCCCGGTGCTGCGCCGCCCCGCCGTGCTGCACAGGCTGGTGAAGGCGGACCCGGTGGCCGAGGCCGCGGCGCAGCGGCCGAACCAGACGGGCGTCTACTTCTTCGCCGGCCGGCCCGATTTCGGCTGGCTCGCGCAGCATGAGGGGCCGGAGACCATCCATGTGGTGGAGGGCCATCTGGTGGTGGATTTCACCCAGGACGTCGCCAGATCGGCGCGGCTGATCCGCCAGATCGACAGGCATTGCGGCCCGAACACCGCCCGCAACTGGAACACGCTGCGGCGCCTGGCCGACCGCTGCGCGGGGCGGTAGCCCGGGCGGGGGTCGGCGCCCTCCGCGACGTCAGTTCCCTTTTTGTTCTTGTCCGGCCCGAAGGGTTCTGCTACCGATGCGGGGCACGAGGAAAGAACGCTGAGTGGCCAAGACCCGAACCTCCTTCATCTGCCAGTCCTGCGGGGCGGCGTCGAGCCGCTGGCAGGGGCGGTGCGATTCCTGCGGGGAATGGAACAGCATCGTCGAGGAGCTGGTGGATTCCGGCGTCGGGGCCGGGCCGAAGGCCGCCAAGTCCAACGGCCGGCCCACCCAGCTGGTGCCGCTGGCCGGGGAGACCGAGACGGCGGCGCGGGTGGTGACCGGCATCGCCGAGCTGGACCGGGTGACGGGCGGCGGCTTCGTCCGGGGCTCGGCGCTGCTGGTGGGCGGGGACCCGGGCATCGGCAAATCCACCCTGCTGCTGCAATCGGCGGCGGCGCTGGCGGCCCGGGGCAAGCGGGTGATCTACGTCTCGGGCGAGGAGGCGGTGGCGCAGGTGCGCCTCAGGGCGCAGCGGCTGGGGCTGGGCGAGGCCGGGGTGCTGCTGGCGGCCGAGACCAATGTCGAGATCATCCTCGCCACGCTCGAAAGCGGGCCGGCGCCGGACCTCGTCATCATCGATTCCATCCAGACGCTGTGGACCGACAGGGTGGACAGCGCGCCGGGCACGGTGACCCAGGTGCGCACCTCGGCGCAGGCGCTGACGCGCATGGCCAAGAAGAGCGGCGCCGCCGTGGTGCTGGTGGGGCACGTGACCAAGGACGGCCAGATCGCCGGGCCCCGCGTGGTGGAGCACATGGTGGACGCCGTGCTCTATTTCGAGGGCGACAGCAGCCACACCTTCCGCATCCTGCGCGGAGTGAAGAACCGCTACGGGGCGACCGACGAGATCGGCGTGTTCGCCATGACCGAGCGCGGGCTGGAGCAGGTCGCCAACCCCTCGGCGCTGTTCCTCGACCAGCGCGACGAGGGCGCCTCCGGCTCGGCGGTGTTCGCCGGCATGGAGGGGACGCGGCCGATCCTGATCGAAATCCAGGCGCTGGTGGCCCCCTCCCCGCTCGGCACGCCGCGCCGGGCCGTGGTGGGCTGGGACAGCTCGCGCCTGTCGATGGTGCTGGCGGTGCTGGAGACGCGCTGCGGCGTGCGCATCGGCGCCAACGACATCTACCTCAACGTGGCCGGCGGGCTGAAGATCAACGAGCCGGCGGCGGACCTGGCGGTGGCGGCCGCGCTGATCTCCTCGCTCACCGGCTCCCCCCTGCCCGCGGACGCGGTCTATTTCGGCGAAATCTCGCTGGCGGGGGGCGTGCGGCCGGTGGTGCACGGCTCGCTGCGCCTGCGCGAGGCGCAGAAGCTGGGGTTCCGCGCGGTGGCGACCGGCCGGCTCAACGCCGCCGACCGGGTGGCGGGGCTCACCATCACCGAATACGGGCAATTGGCGGAGATGGTGAGCGGCATCGCCGCGGCGGGCAGCCGGCCGATGCCCGAGCCGGAGCCCGAGGGATGGTAAACGAAGAGTTTCCGGGGAGATCGGGCCGGGGCCGGTATCGCGCCCTTGGCAGGGCGCGCCAAAGCGGCTAATGGTCGGCCAGCAAGCCGGGGCGGCAAGTGGAGCTGGGCGAAGACATATGCTGACTGCGTTCGACGTTGGTGTGGGTGTGCTGGTGCTGATCTCGGCGATCCTGGCCACCGCGCGGGGCCTCACCCGCGAAGTGCTGTCGCTGGCGACCTGGGCGGGCTCGGCCGCCATCGCCGTCTACATGTATCTCAACCATCCCGACATCGCCCAGCAATACATCGCCGACGAGATCGTCGCCAACATCGCCACGGTGGTGGTGACCTTCATCGTCTCGCTGATCGTGCTGCACCTTCTGACCATGCGCATCGCCGACTTCGTGGTGGACAGCCGCATCGGCCCGATCGACCGGACGCTGGGCTTCGTGTTCGGGGTGCTGCGCGGCGTGCTCATCGCCATCGTCATCACCATCTTCGGGGTATGGCTGCTGGGCTCCAACCTGCCGGACTGGGCGCGCAACTCGCAGTCGCTGCCCTATCTGCAGAACATGGGCAACACGCTGATCTCCATGCTGCCCGAGGGCCTCGAGCAGCAGGTGACCGACATCCTGCAAGGGGGCGGGGCGAACCTGACCGAGGACCCGCCGGCGCCCACGGCGCCGCTCGAGGTCGATCCGTCCATCGACGGCACGGTGGACCCGACCGACCCGGTCGACACGACGACCTGATCCCGCAAGGGCGGGCCGGCACCCGCCGCAACCCCGCCGACCGCGCTTGTCATTGGCAGCCGGCGGGAAAATGCGCTATTGGCGTGAACCGAAGGCCCGGCGGCACACGGGCCAGGCCCCCGAGGGGCACGACAGGCACTTTTTGGCATGGAGAGCCCGGTGACCGATCCGCGCGACGACGATTTCGACCTTTATGGCGACACCCTGCGCGAAGAGTGCGGGGTGTTCGGCATTTTGGGGCACCCCGACGCCGCCACGCTGACGGCCCTGGGATTGCACGCCCTGCAGCATCGCGGCCAGGAGGCGGCCGGCATCGTCTCCTTCGACGGGCGGCAGTTCCACTCCGAACGCCAGCTCGGGCTGGTCGGCGACCATTTCACCGATCCGGCGACGCTGAAACGGGTGCCCGGCCACATGGCCATGGGCCATGTGCGCTACTCGACCACCGGCGAGACCATATTGCGCAACGTGCAGCCGCTGTTCGCCGAGCTCGAGGTGGGCGGCATCGCCATCGCCCACAACGGCAACCTCACCAACGGGCTGACGCTGCGCCGCCGGCTGATCGCGCAGGGCGCCATCTGCCAGTCGACCTCGGACACCGAGGTGATCCTGCACCTGATCGCGCGCTCGCAGCGCGCCTCCTCCTCCGACCGGTTCGTGGACGCCATCGGCGCGGTGGAAGGCGCCTATGCCATGGTGGCGATGACCCGCACCAAGCTGATCGGGGCGCGCGACCCCAACGGCATCCGCCCGCTGGTGCTGGGCGAACTCGACGGCAAGCCCATCTTCGCCTCGGAGACCTGCGCGCTCGACATCATCGGCGCCAAGTTCGTGCGCGACGTGGAGAACGGCGAGGTGGTGGTCTGCGAAATCCAGCCCGACGGCTCGATCACCATCGACTCGCTCAGACCCTTCCCGCCGCGCCGCGAGCGCATGTGCCTGTTCGAATATGTCTATTTCGCCCGCCCCGACAGCGTGGTGGCCGGCCGCAGCGTCTATACGGCCCGCAAGAGCATGGGGCGCAACCTCGCCAGCGAGGCGCCGGTTGCGGCCGACGTGGTCGTGCCGGTGCCCGACGGGGGCACGCCGGCGGCGCTCGGCTATGCGCAGCAGAGCGGCATCCCCTTCGAATACGGCATCATCCGCAACCACTATGTGGGCCGCACCTTCATCGAGCCGACCCAGCAGATCCGGGCCTTCGGCGTCAAGCTCAAGCATTCGGCCAACCGGGCGGTGATCGCCGGCAAGCGCGTGGTGCTCATCGACGATTCCATCGTGCGCGGCACCACCTCGGTGAAGATCGTGCAGATGATCCGCGAAGCGGGCGCGACGGAAGTGCATATCCGCGTGGCCAGCCCGATGATCTTCCATTCGGACTATTACGGCATCGACACGCCCGATCCGGACAAGCTGCTGGCGAACCAGCACAAGGACCTCGAGTCGATGTGCCGCTTCATCGGCGCGGATTCGCTGCAGTTCCTGTCCATCGACGGGCTCTACGAAGCCGTGGGCGGGCAGAAGCGCGACCCCAAGGCGCCGCAATTCACCGATCACTATTTCACCGGCGACTATCCGACACAGTTGACCGACCTCAAGGGCCGCACCATGAACGACCCCAAGCAGATCTCGCTGCTCAAGGAAGCCGGCTGATGACGGACAGGAAGGACCTCGCGGGCAAGGTGGTGCTGGTCACTGGCGCGTCCCGCGGCATAGGCTATGCGGCCGCCCTGGAGGCGGGACGGCGCGGCGCCCATGTGGTGGCGGTGGCCCGCACGGTGGGCGGGCTGGAGGAGCTGGACGACGCCATCCAGGAGCTGGGCTCCTCGGCGACGCTGGTGCCGCTGGACCTGCGCGACGGCGACGCCATCGACCGGCTCGGCGCCGCCGTGTTCGAGCGCTGGGGGCATCTCGACGGGCTGATCGCCAATGCCGGCCAGCTCGGCGTGCTGACGCCGGTGGCCCATATCAAGCCCGAGGAGTTCGACAAGGTGATGGCGGTGAACGTCACCGCCAACTACCGGCTGCTGCGCTCGCTGGACCTGCTGCTGCGCCAGGCCGAGGCGGGGCGCGCCGTCTTCGTCTCCTCGGCGGCGGCGCGCAGCGCCAAGCCCTATTGGGGCCTCTACGCCGCCAGCAAGGCGGCGCTGGACGCGCTGGTGAAATCCTATGCCGGGGAACTGGCGAACACCAATGTGCGCACCAACCTGTTCTATCCCGGCGCGGTGCGCACCGCCATGCGCGCCAAGGCCATGCCCGGCGAGGACCCGGCCACCCTGCCCCAGCCGGCCGAGATCGCGCCGAAGCTGGTGGACATGCTGAGCCCGTCGCTGGCCGAGAACGGGCGGCTGTTCAACGTCAATACCGGGCAATTCGAAGAGATCTGAGCGTGGTTGTGCTGCGGCCCTATGCGGAAGGCGACCTCGAGGCGCTGTATCACATCTGCCTCGTCACCGGGGACGCGGGCGGGGACGCCTCGGCGCTGCATTCGGACCCGAAGCTGATTGGCCATCTCTATGCGGCGCCCTATGCCGCGGTCGAGCCCGAGCATGTGCTGGTGGCCGAGGACGAGGAGGGCGTCGCCGGCTATCTCGTGGGCACGCACGACACCGACGGCTTCGCCGAAAGGCTGGAGCGGGAGTGGTGGCCGGCCCTGCGCCGGCGCTATGCCGACGCCACCGGCCTGACCGCGGCCGACCGCAACCGGATCGCCGGCATCATGCGGCCCTATCGCGCGCCGGAGGCGCTGGTGGCCGCCTTCCCCGCCCATATCCACATGAACCTGCTGCCGCGGCTGCGCGGGCAGCGGATCGGCACCAGGCTGCTGCAGGACTGGATCGCGACGGCGCGGGCGGCGGGGGTGCGCGGCATCCATCTCGGCGCCAATACCGGCAATAGCGGAGGCGTCGCCTTCTGGACCGCGAGCGGCTTCGTGCCGCAGGCGACGGTGGGCACGACGGTGTGGTTCGGGATGGCGCTTTAGGTTGTGTGGACAGTTGGCTCGTGGCGGGTCTGTGCCTGGTCCGGGAC
>ENA-UOVV01002053-UOVV01002053.1-compost-metagenome-genome-assembly--contig:-NODE-2053-length-12331-cov-4.338221_pt1 | contig 12331 bp, 9 predicted proteins | sample MGYA00238155_ERZ761577 | MGnify/ENA primary metagenome ERZ761577 (study PRJEB28898, sample SAMN06268775) | compost metagenome | isolation source: Emeryville, CA | place: USA:Emeryville, CA | collected...
CAGACCGCAAAAGTAGTTGATTATTCGATCATAACAAACCTTTATGGGGTGCAAAATTTGGATATTTTTGAGAAAATTCCCTTCCGCCAATTTGTTCATATATAAATCTCCTGGGTCATTTCCGTTAAATGGCAATGAATGATCTTTTTTTCTGGAAATCCTGGACTCTCCGGGAGCGTGTAACTTTTTGGGGGTTAGCCCTGCTGATCATCCTCGCACTGGCAGGACTCTTCTTGAATTCCCTGGCCTTTAACGGGGCCGGTTCGGCAAACTGGGATATTTTAACGCGGGTTTCCGACACTTCGATACCGGCTAACCAGCTCGACCTGGGCAGTTTCCGCTTCATCATTCAGGTGCCTTCCGTACTGGTGACCGAAGAGTATGCCGCACCTCTGATGCTGCCCGATACCCGTCAGACGGTTCTGTTTCTGATTCTGGCCATTCTGGGGCTATCCGTAGCCTTTGCCGCCCTGACAACCCTACCCCGATTCTGGTTTCTGGCGGGACTGTCGGTCTTTATCCTGTTGACGGTTTTCTCCCGAACCGAATTTTTGACGCTCAAGGGGCTTCCCGAACGCTCTCTCCTTTTTTTAATACTTATTTTATATGGTGGAACCGGATACTACTTTCAGGCTTTCCGCACGCAAACTCCGGTTTCTTCCCGGATCCTCACCTTCTTACTAATATCCCTGGCACTGGGGCTGCTCACCGGATCCCTCACCTCTACCCCCGAGCCGGCTTATGCGTTTGCCGCCTGCAGCATGCCTTTTTGGCTGGTACTCTCGGTTATTTTCCTGCTTATGTCAGCCACCGACATCTGGTATGGACTGATCTGGCTGACCACCTCGTCCGTAACAGGGATGGGCAAAAGGGCATTACCCAATTTTCTGGTCATTGCCTTTATATACCTTTTGATACTGGTTTTTGCCTACGTCAGCAACACCCGTATGGCCGACTGGGGCATGGTCATAGTGCCGGCCTATCTGTTGGCAGCAGTGGCGGCAATCATCGGGATCTGGAGCTTCAAACCCCGCTGCGATAATTCGGAAATACACCTATCCTACCGCGAAACCGGACTTTGGCTTTACCTCGGCATGTTCCTGGTAACAGCGGCCATGACCGGAATGACGGCAGCTGCCCATAATGACCCGCTACTGGAAGTACTGGAAGACACCGTCATCAACGGGCAACTGGGCATGGGCGCGGTTTTCCTGTTTTACATTGCCGTCAATTTTCTTCCCCTGCTGCGGGATGGGTACCGCGTACACCGCGTTCTTTACAAGCCACTGAAATTCAATCTCTGGAAAGCGAGGATCATCGGCGTAGGTGCAGTTGTAATTCTATTCTCCATGCAAAACATGCTTCCGCTGAAACAGGCCATTGCAGGTTATTTTAATGGACTCGGCGACTGGCATACCCTCACCGAGAAATATCGCCCGGCGGAACAGTATTATCAGCATTCCCTCCAGCAGGAATTCCAGAACCATAAAGCCAATTATTCCCTGGCTACCCTTGCCCGGGTACAGGGTGACAAAAATGCCGCCGTGTATTATTTCCGGCAGGCTACCCTCAAAAAGCCTTCTCCCCAAGCCTATGCAGGACTCAGTAATCTGCTGATGGAGGAAAATCTCTATTTCGAATCCATGTTTAACCTGAAAGAAGGACTCCGGAAATTCCCGGAAAACAGTGCTCTATTAAACAATCTCGGGATCCTGTATGCCCGGACCAACGTTGCCGACTCGGCCTACTATTACCTTAATGCAGCAGAAAGGAATTCCTCCGATGGAATCCCGACACTCAATATCATCGGTACCCTGGTAAATGTCCTCGACACCCCAACCCTCGATTCCCTGCTTCGGGAGGGGCCTGCCTCTTCATCCGTTTCATGGCATGCCAACCGGCTGGTCGTGCAGAACCTTGCCGGTCGTTTTGAACCGGAAACCATGCAAAGAGATGCTATCCGGAACGACTCCCTGCTAAGTGCCGGAGGCTATGCCTATTGGATTAACTTCCTGTACAACCAGGGGCGGAATGATGAAACCCTCGGAGAGAAAGGAAGGAATATCGTACTGCATAACGATATGCTGGCAGACGACTTACTGCTCGCGGCCGCCCATGCCGATTTCTATGGTGGCGATAAAACCCGTGCGCTGGAAACCCTGCTTTCCCTCCTGAATGGAGAGACACAGCGTTCGCAACTCTACGAGAAAATCCTTGGCCACTGGTTTTTGTAACTTGGACTTTATGAGCAGGCCATCGGGTATTTTTCCCAGGTCCCCGACGAAGAAGGCATCATAGGGCATGCCGTTGCTCAGGCCTTGTCCGGCAATCCGGTCGCGGGTTCGGTGGTTATCGAGTCGCTGAAACAGCTGAATGTCGATCCCGGTCAGATTGAAATGCTACAGCAGCAAATTGTAAAACTTGCTCCTCCGTCAGGAAAAGCCCAAGATCGTTTAACCGAATTGAAACTAAAAGGGAATGAAAAGGCCTACCTGGCCGCATTGCGGCAAAACCCCTATGACCCGGATATCGTAAAGGCGGTAGCTGAGTTTTATGCTGTAAGACAATCGGATGTACAGGAAGCCTATCAGATCGTAGTCAATGCGCTGCGTTTCAACGAAACATCCCCTGTCATCTGGGGGGAATATGCTTTGCTGAACCTCGAACTGGGTCTTTCAGACCTGGCCGAAGAAGCCCGGGAAAAGGTAAGGTCATTGACCGACGACACGGCTTATCACGAATTTCATACCCGTTATCAAGCCAAATGGACGCTCAAACAAAAACAGCGTGAAGAGTTTCGATAAATGACTAACTTGGTCCTCTTAAATCGCCGAACACTATGAAAATTATCGAAATGTCGAACATATCCCGGCGCTACCACATGGGAGCGGAGATCATTGACGCCCTCAAGTCGGTAACCCTGGAAATTAACCGGGGAGAATACGTAGCTTTTATGGGGCCGTCGGGGTCCGGTAAATCTACCCTGATGAACATCATCGGATGCCTTGATACCCCTACCACAGGGCAGTATATTCTCAATGGAAAGGATGTGAGCGACATGAGTGAGAGTGAACTGGCTGAAATCCGAAATCGTGAAATCGGTTTTGTATTCCAGACTTTTAATCTGTTACCACGGATGTCGTCCCTGGATAACGTAGCGCTACCACTGGTTTATGCCGGCCTGAGCAAAGCCGAGCGAACCGAAAAGGCCATGCTGGCTCTCAAAAATGTGGGGCTTGAAAACAGGGCTCATCACAAACCCAATGAACTTTCAGGCGGACAGCGTCAGCGTGTGGCCGTAGCCAGAGCACTCGTCAACGACCCCAGTATTCTGCTGGCCGACGAACCCACCGGAAACCTCGACACCAAGACCTCCTACGAAATCATGGATCTGTTCGATCAGCTGTACAGCAAGGGAAATACGATTGTGATGGTGACGCACGAGGAGGATATCGCCCATTATGCACATCGGATCGTCAGGCTACGTGACGGTCTTATAGAATCAGATACCATCAATCCGTCGCCTACGAAGGCTGTTATACCTGTCTAGTGCAGGGTCAGCAGGACTTCTTTTTGAGTCCCGTTTTCCCGGTAATCCTGCGAAGTGACTTTGCCCCGTCCTTTGAAGGTTACCTTAAAGCCCTTGTTTTCAAGAATAAAGAGGGCGTCCCTCAGATTTAAACCGGTCACATCCGGCATCCGGACGTCGCCCTGATACTTGGGCGACCAGTGGGCATTATTCCTTCCTACAACCTTACCGCTCAGCCAGCCACCCGTGATATCGGGTACAGTCGACAGCTTAAGCTCCCGGGCTATGGCAGCCATATCTTTGGAATACCCGGCCAGTATGACCTCTTTGGCTGGTTCCTTTTGTTCTTTTTCGATGGGAAGCGCGTCGTGCAGGCTCACGTCATAAAGGAATATCCGGTCGGCGATTTCCTTAAAAACGGGTGCCGATACACTTCCCCCGTAAAGTGCTGAGAGGGAATGTCCTTTCGGATTGTTTATGGAGACAATCATGCTGTACTTCGGATTGTCTAGGGGGAAAAATCCGGCAAAAGAGGCATGGTATTTCCCTTCTTCCGGTCCCTTGGGGCCGTTCAACTGAGCAGTACCTGTCTTACCAGCTATGCTGTAGTATGGAGAATTGATCTTACTGGCCGTTCCATTTGCAACTACCCCGGCCAGTGCCTCCTGCATTTGTTTGATGGTCGAAGGTGAGGCAATAGGTTCCCGGCTAACCTGTGGAAGGAATTCTTCCACCACTTCCCCATTGCTGCGGATCTGCCTTACGAGCATGGGACGGACCATATAGCCATCGTTCGCCACGGCATTATAGAAAGTGAGCATTTTCAGGGGTGTGACCTTCATTTCATACCCATGCGAAATGTATGGCAGGGAGATGGTCTTGTTCCAACTCGCATCCGAAGGACGTTTGATCACCGATTCAGCCTCGCCTTTCAGGGGAATACCCGTCAGTCCCCGGAGCTGAAAACGGTCGAGATATTTGCTGAATTTTTCCGGATTCTTTCCGAAATATTTCTGGGCCAGCAACACGGTACCTACGTTACTCGAAACCTCCAGTACCTTTTTGGCGGTTATAGCACCGTAGCCCGACTGGCGTACGTCGGAGATGGTGATGCTGCGGGTAAGCCGGTAACGGCCGTTTCCGGTATTGACTATCTCCTTGTTGATGTCGAATTTCCCTTCTTCGGTAGCTGCCATCAGGGTAGCTAGTTTAAAGGTAGAACCCGGATCGGAGGCATTCAGCAAAGCGTAATTAAAGTTATCCCGCAGAACGCCCTTGTTGTTGGAGAAGTTGACAATGGCCTTGATCTCCCCCGTCTTCACTTCCATCACCACGACACAGCCATTATCGGCATTAAAGTTGAGTACGGCTTTTCGGAGGGCGGTTTCTGCAAAGTCCTGGATGTTCATGTCAAGGGTCGTATATACATCCATCCCGGGCACAGGCCGTTCGATGTAATCGCCTATGGGAATCTTCATGGACTTATCCAGTTCCATCAGCTGCGACCCGTCTTTCCCGGCCAGATAGGTATTGAAACTCGCCTCTATACCCACCGCGCGGGTTTTGTCGGTTCCTTCCGTCCCGATCGTACGGCCGGCCATAACACCAAAGGGCTTATAGCGCGAAATCGAGGGTTCAAACACCCCTCCCTTATTGACTCCTTTAAAAAACGGCAGTTTCTGTATCTCTTCTTTCTGGAAATGGTCGACCTTATTGGGGAGCAGACGTGTATAGCCACTTACCTTACCGTTATGCCGACGACTGCGCAGGGTAGCTTCCAGCGTTCGGGCACTTTTCCCGGGATAAAGCTGAACGAATTTCTCCGTGAACTCGCGGATATTGGATTCAAAATAGGCACTGTCGGCTGCCCTGGTGTCAAAACCTACATAATAAAATGGCAACGAAGTAGCCAGTACGCTTGAATCGGCCGAATAGATATTCCCCCGGCTGGCGGGGATTCTGACGACCTTTTCCCTGGATTTCTCGGCATGCTCCTTCCAGGTCAGATTTTTATAGGTATCAAAGAATTGTATATGGATGAGCTTGGCAAACACGCCTACACCGAGAAGACCGATTCCCAACGCGACCAGATAGGCCCGCTGTATCAGTATCTGTTTATTGCTTTTGCCGCTTTTTACCGCTTTTGCCATAACCGACTACCCCACTCAAAGGTTATTTCTCCCATTCTGAACGATTAACAATAATTTTGATAGGCGGGGCTTTACGCTCCATAATACTGTCTTTCACCAGTTTGGACTGTATTTCTGACTGCTTCCCGCTCTTCATGTTCTCAGCTACCAGGGTAGTGTATTCCGCCCGCATATTATCGAGCCTCCTGCTCAGGACAACCGTGCTTCTGGAGTTCACTTCGTCCCAGTAACCGATCCGGCCCTGAATTACAAGCAGTAAAACGATCCAAAGGAGATAATTGAAATAGGCAATGGGCAACCGGGTATCTTCCGGCGTAGTCCGGGTATTTTCCGCGAAAAGGCGATCCAGCGGCAGAAAACGATTAAGCCAGTTGAATAATTTGTACTGATTTCTGCCCTTGATCGGCTCTGGCTTCTTATTTCCCATATTAGATAAATCCTTACGATAACGGTGTGAAATAGAATAGCTGTTTATTCCAATGGCTTTTCCGCAATCCGGAGCTTGGCACTCCGGGCTCGGGGGTTTCTCAGCACTTCTTCCTCATCGGCCTCCACGGGTTTTCGGTTAACCGCTTCCAGGGGCTTGATCACCCTTCCATAAAAATCCTTTTCAGGCTCACCGGTAAAATTCCCTTTCAGGATGAAATTCTTCACCAATCTGTCTTCCAGCGAATGGTAGGACATGACTACCAGCCGGCCGCCGGGCTTTAAAAGACCGGGTGTCTGCATGAGGAAACTTTCGAGGGCTTCCAATTCCTTATTTACTTCAATACGAATGGCCTGGAATACCTGTGCGTAATATTTGAATTCCCGGTTTCGGGGGGCATAGCGTTTCAGTATGCCAATCAGCTCCCCAACTGTATTGATCGGTGCATTATGCCGGGTAGCGTAGATGGCCGACGCTACCGTCCGTGCATTGTGCACTTCTCCATAACGGCTTAGAACCGACTGCAGTTGGTCCTGCGAATACCCGTTCACCACATCCCAGGCAGAAATATCTCCCCCGGTGGAATTCATGCGCATATCCAGTGGTCCGTCGAACCGGGTCGAGAAGCCGCGGCCAGGATCATCGATCTGGTGGGATGACACCCCCAGGTCGGCCAGGATACCGTCAACGGCGGTAATCCTATAGGCTTTCAGGTAGCGTTCGAGGAAACTGAAGTTGGCCTGAATGAACAGAAACCGGGGATCATCCCTGAAGGCTTCCGCATTTGCGCGGGCGTCCTGATCCTGGTCAAACGCGATCAGCCGTCCATTTTCCAGCTTTTCCAGTATCGCCCGTGAGTGGCCTCCGCCACCAAATGTGACATCCACGTAGATTCCATCTTTCCTGATGTTCAAACCCTGCATGCATTCATCCAGCATCACCGGAATGTGATAAGGAAGTTCACTTGGACTGGTCTTCATTGGCTTTTTGGGGTGGGAAGAATAACTACAAATTTAACGAAATAGAAGGGCACCTGTCCATTGGAAAAATACGATTCTTGAAAAAGTAAAAGATTTAACTGCAAACAGAGAAGCCCCCCTTACCGAGGACCGGATGGTATGCTTGCATAATAACGAGAAGTTTTGTTACATTTGCGTAACTCCGGCGCCGGATTAAGGATCTCATCATATCTCCTATGCGAAAAGAAAAAACCGTTGATTTCCATATAAAATGGGCCTGGCATTCCATTTCGAAAATGTATAACAGCGTTGCGGCGCGCTTCGACATGACCATGGCCACCTGCTACGTCCTGCTGAACATCGATATCGAAAAAGGAACTCCGGCTACCAAAATAGGCCCGTCCCTGGGCATGGAACCCCGCAGCATGGTGCGTATGCTCAAGACCATGGAGGAGAAAGGACTGATCTACAGGGAAGTAGATGATCACGACAAACGCTTTGTCCGGATCGTGCTGACAGACAAGGGAAAGGAAAAAAGAGAACTGGCCCGAAACGGTGTTATCGCGTTCAATAACCTGGTCCGGCAGAAAATACCGCTCGAAAAACTGGCCGTATTTTTTGAGGTCATGCAGAACATCAAGGACATCGTGGAAGAAGAAAGCCAGAAGCTGAAGACGGAAGGCTTTGACGACACTGTATTCCTGGAACCTCAATCTTAGAAAATTACAAACCTCTTATTTTGGATAAGAACAACGAATATTCCATATGAACAGAAAAATCCGCAGAGTAGCCGTATTGGGATCGGGGATTATGGGCTCCCGTATCGCAGCACATTTCGCCAACATCGGTGTAGAAGTTCTGCTGCTCGACATTGTTCCCAACGAATTGACGGCCGCTGAACAAGCTCGTGGACTCAGTCTGGAGCATCCCGCTGTGCGAAACCGGATTGTAACTGACTCATTTCAAAATACGCTAAAGGCCAGTCCGGCAGCCTTTTATTCACCGACGTCCGCCAAACTGGTCACCCTCGGCAACTTCGACGACGACCTGAAAAAAATCAAAGATTACGACTGGGTGATCGAAGCAGTGGTCGAACGGCTGGATATTAAAAAGTCGCTTTATGAAAAGGTTGACCAGCATCGTAAACCCGGTACCCTGGTAAGTTCGAATACCTCCGGTATCCCGATTCACCTGATGGCAGAAGGCCGCAGCGACGACTTCCGCAGACATTTCTGCGGTACTCACTTTTTTAACCCACCCCGGTACCTCCGCCTGCTGGAAATCATTCCCACTCCGGAAACGGATCAGGCCGTGATCAGCTTCCTGATGCAGTACGGAGATCTCTACCTCGGTAAAACCACAGTTTTATGTAAGGATACGCCCGGCTTCATTGCCAACCGCATAGGGATCTATGCCCTTTTGCAGACGATCCGGATTACGGAGGAGCTGGGTCTGACCATTGAAGAAGTCGACAAACTGACCGGCCCGGCCAGTGGCAAACCCAAATCAGGCACGTTCCGGCTTTCTGATGTAGTAGGTCTGGATACAACGGTCAATGTAGCCCGAAACCTTTATGCAGCCGGAGAAGGAGTCGACGAATCGCGGGATGGATTCCTGCTGCCTGGCATGGTCGAAAAGCTTTATGAGCGTAAATGGCTGGGGGATAAAACCGGTCATGGTTTCTACAAGAAGATCAAGGATGAAAAGGGTAAGTCGGTCATTCTGGCACTCGATCCGGCAACCATGGAATACCGTCCTTCAGTGAAGGTAAAACTGGCGACGCTCGATAACACCAAATCGATTGAGGATCTGCCCAGACGAATTGCGGCACAACTCAAGGGCACTGACAAAGCGGGTGAATTTTTCCGTAAAACATTTGCTGAAATCTCCCGGTATGCCAGCTTCCGGATACCGGAGATCGCCGACGAGCTCTATCGGATCGACCAGGCTATCACTGCCGGATTCGGCTGGCAGCTCGGCATTTTTGAAACCTGGGATGCGGTAGGCGTGAAGGAGGGCATAGCCATCATGGAATCGCTCAACCTGAAACCGGCCACCTGGGTTTATGAAATGCTCGATGGAGGCCATGATTCGTTCTACCGCTCGGAAAACGGACGTCAGCTCTATTACGACATCGCTTCCAAATCCTATAAAACCATCCCCGGACAGGAAGGATTCATTATTCTCAAAGCCCTTTCCGATAACGTCGTCTGGAAAAATGCCGGTTCTTCCCTCTACGACCTCGGCGATGGCATTCTCAACCTGGAGTTCCATTCGAAAATGAACACCATGGGGGCAGAAGTTATTGAGGGTATCAACAAGGGAATTTCGGTAGCGGAGAAGGATTTCCGCGGACTTGTCATCGGTAACGACGGCGTTGAAGCCTTCTCAGCAGGCGCAAACCTGGCCATGCTGTTTATGCTGGCCATCGAGCAGGAGTACGACGAAATCAATATGGTGATAGCTCAGTTCCAGAAAACGATGATGCGCGCCAGGTATTCATCGGTTCCGGTCGTGACGGCGCCCCACTCCCTTACGCTGGGGGGAGGCTGCGAGCTGAACCTCCACGCCGATAAGATCGTTGCCCATGCCGAGCTGTACATGGGGCTGGTGGAATTGGGGGTAGGCCTGATCCCGGCAGGAGGCGGCACCAAGGAAATGGCCCTCCGCTGTTCCGACATGTACCAAAAGGGAGATCCGGAGCTGAATATTCTGCAGAATGCCTTTATGAATATCGCCCAGGCCAAGGTTTCAACTTCGGCAAGGGAGGCACTGGAAATGAATTATTTGCGCAGCAAAGACCTCATCGTTCTTAACCGCAGCCGCCTGATCGCTGAGGCCAAAAAAGCGGCGGTCGAACTAGCCGAAAGCGGATACACCCAGCCTCAGGAAAGGAACGATATCAAGGTGCAGGGCCGCGGCGGGATTGCACTTTTCAAAGCAGGCATCGAGCAGATGAAAATCGCAAATTATATTACAGAACACGACGGTAAAATAGCCGAGAAACTTGCTTATGTGATTTGTGGAGGTGACCTGAGCTATCCTCAAAACGTTACCGAACAGTATCTCCTGGAACTGGAACGTGAGGCATTCCTCTCCCTCTGCGGTGAGAGAAAGACACTGGAGCGTATGCAAGGACTTCTCAACGGTGGAAAAATACCCCGAAATTAGTTCCGGAAACCGTCCGGTGTGATTTGTGGAATCTTTCGTAATTTTGATGAAGTTCTGTTTTTCTCCTCCTATTTAGCAAAACGGAGACACTAAAAGGCATGATTTCTAAAAAAGCAAAATACGCACTTAAGGCACTAAAGGTCCTTGCCCGCGAATATGGCAACGGACCTGTGTTGATTTCTCAGATTTCTGAAAGAGAGAATATCCCGAAAAAGTTCCTGGAAGCGATTTTGCTTGACCTGCGCAACAGTGGTATACTTCAGAGTCAAAAAGGTAAAGGAGGCGGCTATATGTTAAGACTGCCTCCTGAGGAAGTCACCTTTTCGAAAGTTATCCGCATTATCGACGGTCCGATTTCTCCGACGCTATGTGTTTCCCTGTACTTTTACGGGAAATGTGACGACTGCCCGGTGGAAGAAGAGTGTACGCTCCGTTCGGTCATGCAGCGCTGGCGCGACGCCAACCTGGGTGTGCTCGACAATGCTACCCTGGTAGACCTGGTTTGATCGTCGCAGAAATCTTCAACAGTCTACGGGTTTTCAGAACCGCCCATAGGTCTCATACACCTTGAAGGGATCGATACCTGATGCCATAGCCCTGCGGCTTTGAGACACCCTCCGTTTTTTCTCCCACCCCGTCCCTAGGCATGATCAAGTCGGAGGTCGTCGATCAGGTAGTCTACGCAATTTAATTGGTGCTTGTAGAGCCGGCCCTGATTTACCCGATTTTCGACTTGCCCACAGGGCTTGTGTTCATCGTAAATACTGAAAAACAGCAATTCTTCTTTGGTAATTTCGAATGAACCGGTTTCGCCATCGGGAAGCTGCTCATCAAGCCTTTTGTACCGGAGTCGTGCAATTAACGAAGTTGTTGGAGTAAACAAGGATCGTAACCTAGACCGCCCTACCATGATACCCCAAAAAAAAGAGCTGCCCCGTCAGGGAGGCAGCTCCTGAATTGCCAGATAAGAGGGTAAAATGGGGGGCTTCAGTTTTTGACAATTACTTCAGCTTCACGATCCGTTTTGATTCCTTCGTACCGTCAGGTCGCTCGAGCTGGAGTAAATAGACTCCGTCTGCCAGATTACTGCAGTTGATTTCGACCTGGTCGGTCTCCTTATGTTCGCCGGATGCTACCGTCTGGCCAAGCGTATTGACCAGATTGTAGCTCCGGAATGGTGTGGATATACGTACTTTAAGTTTATCCTGTACCGGATTGGGCCATGCCTGCCAGTCACTCAACGGCATGTTGCTTTTTTCAACCGAACGAATCGGAGAATAGGTAAATGTGCCGTCGTTGTCAACCATTTTCAGCCGGTAAAAGATGACCCCAACGGCAGGAGCGAGATCGTCGATATAGGAGTAGTCCCGTATACTTTCCGAAAAACCAGCAGCCAGTACCTGTCCTATCTCCTGCCACTCATGTCCGTCCGGGCTAAGTTCTACCGAAAAATGCGAGACATCCTTTTCCTCAGCCGTTTGCCACGTCAGCAGAACGGAATTTTCAGCATCCGTCGCCTCGAAGGCTGCCAGTGATACCGGCAACGCAGCCATAACGGTGGCCAGGCTTCCGCTGGAGAAGTTTCGGGTCTGAAATTCGATGTAATGCAGCCCCCGGTCTATCCCCGACCCAAATTTACCGTTCGTAGCATAACTTGCTGAACTGTACTCATAGGTAGTGTATCCGTCCGCATTAGGATCATAGGCATTCTGGCCATTGACCTTATAATGGAAAAACCGGTTAAGGGTATACGATTCATCAATGTCCTTAAGGTCTTCAGGGTCGTAATAGAAGCGTACATATTCCGTGATAGTGGTCATATTATCCATGACGGTCCAGCTGCGCCGGATGATCCCCAGCCGGTTGTCCGTGGTACCGAAGGGATTGTTCAGATAAACCGGACCTTCACTCACGTGACCCCATACTTGTCTTCCCACAGGATGGTAAAGTGTTGCAAGTACCAGATTCTGGGTTTCCGGCTCATAGTAATAGACATTCTCATGCGTAAAACAGGTGACCGTACTGAAGGTTCCCGGTTCCTTGGCAATCTGGAATCCCTTATTTTCGTAACACCCCAGATCTACGCATCCCCTTT
>ENA-UOVV01002054-UOVV01002054.1-compost-metagenome-genome-assembly--contig:-NODE-2054-length-12312-cov-6.825161_pt1 | contig 12312 bp, 9 predicted proteins | sample MGYA00238155_ERZ761577 | MGnify/ENA primary metagenome ERZ761577 (study PRJEB28898, sample SAMN06268775) | compost metagenome | isolation source: Emeryville, CA | place: USA:Emeryville, CA | collected...
CCCAGTCGCGCATGGCCTCGTTGAGCGCGTCCTTGAGCGTGGCCGAGCCGGAGGTGACCGGGACCACAGTGGCGCCCAGCAGCTTCATCCGGTAGACGTTGATCTTCTGCCGCTCGATGTCGGTGGCGCCCATGTAGACCACGCATTCCAGGCCCAGGCGGGTGGCCACGGTGGCGCTGGCCACGCCGTGCTGGCCGGCACCGGTCTCGGCGATGATCCGCTTCTTGCCCATGCGCGCGGCCAGCAGGGCCTGGCCGATGGTGTTGTTGATCTTGTGCGCGCCGGTGTGGTTGAGGTCCTCGCGCTTGAGCAGGATCTGCGCCCCGCCCACCTCCCGGCTCAGGCGCTCGGCGTGATAGATCGGGCTGGGCCGGCCGACGTAGTGCTTCAGGTCCTTCTCGAAGGCGGCCTGGAAGGCCGGGTCGGCCCTGGCCTCGTCATAGGCGGCGGCCAGTTCCTGCAGCGGGCCGATCAGGGTCTCGGCGACGAAACTGCCGCCATGGCGGCCGAAGTGGCCCTGGGCATCGGGAAAGGCGTGGAAGTCGGCGGGCGGGGCGATCGCGCTCATGGATGGAACCGGCAAGGTGCGGAAAGGCTGTCAGCTTAACGCACAGGTTCCGACCCCACATCCGAAATTATCTGGCACATATGTGATAAAAAATCACAATGTTCCGGGACCTGCCCCCGCTCAATGCCCTGCGCGCCTTCGAGGCCGCCGCCCGCCTGGGCAGCCTCAGCCGCGCTGCCGCCGAACTGCATGTTACCCACGGCGCGATCAGCCGCCATGTACGCACCCTGGAACAGGCCCTGGGCCAGCCGCTGTTCCAGCGCGAGGGCCGCGGCCTGGTCCTGACCAGCGCCGGCCTGCGCCTGCGCGAGACCGCGCAGGAGTGCTTCGCCGGCCTGCAGGCCGGCTGGACCCGCCTGCAGCGGCGCCCGCGAGATACCGCCCTGGTCCTGGGCTGCCCGGGCAGCCTGCTGGCGCGCTGGGTGATCCCGCGCCTGGAACGCCTGTACCAGGACCTGCCCGGCCTGCGCCTGCATCTGTCGGCGCAGGAGTCGGGCTTCGACCCGGCGCTGTCCGGGCTGGATGCGGCGCTGCTGCTGGGCCAGGCGCCGTGGCCGTCGGAGTGGACGGTGCGGCCGCTGGCCCCGGAGCGCATCGGTCCGGTGCTCAGCCCCGGCCATGAGGCCTTTGCCCGGCTGCGCGACGCGGGCCCGGAGGCCCTGCTGGCGGTGCCGGTGCTGCATACCACATCGCGCCCGCAGGCCTGGGACAGCTGGCTGCGCGCCCAGGGCCTGGACCCGGCGCGGCTGCGCCTGGGCACCGGCTTCGACCACCTGACCTATCTGCTGGAAGCGGCCGCGGCCGGGCTGGGCGTGGCCATCGCCCCCCAGGAACTGGTCCAGGCCGACCTGGACAGCGGCCGTCTGGTCGCGCCCTGGGGCTTTGCCTCCACCGGCGGCCAATGGGCGCTGTGCAGCCTGGCCGGCAACTGCGATCCGCGCCTCGACGCCCTCGCCGCCTGGCTGCAGGCTGCGCTGCGCGCGCCCTGAAGCCGGCGCGGCAAGGCAGGCCCGCACTTTCTAGCTGGCAAGCGCCGGCCCGGCGGGCACGCTTTGCGCCGGGCGGCGGATGTCCTGCACCACCCTGCCCCGTTCCAGCACCAGCACCCGGTCGGCACTGGCGATGGTTTCCGGGCGGTGGGCCACGATCACCCGGCCCAGCTGCAGCTGCCGCACCGCGTCGTTGACCCGGCGTTCGTTGACCACGTCCAGGTGGCTGGTGGCCTCGTCCAGGAACAGCAGCCGCGGCTGCCGGTACAGCGCCCGGGCCAGGATCAGGCGCTGCTTCTGCCCGCCGGACAGGCTGCTGCCCATGTCGCCGATCAGGCCGTGGTAGCCCATGGGCATGGCCATGATCTCCTCGTGGATCGCGGCCAGGCGCGCGGCCTGCTCGACCCGTTCCTGGTCGCACTCCGGGTCGAAGAAGCTGATGTTGTCGGCGATGCTGCCGGCAAACAGCTGGTCGTCCTGCATCACCGCGCCCATCAGCGCGCGCAGGTGGCGGGCACCGCTGCGGTGCAGGTCCTGGCCGCCAATCAGGACCCGGCCCGCGCAGGGCCGCAACAGCCCCAGCATCAGCTTGACCAGGGTGGTCTTGCCGCTGCCCGAGGCGCCGACGATGGCCACCGACTCGCCCGGCTCGATCACGAAGCTGCAATCCTCCAGGATCCAGGGCTCGCCCTCGGCGTAGCGGAAGGACAGGCCCTCGACCTGGATCCGCATCTGTGCCGGAGGTGGCGGCGCCGGCAGCGCCGGATCGTCCTCCGCTGGCGCCAGCACGATGTCGGCCAGGCGCTCGCCATGCAGGCGCAGCATGCGCAACTCCACCCACCTGTCCACCAGCGCGGCCATGCGCGTGGCGAACTGGTCCTTGTAGGCCAGGTAGGCGATCAGCATGCCCACCGAGAACAGGTTCTGCAGTGCCAGCCCGGCGCCGACCCACACCACCACCACCCGTTCCATACCGAATACCAGCTGGCTGGCGGCATTGAAGCCCAGGCCCATGCGCCCGATCCGCACCTCCTGGTTGACCGTCTCCACCATCAGGTTGGCGTAGCCGGCACGGCGCTGGGCTTCTTCGCCGGCCACCTTCAGGCTTTGGATCCCGCGCAGTGATTCCAGCAGGTGGGTCTGCTGCCGCGCCGCGGCCACCAGGCGGCGTTCGTGGCCGTCGCGGATGGGCCGGTAGGCCAGCGCGCGCAGGCCGAAGTACAGGGCCACCGCCAGCAGGGTCAGCAGGGCCAGCTTCCAGCTGTACAGCAGCATCAGCAGCAAGGTGGCCACGGCCATGCAGCCGTCGATCACCGCCTCGACGAAGCTGGTGGTCAGGGTCTGCTGGATGGCCTGCACCGAGGCCATGCGCGAGGTCACGTCGCCCAGGTGGCGTTTCTCGAAGAACTCCAGCGGCAGGCGCAGGGCGTGGGCGAACACGTTGCCGGTCCACTGCGGGCCCAGCTGCGAGGACAGGTGCAGCAGGGTCCAGCCGCGCAGCAGGCCGATGCCCACCTGCAGCAGCAGGGCCAGGCCAAAGCCCAGTGCCAGCACGTGCAGCAGGTCGCGGTCGGCCGACACCAGCACCTGGTCCACCACCCACTGCATGTAGAACGGGGCCAGGACCACGAACACCTGCAGGGCCAGGGACAGGGCCAGGACCTGCCCCAGCGCCGGCAGCAGGCCCTGCACCGGGCCGACCAGCTGCCGCAGCGACACCGCCGCGACCGGCGGGCGGGGCTTGAACTCCACCCCGGGCACCAGCTCCAGCGCGATCCCGGTGAAATGCGCCGACACTTCCTCCATGCGGCAGCGGCGCTCGCCCAGCGCCGGGTCGAGGATCCGCAGCCGGCCACCGGCCACCGAGGCCAGCACCACGAAGTGGTTGAGGTCCCAGTGGAGGATGCAGGGCAGACGCAGGCGCGGCAGGTGTTCCAGCTCCAGCCGCAGGGGCCGTGCGGCCAGCCCCAGCTGCTGCGCGATCTGGATCAGCTGACCCAGGCGCGCGCCCCGCAGCGAAGAGGAAAACCGGCGGCGCAGCTCGGGCAGGCCCAGGTGCAGGCCGTGCGCGGAGGCGACCATGGCCAGGCAGGCCAGGCCGCATTCGGCCGCCTCGGCCTGCAGCACCACCCGGGTCATGGCCGCGTCCCGCCGCCGGCGCGGCCGCCCCTGCCGCCAGTGGTCGGCTCAGTGTTCACGCAACCGTCCCCGCAGCGAATACAGGGGCTCGAACACCCATTCGATCAGCCGCCGCCTCTCGCCCAGGATGTCCGCTTCCAGGACCATGCCCGGCTTCAACGGTTGGGGCGTGCCATAGGCCAGCACCTCCTGCCGCTCCAGGCCCACGCTGACCCGGTAATAGGGTTCGCTGCGCGCCGCGCCCGCGGCGACGGCGCCGGCACCGGCGCTGTTGAGCGCATCGCGGCTGACGCTGAGCACCCGCCCCAGCTGGTGGCCGAACTTCTGGTAGGGAAAGGCCTGGTAGCGCAGCAGCACCCGGTCGCCGGGCGCGACGAAGCCGATGGCCACGCTGGGCACCAGCAGCTCGGCCTCCAGGCGGCCGTCGCCGGGCAGCAGGGTGAACATCGGCTGCCCGGCCTGCACCGCCTGGCCAGGCTTGAACAGCTGGGTGGCGACCACGCCGTCCACCGGCGCGCGCACCACCAGTTCACCGCGCGCGCTGTTCTCCACGCCCTCCTGCTCCAGCACCGCGCGTTCGCGCAGCCAGCTCGCATGCGCCGCCTGGCGCTGCGCCGGAACCTCCTGCAGGGCCTGCCGCAGCTGCAGGATCTGCCGCCGCGCGGCCAGCGCCTGGCGTTGCAGCACCTGCACCTCGGCCTGCTGGGCCAGGGCGCTGGCCCGCTGCTGGCGCAGCTGCAGCTCACTGACATAGCCGTCCTCGCGCAGCCGCGCCAGGCGTTGCAGCAGGTCCTCGGCCAGCAGCGCCTGCTCGCGGCGGGTGCCGATCTCGCGCTCGATCTGGGCCAGCTCCGCGTGCGCGACCCGCAGCTGCCGCGCCAGCCCGGCCTCCTGCGCCTCCAGCGCCCGCTGCTGGGCGGAATGGCCTTCCTCCAGGCCCCGCACCCGGCGCTGCCGCTGCGTCTCCAGGGCCTGGGCGGTCTCGCCCGCGGCCAGGGTGGCGTGGGGAATCCGCACCACCGCCAGCACCTGGCCGGCGCGGACCCGCTCGCCCTCGCCCGCTTCCACCCGCGCAACCACGGCCGCGGCCGGGGCCAGCACGGTGGCACTGCCCTGCACCGCTACCAGCTGGCCGCTGACGTGCGAGCGCCGGGTATAGCTGCCATTGAGCAGCAGCAACAGGACCAGGAGCGCTGCGGCGAGCATCAGCACCGCCAGCAGGCGTGCACGCAGCGGCTGGCTGATGACGATGCCGCCGACGCCGGCGCCGCGCCGCGCTTCCAGCACCTCGGGACGGAACAGGCCCTCAGCCATGCCGTCCCCTCCGCCGCCGCAGTGCCGGCGCCGCCCTGCCCTGGCCCATGCAGCGCCCGCCGGCCGCCCCGGCGTACCGGCGGGCGAAGGCTGCATGGATGCGAAGTCCGGTGGACGGTCCCATGGCCGCGATCCTCGGCCAGCGGATGCCACACCGGCTGTAGGGCCAGGCTGGGGCGGGCTGTCAGAAATCCATGGCCGCGGACGTAGCCCCTTACCGCTGGCGCGGCTCCTCCAGCGCCGGCAGCGCCGGCGGCGGTTCGCGCTGGGCCATCTCTTCCTGGGGATCGACCACCGAGACCTCGCCCACCGCCACGTCCTGGTCGACGCAGACCACCTCGGTGGCCCGCCCGTACACGGACTGGTTGGTGCGCGGATGGCGCACGAAGGCGCGGGAAATGATCACCTCGCCCGGCGAGGCCGGGAAACGCGCCACGTAGGCACCGTCCTTGCGGGTGGTCACGCGCATGAACGGACGCCTGGGATTCTCCTGGCGGTACAGGGCCACGCCGCCGCCGGCGCCCACCAGCCTGCCGTGGGGGTCGGTCACCGCCGAAACCCGCTCGCAGGTCACCGCGTCCACCATCCAGGCGCGGGGCTCCTGGTGCAGGGCCAGGGCTTGCTCCACCGACAGCTCCGGCATCTCGTCCTCGTCCGCGTGATCCTGGGCCTGGGCCGGCGCCATCAGCCCCAGCAGCATCGCCGCCACCAGGCCGGCCCCCCTCCCCGCTCTTCCCGGCACATCCGGCCAGGCTACCGCCTTGATCGCCATCGACTCCCTCCGTGACGCTGCGGCGGCCCTCCGCCACCGCTGGAACCTCGTTGCCCGGCGCGCTCCGTCGCCGGGAGACCGCTCAGCCCAGGGCGGCGTCGGCGCGCCGCACCTCGCTGACGAACCGGCGCATCATGTCGCCGTCCTTGATCCCGGGCGAGACCTCGATCCCACTGGCCACGTCCACCGCCCAAGGCTGGGTGCGGACGATGGCGTCATAGACGTTGCCGGGGTGGATCCCGCCAGCCAGCACGAAGGGCCGCTGCAGGTCCCGGGGCAGCCGGCTCCAGTCGAAGGCCTGGCCGGTGCCGCCGGGACCGCCGGCGCCATGACTGTCGAACAGGATCGCCGAGGCGTGCGGCCAGCGCTGGTGCAGGGTGCGGATGTCCCAGGCCTGGCCGCCGCCCATCGGCACGGCCTTCATGTACGGCAGGCGGAAGCCGCGGCAGAACGCGTCTTCCTCCTCGCCGTGGAACTGCAGCAGGGCCGGGCGCAGCTGGCGCACGACCTCGCGCACTTCCTCGGCGGGGTTGTCGCGGAACAGGGCCACCACGCTGACCATCGGCGCCAGCGCCAGGCGCAACTGGCGGGCCTCGGCGGCAGTCACGTAGCGCTTGCTGCCATGGGCGAAGACGAAGCCGACGGCATCCACGCCCAGCTCCCCGGCCAGGCGCACGTCGCCCGGACGGGTCATCCCGCAGAACTTGATGCGGGTACGGAAGGCTGCGCGGCTCACAGGCATACCTCCTGGGGAAGCCCCCACTCGGACGGGTAGAGCGGACGCAGGAATACCAGGCCCTGGGGCGGTGCCGTGGGCCCGGCCAGGGTACGGTCGCGCCCTGCCAGGAGGCGGGCGATCCATGCCTCGTCCTGCGCGCCCGATCCTACCTCAAGCAGGGAGCCGACGATATTGCGGACCATGTGATGGAGGAAGGCATTGGCCTGGACCTCGATTTCCACGATCTCGCCTTCACGCCGCACCAGGATCTCGTGCAGGTTGCGGCGCGCATGCGGGGCCTGGCAGTGCACGGTGCGGAAAGCGCTGAAGTCGTTCTCGCCGACCAGCGCCTGGGCGGCGCGGTGCATGGCCTCCACGTCCAGCGGACGCCGCTCCCAGGCCATCAGGTTGCGGTACAGCGCCGGCCGCACCTGGCGGTTGACCAGGCGGTAGCGGTAGCGTCGGGCGCGTGCGGAGAAGCGGGCGTGGAAGTCGCCGGACACCGGCACGCACCAGCGCACGCACACCGTTGGCGGCAGGCGCCCGGTCACGCCCAGGGTCCAGGCCCGCGGGTCGCGCTCGGCAGTGCTGTCGAAGTGCACCACCTGGCACTCGGCGTGCACCCCCGCGTCGGTGCGCCCGGCGCAGCTGACGGTGATGGTCTGGTCGGCCACCGAGCTCAGGGCCTGTTCCAGCGCCGCCTGCACGGTGGGGGGGCCGGAGGGCCCCAGGCCCTGCCAACCCTGGAAGCCGCCGCCGTCGTACTCGACGCCGAGCGCGTAACGCATGTCTTGCCGCCTTTCAGGAATCAGTGGCCGCGCTCAACCGATCTCGCGCAGCAGTTGCATGGCCTCGTCGCGCGCGGCCGGGTCCAGCCCGGAGGCGACTTCCTGGAGCAGGGTGCGCGCGGTTTCCACGTCGCCCAGGTCCAGGTAGGCAATGGCCAGTTCCAGCCGTTCGCGGCCGGCTGGCGCGGGGTTCAACGGGCCCAGGCCGGGGGCCGGCGGCTCTTCGTCCACGTGCCAGGCGGGCACGCCCGCCGCGGCCGCCGCGGCCGCCGGCGCCGGCTCCACCACCTGGTAGCCGACAGTCTGCCCCGCCCCGGCCTCGTCGGCCTGCTGCACGGGCGGTTCGGCCGCCGGCGCCGCGGCAGGCACCGCCGCGGCCAGGGAGGCCGGATCCCAGCCACCGCCGGCGCGGGCCGGGGCCACCGGGATCGGCAGCGGCTTGGGCCGCCGCGCCAGCCAGAACACCAGCGCCGCCAGCACCAGCAGGCCGAACCCGGCCCAGGCCCAGGCCGGAACCCCGCCCTGTTCCTGCGCCGCGCCGGGCGCGGACTGTTCCAGCTGCGCCAGGCGCTGCTGCGCCGCGGCCAGCTCGCTGTCCTTGAGCTCGATCAGCTTCTGCTGCTGCTGTTGCAGCTTTTCCAGTTCCTCGAGCCGGCTGCGCAGTTCCTGCACCTCAGAGTCACGGGCGGCCAGGTCTTCCTGGGCCTGGCGCAGTTGTTCGTTTGCCAGCATGTCACCCTCACCCCCGGCACCGAGTCCGGATTCTGTGGACCTGGCGCCATCGGCGGCCACGGCCGGTGCGATCTCCAGGCGCGCGTCCGCCGCGCCGCCCGCGTTCGTGTTTGCCCGTGCCTGGCGCGCGTCCGCGCCGACCGCCGGGCCTGCCGCGCCGGCGTCGGCCGGCTGCATCACCGGCCTGGAGGCCTGGCGCCACTGCGCCACCTGCTCGCGCACCAGGGCCGCCGCCGCGGCCGCGTCGTGCGCCGAGAAGTCCTGCTCCTGCGGCATGCGCAGCACCACCCCGGCACGCAGGCGGTTGATGTTGCCGTCGATGAAGGCCTCGGGATTGGCATGCAGCAGGGCCAGCATCGCCTGGTTGAGGGTGTAGCCCTGCGGCCGCATCGAGGCGGCGATGCCGGACAGGGTCTGGCCGCGCTGCACGGTGGCCAGCACTTCGCCCGGCGCGGCGTTGCGCGCCGCTGCCGGCGGCGGCACCGCGGCCGGCGCGCGTGGCGCCGGTGCGGCCTCGACCTCGGCCGTGGCCGGGGCCGGCTCCGGCGCCGCGGCCGGGGCGGCCTCGGCCGCGGCCTGCACCTCGTCCACGATCACATCCGCCGGCAGCGCCTGGACGCCCTGGATGGCCGGGGCCTCGATCGCGGCCATGGTGGTCGGTGCGGCAACCACCGCCGAGTATTCGCGCACCAGCCGGCCCTGGCCCCAGTCCACCTCGACCAGGAAGGCCAGCGCCGGCACGTCCACCGGCTCGCGGCTGGTGACCCGCACCACCGCCCGCCCCTGGGCGTCGGCGGTGATCTCGAACTGCAGGTCGCGCACCAGCCCGGCCGGCGGCTGCAGGCCGACCCGGCTGAAGGTCTCGGGCGAGGCCAGACGTGCCTGGGCCGATTCCAGCTCGCCAGGCTCGTTGGAAATGATGGGGATCTCGGCCAGCAGGGGCTGGCCGGGGCCGGACAGCACCCGGATCTGGCCCAGGCCAAGCGCCATCGCGCCGCTGCTGAGCAGCGACAGGACGATACCCAGCAACCATTGCCATGGGCGCGCGGCGCCCCGTCCCCTTTTGTCCATGGCGCGCACTATAAAGGGTCCGGCCCCCGGCGCGCACGGGCGCCAGGGCGGACGCGGCGGGCGTGGCACGCGCTGGCGCCACGCCCGGCCCTGTCCGGCTCAGCCGCCGTTGGCGACCAGTTCGGCCAGCTGCACCGCGTTGAGCGCGGCGCCCTTGCGGATGTTGTCCGAGACGATCCACAGGTTCAGGCCGCGCGGATGGGAGATGTCCTCGCGGATGCGGCCCACGTACACCGGGTCGTTGCCCGAAGCGTGGGTGACCGGGGTCGGATAGCCGCCGGCCTTGCGCTCGTCCACCACCTCCACGCCCGGCGAGCGGGCCAGCAGCTCGCGCGCCGCTTCCACGGTGATCTTCTTCTTCGTCTCGATGGCCACGGCCTCGGAGTGGCCGTAGAACACCGGCACGCGCACCGCGGTCGGGTTCACCTGGATGCTGTCGTCGCCGAGGATCTTGCGGGTCTCCCAGACCAGCTTCATCTCCTCCTTGGTGAAGCCGTTGTCCAGGAAGTCGTCGATGTGCGGGATCAGGTTGAAGGCGATCTGCACCGGGAAGCGCTGCGGATCCGGATCCTGGAAGTTGAGGATGCCGGCGGTCTGCCGACCCAGCTCCTCCAGCGCCGAACGGCCGGCGCCGGACACGGACTGGTAGGTGGCCACGTTGACGCGCTCGATGCCGTACTCGCGGTGGATCGGGGCCAGGGCCACCAGCATCTGCATGGTCGAGCAGTTGGGGTTGGCGATGATTCCGCGCGGACGGTTCCTGGCCGCCTCCGGGTTGACCTCGGACACCACCAGCGGCACGTCGTCGTCGTAGCGGAAGGCCGAGGAATTGTCGATCACCACCGCGCCGGCGGCGGCGAACTTCGGCGCGTATTCCTTGGAGACGCTGCCGCCGGCCGAGAACAGGGCGATGTCCACGCCCTTGGGGTCGAAGCTGGCCAGGTCCTCGACCTTGACCTTGCGCCCGGCAAACTCGACTTCGCCGCCGGCCGAACGCTCGGAGGCCAGCGGCACGAGCTTCTCCACCGGGAACTGGCGCTCGGCCAGGATGTTCAACATGGTCTCGCCCACCGCGCCGGTGGCGCCCACGACTGCGACGGTAAAACGGCGTTCTGCGTTGCTCATGGTCTGCTCTTTCTGGGTTCTAGCTGGGTAAGGATGGGGTATCGCGCGGCTGGCGCGTGCAGGCCGTGTTCGGGGAACCTCCGGGTCTTGCAGCAGCGGCTCGTCGAGCCTGGGTGGAGGTTCCCTATCGTTTGCCGGCCGCGACTTTGTCCTGGCCGGCAATGGTGGTGATGCCGGTGGCGATGGCGGTGGTCCGGGTCGCGGTGACCGGATTGGGCGGACGTCCGGCGCGCGGGCCGTGGCCCAGGGCGGCGACCAGGTTGTCGATGGCCAGCTGGACCATGGCCCGGCGGGTGGCCAGCGAGGCGCTGCCGATGTGCGGGGTCAGGACCACGTTGTCCAGCGCCAGCAGCTCCGCGCGCACCGCCGGCTCGTCCTCGTAAACGTCCAGCCCTGCCGCGCCCAGGCGGCCGCTGACCAGCGCCCGGGCCAAGGCCAGCTCGTCGACGATGCCGCCACGGGCGATGTTCACCAGGGTGGCGGTAGGCTTCATCTTCGCCAGCGCGGCCGCGTCGATGAGGTGGTGGCTGGCCGGGGAATACGGCAGCACCAGGACCAGGTGGTCGGCCTGCGCCAGCAGGGTGTCCAGGTCCACGTAGGACGCCCCCACCCCGCGCTCGACCGGCTCCGCCAGGCGCGAACGGTTGTGGTAGAGCACCCGCATGCCGAAGCCGTGGTGGCCACGGCGGGCGATGGCCTGGCCGATCCGGCCCATGCCGAGGATGCCCAGGGTGCTGCCATGCACATCGGCGCCGAGCATGGTCGAGAACGACCACTGCCGCCACTGCCCGGCGCGCAGCCAGCGCTCGGACTCGCCGATCCGGCGCGCGGCCGCCATCAGCAGGGCGAAACCCAGGTCGGCGGTGGTCTCGGTGAGCACGTCCGGGGTGTTGGTGGCGATGATCCCGGCCGCATCCAGCGCGGCGATGTCCAGGTTGTTGTAGCCCACGCCGACATTGGCGATGGCGCGCAGGTGCGGCGCCCTGGCCAACTCGGCCGGGCCGATGCGCTCGTTGAGGGTGACCAGGGCGCCGTCGGCCTCGGCCAGCGCGCGCGCCACCTGCTGCGGGGTGTGCGCCGTCACCTCGGCCACGGGGTCCACGTCGAAATGCTCCGCCAGCTGTTCGACCAGGTCGTCGAACAGCGGCTGCGACACCCAGACGCGGGGACGCTGGCTGGCCATGGCCGCGTGCCTAGCTCCCCTGCCCTTCGCCCAGCGCACCGCCGCCGGCGGGAATGCGCGGGCCGACCTCGCCCACGTCCCCGCACTGGGCGCGGTGGCGCAGGGCCTGGTCCATCAGCACCAGGGCCACCATCGCCTCGGCGATGGGGGTGGCACGGATACCGACGCAGGGATCGTGGCGGCCGGTGGTGATCACCTCGACCGGATTGCCGTGCACGTCCACGGTGGGACCGGGCAGGCGCAGGCTGGAAGTGGGCTTGAGCGCGATCGAGGCCACCACCTGCTGGCCGGTGGAGATGCCGCCGAGGATGCCGCCGGCATGGTTGCTGGCAAAGCCCTCCGGCGAGATCAGGTCGCGGTGTTCGGTGCCCTTCTGCGGCACCACCCCGAAGCCGTCGCCGATCTCCACGCCCTTGACCGCGTTGATGCTCATCAGCGCCGCGGCAAGCTCGCCGTCGAGCTTGCCGTAGATCGGCTCGCCCCAGCCCGGCGGCACCCCGTCGGCGACCACGGTCACCCGCGCCCCGACCGAATCGCCGGACTTGCGCAGGGCGTCCATGTAGGCCTCCAGCTCGGGCACCTGCGCCGCGTGCGGCCAGAAGAACGGGTTGTCCTCGACCACGCTCCAGTCGAAGCCGGCCGGGGTGATGTCGCCGATCTGGGCCATGAAGCCGCGCACGGTCACGCCGTAGCGCTGCCTGAGCCACTTCTTGGCGATCACCGCCGCGGCCACCCGCATGGTGGTCTCGCGCGCCGAGCTGCGGCCGCCGCCGCGCGGGTCGCGGATGCCGTACTTCTGCCAGTAGGTGTAGTCGGCGTGGCCGGGGCGGAACTGCGCGGCGATGTTCGCGTAGTCCTTGCTGCGCTGGTCGGTGTTGCGGATCAGCAGCGCGATCGGGGTGCCGGTGGTGCG
>ENA-UOVV01002055-UOVV01002055.1-compost-metagenome-genome-assembly--contig:-NODE-2055-length-12292-cov-6.021574_pt1 | contig 12292 bp, 10 predicted proteins | sample MGYA00238155_ERZ761577 | MGnify/ENA primary metagenome ERZ761577 (study PRJEB28898, sample SAMN06268775) | compost metagenome | isolation source: Emeryville, CA | place: USA:Emeryville, CA | collected...
CCCGTCGATGTGCACCCGCACGACGATGTTCTGGGTGCCGCCGGTCAACGGCGTCACCTCGCTGACGGTGGACCCGAGACCCTGCTGCCGCGCCCAGCGCTGCAGGGCGGCCAGGTCGTCGGAACTCAGGGTCGGGAGCTGCTGCGCGGCGTCGGGCATGCAGACATGGTGTCAGGCCTTGCGCGCGGTCAGCAGCAGGTACTCCCATTCCATCGCCGATCCGGCCGGCGCACCCAGTCACACATCTGTACCGGACTACCCCTCGTAGGTCAGGCACGGCTCGGCGCCGTTGATCACGCCCTCGCGGAACGCCTTGACCCGCGACCAGCCGGCGCCCTGCCGTTCGACGTCGCCCTCGCCGCGGAACACCAGCAGCGCCTTGATGCCTTCGTCGAGGTCACCCGGCGAGATCGCGTAGGTGCTGGTTTCGGTGCGGTTCTGCAGCATCACGCTCGCGGTGTAGGCCCCCGCGAGGCAGTCGCTGCGCAGCGTCGAGGTCTTCTCGTCGGAGTCGTCACCGAGCCGGGTCAACGCGGCCAGCCCCCACTGGGTGGCCAGCATGGTGGCCACGGCGTAGTCGCCGCCCAGGTGGTAGACGGCGGGCATCGCCTCCTCGTTGTCCCACGCGACGTAATCGTCTGGCACGCAATAGAACAGCAGGAAGCCCTGCGCCGGCCGCCCACCGCAGATCGGCGGATCGTCGGGCGAGAACGGTTCGATGCCGGCCAGCGGCGGCCACTCTTCGCCGCCGGTCAGCTCGGGATACACGTGGGTCCAGTAGTCCTCGATGTCGTACGGCACCCCGTTGACGATCGACTCGTACGGCGCGTCGCCACCGCGGGCCGCATCGACGATGTCGGTGAACGGCAACTCGAGCACCATCGGCTCGTCGTCGCGGTAGCCCTGGCACTGCTCCAGGCCGTTGTCGTAGCCGTCCTGAAACGCGCTGACCCGGTCGAAGCCGCTGCCGTGGGCGTCGGGATCGATGTTGACGGTGCCCGGGGTGTCGCGCAGCTCGAGGATGCCCGCGAGCGCCTGGTCCAGATCGGCGGAGCCGACCTCGAACACGCCGTCGTCCTGCGTGTGCCCGCCCACGCCCCGGCGAAGCAGTCCGCCTGCAGCTCCTTGGTCACGGTGCGCGCGGTGAACTTGGACCGGTGCTGCACGGCGTGCGCGAACTCGTGCGCCAACACCACCGGGATGGCGAAATCGCCGAAGTCAGATCGTAATCCGGGCAACAGTACCTCGGCGTCCCAGGCGATCACGTCCTCGGTCTTGCAGTAGAACGCGTTGCCCTCCACGTCTTTGGCGGCGCTGGTGCACGGCGGAGCGGGGTCGTCGCTGACAACGGCGAAGTAGCCCCCCGAGATCGGCTGCCAGTCCCCGTCATAGAGCGCCGGGTAATTCTGAGTCCAGTACTGCTCGAGGTCGGCGACCGCCTGGATCGCCAGCTCGTTCTCCGGGGTGGACGCGTCGCCGGTGATGGTGACGTTGCTGGTATCCGGTGGCCCGCCCGTCGTGGTGGTGGCGGTCTGTGACCCGGTGCCTCCGCACGCCGCGAGCAGCACCGCGATCGCCGTGAGCGAGCAGACCCTGATGCGCATGGGCAAACACTAGCGGTCAAGATCAAATTCTGGATCCGATCCGCGATCAGTCCAGGATGCGGCGCGCGACGTTGGTCGACACCAGGTCGAGCAACTCGTTCCCGCGTCCAGCCAGGATGGTCCGAATCGCGTACAGCGAGAACCCCTTCGCCTGCTCGGCGGTGATCGCCGGGGGAATCGTCAGCTCCTGCCGCGCGGTCACCACGTCGACCACCGCGGGACCGTCGAAGGCCAGGGCATCGGTCAAGGCCTGCGCCAAATCGCCCGGACGCTCCACCCGGCGCCCGAAGATGCCCATCGCCTGCGCGACCGCGGCGAAGTCCGGGTTGACCAGATCGGTGCCGAAGTTGACGATGCCCGCGGCCTTCATCTCCAGTTCAACGAAGTTCAGCGACGAGTTGTTGAACACCACCACCTTGACCGGCAACCGGTTCTGGGTCAGCGTGATCAGCTCGCCGAACATCATCGTCAGCCCGCCGTCGCCGGCCAACGCGACGACCTGCCGGTTGCGGAACGCGGTCTGCGCGCCGATCGCGTGCGGCAGTGCACACGCCATAGTCCCGTGGTTGAACGACCCGATCAGCCGCCGCCGCCCGTTCATGGTGAGATAACGCGCTGCCCACACCACCGGTGAACCCACGTCGACGGTGAACACCGCGTCGTCGGCGGCGAGCCGATCCACCAGTCCGGCAACGTATTCCGGTCGGATCGGGGTGCGGTCGCGATCGTTGACCGCAAGCTCGTCGAGGTGCTTGCGGGTCTTGCGGTAGTGGCGCAGCGCGCGGTCCAGATGCTCGTGACTCGCCTTGCGGCGCAGCATCGGCTGCAGCGCGGCCAGGGTGTCGGCGACATTGCCCACCATGCCCAGATTCACCCGGGTGCGACGGCCCAGATGCCGACCGCGGATGTCGACCTGGATGACCTTGGCGTCGTCGGGATAGAACTGCTGATACGGGAAGTCGGTGCCGAGCATCAGCAGCACGTCGGCTTCCTTGATCGCCTTGTAGCCTGAGGCGAAGCCGAGCAACCCGGTCATGCCCACGTCATAGGGGTTGTCGTATTCGAGAAACTCCTTGCCACGCAACGCATGTACGATCGGCGCCTGCAGGGTCGCCGCCAGCTCGACCACCGCGTCGTGCGCGCCGGCCACCCCCGCGCCGCCGAGGATGGTGACGGCCTCGGCCTCGTTGAGCATGTCGGCGGCCTGCCGCAACGACTCGTCGTCGGGCCGCACGACCGACCGCGTCGCGGTGATCGGCTGCGCTGTCCACGCCGATGCCGCGGCGCGCGCCAAGAAGATCTCGCCGGGGATCACCACCACCGCGACGTCGTTCTCCTCGACGGCGGCCCGCATCGCCATCTCGAGGATGCGCGGCGCCATCTCCGGGGTGCTGACCAGTTCGGCGAACACGCTGCATTCGCGGAAGAGTTCCTGCGGATGCGTCTCCTGGAAGTAGTCGGAGCCGATCTCGGTGCGCGGGATGTGCGCGGCGATCGCCAGCACCGGCACCCGGCTGCGGTGCGCGTCGAAGAGTCCGTTGATCAGGTGCAGATTGCCCGGCCCGCAACTGCCGACGCAGACCGCCAGCCGATCGGTCAACGCCGCATCGGCGGCCGCCGCGAACGCCGCGGTCTCCTCGTGCCGAACGTGCTCCCAGGTCAGGTCGTCGGCGCGGCGGATCGCGTCGGTCAGGCCGTTGAGGCTGTCGCCGGGCAGCCCGTAGACGCGACGGACGCCGCTGGCGCGCAAGGTGTTGATGACGTGGTCGGCAACGGTCGCCACCCGCATCACTCCACTTCGGTGTGCAGGGGCGCGTCCAGTTCCGACTCGATGATCTCGTCGAAGCGCTGGCTCACCGCGACGAGGTCCTCGGCGCTCTGATGGGCGGGACGGCGCAGCAACCCGGCGGCGGCCCCGCGCACCATCGCGGCCAGCAGGGCACCAAACCGGCGCAGACCGGCGGTGCGCACGTTCGACGCGGCGATCGACACCGCCCAGCGGGCCACGACCCGGCGCGGGATCGCCGAGTGCTGCGGAGACCTGGACGCCTCCCGGTACCACCAGATGAGGTTGCGGAAGTTGCCGGCGGCGCGCGCCCTGTCGAACACCTTCGGTCCGGCGCCGTCGGGCAGGTGCGCGATCTTGGCGGTCGGCACCGCGATCGCCGGCGCCAGCGCGGCCAGCCGGGAGGTGTACTCGGTGTCGTCGTGCCAGATGAAGAAGTCCGCCAGCGGCAGGTGGGTGCGCCGCGCGTGGTGCAGCGAGATCAGCGGGCCGACGAACGACGACGACGCCGCGGCCAGATAGCCCTGCTCGGCGGCCCGGAACAACTCGTCGTAGCGGCTGGACAGCACCTGGTGGTTACGCGGGCCGGTGCGGCCCTCCCGGTCGACCACCTGCGGCGACGTGAACGAGTAGCGGCTCACGTCGCCGCCGTACGGCAGCAGCAGGTGGTCGAGGCAGTCCGGGTAGGGCTCGGCGTCGTCGTCCATCAGCCAGACCAGGTCGTGGCCTCGGTGCATGGCCCAGGCCAGGCCCAGCGCGAACCCGCCCGCGCCGCCGACGTTGCGGTGCGACTCGACGATCAGCACCGGCGGTCCGAGGCGGCGCAGGTACTCCCGCGACCCGTCGGTAGACCCGTTCTCGACGACGATGATCTCGTCGACCCGCCGGGTCTGGGTGAGCAGTCCCTCGATCGCCCCGACCAGTCGCAGACCGCGGTTGAAGCTCACCACCACCGCGGCTACCGACGCGGGTGTCGCGCTTCTGGGACCACGGGCCCCGACGGTTGCCACCAATCCAGCGTAGGCGATGTAGGTCGCCGAACGCGGATTGTGGCGGTTGCGGTCGGAAATTACTTCGGCGCGAACCGCTGACCGGCGTCCAGCCGCAGGCACTGACCGTTGAGCATCGGGTTCTCCACGATCGCGGCCACCAGCTTGGCATACTCCTCGGGTTTGCCCAGGCGCTTCGGGAACGCGGCGTCCTTGGTCAGCGCCTTGGCGAACTCGTCCGGGATGCCCTCGGTCAGGCCGGTGGCGAACAGGCTGGGCGCGATCGCCAGCGCACGGATGCCCAGGCTGCCCAGGTCGCGGGCCATGGTCAGCGACATGCCCGCGATCGCGGCCTTGGCCGCGGTGTAGGCGACCTGGCCGATCTGCCCCTCGAACGCCGCGATCGAGGCGGTGTTGATGATGACGCCGCGCTCCTCCTGCTCGTCGTCGACCAGGTCCTGCTTGCTCATCTGCCAGCCGGCCAGCCGGCTGATGTTGAACGTGCCGATCAGGTTCAGGTCGATGACCTTGCGGAACGAGTCCAGGTCGTGCGGGCCGTCCTTCTTGACGGTGCGCTCGGCGATGCCGCCACCGGCGGTGGTGACGATGACATGCAGCGCGCCCAGCTTGTCGATGGCCTGACCCAGGACCTTCTCGGTGCCCGCGAAGTCGGTGACGTCCACCTCGAAGAACGAGCCGCCGATCGAGTCGGCCACTTCCTTGCCCTTCGACTGCGGACGGTCCAGAATCGCCACCTCCGCGCCGCGCGAGGACAGCAACTCGGCCGTCGCCTTGCCGAAGCCCGACGCACCGCCCACGATGATTGCCTTCTTGCCCGAGATCTCCATCCGGCTCCCTTTCCGCACGTTCCAAAAAGACGTCAAATCGTAAAGCAACCTAGCCGACGACCGTTCTCCTCGACCCGCTCGGGTCGGTAGATCGGTAGCTTGGCGTCATGACCGCGCGCGCGACCCGCGACGCCAGGGCGCTGGCGGGGGTCGCGGCCGCGGCCGTCGCGTTGGGCGTGACCCAGTTGTTGGCGGTGTTGTTCGGGCCGGCGGCCGACGCGCGCACCGCGGTCGGGTCGGCGGTCATCGACCTCACCCCTGGCTCGGTCAAGGAATGGGCGATCGCGACCTTCGGCACCGCCGACAAGCTGGTGCTGTCGATCCTGGTGCTGGCCGTCATCGCGGTCATCGCGTCGCTGACCGCGGCGTGGTCGGTTGCGGCGGGCGGCGCGGCGATCGTGCTGGCCGGTGTGGCCGGCTGCGCGGCGGTGCTGTCGCGGGCGGGGGCGTCGGTGGCGGACGTGGTGCCGACCGTCGTCGGGACGGTGTGCGGGGTGGCGGTGCTGGCGTATTCGACGTCGTGCCGGGTCACCGGCGGCGCGGAACCGACGGATCCGGGCCGGCGGCGATCGCTGGTGACGCTCGGCCTTCTCGGCGCCGGTGTGGTCGGCGGGATCCTCGGGGTGGCGCTCGGGCGGGCGAAGTCGTCGGTCGCCGGTGACCGGGCGGCGTTCACGCTGCCGCGTGTCGACATGCCCGCCGCACCGATCCCGAAAGAGGTGCAGCCGCAGGGTGTTGCGCTGCCGTCGTTCGTCACGTCCAACGACGACTTCTACCGAATCGACACCGCGCTGGTGGTGCCGCAGGTCAGCCGCGACGACTGGCAGCTGCGCGTTCACGGCATGGTGGACCGTGAGATCACCTACAGGTTCGCCGATTTGGAGCGGTTCGACGCCGTCGAGCGCGTCGTCACCCTCACGTGCGTGTCCAATCCCGTTGGCGGCGACCTCATTTCGAATGCGACGTGGACGGGCTATCTGGTACGGGACCTGCTCGCACCCGCGGGGGTGCACCGCGACGCCGACATGGTGCTGTCGAGGTCGGTCGACGGTTTCACCGCGGGCACACCGCTGCAGGCGCTGACCGACGACCGCGGTTCGATGCTGGCGGTCGGCATGAACGGGGTGCCGCTGCCCACCGAGCACGGCTATCCCGCGCGGCTCGTGGTGCCGGGCCTGTACGGCTACGTGTCGGCCACCAAGTGGGTGGTCGAGCTCAAGGTCACCCGGTTCGACCGCGACGAGGCGTACTGGACGCGGCTGGGCTGGTCCGCGCGCGGGCCGATCAAGACCGGGTCGCGCGTCGAGGTCCCGCGCAGCGGCCAGCGGGTGCAACGCGGGCCGGTGACGTTCGGCGGTGTGGCGTGGGCGCAGAACCGCGGCGTGCGCGACGTCGAGGTGCGCATCGACGGCCCGTCCGGCGCGGGCGAGTGGCGGCGGGCCGGACTCGGCGCGAGCTACTCCAACGACACCTGGCGGTTGTGGAGCTTTTCATGGGAGGCCGCCGAGACGGGCCTGCACACCATCACGGTGCGGGCCACCGACAACACCGGCGCGACGCAGACCTCCGACATCGCCAATCCGGCGCCCGACGGCGCGACCGGCTGGCACAGCGTGACGTTCAGCGTCGCCTGACGGCCCGCAAGTTCAGCTGCACATCCGCGCGCCCGCGTCATCGCGGGCGTCATGTCGGACGCGACGGGCGATGTCTGACCCTCGTGCCAGGCTGGACCCGTGCAGCTGCTGGACGTCGCGACCGCCTCCGCCGACGTCGGCGCGTCGTCGTCGCGGCTCGCCAAGACCGCACGCCTCGCCGACGTGCTTCGGACCGCGGCCGCCGGCGGCGATCCCGACCTGGTCGCGGTCGTGGTCTCGTGGCTGTCCGGTGAACTGCCGCAGCGCCAGATCGGGGTCGGCTGGGCCAGCCTGCGCGCGCTGCCCGAACCGGCCGCGCAGCCGACGCTGGCCGTCGCCGAGGTGCACGCGCGGTTCAGCGAGATCGGCGCCGTCGCCGGCAAGGGCTCGCAGGCGCGCCGCGCCGAGCTGGTCGCCGACCTGTTCGGCCGCGCCACCGGTGTCGAGCACGCGTTCCTGCGCCGCCTGCTCAGCGGTGAACTGCGCCAGGGCGCCCTGCTCGGGGTGATGACCGACGCGGTCGCCAAGGCCGCCGACGTCCCGGCCGCGACCGTCCGCCGCGCGGCCATGCTCGGCGGCGCGCTGCCCGCCGTCGCGGCCGCCGCGCTCACCGGTGGCGAGGCGGCGCTGCAGCAGTTCACCCTCGCGGTCGGCAGGCCGGTGGGCCCGATGCTCGCCCAGACCGCCACCGGCGTCGCCGAAGCGCTCGAACGCCTGGGCGGCACAGCGGTGTTCGAAGCCAAGCTGGACGGCGCCCGCGTCCAGATCCACCGCTCGGGCGACGACGTGGCCGTCTACACCCGCAGCCTCGACGACGTCACCGCGCGGCTACCCGAGGTGGTGGAGGCGACGCTGGCGCTGCCCGCCACGGAGCTGATCGCCGACGCCGAGGCGATCGCGCTGCGCGCCGACGGGCGCCCGCACCGGTTCCAGGTCACCGCATCGCGGTTCGGTCGTTCGGTCGACGTCGCCGCCGCCCGCGCCGCACGGCCGCTGTCGGTCTTCGTGTTCGACCTGCTGCACCTCGACGGCACCGACCTGCTCGACCTGCCGACCAGCGAGCGGGTCGCCGCGATGGACGCCATCGTGCCCGAGCGGCACCGGGTGGACCGCCTGGTCACCGCCGATCCGGACGCGGCCGGACGGTTCCTCGACGCCACGCTGGCGGCCGGTCACGAGGGGGTGATGGCGAAGTCGCCGACGGCGCCGTACGAGGCGGGCCGACGCGGCGCCGGGTGGCTGAAGGTCAAGCCGGTGCACACGCTCGACCTGGTGGTGCTCGCGGTGGAGTGGGGCTCGGGCCGACGGACCGGCAAACTGTCTAACCTCCACCTCGGCGCGCGCGACCCCGCGACCGGGGGATTCGTCATGCTCGGCAAGACCTTCAAGGGCATGACCGACGCGATGCTCGACTGGCAGACCGCGCGCTTCTTGGAGCTGGCCGACGGACCCACCGACGGCTACGTGGTCAAGCTGCGGCCCGAGCAGGTCGTCGAGATCGCCTTCGACGGCGTGCAGACGTCGTCCCGGTACCCGGGCGGGATGGCGCTGCGGTTCGCCCGCGTGCTGCGCTACCGCGACGACAAGAGCCCGGCCGACGCCGACACCGTCGACACGGTCCGGGCCCTGTACCAGCGCGGAAGTTAAAGCGCCCGAATTTGGGCCCACCGCCGCGGCGCCGGTGAAAAGATCGCGGCATGGCAACTCCCACCGCTGCATCTGATCGGTTCGAGGAAACCAAGGGCGACGTCACCTATATCCGCACCGACAAGGATTTGCCGCCGGTGGCGATCATCGACCGATCGCCGATCACCACCCGCCACAAGATCGTCTTCGGCGTCATCGCGGTCCTCGGCGCGATCGCCTGGGCGATCATCGCGTTCTTCCGCGGGGAGACCGTCAACGCGGTGTGGTTCGTCATCGCCGCGATCTGCACCTACGTCATCGGATTCCGCTTCTACGCCCGGCTGATCGAGATGAAGATCGTCAAGCCGCGCGACGACAACGCCACTCCCGCAGAGCTTTTCGAAAACGCCACGGACTACATGCCCACCGACCGCCGGGTGCTGTACGGGCATCACTTCGCCGCGATCGCCGGTGCGGGTCCGCTGGTCGGGCCGGTGCTGGCGATGCAGATGGGCTATCTGCCGGGCACCATCTGGATCATCATCGGCGCGGTGCTGGCCGGCTGTGTGCAGGACTATCTGGTGCTGTCGATCTCCACCCGCCGCCGCGGCCGCTCGCTCGGCCAGATGGCCCGCGACGAACTCGGTGCGATCGGCGGCGCGGCGGCCATCATCGGCGTGCTCGTCATCATGGTGATCCTGCTCGCGGTGCTGGCGCTGGTCGTCGTCGGCGCGCTCGCCAAGAGCCCCTGGGGCGTCTTCTCCATCGCGATGACCATCCCGATCGCCGTCTTCATGGGCATCTACCTGCGCTTCCTGCGCCCCGGCCGAGTCTCGGAGGTGTCCCTGATCGGCGTCGGGTTGCTCCTGCTGGCCGTGGTCGCCGGCGGTTGGGTGGCCGAAACCGATTGGGGCAAGGACTGGTTCACCCTGTCCGGGGTGACGCTGTCGTGGTGCATCATCATCTACGGCTTCGCGGCCTCGGTGCTGCCGGTGTGGTTCCTGCTGGCCCCGCGCGACTACCTGTCCACGTTCATGAAGGTCGGCACCATCGCGCTGTTGGCCGTGGGGATCCTGCTGGCGCGGCCGCTGATGGAGGCGCCCGCCATCTCGCAGTTCGCCAGCCGCGGTGACGGCCCGGTGTTCGCGGGCAGCCTGTTCCCCTTCCTGTTCATCACGATCGCCTGCGGCGCGCTGTCCGGATTCCACTCGCTGATCTCGTCGGGCACCACCCCGAAGCTGCTGGAGAAGGAAAGCCAGATGCGGCTGATCGGCTATGGCGGCATGCTGACCGAGTCGTTCGTCGCGATCATGGCGTTGATCACCGCGGCGATCCTCAACCAGCACCTCTATTTCGTGATGAATGCCCCTGCCGGGCAGACGGGTCCGACCGCGGCGACGGCCGCCGAGTATGTCAACGGTCTCGGCCTGTCCGGTCCGCCGATCACCGCCGCGGAGATCGACGCGGCGGCCGAGTCGGTCGGCGAGCAGTCGATCGTGTCGCGCACCGGCGGCGCGCCGACGTTGGCGTTCGGCATGTCCGAGGTGCTGCACCAGGTGTTCGGCGGCACCGCGCTCAAGGCGTTCTGGTACCACTTCGCGATCATGTTCGAGGCGCTGTTCATCCTCACCACCGTCGACGCCGGGACCCGGGTGGCACGGTTCATGCTCTCTGACGGGCTGAGCAATCTCGGTGGGCCGCTGCGCAGGTTGAAGGATCCGAGCTGGCGCCTCGGCGCCTGGGTGTGCAGCCTGATCGTGGTCGCGGCGTGGGGCAGCATCCTGCTGATGGGCATCACCGACCCACTGGGCGGCATCAACACGCTGTTCCCGCTGTTCGGCATCGCCAACCAGCTGCTGGCCGCGATCGCGCTGACGGTCGTCACGGTGGTGGTGATCAAACGCGGGCTGCTGAAGTGGGCCTGGATTCCGGCGCTGCCGCTGGCGTGGGATCTGATCGTGACGCTGACGGCGTCGTGGCAGAAGATCTTCTCCGCCGACCCGAAGGTCGGCTACTGGAAGCAGCACAGCATCTGTCAGGCCGCGCAGGAGGCGGGACAGTTGTGCCTGACCGCCAAGACACCCGCCGACGTCGACAAGATCGTGCGCAACACCTTCATTCAGGGGTCGCTGTCGATCATCTTCGCGTCGCTGGTGATCATCGTGTTCGTCGCGGGGCTGGTGGTGGCGATCAGGGCGATTCGCGGCACCGGTCGTCCGCTCGCGGAGGACGAACCCGTGCCGTCGCGATTGTTCGCCCCGTCCGGCCTGTTCCCCACGAGCGCCGAGAAGGAGGTGCAGAAGCAGTGGGACGCGCTGCCGAAGTCACCCGTCGCGTCGTCGACAAGTTGAGCTGGTATGCGGCCAGCCTGATGGGCGACAACCACTACCGGCGCTACGTCGAGCATCGGTCCCGTGCGCACCCCGGCGAGCCGGTGCTCTCCGAGCGCGAGTACTGGCGGATGCGGCACGCGGCCGCCGACGCCGATCCCGGCGCGCGCTGCTGCTAGGTCAGCTGGTAGCGGATCGGCAGGTGCTTGAGCCCGCCGACGAAGGTCGTCGCCATGTACTCGGCGGGCCCGGTCAGCTCGACCGACTTCAGCCGCGGCACCAACTCGGAGAAGAAGCTGGTGATCTCCATCCGCGCGAGCGCGGCACCCAGGCAGAAGTGCACGCCGTAGCCGAACGCGTTGTGCCGGTTGGGTTCACGCCCGATGTCGAACCGGAACGGATCGTCGAAGACCTCCTCGTCACGGTTGGACGACACGTACGACAGCAGCACCGACTCCCCCGCCGCGATCGGCACCCCACGGATCTCGGTGTCCCGCTGCGCGGTGCGCATGAACTCCTTGACCGGCGTCACCCAGCGGATCATCTCCTCGGTGGCCAGCGGCATCAGGTCCATGTCCGCGCGCAGCCGCTCGAGTTGGTCGGGGTGCTCGGCGAGCGCATGCAGGCCGCCCGAGATCACCGCGCTGGTGGTGTCGTGCCCGGCCGTGGCGATGATGAGGTAGTAGGAGACCGTGTCGATGTCCGACAGCGGTTCGCCGTTGATCGTGGCGTTGGCGATCGCCGACGCGAGGTCCTCGGTCGGGTTGGCGCGGCGCGCGGCGGTCAGTTCGTTGAAGTAGCCGAACATCTCGAGCAGCGCCGCCATCGACTCCTCGAGGGAGTCGGAGCGCTGCAGTTCGGCGTCGTCAGCGCCGAACAGCTCCTGGGTGTACTTGAGCATCTTCGGGAAGTCGGATTCGGGAATCCCGAGCATCGACATGATGACGTACAGCGGGTAGTTCACCGCGACTTCCTGCACGAAGTCGCACTCCGGCGCCTTCTCGGCCATGATGTCGACGTACCGCTTGGCCAGCTCTTCGATGCGAATCTGTAGATCCCGCATGGCTTTCGGGCGGAACCAGTTGGCGCCGATGGCACGGAAGTCGCGGTGCTCCGGTTCGTCCATGTGGATCAGGGTCTTGACACCGATCGCGGCCTGCTGCTCGTCGCCCTGCGCGGTCGTCAGCACCGGCCGTGGCGAGTTGGTGAACACGTCGTTGGCCCGCTCGATGTCCATCACGTCGGCGTGCTTGGTGATCGCCCAGAACGGTTGGTAGCCCGGCACCTCGACCCACGACACCGGGGCGGCCGCACGCAGGTGGGTCAGTGCGGCGTGCAGCTTCGCTTCGTCGGTGTAGGCCTGGGGATCGGCGAGCACCTTCGCCGCTTCGTCCATGACGCGCGCGCTCATGACGACTCCTTCATGCGACCGTGCGGTCGCGGATCTGTTGAACAACTTGGCGGACAGTCTCTTC
>ENA-UOVV01002057-UOVV01002057.1-compost-metagenome-genome-assembly--contig:-NODE-2057-length-12286-cov-4.725779_pt1 | contig 12286 bp, 9 predicted proteins | sample MGYA00238155_ERZ761577 | MGnify/ENA primary metagenome ERZ761577 (study PRJEB28898, sample SAMN06268775) | compost metagenome | isolation source: Emeryville, CA | place: USA:Emeryville, CA | collected...
CAGTATCGCGACGTCCTTTGTATTCCAGTGTGCCACTTTCCAGGCCGCGATCGCCCACTACCAGGCGATGGGGAATACCCATCAATTCGGTATTGGCCAGAGTCACGCCCAGGCGCGCTTTTTCATCGTCCATATAAAGCACATCAAAACCGGCAGCTTGCAGTTGGGCATAAAGTTCTTCGCACTTTTCTGCCACGGCGGGGGATTTGTTCATGTTGATGGGGATCAGTGCTATTTGGAAAGGCGCAATGGCATCCGGCCAGATAATGCCGTTTTCATCGTGGTTCTGTTCAATTGCCGCCGCCACCACGCGAGTTACGCCTATGCCGTAGCAACCCATGATCATGGTCAGCTCTTTGCCATTTTCGTCCAGTACACGGGCTTTGAGCGCTTCAGAATATTTGGTGCCGAGTTGGAAAATATGGCCCACTTCGATACCGCGACGAATATTCAGCTTGCCTTTGCCGTCAGGGCTGGGGTCACCGGCAACCACATTGCGGATATCGGCCACCAGCGGCAGGTGGGTATCTCTCTCCCAGTTGACGCCGGTCAGATGGAATCCATCCTTGTTGGCGCCGCAGACAAAGTCCGCCAGATGGGCGGCCGCATAGTCCACTATCACCGGAATCTTCAGGCCAACGGGGCCAATGGAGCCCAATCCCACACCCAGTTCAGCCTTGATGCGCGCTTCCGAAGCAAAGGAGAGTGGCGAGGCCACTCCGGTGAGTTTTTCTGCCTTGATTTCGTTGAGTTCGTGATCGCCACGCAGCACCAGAGCCACCAGGGGGGGTTCCTTGCCTTGCTCGGCTTCGCCCAGGACTATCAGGGTCTTCACTACCTGGGATGGAGCAACCTTGAGGAACTGGCTGACTTCTTCAATGGAGTGTTGGCCGGGGGTGGCCACTTCCTGCATCGGTTGGCTGGGCAGGGGACGTGGCTCGGCCGGTGGCAGGGCTTCGGCCTTTTCGATATTGGCGGCGTAATCGCTGCCATCGCTGAAAACTATGTCGTCTTCGCCGCTGTCTGCCAGCACGTGGAATTCGTGAGAGAAGGCACCGCCAATCGAACCGGTATCTGCCAGCACGGGACGGTAGTCCAGACCTATGCGGGTAAAGATACTGCAGTAGGTGCGATGCATGATCTCATAGGTTTGCTGCAGGGATTCCTGACTGGCGTGGAAGGAGTAGGCGTCCTTCATGATGAATTCACGCGAGCGCATAACGCCAAAACGCGGACGAATCTCGTCGCGGAATTTGGTTTGAATCTGGTAGAAGTTGGCGGGCAATTGCTTGTAGCTGTTGAGCTCGTTGCGAATCAGATCCGTGATGACCTCTTCGTGGGTGGGGCCCAGGCAAAAGGGGCGATCATGGCGGTCTTTGATGCGCAGCAGTTCGGGACCGTATTGGACCCAGCGCCCGGATTCCTCCCACAGCTCAGCAGGTTGTACCACTGGCATAAGCACTTCCTGAGCGCCGGATTTATCCATCTCCTCGCGAATAATTCGCTCCACCTTGCGCAGGACGCGTAATCCCAGGGGCAGCCAGGTGTAGAGGCCCGAGGCCAGTTTGCGGATCATGCCCGCACGCAGCATAAGCTGATGGCTGATCACTTCAGCGTCGGCGGGAGTTTCTTTGAGAGTGGCTATCAAAAAACGGGTTGCGCGCATAATCGGAGCTTCTTAATGTCTATACTGTCAGGGTTAAGGGGGCGTGCAGTGAAAGGCGCCTATTCTACGGCCCTTGAGGCCAAGGGTACAGCTGCCTGAACATGAGAGCAGTGCCAACGACTTGATCAGGGGGTATACCATGTTTGAATTGCATCCACGCTTGGCTCAGGATTCGGTGGTGATAGGGCGTTTCCCCCTGTCACTTTTGCTGCTGAGCCGGGACGCCAATTATCCCTGGTGCATACTGGTTCCCGAGCGCGAGGAAGTGTTTGAAATTCATCATCTGAGTGAAGAGGATCAGTTGCAGTTGATTCGCGAGTCTTGCCGCCTGTCGGAGGTGATGACCAGCCTCTTTGATGCTCACAAGATGAATGTGGCGGCACTGGGTAATGTGGTGCGGCAACTGCATGTACACCATATCGCCCGCTTTGTGGACGACCCTGCCTGGCCACAGCCAATCTGGGGCAAGGTGCCTATGGTGAACTATGAGCCGGACCTACTGGCGGAACGCATCAAGCGCTTGCAGAATGCGCTGGTAGGTGAGGGGTTTGAAATCCTGGATTAGCCTCTGACCTGAATCTATCGCCCATAAAAAACCCCGCTTCTGCGGGGTTTTTATCAACTGGGAAAGGCTCTAATTACAGAGACGCCATTTCTTTCAGTTTTTTCAGCGGACGCACTTTTACGGAAATGCTGGCTGGTTTGGCTTTGAACATGACTTCTTCGCCAGTGAAGGGGTTGATACCCTTGCGTGCCTTGGTGGCAGGCTTCTTCACAGTAGTAATCTTCAGCAGGCCAGGGAGAACGAACTCGCCTACACCTTTCTTCTTCACGTGACCTTCGATCACATTGGTCAGCTCGTCCAGAACGGCTTGGACCTGCTTTCTGCTCAGTTGGGTAGCGTCAGCAATCTGGGTCAGGATTTGAGTTTTGTTTTGACGTTCGGTAATGGGCTTAACAACAGCAGCGGCTTTGGGTGCCGCTTTGGGCGCAGCGGCTTTCTTGGCTGATGCCTTGGCTGGCGCTTTCTTGGCGGCGGGTTTAGCGGCAGGTTTGGCTGCAGCCTTGGCGGGTTTTGCAGCTGGTTTTTTAGCGGCCATAGTCGATTCCTTATTAGGTTAGTCAGGCGATAAGGGTTGTTCGACTTTGCGTCGAACGAGGTAAAAATGGTTTTTAACCCGGATTCCGGATGCTGGGATTTTCGCACTTAGCCTGCAAAAACCCCTGTATTTATAGGCTAAAACTGCTCTCCCTCCGAGTTGAGGCTATATATATAGGATTAAATTGGCCTCGGCAACAAAAAACGCGTTAATCCTCGGTAAATAGTCATCTTTTGTTTATTTTGTCACCCTCGGATCTACCCCTGTGGCGATTTGACCCAGATCAGAGGTGGAGCAGCTGCAGGCGCGGCTCGGGTTCGGCAAATTGCCAGAGTTGATCAAAGTCTTCGCGCAGCCGCTTGACCTGGGCGGGTGCGTTAGTGTCTACAAATCCGCGATAGGCATCCACATCATTTTTGTAGATAAGGCTGCGCGTATCGCTCAGGATAAATTCCCGGCTGCCTTTTTCCGGTTCGTGCAAAAGTTTGCGCAGACTGATGCTGGACGGTAAGCGTTGACTCAGGCGTGCCAGCCGGTGTCCGAATTCAATCAGCGGCCCCGTGTCTCTGACCAGCAGTTGTATCTGTGTGTATCGGCTGGTGCGAGCCAGATCGGTGATGGCTTGAGCCATCTCTTGGGTATCGTAGATCTGAAAATCCAGATGGTGACTGAAGATGGCCAGATGGCGGCGGGTGTTTCTTACCAGCGCGAGGCTCTCCCGTTGAAAATCGCTCAGGCTTTCCAGCAGATGAACGGGCGACTGGGGGCCGTCAGTGGATTGAAAGATCATGCGAATATGGGGTATCCCCGCATCCATAAACACTTCGCCTTGGGCGACAAAGCCCAGCCTCTGATAAAAGCCCAGGCGTTCGCACTGGGCAAAAAGGTCTATGGTTTTGCCCGCATCCTGGGCGCGACAGTAGGCGATGATTTCGCGTATCAGTTGCTGACCTATTCCCTGACCGCGCCAGGGTTTCAGTACCGCCACCCGGCTTATGTGAAACAGGCTTTGTCCATCTTCCTGCATCAGTATCAGGCGAGCGCAGGCCACCGCCTGACCCGATGCCATTGCCAGAAAATGGGTGGCAGTTTCGTCCAGACCATCCCACTCATCGGCTGCAGAAACGCCTTGTTCCTGCATGAATACCTGGGTGCGAATCTCGGCAAGTTGCGCACCCTGGTTTTGCCATTGGGTGGGAAGGATCTGAATGTTCACTGGTTACTCGTCTACTAGCAGGGTTTCCTGATTGATCAGTTGCGACAGGGCGGCCACATCAAAAGGATCTTCTATCAAGGGCTTGAGCTGCGTCCAGGTGATTTCGCTATGGGCGCAAAGGAGTTCGGCCAGTGGCCGCGAGCAGTTGATTGCCTCGCCGTCGGCGAACAGGAAGGTGCCCTTGTCATCCGAGTGGAAGGCCAGCCGCGCCGCTGGATGGCGCCACAGCAGCTGACCTTCGGCCAGTGCAGATTGCCAATCATCGGCGTCGATTTCCAGAGGTTCTTCGTCGGTGTGTTCCAGATACTTGCGCTCGGTCATGTATTTGCCAAACCAGTAGGCAATATTTTCCGCCGTGAGGTGCTGCTGGATGATCTGTTGCAGCTGCGCAATGGTTTCCGCGCTGATCTCGCCGGGGTTGGCCTGGGGTTTGGGATTTGGATCAGTGTAGCGCAGGTCATTGGTAATATTGAGCGCAATTTCCTGGCCTGCTTCCGAAAGAATATCGCTGTGGCTGGGCGCGCGAAAGCCGATGGAATAGGTCATGCAATCCTCGCCTTCGGCTGTGCCCCAGTGGGCTATGCCCGGCGGGATATAGAGCATGTCTCCCGCTTCCAGCACCCACTCATCACTGGTGTGAAATTCGCTAAGGATGTTGAGACGGGTGTTGGGTACTCGGGGTGAACTGCTGTCGCATCGCTGCCCGATTTTCCAGCGGCGTTTGCCCAGACCCTGCAGCAGAAAGACATCGTAATAATCAAAATGAGGACCCACGCCACCGCCATCGGGCGCGTAGCTGATCATGATGTCGTCCAGCCGCCAGTTGGGGATAAAACGGAAATAATCCAGTAGCTGATTAACTTCAGGTACATATTGATCGACGGCTTGTACCAGCAATGTCCAGTGTTTTTCCGGCAGATTGGCAAAGGTATCTTCATCAAAAGGGCCGTTGCGCAATTCCCAGGGCGTTTTGCCGTTTTCCAGAACAATGCGCGATTCCACTTCTTCTTCCAGCGCCAGACCCGCCAACTCGTCGGGAGTAATGGGCGATTCAAAGCCGGGGAACGCATTGCGGATCAGCAGCGGCTTTTTCTGCCAGTAGTCGCGCAGAAATTCTTCGATGGGCATGTCGCCGAGGTGGGTGAGGGGAGCAATCATGGTCTTCATCCAGAATCTGTAAGTTCAAAAATAAAGGGCTCTTGCGAGCCCTTTATTTCACCTTGCCTTAAATGGCTTTGGCTTGATCTGCCGCATTACCTGTATAGCTGGCGGGAGACATTTCTCTCAGCCGCTGTTTGGCTTCTTCGGGGATATCGAGAGTTTCCACGAATTGGGTCATCAGCTCTTTGTTGATGGCCTGCCCGCGGGTTAGCGCCTTGAGTTTTTCATAGGGCTCTTCGATGTTGTAGCGGCGCATGACGGTCTGAATGGGCTCGGCCAGAACTTCCCAGGCGTTGTCCAGATCTTCTGCCAGGCGTGCGCGGTTAATCTCCAGCTTGCCCATACCTTTCAGAGTCGATGCGTAGGCAATCATGCTGTAGCCAAAACCCACGCCCATATTGCGCAACACAGTGGAGTCGGTGAGGTCGCGCTGCCAGCGGGAGATGGGCAGCTTTTGCGCCAGGTGAGTGAAGATGGCGTTGGCAATGCCCAGATTACCTTCGGAGTTTTCGAAGTCGATGGGATTTACCTTGTGCGGCATGGTGGAAGAGCCCACTTCGCCGGCGACGGTTTTTTGCTTGAAGTAGCCGAGGGAGATATAGCCCCAGACATCGCGATCAAAGTCGATCAGTATGGTGTTAAAGCGCGCAATGGCATCAAACAATTCGGCGATGTAATCGTGGGGTTCGATCTGGGTGGTGTAGGGGTTCCAGCTCAGGCCCAGGCTTTCCACAAATTCTTTGGCGTTGGCTTGCCAGTCGATTTGCGGATAGGCAGACAGGTGCGCGTTGTAGTTGCCTACGGCGCCGTTGATTTTGCCCAGGAGTTCCACATCGCTCACAGCCTTGACCTGGCGGCGCAGACGGGCGGCCACGTTGGCCATTTCCTTGCCCACAGTAGTGGGCGATGCGGTCTGGCCGTGGGTGCGCGACAGCATGGGGACATCGGCGTAGTCGTGGGCCAGTTTAACCAGGCCGTTGATAATGGCGTTGGCGTCCTGCAGGAATGCCTGGCGGCCTTCGCGCAGCATCAAGGCGTGGGACAGGTTGTTGATGTCTTCCGAGGTGCAGGCAAAGTGCACAAACTCAAGCACGGCTTCCAGTTCGGGATTACCGGCGAATTGTTTCTTGAGGAAGTATTCCACGGCTTTAACGTCGTGGTTGGTGGTGCGCTCGATGTCCTTGATCTGCTGCGCCTGGGCTTCATCGAAGTTGGCAACCAGTTGATCCAGAAAACGGTTGGTGGCTTCGCTGAAAGGGGGCACCTCGGCAATCTGCGGGTGACGGCTCAGCTGCTGCAGCCAGCGCACTTCCACCTCCACGCGGAAGCGGATAAGGCCGAACTCGCTGAAGATCTTGCGCAGGGCAAGGGTTTTATTGCCGTAACGGCCGTCGACCGGGGAGATGGCATTCAGGGGAGAGAGGGTGTCGAAGCTGTCGCTCATGGTCAAATTCTCTTACTGGCTGGCAACTGTAAAAAGGCAGGTGTCAAAAAAGGCCGCCATCATACCCAAAAGCTGCTGCTTTTTCAGGCATTTTCCTGTTCAGGGGTTTTCCGGGGTTGCCGGCGCCTCAGAGCTGGCGCAGCAGCAACTCCACCTGATCCGCCACTCGCTTGCGATAAAACAGCAGCTGCCAGCGGTTACCGCCCAGCTGGCGCCAGAGGGTGGCCGAGCGAATGGCTGACAGCAGCAGGGCTCTCACCTGATGGGCGATACGTGTCTGTTGCAGGTAGTTGTAGTCGCCTACTACCTGAATGCGAAAGCGGAAGGTGCTGATGGTTTCCGTGTAGAGATCGCCAATATTGGCGATCACATTGTCATGGGTGGTGGAAAAGTGGTTGGCCTGGTGCTGGGCCTGTTGCAGACGGCTGGCGATCACGCTGAGCATGTCCCGGCGCTTGCTGAGTTTCTTTTGCAAGTGGAGTACACCCAACGCGTAGCGCAGGGCGTCGGCGTGTTGTTTCTGGGCCTGGGAGCCATCGCGCAACAGCTCGCGCAGCAGCTGCAATCCGAATTCGATTCCCTTGAGGGAGCCGCCGTAAACCGACAGGGTATCCGGCGGATTAAGTTCAAACAGGCTCTGGATACTGCACTGATAGGCATCGGAGGGCAGGTAGCCGGTTTTGGCCAGCTGTTCTACCAGTCCTGCCGCCTGAAAGAGACCGGCCAGGGCGATGGTCAGGTCTTGCCAATTCTTGCTCACGGGATGGTTCTACCTCTGCTTCATTAAAGAAGCTACAAACTGGGGTCAATTGAATGCGGATTCAATAACGGCACCGCCCAGACAAATATCGCCCTGATAAAAGACGACTGACTGGCCGGGGGTTACGGCGCGCTGGGGCTGGTCAAAGTCCACCTGGATACAGCCATTGTCCAGTTGGGTTAGCAAACAGGCCTGATCTTCCTGGCGGTAGCGGACCTTGGCGGTACAGCGCAGTGCACGGCTTTCCGGAGCGCCATTGATCCAGTGCATCTGCTGACCCAGCAGATGATTGCTGTAGAGCAGCGGATGGTCTGTGCCCTGGGCCACTATCAGACGGTTTTCTTCCAGATTTTTGCCCACCACAAACCAGGGGGCTTCTCCCGCTCCCTTGATGCCACCTATGCCCAGACCCTGACGCTGGCCCAGGGTGTGATACATGAGACCTGAGTGCTGCCCAATTACCACGCCTTCGGGAGTGACTATTTCGCCCGGCTGGGCGGGGAGATACTGCTGCAAAAAGTCCTTGAAGCGGCGTTCGCCAATAAAACAGATGCCGGTGCTGTCTTTCTTGTTGTGAGTGACCAGATTGTGAGCTTCCGCAAGGCGGCGTACCTCGGGCTTTTCCAGCTCGCCTACGGGGAAGAGGGTGCGGGCAAACTCGGCTTCACCCACTGCGTGGAGGAAGTAGCTCTGATCCTTGTTGGGATCCAGTCCTTTCAATAAATAGGTGTGGCCATCCTTGTCCAATCGACGGGTGTAGTGGCCGGTGGCGATCAACTCGCCACCCAACATGTTGGCGTATTCCAGAAAGACTTTGAACTTGATTTCCCGGTTGCAGAGGATGTCCGGGTTGGGCGTGCGGCCAGCCTTGTACTCCGCCAGAAAGTGCTCGAAGACGTTGTCCCAGTATTCGGCGGCAAAGTTGGCCGTGTGCAGGCGTATGCCCAGGGTGTCGCATACCCGCTGCGCATCCGCCAGGTCCGCCTTGGCGGTGCAGTACTCAGTGCCGTCGTCTTCGTCCCAGTTTTTCATGAACAAACCCTCGACCCTGTAACCCTGCTGTTGCAGGAGAAGGGCCGAGACGGAGGAATCGACGCCGCCGGACATGCCGACAATAACCAGAGGAGCGGATGTAGAAGTCATGGGTACTCACGCTTGTTGATGAGGGGCGCATTTTACCCGCCTCTGACGCGAATGGCACAGGTTAATTTGGCTTTTAGTGCCTGCTTTTGGGGCGAGGGAGTAGTTGGGCACTTGTTGGTGTGCAATTTTTCTGTGCGCAAAAACACCGAAAATCTGCCTGTTATTGGAGCGCGTTTTTTCGGTTGTCACCATCCCTGTGCTTTTTCGTTTGCCAGGCGGATTGAAATATTTTTCATCAATTTGATTCATGTGATTGATTTGCAATGCCAAATCGGCTGATGAATTTTTGAAACAGGCAATTGGCATAGCCCTTGCTCAAGGGGGGCGTGGTTAGTGACACACATCCCACTGCTACTTTTTGGAGAAGGCTCACATGAAAAAATGCACTGCACACTTATGGTTATCTTTGGCTGCAATGTCTGTTACAGCAATGCCGGTCATGGCGCAGACGACATTGATGGAATCGCTGCAGCAGAGTTCGGTTAAGGTCAATTTTCGTTTGCGTTATGAAGATGTGAGCTGGGACGGTTTGCAGGATTCCAATGCGCTGACACTGCGTTCACGCCTTTCCTATCAGTCAGGTAAATACCAGGGCTTTGGTCTATTTGCCGAATTTGATGACGTACACGAATTGGATGAGGTTGACTATCGCACTGCCACCAATGATCCGTTCAATCCGGGTACTGCGGTGATTGCTGATCCCGAGGGCACGGAAATCAATCAGTCCTATATTTCCTATTCAAGCGATGCCAATGAAGTGCGTTATGGGCGCCAGCGCATTTTGTTGGATAACCAGCGCTTTGTCGGTGGTGTGGGCTGGAGACAGAACGAACAGACTTATGACGCCTTCAGTATCAGCAATAAATACTTGGCCGATACCCAGCTATTTTACGCTTATGTGACCAACGTGAATCGCGTTTTTGGTGAAGATAATCCGCAGGGCGATCACGATCATAAATCCCATCTGCTCAATGCCAGTTACACAGGTTTCAGTGCGGGTAAATTGGTGGGCTATGCCTATCTGCTCGACAACGAAACGGCTCCTGCTTTATCCAGCGACACCTATGGCATACGCTGGAGCGGCAAGGTGAATGATAGCTTCAGCTACAACCTCGAATATGCGCGTCAACAGGAGGCGGGTGACAATCCCATCAGCTATTCCACCGATTATTTGCTGGGTGAGGCGATAGTGAAGATTTCCGCAGTGACACTGACACTGGGCTATGAGCAGTTGGGCTCGGACGACGGTGTGCGGGGCTTTACCACTTCGCTGGCAACACTGCACGCCTTTCAGGGGTGGACCGACAGATTCCTTGATACTCCCGATGCCGGTATTCGCGATCTTTATGTGAACCTGGCCGGCAGTCTTGCAGGCATTGCTCTGGCAGCCAATTTCCACCAGCTCTCATCAGATGTGAACAGCATCGACTACGGCACCGAGTTTGGTGTGAGTGCCAGCAAAAAGTTTGGGCCGGTGGTCTATACCGCCAAGTACGCCAACTACAACAGCGAGGATTTTGGTTCTGACACCATCAAATTCTGGCTGATGGCGGAAGTGAATTTTTAAGTTGTTTTAACCTGCTCCATAAAAAAAGGCTGCCGAGGCAGCCTTTTTTTATGTCATGGACAAGCCATTACTTGGTCGGATAGTCCCGCTGGGCGCTGCCGGTATACAGCTGGCGCGGACGACCAATCTTGTAGGGGCCGCTCACCATTTCGTCCCAGTGTGCGTACCAGCCCACCGCGCGACCAGTGGCAAAGATGACGGTGAACAACTGGGTGGGGATGCCTATGGCCTTCATGATAATGCCGGAGTAGAAATCCACGTTGGGGTAGAGTTTCTTCTGGATGAAGTACTCGTCTTCCAGTGCTATTTGCTCCAGGCGAGTGGCAATGGCCAGCAGCGGTTCGTTGTGCAGTCCCAGCTCTGTCAGAACTTCGTCACAGGTCTGCTTCATTACCTTGGCGCGAGGGTCAAAGTTCTTGTACACGCGGTGACCAAAGCCCATCAGACGGAAGGGGTCGGACTTGTCTTTGGCGCGAGCCACAAACTTGTCGATATTTTCCACGCTGCCAATTTCTTCCAGCATGTTCAGAACCGCTTCGTTGGCGCCACCGTGAGCCGGGCCCCAGAGGGTGGCAACACCGGCCGCAATAGCCGCGAAGGGGTTGGTGCCGGATGATCCGGAGAGACGCACAGTAGAGGTGGAGGCGTTTTGCTCATGGTCCGCGTGCAGAATGAACAGACGATCCATGGCCTTGGCCAGTACCGGGCTCACCTTGGGTGCCTGACCGGCCTTGCCAAAGGTCATATGCAGGTAATTCTCGGCATAGCTCAGGCTGGGATCGGGTGCCACAAAGGCTTCGCCGAGGCTGTGCTTGTAAATCATGGCTGCGAGGGTGGGGATCTGGCCGATCAGACGATAGGCGGTCAGCTTGCGCACTTCCGCGTTGGTAATGTCCAGGCCGTCGTTGTACACCGCAGCCAGGGCAGCAACAGCGCTGCAGAGGATGGCCATGGGGTGAGCCTCGGGGGAAAAGCTCTTGATCAGTCGACCAACAGACTCATCAACCGCACTGTTGTCCTTGACGGCTTGTACAAAGGCTTGTTTTTCGGAGGGGGAGGGGAGTTCGCCGTTAAGGAGCAGGAAGCAGGTTTCGAGGTAGTCTGAGCGGGTAGCCAGTTGGTCAATCGGGTAACCGCGGTGCAGCAGAATGCCCTCGTCGCCATCAATAAAGGTAATTTTGGATTCGCAGGAGGCGGTGGACATAAAGCCTGGGTCAAACGTGAAGTAACCCTTCTTGGTAATGCTGGTAACGTCAATAACGTCAGGACCGGTGGTGCTGGAGTAGATGGGCAACTCAATGGTGGCATCTAAACCGTCGACCGATAAGTGAGCTTTCTTGTCAGTCATTACTGACTCCTGTAGTTACAAATAAATGCTTACGTACATGGCAGGAGGCCAAGACAGGTGAATAAACGGGGCACAAGAGTGTGGCGTTTTCTGCAGACGCCCTTGGTCAAATTGTGAGGTTTCCGTTTGCGGGCGGGATTATAGATGACTTAATTGGCGTCGGGGTAGGCTTTTACCCAGATTTGCGTCCGTAAGTGCTTAATAAAAATGCCAAATACCCATTCAGCCCCGCACCTTTGGCTCTTATGCATTTTGAAACCCTTTTTTGTCAATAATGAAACAATAATTTATCAGGGATATAGCTGCACACTAATGGCGCGCCCGCCCGGCGGGCTGAGAGTTTTTGGTGCGTAGATGGTTGAAATCACAGGAAAAAGCGAGCTTCGGCCGACTTGTGCGAAGTGAGCAAAAAGCAGGCTTTTTGTTTGTGTTTCGGCAAGCCACTCACTATAATGCGGCGCGACTTGCAGGATGCGATGGGCAATAGCTGTGTATGTCCCTGATTTCATTTGCATTGCGATTCCCGCCGCTGATTCAGACAACCTGTCCTCCCCGGGCTTAAAGGTGATCATCAACCGTGAACAAAAACAGACCTGTCAATCTCGAAATCTCCACCATCAAGCTCCCCATAACTGCCATTGTTTCTATTCTGCACCGTGCCTCCGGCGTTTTTCTTTTTGCCGGCGTGGCTGTGCTTATGTGGATGCTGGATACCAGTCTTGATTCCGCTGAGGGTTTTGCCGCTGTCCAGGAGACACTGGCCAGCCCCATCGCCAAATTTATTCTTTGGGCGGTTCTGGCCGGTTTGGCTTACCACCTGGTGATGGGCGTGCGCCATCTGTTCATGGATTTTGGTGTGGGTGAGTCCCTCAAGGGTGTGC
>ENA-UOVV01002059-UOVV01002059.1-compost-metagenome-genome-assembly--contig:-NODE-2059-length-12278-cov-4.756770_pt1 | contig 12278 bp, 10 predicted proteins | sample MGYA00238155_ERZ761577 | MGnify/ENA primary metagenome ERZ761577 (study PRJEB28898, sample SAMN06268775) | compost metagenome | isolation source: Emeryville, CA | place: USA:Emeryville, CA | collected...
GGGGACCGTCCGGCAAATGGGCGTCAGATCCGATAGAACTCGGAGGGATGATGATAGGAGAAGGGCGAGAGCTCGCCGGGCAGCATGTTGAAGCCGCCGAGGCTGTTGGAGATGCCGAAGCCGGTGGCGCGGTAGCACACCCCGACCATGGTGGTGTTGTCGAGCGCGAGTTGATCCGCCTGTCGATAGATTTCGCGCCGCGCCACCGGATCCTTCTCCGAGATTCCGCGGGTCATCAGCTCCTCGAGCCCGGAGACTTCGAAGCCCTGGCTTCCCGAACCGACCGCGGCCCCACCGGGACGCAGATAGGTGATCGCGGTCGGATCGAGGGACTCGAGCCCGGAGCCGGTCTGGCAGATATCGCCTTCCCCGCGCTGCGCCATGCTAACTCGCGTCGGCCAGTCGGGCATAACGAGGTTCACCTTGATGCCGAACTCGCTGAGATGAGCGGCGACCATCACGGAGGTATCACGCCACATGCCGTAGGTGCTCGTGGAGAGCAGGGAGCACTCGAAGCCGTCGGGAACGCCCGCCTCCTGCATGAGCTGGCGCACGAGATCGGGGTTGTAGGACCAGTAGTTGGCCTGATCCTCGTGGTAGAAGCCGCCGTCCTTCGGCCGGGGGATGCCGGTCAGAGGCGCGCCGCGACCGTAGAAGACCGCCTGAACGATCTCCTCGCGCCGGATCGCGAAGGCGACGGCCTTGCGCAACCGAGCGTCGGAGAACGGTCCGCTGGCCCCATGGAAATACATCCACATGAAGGCGCCGCGGTTCTCCTGCATCAGCGTCACGTTCGGGGCGTCTTCGATGGTCGACATCGCGTTCCACGGCACGTAGTCGATCAGGTCGACATCGCCCGCAAGCAGGGCGGCAACCCGCAGGTTCTCGTCGGCGTAGCTGACGACGTGGACGGATTCGAAGGCCGGCTTCCCCTTGAAGTAATGGGGATTGGGCACGTAGGTGAGGCTGACGCCACGTTCAAAGGAATCGAGGATATAGGGGCCTGCGCCGATGCCCTGCTCATTCTCTTCGCTGTCCGAGTTCGCAGCGAGCACGAAGAAGGGCGGCCGCGCGAACACATGCGGCAAGGCGACGTTCAGCGGCGAAGTGGAGACCCTAACGGTCCGCTCATCGGCGATCTCGATATTGGTGATCGAGGAGTAGAGCGCGCGCTGGCTGTAGCCCAACTCGGTGCTGCCCATGCGCTCGATGCTGTAGCGCAGATCGTTGGCGGTGATCGGTTCGCCGTTGCTGAACAACAGCCCCTCACGCAGCTTGAACGTCCAGACGTCGTCCTCGCCGAGCTCCCAGCTCTCCGCGAGTTCTCCGACTAGTTCGCCTTTCGTATTGTATCGCACTAGCCGGGCATGGGCCAGCGACATGCAGAAAATCGTCGCATAGCCACCCTGACGGGCGGGCCTTAGCGAAAGGGGGTAGTCAGACAGCCCCACGCGCAAGGTGCTTCCGCCGCTCTGGGCCATGGCGAACTGGCTTGCGAACGGCAAGGTTACGCCGGCGGCGGCGGCCGACTGCAAGAACATACGTCGATTGATAATCATTGGCTCCTCCCGGGACACCTGTCCGATAGTGGCTAGCGATGACCGTCCGCAATCCTCCATGCGGGCAATCAAGGTGAGAGTAGCCCATTAACGGTAGACGAGAGTCAAGTTAATTCGGTAATTAGTATGATAGCACATCATAAATTCTTTTATTCGGATTATATGTAAATATCGAAATATTCGTAACTCAAAAACCGCATCCATAAAGACAAATTCAGTAATAGATAAATTAAAACGCACCTGCCATTGAATTTAGTCAATAAATATTCTCGGAGGAAACTTTCGAAAATGCCTTGCGTGGGCTAGCCGGATATCGTTATGAACAAGCAACCAGTGTGGAAAAGGAAAATGGGCAAAACGTCATCCACCAACGTGGAGAGGGGAGCAGAAATTCTTCTCAAGCTCGGCGAGACCGCCGAACAGGGTATGACGCTCGCCGAACTGGCGGAGCTTCTAGGCGACACCAAGCCGGCGACACACAGGGCCCTTGTCGGCCTGAGCAAGCGCGGGTTCGTACAGCAGGCCGGCCGCCGCGGCCGATACCGCCTCGGGCCGGCCATCTACGCGCTCGCGATGACTCCTTTCTCAACCCGGGCGGTGGTCGAGAAGGTGCGCCCAGCGCTGATCGAGATCAGCAGCAGGACGGGCGGAGGCACCTACCTTCTGGCGCGGGCCGGGCTCGATGCGGTCTGCATCGATGTCGAGGAAGGACAATACATCATCCCCTCCACGGTCGGTGGGATCGGAGGGCGCCAGCCGCTCGGCACGGGGGCGGGCAGCATCTGTATCCTCGGCATGATGGACGAACGGAATCGCGCTACTATCTACAGCTCGAACGAGGCGCGCATCGCTGACAAGATTACGCTCGATCGCGTGGTAGCGAGCGTCGCTTTCTTCGAGAAGAACGGCTATGCGATCAACACCCCGAACGTGCAAGCTAGCACCATCAACATCGCCGTCGCCGTTCCCACCGACAAAATTCGGATCCTCGCTGCCGTCTCGATCATCCTGCCCGACCGCACGCTCGTCGACGCGCAGAAGATCGCCGATTTGATGAGGTCGGTCGTAGATAAGCTGTAGATGGCACTGCGAGGCCGATGTGCCCTCCGCGCCCCCGCAACTGCGCGGTTGAACTCGTGACGAAGGGAAAGCCGTTCCGCGACCGCTCCTTCAGCTTCTGCCATGATATAGGTCTCCGGAACCTCGTGCGGAGACAACCCTCGCCCAATACGCCGATCCTCGAGGCGCGTAACGTGTTCTGCAAACCGACTCTGCTCGTCGAGGTCAAAGGCGAACGCAAAGCGCTTCTCCGCCAACTCGCGGGTCGCAGTTCTTACAGCATCCTCATCGGCGACCGCCACCGGCCCCAGTCTGAGGGGCTTGCTGCTGGTTGCCCTGCATCGGCCGCTATCATCTCGCGAATCCGTTTATGTGTTAGCAGCGCAAGCTAGCCAAGATTCGGCAATTTCGCCAACGCATATGGATAACCGGTCGAGCGCGATGCTCGTAGATGGGTGGAAGATAACCGCCACCACGAGATGCTGTGTTGCGATCGACACGTCGACGCCGTGCACCTCCTAGGTAATCACGATCGTGGTTCCGGTTCCGTAGTGGCGGGCGTGAAGGCAACGCCAAAAACAATGCGATTGCGTCCGCTGCAGGCCTCGCAAGTCCACGTCGATCCTTGTTTGAACTCGTGGTATAGGATGTGGATGACCTCGTGACAGCTCGGGTTCGCACATCGCACGTCGACCAGATCGAGCTGCCAGTTAGTTTTCCCAGGCCCGGCATCGGTGACTGTGTATGTTGCGCGGCAGCCAAAGCATTCGGCTGTCAATTTCTCCGTGCCTTGGGGAAACCGCTTGCGGATGGTCTGGCCACAGTTTTCGCATTCGATCTCGGCGAACGTTCCGATTGTCGAATTCCACACAGGCGATGCGAGTACATCCTCGATGAACTTCGAAACCTCCTCACATCGCTCGCGGCGCTTGGAGTGATCGATCGGCCCTGTCTGAGTCTGCTTGAGCGTTGGAACGTGGAGGAAACTGCCAAGCGCATCGTAGTGCTTCTTGAGCTGACGCAGGTTGAGCACCTTCTCGGTACCCAGTGAGTGCATCACGGACGCGGGATACCGGGTGTCTCCTCGAGACCGACCGCCAGGGAACTGTCCTTGTCGGCATTGGGGTCGATTTCAAGCAGCAACTCCATCACCTTGCGGGGCTGCCAGGTGTCATAGGCCGCGGTAGGCAATTCTGCATTGTAGGTAGCCGCGCGGTCATAAGTGAGCGCCTCCATTGCTTCCCTGAGTTCAAGCGCCGCATACTTAAGGCGCTCATCGTCGCCCGCATCCAGTTCGGTCCTTGCGCGTTTCTGGGCCGCCCGCGCATCGTTTCGGTAGGTCATCTATGCTCCGGTACTAAGTCCTGCGAGGCAAAGGCGCCAGGCGGTGCTGGGATGAGCCGACACCGCACTGCGACGCGATACTTCAGCCTAATGCAGGTCGCCTGCAAAGCCCGTGTCACCCAAAAAGAAAAGTGCCGTTTTACTCCCGCGCCTTGACCATCCGCGGCACCCTATGCCCTCCTGCCTGCTCAGAAGTGGGGGCAAAAGACAACCGCGCTTGCGTCAGAATAGATTAGTTCTGGCGACGGTGACGGCAGGGAGCGCGAACTTCAATGACCACCGGACGCGATGCCCAGCCGGCCGGCGAACTCGCGCAGGCGGTGACGAGGTTAATCCAGGAGTTCCCGATCGATAGGACTAGGATCGCAACTCCCTTGCCATCCCCTCGAGCAATTCAGCCGCGGCGACGTTCTCACCATTCAATATTAGGGTCGACACGTCCTGCAGTTCCTTTGTGAAGGCCAATCGCGCCTGCGCAGCACGAACCATGAACTCCAGTTGCCGGAGCCTGACGCCGAGTTCCAGGTTCTTGACCGAATCCGCACGCTGGATCCGTTGATTCAGAACCGTTGTGAGGTATGGTCTGAGGGACTCGGGCGAGCGATGCCCCATCATCTCGCTAGTCTTCGTTAGGATCGTTTCCACCCAGGTAGATTCGTTGCCGACGAGATAGTCTCTTTCGAACCACGCGTCCAAAAGGGCATTGATGACGTTGACAGCGAAGCTAGCGCGAAGCCTGTGGATACTAGCGCGTTTGACCCCCGCCTCCCTAAACAAGCCCCCCGTAAGCTTCGTGACAGACTCAAGGTGCAGGGGCCTGCCGGTTGTCGAAGATAGAAATACTTCCGGCGTGAGTGCGTAACCCTCCCTCGTAGCCGCCAACCGTTCGACGATCGACCGCCGCTCGTACTCGATGTAGTCCCGCGTTCTGATGAGCAATTCCGTCGGAACGCGTATGGAATGAACCCTCCCGCCCTTGCGTCGGAGTTCAAGCCTAAACGGACGGTCCTTTTCGATAATCTCAGCGAGTTCTGAGTAAGACGGTATTTGCTCGCAGCGGAGCGAATTGATCTCAAACCTTCTCGCTCCGACCTCTTGCGCCCAAGAGAGCATCAGGGAATTTCGTTCCGCATTTTGCGATCTCGAGGCGACCGAATGAATGCGGACGATTTCTTTTTCGGTGGGGGTGTGGCGCATCGGCTGCACCTCGCCATGAAGCCGCAGCGGCGTCGTCCATTTTGACGTGACCTTGCCGCCTCCTGCCTTTCCGAGAGTGCGCTTGGCGCTGATTGCGAACGACACGTCCCGCAGTTCGACGGGCAACTCTTCAGTGAGATAGATCCCCACGCGATACTTGAGCCGTCCGCTTTGCTCGGCCCAGACATAGAAATCGAATATCCGGTCAAGGGTGGCGTTGATCCGGTTGACACCCACCTTCCTGTGGCCACGCCGCAGCCGTTCCCTCCACAGGATCAGGAAATCGTCGTCTACAGTCGTCCAACTACGGCGTTGCTGGCGACAGAAGCGGAAGAACGGTCGAACGATCTTGCAATATTCGTAGGCGCTCGATTGCGACTTGCCGAACTTCACCATTAGTTCGCGCAGCCAGTCCGACACATCTTCATCGATGCCATCCGACCAAAGGAGGGTGGGAACGCCGGGCCACGACGCGCCGTTAATGAAGCAACTCGTATCGGTCAGAAGAATCCGACCACCATCTGGCGGACCGTTGTCCAATCGCAAACCCCGGAACTAGCATCCAAGAGCGTATCGGTAGCGGGTTCACAAACGTTTACGCCGCATATTGGCGGCGACTTGTCGTTCATTCCACGACCGTCGGCCCTTTTTTTGCAGCCAGCTGCCGAGTGAGCGCAGCAATCTCGGCGTCCTTTCGCTTCAGTTCGGCCGTTGCGAGTTCGAGATGTGCCTCGTTCCTATTCGCCCTGCTCTTTTGCATGAGGGCCTCAGCACGTTCTTTGTGCCATTGGGAAATCACGTACGTCATGTCGTCGCCGGCGTTCCGAGCCCCCTTTACCTTGCCTTTGGCATCGAAAACCGGGGCAACAGCAGACAGTCTTAGGAACAACGTTTGGACTTCCCGGACGTCGTCGCCGTATGTTTCGTGCACGGTCGTGAATTCATTGGGTGACTTGATCGGATAGATACCTAATTCGACGTCGTGCCAAAGCCTGGCCGCCACTAAGTTTTTTGGTACCGCCTTTCCCGGTGGAACACGTCGGTCCTTGTCCCATTGTCGTAATACCCTCAGGCGCGTCGCAATCCTTTCCGGTACGCTGTCGGCCGTGCGATCCGTCTCGGTGATGTAATCGAGAACGTTGTCCTGCATAGGTCCCTCCCACCTAGTCAGACAGTTTCGCTTCGAGGCGATGGACCAGAGAACGCACGTCGACCAGACGTGCTTCTGTCCACGCCTTGAAGACGCCTTCGAGGCCGGACAAAGGCGCGGCGGCCCGTTCGAGCTCTTCGACCTGGTCCTTAAGCACGTCTAGAGTGCGTTGCTCGGCGACTGCCCAAGGGCACCCCGAGCAAACCGTTGGACTCGCAGATGCAAAATCCGGCCCCACGACGCCCTCCGTCGTGCCTGAGTTGAGGCGGCATGCAGCCTGCGTCGCCGCCTTGGCAGTACGGGGACAAGAGCACAAAACCCAAGGTTTTGGCGTTAGGACAAGGCCCTGGCGCTGCATCACCAGTTGCAACGTCGCCGCGGCACGTTCCGGAGTCTGGAGCCGCACCCGTTTTCGCAGCATGTCAACGATCCGGCGATAGGTTTTCTGCAGCCGCTCTCCCATTGCCCCTGCCATCTTGGACTCGCCGGCCGATATCCTACGGGCCACATCCGCCATGTGCTGCCACTCCACGTCCATCCAGATGGCGGCCGCTTCGGGATCTCCGGTAACGTACGTCCTGGTCCTCTCCAAACTGAAGTGGCGGAGATGGTGGGACAAGGACTCAAGCGTCGCTCCATCGAACCGATAGAAGTAGAGCATTGCAAAGAACCTGCGAAACTGGTGAGGGTGCCAATGCCACACGTTTCCACCTTCGTCCTGGTGGGCCATGGGACGTGACACGCCATATTTCTCTGCGAAGCGGTCCAGCTTCTGGCCAAAGGAAAATGGCACCGCTTCACCATCGGCGCCGATCTTCAGGAAAAGTTTGGCCTCGCCGCTCGACGTCCTCGCGTCTTCGCTCAGGCTTGCCATGGTTCGTACGGCCCGAACAACCAGAAGTGGTATCGGAATGAATTCCTCCCGCTTCGTGGTCTTTGCGATGTAAATGCGTAGCCAAAAGCTGGACTTATCGTCCCCGTGGACGCAATCCGCTTTTAGGCTGGCGAGTTCTTCGTACCGTCGTGCCGAGAAGGCCGCGATCAGGATCCAACACGCCACGGCAATATCGTCGGTGTCGCTCTTGAGCGAGGTCGATGGGTTGAAGTCGGCAACGACCTTTGCTGCGCTTTCCAAAAGGGCAAGCACGAGCTTTGGAGGCGGAGTCGGGGTCCGAATGGTCTCCCCGCCCTTTACCGTGGCGATTCTGCTCGCCCCTAGCGGAAAAGGGTCATAGGTAATCGTCTCCGCAAATGTCAGCCTTCTCATTGCATAGAGCTGCTCGAGTGGCTGTATCAGCCTTTGCAGAGCCTGGACGGTTACAATGTCGCCAGCCTTGCGAAGTTTGATCCGGTTAGTTTTGGCGATACCTAAGTCATCGGCAAATTCATCAAGAATGCTTGCAAGGGGGCCAACTCTCTGAGCGCTGTCCGGCAAGTCACAGCTGGCCAGAACATCTCCCCTGGACACGAGTGTAGGTGAGTCCTTTAGACTTTTGCCTCTGACCGAGGCAAAAGGATCATCTCCCGTGGCGGACATGGCCCTCAAGAGTCCGAGATGTATGCGCAGTCGGCTGGAGGCCTTCAGCACGGCATCGAGTCCGAAACGACAATCCTCCACCAGTAGGTCGACATCGTACGGCTGAAGGTGAGAAAAGGAGGGTATGCCGTCGAGGGACAGCCGATGGGCGATGGCCATTATGTTGCGGACCATCGTAAAATGAACGACGCTGTCGTCCACCCTGCTTATTCTGGCGTCTCTGAGCCACCAAGCATATTCTTTCACCGTTGAATAAAGACGCGGAAATTGCGTGAGGTCACGCCCTCTGGGCATCCGGTAGCGGAAGTCTATAGTCTTCGTCCTTGAACGGTCATGCGTGTCGCACACCGTCCACCGGTCTTCTGTGTAGGACGACAACAGCCATGGCGCGGACCGGTCCAGACCGGGCGGTGTAAACGAAGCGGCTTGGGGCGCAATCGTGATCGCGAGGTCCATGGCTCAATATGGGCGTGGAGGTTGAAAACCGGGTGTGCTGGCGCGCATTTGTGCAATCGACAATGCTTCCTCCCAAATAGAAACCAGGCGCGCATCCATCGTCATCCGCTCTTCGACGACATCGGCCAGGCAAAGCCAGGGAAGCCAAACTTGCTCCCACTTTTCGATATGGTCCCGCTCCCATTCGCCTTGAACTTCCCTCAAAGAGGTCTGCCAGATCTGCAGAGCGGCGATGCTATGCGCTTCAGCTACGACCATCATGTTCGGGCAATTGTCCCAGCAATCCACGGTCGCGCAGACAGATTTTTCCTGGCCCGGGCGCCCGCGGATGTTGAGACAAAACGTGCCAAGCCCAGTCGGCGAAAGCCGGTCCAGGCGGCGGCGCAACTCCTCCGTAGAAATGCCGAGCTTGACCGCCGCTTCGGGGATAGCAGCCAGAACGACCACCTCCAATTCGGACTGTGCGCGGCGAATGTGTTCGTCGTAGATCAACCTCGTCGGCCATTTGTCCTGGTAACCGCGGGAAACGCCGACCGTGTGTTGGCCGATCGCAAGGCCAGCCTTCAGCCTGCCGTCGTTGGATAGAGCGATGGAAAGCAGAACGCTCGGTCGGACCATTGCCGGGACGAGGCGGTGTTCTCCGGCTCCCGCGAACTCCCTGGTGAACCTCTTGAAGAAGTCGGTATACCAAAAGGAAGTGACCATCTGGGGGGATGTCTTGATCCTCGTCACGAACAGGCGCTCGCGATCATCCCCGGCGCTTCTGCGGAGTTGATCACCGGCGTTTCCCAACCATTCTATTGCTTGAACCACCATGTCGGACTGTCGGAAATCGTAGACGATCGGCTTACCTTGTGCCCTGGCCTTGATTCCTGTTACTCTCATGTGTCCGGGCAGATCGCTGTCCTCCAAGCAATCCTTGTTCAGGGTCCTAGCGACCGCAATGTTGATGCCGCTTTCGCATTGGTAGAGTGCGATTATTGCTCCGATCGTCTCGGGATCGGGTCCCAGCATGCGATCCAGACGAGCGGTCCCGCCACATTCGAGGTACCGCTTCTGAAAGAACTGACCGTACACGGGGTGCGGCTTGACCGGGCAAACGCCGCCGAACACATCGAGGATTAGGCGAAGCAAATTGGCAACGCCGAGTGGCGCAAGCTTGCCCCCTACCTCCGGGAAGAAATCCCTCAGTAGTTTCCTTCGCTCTGGCTGACTTAGTTTATGATGGAAGTAAACTTCTAAGAACTCCTCCGACTTGATCGTCGACGAACGCAAGAGGACCTGCCCCTCATCGTAGTCTGTCATAGCGGACAGTATGCTCTCCACGGCCTTTCTCTCGATGGCTTTTAGCAGATTGTTGAGTGTGTTGAGCACTACCGTGGACGCATTGACGCCAAAGTGGGGGATGCCGACCTGCTCGTTCAGGAAGTTGAAGAAGCGCTCCGCATCACCGTGATCAATATCGACCGACATGGACTGGCAGGCGTCGGCAAAGATTCGTCTTGCGAAGTCCAGATAGTCTGTCTTTGGAGCTCCTAGTGGAGGCTCAACCAGGGTCGGCAGGTTTCGGGACAGAAATCGGGTGTGTTTGATACCTGGCACCCTAACTTCCGGAACAAGACCGAACACGGCGAGCGCATTGAGTGCGCGGCGAAGATTTCCGATTCTTTGGTCGACACTTGTTACCGGCAGCTCGGCCGCCCTGCCCTCGCCAATTAGATGACCGCGATACCGGTGAACGACGTTTTCCCAAGCATGACCGTCCAGTACCTTTAGTTTTGTTCGAGCCTCTGCAATGACCTTTGCTGAATCTTCCGAGGTCCTGCCCGAGATCCAGCGGAGAAACGTCACCAATTGCCCGAACTGGTCCTTCGGCGGTGCCTGCAGTGTCGACATGCACTTGGTGAAGGCACCAGCAAGCCGCCCGACAAACTGAGCAGACCATGCCTCCGACAGCTCGCTAAAATCGTAAATCCGGCCGCCTACAATGCTGACCGCCGCGTTATCGGCGATCTGGCCATCGAACTCCTGCTGTCGCTCGTGCACAATCGAGCTAAGATGCGGAAGTTTCAGCCGCATCGGAAGAAATCCGCATTCCTTCGCGACGGCCTCGAGATTGACCTTCAGCCCGCGGCGCACATCCGGAGAGACCGTCCGCAATGCGCTCCTCACTAGTTCCTGTTCGTCGCGCATAGCCTTCGGGAGATAGCAAGTCTCTCGGACACGCCTATCGAACTCATCGAACAATGCTTTGATTTCGGGGAAGCGGACGAGTGCACTACCGCCGTTAAGGCCGAAGGCCGTGAGGCAGGTGGATCGGTAGACCCGGCCATTCCGAATCTCCAATTCCCCGGCTTCCATCTTGGACGATAGCCAAGCGCGCATCCGATCAAGGTGTCGAAGGGGATTCGTCTGAACCTCGCACTCGGATTCGAAGCGCTCGAGAACCTCCTCCAGCCATTGTTTGCGTTGAGGACTCACATAGCCGAGACGGTTCGCATAGTGCTTTCGGTTCAGCCTTCCATTTCGGCCGGGCACCAACGTGCCTGATTTGACGTCGGCCTCGAGGATCTCCTGGAGCCGCTGAGCATTTTCGTTGTCTACCCCGGGTGGAATTCGATTTGGATCGGCCCGGTAGGATCCACGATATTGACTTTCAACCTCATCGAGCAGGTCGCGATAATGGCTTAGAAGCGATCGCGAAACCCCAATGAAGTCAGCGTAATATGCTCTATTGACGACGCGCCTCGTCTCGCTTCCCACTAGCTGCCCGGCAGCTGCATCGCGCGCGAGAGCCTCCTGAAGTCTCTCCCGGGCGCCGGACATTGCGCTTACACCGCGACGTCAGCGGATATTGGGCCATGGGGGTCATACCCTTCTACGGAGAAATCGGTGATCCGGTAGTCGTTGATGGAGTCCGGCTTGCGCACCAAGCGCATTGTCGGCCACGGCCTTGGTTCCCTAGACAGCTGCAGCCTGGCCTGGTCAACATGGTTCAAATATAAATGTGTATCTCCAGAGAACCAGATAAACTCTCCCACGTCGCAGCCAACTTGTTGAGCAATCATGTACTGCAGGGCCACGCAGCCAACATAGTTGAAGCTGGCACCGAGCAGAACATCGCAACTCCTCTGAAACAATATACAGCTAAGCTTATTGTCACTGCTCAAGTAATACTGATACACCATGTGACATGGCGGCAATGCCATGCTGCCGATCTCGGCAACGTTCCACCCGTGGAAGAGCATGCGGCGACTGGTTGGATTTGTCTTGAGAGTATCGATGAGAGAGGCGATCTGGTCGTGTTCTTTGCCGTCTGCGCCAAGCCAACGACGCCACTGCTTTCCGTAAACCGGTCCCAACTCTCCCCACTTCGCGGCAAACGCGTCATCTTCGACAATGCGTTGCTCGAAGTCGGCCTGCGATATCTTTTCGCCGGTCACTTTGCGATAGGAAGCCAGCGGCCAATCTGACCAAATGCGCACGTTCTCTTTGAGAAGGGACTGGATATTCGTGTCGCCCGTCAGAAACCAGAGCATCTCCTTCACGGCCGTCTTCCAATATACACGCTTCGTCGTCAGGATCGGGACCAGCCCCCCGGAGAGATCGAACCTCACTGAGGCGCCGAATATCGCTTTGGTACCGACACCAGTGCGATCGATCCGCTGGTCGCCGTGTTCGAGAATGGCGGCCATCAAGTCCAGGTATTGATACTCGGGGTGCCTCACCTGGCGGTCCTCGTCAAACTTCATGCCCAAAATTCCGCAGATAGAAGACGTTCGAACTTACGTTGTCCAGCGCCAATCGCCGGGGACTCGCGATCCTACAATAGCGATCCGGAATAGCGAATTAAGTTATGACGGCTCGTACCGCCTTGATCCCATTGCACATTTCCATGAAACGCCGCGCTATGCTGGAAAAGAACGGCACGCCGAGGAAGGTGTCGGCGGAGCGCTGATAGAGCTGGCAGCTCAGC
>ENA-UOVV01002064-UOVV01002064.1-compost-metagenome-genome-assembly--contig:-NODE-2064-length-12251-cov-4.461873_pt1 | contig 12251 bp, 9 predicted proteins | sample MGYA00238155_ERZ761577 | MGnify/ENA primary metagenome ERZ761577 (study PRJEB28898, sample SAMN06268775) | compost metagenome | isolation source: Emeryville, CA | place: USA:Emeryville, CA | collected...
TGGTTACCACATAGTCGATGGAAGGTTCGAATGAAGCCGGAGTGGCGCCACCGGTAATATCGTTTTGCAGTTCATCCAGGGTGTAACCCACGGCCAGTTTGGCCGCCACCTTGGCAATGGGGAAACCTGTCGCCTTGGAGGCCAGTGCCGATGAACGGGATACCCGCGGGTTCATCTCGATTACCACCATACGGCCGTCCACCGGGTTGATGGCAAACTGCACGTTGGAACCACCGGTTTCCACACCGATTTCACGCAACACCGCAATAGAGGCGTTACGCATGATCTGGTATTCCTTGTCGGTCAGCGTCTGCGCAGGTGCTACGGTGATAGAGTCGCCGGTGTGCACGCCCATGGGGTCGAAGTTCTCGATGGAGCAGACGATGATGCAGTTGTCGTTTTTGTCGCGCACAACTTCCATCTCGTACTCTTTCCAGCCGAGCAGGGATTCGTCGATCAGCAGCTCATGAGTTGGAGACAGATCGAAACCGCGCGTGCAGATTTCTTCAAATTCTTCCCAGTTGTAGGCGATACCGCCGCCTGAACCACCCATGGTGAACGAAGGACGGATAATGCAGGGGAAGCCGAATTCCTTGGGCACTTCTTTGGCTTCTTCCATGGTGTGCACAATCCTGGCGCGAGCGCATTCAAGGCCAATGCGTTTCATCGCCTGATCGAAGAGGTTACGGTCTTCGGCCTTGTTAATGGCCTCTTCGTTGGCGCCGATCAGTTCCACATTGTATTTTTCCAGCACGCCATTTTTGGCCAGTGCCAGAGCGCAGTTCAAGGCGGTTTGTCCACCCATGGTGGGCAGGATCACATCAGGACGCTCTTTCTCGATGATCTTGGCGACGGTTTGCCACTCGATAGGTTCGATATAAGTGGCATCGGCCATGGCCGGATCGGTCATGATGGTGGCGGGGTTGGAGTTGACCAGAATGACGCGGTAGCCCTCTTCGCGCAGGGCTTTACAGGCTTGGGCGCCCGAGTAGTCAAACTCACAGGCCTGGCCGATGACGATGGGGCCAGCGCCGAGAATCAGGATACTGTTAATGTCGGTACGTTTTGGCATGTCTGCTCCGATCAGGACGCTTTGCGGGCTTGCATCAATTCAATAAAGTGGTCAAACAAGGGCGCCGCATCGTGCGGGCCGGGGCTGGCTTCCGGGTGACCCTGGAAGCTGAAGGCCGGCTTGTCGGTGCGGTGAATACCCTGCAGTGAACCATCAAAAAGCGACTTGTGAGTGGCCTTGAGGTTGGCAGGCAAACTGGACTCTTCCACCGCAAAGCCGTGGTTCTGGGCAGTGATCATCACCCGCCTGGTTTCCAGTTCCTGCACCGGGTGGTTGCCGCCGTGGTGACCGAACTTCATCTTGACGGTTTTGGCGCCCGAAGCCAGGGCCAGCAGCTGGTGCCCCAGACAGATACCAAAGACCGGAATATCGGTTTCCAGAATGGTCTTGATGGCCTCAATGGCATAGGTACAAGGCTCCGGATCACCGGGACCATTGGAGAGGAACACCCCATCCGGATTCATTGCCAGTACCTCCGCTGCGGAGGTCTTGGCCGGCACCACAGTCAGATCACAGCCGCGATCAGCCAGCATACGCAGAATATTGCGCTTGACGCCGTAGTCGTAGGCTACCACTTTGAAAGGTTTGTCGCCGGTCAGGGCTGTGTGGCCCTTGCCCAGTGTCCAGCTGCTTTCATTCCAGCTGTATGGCTTGTCCACGGTCACCTCTTTGGCCAGATCCAGCCCCTTGAGGCCGCCAAAGGCTTTGGCTGCCGCCAGCGCCTTGGCTTCGTCCAGATTGTCTCCCGCCATCAGGCAGCCGTTCTGAGCGCCTTTGTCGCGCAGGATGCGGGTGAGGCGGCGAGTATCTATGTCGGCTATGCCGATCACATTGCGCGCCTTAAGGTAGTCGGAAAGACTTTGTTGATTGCGGAAGTTGCTGGCCAGCAGCGGCAGGTCGCGAATCACCAGGCCTGAGGCCCAGATGCGATCACACTCCTCGTCTTCGGCGTTAGTGCCTGTGTTGCCTATATGGGGATAGGTCAGGGTCACTATCTGCTGGGCATAGGAAGGGTCAGTCAGGATTTCTTGATAGCCGGTGATGGCGGTATTGAACACCACCTCCCCCACTGACAGACCTTCGGCACCTATAGCGGTACCACGGAAAACACTGCCGTCCGCCAGGACAAGCAGGGCAGGCTTTTTTGAAGCCTTTTGGGATTCCCCGGTGTTCAAATCAACCTCCTCAGGCTGGGTTGGCGGCGCTCACAATCGACAGGTACCACTTTTTACAGGCTGAGAAAAACAGTCGCACGGCCAGGGTACGAAATCAGCGAGTGTTAAGCAGGACAAGTGAGTGAAAAGCCCGGTCGCGGTTGTAAAAAAGCGAGATGAAACGCGCAGCTTCATCTCGCTCTGATACCGAATTGGGGCGACCATGGCGCGCGGCTTGGGCCAAATACAATCTGACCGCGAATTCTACGGGAGCCGGGCGAATGTGTCCAATAGATATTCCCGACTCAGTGCCTCTTTAACGGAACTCAGCCTGCAAATAGGCACTCGGGAACCCCCTGAACCGGGGACTCGAAGATCATCAGGCTGCCCGCCAGCGGCTGTTCCGCCAATTGCGCCTGACTCAAGTCCTCGCGGGCACTGGTCACCAGCAGCCAGCTCAGATCCGGACCACCAAAGGCAACGCAGGTGGGCTGGGTAACCGGAAGTACCAGACGCTCCAGCACCTCTCCCGCCGGAGAGTAGCGCACCAGCTGGCTGCCGCCCCATTGGGCATTCCACAGGCAGTTCTCCGCATCCACACAGGCGCCATCCGGCGCTATGCCATCGGGAGTCTTCACCCAGAGCTCTCCCTCCCCCAGTTGTCCGGTTGCGGGATCAAAGGGATAGCGGCAAATACTGTAACTCAGGGAGTCGGCGTGATAGAGCCAGCGGCTGTCCAGACTCCAGCAGAGCGCATTGGAGATACCCAGCCCCGTCAGGTGACGCGACAGCTGTCCATCCGCCGTCAGTGAATAAAGGGAAGCGGACTGGCCATCGAAATCGGTTTTTTCCACCAGACCACCCACCCAAAAGCGGCCCTGACGATCCACCCGGCCGTCGTTGAGGCGGTTGCCGGGAATATCCATCTCAGGTCTGGCAATCCAGTCCACAGCCCCCGTATGAATATCCCACCAGGCAATGCCGCTGGCGAAGGCCACCAACAGGCGCCGATCATGCTCGGCAAAGGCGAAACAGCCGATACGCTCGGGTGCAGGCCAGTATTTCAGTTGATCCGATGCAGGGTGATAGCGATAGAGACGCGCCGAGTGAATATCTGTCCACCAGACAGACTCATCCTGAGGATTCCACTGCACCCCTTCGCCCAGACGATTCTGGCACTCGACAACTTTTAACAGCCTGAAACTCATGTGTTGTTCACCGCAAGAAAAGCAGAGCTAGCTACGCCCGCCGTCGATCACATATTCCTGCGCGGTGATCATGGCAGCATCATCCGAAGCCAGAAACAACGCCAGCTTGGCCACATCGTGTGCACCGAGACGCTTCTTGATACACAGACGCGACATCCACTCTGCTTCTGCTTCTGGCGTCAGCCAGGTATCCAGCTGTCGCGGAGTGGCAACCCAGCCCGGCAGTATGGCATTGACGCGGATATTGTCCGGGCCAAATTCCGTGGCCAGTGCGCGAGTCATTCCCAAAAGTCCCGCCTTGGCGGTGATATAGGCAGCCATCTGCGGCGGGCCGAAACGAGTGTTGAGCGAACTGATATTGAGAATGGCACCACCACCCAGAGCCGCCATCTGCGGCTTGACGCTCTGGGCGGCAAAAAAAGCCGGATGCAGATTGACGGCAAGCGAGTCCAGCCACTGGGTTTCGCTGATGGCATCCACCTGATGGCGTCTGTCCACGGCAGCGTTATTGATCAACACACCTATATTGCCCAGGCTGGATCTCACTTCTTCAATGCATGAACGCAGGTGATCAATGTCTTTCACATCACAGGCTTGAAACCAGGGCTTGGGCTGACCCGCTTCAACCAGTTGCTGCTGCAGTTGCAAGGCCGAATCTTCGTCCAGATCCACAAACGCCACGCGCGCGCCCTGCTGACTGAAAGCCTCAACCAGGCTGGCACCTATACCACTGGCACCGCCAGTGATGAACACCACTTTGTCCGCAAGACTGGTGTAACGGGTATAGGCCTGGTGACTGGTATAGCTGTACATCGATAACTCCGAAAAAAATGTGCGGATTTAGCCGGCACTGGCCAATGAGCGATTGATCAGATCCCGCACTTCAAACAGTAGACGGCGCACCGAGGCCGCTGCCGCTTCGCTGTCACCAGCGGCGATAGCATCGTAAATTTGTTTGTGCTCGTCGTAACTGGCATTGAACACACCCTTTAGCTGATTGGTGCTCGCAATACTCACCCGCAATGCCACTTGAATAAATTCGCGCAGCTGCAAAAAAAACCGATTGTTGCTCGCGGCGAGAATGGTGCAGTGAAACTCGATATCCGCCGACAGAGGATCATCCTCGCCCTGATCCGCCTTTCTCATCCGCTCCAGCGCGCGGGCGATGGGTTTCATCAGATTGGCATCGCCAGCATTCTCGGCGGCCAGCCTAGCCGCTTCAGGCTCTATGGCCATGCGCAGCTGGGTAAATTCCTTAAGCAATTGCAATGACGGGCGAGCATTGAGAGTCCAGGCCAGCACATCGGTATCAAACATGTTCCACTGACTGGAAGGTATCACGCGAATGCCCTGCCGCGGCCGGGAGGCAATCAGTCCCTTGGCAGTGAGCATCTTGACCGCCTCGCGTGTAACGCTGCGGCTGATCGCATACCGCCTGGATAACTCTGCCTCTGTAGGGAAAGCCTTGTCGATAGCATACTCACCGCGCACTATAGCCGCTCCAAGCTGATGAGTGAGCTGATAAGTGAGATTGCGCCCGGCATCCAACATCTTATTTGCCCTATTTATATTATGTATGTGCAAAAGCCTGCTCATTATAGGCACAGAGGCCAAAGCTTGAAAAGCTGAGCCCCGCTGAGGCGAGGCAAGAGAAGAGCCCGCTTCACGGAACAGAAAGCAGATCGAAAGGAAATGGCAAGGAGAAAAACTCAGTCTTTATTTTTTTATCTCTTCCGCTATCTGGTCTAGGCTGGCATGGCGAACATCCTCCCCCTTCACCAGATAAATAACGTACTGAGCCAGATTGCGTGCGTGATCACCAATCCGCTCCAGCGCACGCAAGGTCCAGAGAATATTCAACACGCGTGTAATGCTGCGCGGATCTTCCATCATGAAAGTCACCATCTCACGCATGGCAGTGCTGTATTCCAGATCAACAGTTTTATCTGTCTGCACCACGTTCAAAGCCATCTCCAGATCCAGGCGAGCGAAGGCATCAAGTGCATCCTGCAGCATACGCACCACCTGATTGCCAATATGGCGTACCTCAACGTAACCTCGCGGTGAAGCACCATCGCGATTGAGTGCCATGGCCTGACGGGCAATCTTGCTGGCCTCGTCACCAATACGTTCCAGATCGGTAATTGCCTTGGTAACGGCAATCACCAGACGCAGATCACTGGCCGCCGGCTGTCGACGCGCAAGAATACGCAGACACTCTTCGTCAATGGACACTTCCATCTGATTGACTTTTTTATCCGCGTGTACCACCTGTTCCGCTTTTTCATGATCAGCGTCTATCAGCGCCTGTATTGCATCGCTGACCTGGCGCTGGGCCATGCCCCCCATTTCCGCCAGATGGCGCCGGATATCATCCAGCTCCAGATTGTACTGCTGCGAAATATGATGAGTGTGACTGCTAATATCCATCGCCATGGAATTTCTCCAGATCAGCCGTAACGGCCGGTAATATAGTCTTCGGTTTGTTTTGTGCGGGGATTGGTAAAGAGTCGGTCAGTCGCGCCATACTCAATCAACTGCCCCATATACATGAAAGCGGTATAGTCGGACACACGCGCCGCTTGCTGCATATTGTGCGTCACTATCACAATGGTGTATCTGTCTTTCAGTTCGTAAATCAGTTCTTCAATCTTGAGCGTGGAAATAGGATCAAGCGCCGAGGCTGGTTCATCCAGCAAAATCACTTCCGGCTCTATGGCAATAGCTCGCGCAATTACCAGACGCTGCTGCTGACCGCCGGACAAACCAAACGCATTATCGTGCAACCTATCCTTGACCTCTTCCCAGAGCGCCGCTCCGCGCAGCGAGTTTTCCACCACCGTATCCAGAGTGCGTTTCGACTTTATGCCCTGCAAACGCAAACCATAGGCAACGTTCTCGTAAATCGATTTGGGAAAGGGATTGGGCTTTTGAAACACCATACCCACCCGGCGACGAAGCTCCGCAACATCCACATCCCTTGCGTAGATGTTGCTGCCATCCATCAGGATTTCGCCTTCGACACGAGAGGAATCCACCAGATCGTTCATGCGATTGAAACATCGCAGCAGCGTCGACTTGCCACAACCGGACGGACCGATAAAGGCAGTTACCTTTTTTTCCGGAATCTGCAGACTGATGGATTTGAGTGCCTGCTTGCTGCTGTAATAAAGACTTAAGTCATTGACTTGCAGCTTGATGGATTCTGCCTCTGACAACATGTTACTGACCTGTGATTGGTGATAGGTATCCAGTGATGCTCTGGTTAATTCAGTCAAGTCTGACCGGGAAGCATGCAACATCTTGCGTCTCCTGAACTAATCCGATGCGCCGCGGTATCTTTCGCGCAGCTTGTTACGAATCCTGATAGCAGTGATATTCAGCATCAGAATCAATAACACCAATATCAACGAAGTGGCGTAAACCAATGGGCGTGCCGCTTCAACACTCGGACTTTGAAATCCCACATCGTAAATATGAAAACCCAGATGCATGATCTTTTGATCCAAATGCAAATAGGGATAGTTGCCATCAATCGGCAAAGAGGGAGCCATCTTCACCACACCCACCAGCATCAACGGTGCCACTTCACCTGCTGCTCGGGCAATGGCGAGAATCAATCCGGTCATCATCGCTGGCGTTGCCAGGGGCACTACTACCTTCCACAGAGTTTCTGCCTGGGTTGCTCCCAGTGCCAGACTGCCCTGACGAATGGAGCTGGGAATACGCGACAAGCCCTCTTCAGTGGCGACAATCACCACCGGCAAAGTAAGCAAAGCCAATGTGAGTGACGCCCAGAAAAGTCCCGGCGTGCCAAAGGTGGGCGCGGGCATGGCCTCCCGGTAAAACAATTGATCTATATTTCCGCCCAGAAAGTACACAAAGAAACCCAGACCAAAAACGCCATAAACAATCGAAGGAACACCGGCCAGGTTATAGACAGAGATGCGTATCAAACGCAGTATCAGCCCCTGCTTGGCGTACTCACGCAAATAGATGGCCGCCAGCACACCAAAGGGCGTCACCATGATGGACATCATAATTACCATGGTGACCGTGCCGAAAATTGCCGGAAATATTCCACCTTCGGTGTTTGCCTCGCGCGGCTCTTCGCTGACAAATGCCCAAAAGCGTTTCACATATTCCAGACATTTGGCAAAGACACTCATGTTATTGGGTCGTGTAAGACGCACAATCCTGTCAAAGCCCAGCTCTATCTCCCGGCCTTCCACGGAACGCACCAGGAGTGTGTCACGACTGGCCAGTGTCACCAGTTCATCCCGTTCAGCTTTTATCAGCGCATATTCAGCTTCCAGCTCGGTGCGTTGAGCCTCAATTTCTGCCAAAGCCAGCGCCAGGGATTCGCCACTCACTCCCTCAAGCTGCAAGCTTCGCTCTTTAAGACGCAAGCGCTCCAACTGATAATTTATCTTGCCTATATCCACCTTTTCTTTGTGACGCTGTTCCGCGTAAAGAGTCAAGGCCCGATCAATACGCAACTCCAGTTGCCGCCAAAAATCCGGATCGGATACTGACATCAACGGCTGACCTGCCTCCTTGATCATCACCGGAAATCCGTAAAAATTGCCCCACTCGCGACGCTCGATAACCACTGCATCTCGCGGGCGCTGCCAGTCTTCCTCGCCGGATTCCAGATACCACATGAAGTCGCGCGAGTTGATATCACGATTGCCCTGCTTGATCAGAAAACGGGACACAAAGGTGACAGAATCATCAAGCTGATAACCGTTGTCTCTGGCAATCGTGGCCGGAATCAACTCGTCGCGAATCCGCTCACCCATGATGGTCTGAGTCTGGCCTTCGCGATCCACAACAGTGACCTGCACTATGTCTGCGGGCCAGAAATGCCCCAAGCCACGCACAGCGATAAGCCCAAGCAGACCAATGACCATGATCAGACACAGGGACACTGCACCGCCGTGAAGCCAGATCCAGGGAGATCCACTTTTGTACCAGGCCAGAATTGAATCAGATTTGGTTTTCATTCCGTATCAGCTCCCCGCATCAGAGATTGCTGTAACGCTGGCGCAATCGCTGGCGAATAATTTCCGCCAGCGTGTTGACCAGAAATGTCAGCCCCAGGAGCACCAGTGCCGCGAGGAACAAAACGCGGAAGTGGCTGCTGCCCACAGCCGTTTCCGGCAACTCGACGGCAATGTTGGCCGAGAGAGTGCGCATGCCCTCGAAAATATTGAAATTCACCAGAGGACTATTGCCGGTGGCCATAAGAACAATCATGGTTTCACCCACTGCCCGACCAAAGCCCATCATTACAGCGGAAAAAATACCCGGACTGGCTGTGGGCAAGACAACTCCTATCAGGGTTTGCCAGCGGGTTGCGCCCAGAGCCAGAGAACCCTGAGTCAAATGACGGGGAACATTGAAGAGAGCATCCTCTGCAATTGAAAAAATGGTGGGAATAACCGCAAAGCCCATGGCAATGCCTACCACCAGCGCGTTGCGCTGATCGTAGCTGATACCCTGATCGGTAAACCATTGACGCATACTGCCATCAAAGAACCAGACTTCTATCAGGGGACTGGAAACAACACAGAACCAGCCAGTCAGTAAAATGGGTGGAATCAGAATGATGGCTTCCCATCCGTCGGGAACCCAATTGCGCCAATGCTCGGGTAATCGACCCCAGCCCAGGGCTACCAGCAACATCATCAGCGGCATCAATATCAGTAAACTGAAAATAGCGGGAAGATTATTTTCAATAAAGGGAGCCAACCAGAGTCCCGCCAGAAAGCCCAGAATCACCGTTGGCAAGGCTTCCATGATTTCGATGGTCGGCTTGACCAGGCCGCGCAGCCGCGCCGTCATGAAATAGGCGCTGTAGATGGCGCCCATGATGCCCAGAGGAATAGCAAAGAGCATAGCAAAAAAAGCAGCCTTGAGCGTACCCAGCGATAGCGGAACCAGACTCATCTTGGGCTCGAAGCTATCGCTGCCAGAAGATGCCTGCCAAACGTACTCGGGCTTGTCGCGGCCCTCATACCAGACCTTCTCCCATAGCGATGCGAAGGAAATTTCCGGATGCTGATTCCACACGCTGGCAACTTTCACCAGACCATTGGAATCAACGGCTATCAGGCGACCATTGATGGGTGAAATAGCCAACTGAGTCAAACCCATGGCGGCAATGGATTGAATAAGCAAACTGCGCGATGAAGTACCGTAGTAGGCGCCGACATTACCCTGCGCATCGGCAATCCAGAATCCGCGCCTTGCCTTTTCTGGCGCTATGTTGACCACTGCAGCCGGCATGGATTTAAAAGTGCGAACCAGCCGTGGGTGATAGTTGTTATCCGCATCGCGCACCAGTAGCCACTGGCTGACCGCCCCGGAATCCGTACCCAGAGCGAGGGAACCGCTGCCAGCGAGAAATCTCATTGCAGTCACCTGCCCCAATTGACCGACATCAACGGAACGCACAGCAACTGCATCTGGATTGGCAATATCGTAATAGTGCAGTCGGGCGCGATCATCGGCTACCAGCAGATGTTGACCTGTGTTATCCACCTGCAACAATCTGGCATTGCCACCATTCTTTAGTGACGGCAAGGAATAAATATCGCGCTTGATACTGACATTGCCCAGCAACCCCTTGTGTTGGGAAAACACGCCCAGAAGCAGACGGCCATCCGCTGTTGCGCCAGCCATATAGATGGCGTTTTGCCCTTCCTGAATCGCAACTGCGGTCAAAGCTTCTTTTTGCTCATCCAGCACCAGTGGTATTTCACCGAGAGGATATTCCAGCCTGGGAGTGATCAAGCGGCGATCATTGGGATAGGAGAGAGAGTAAGCCGGACGAAACACACTGACCTGTCCATTGCTGAAGCCATAAGCTATCAGGTCACTGGCAGGCATCGACAACCCCAGCGCAGAAAAGTCTGCTGACTCAGGCAGAATTAACTGTTGTTCGAGAAGAGATTCCCCTGTTTCCGCACGAAAAAAATCTATGCGGCCATCGCTGTAAAAGCCGGTGGCAATTTCCTCGTAGCGCTCAAGCGTCAGATGCTCGAGTCTTGACGATGAACTATCCGCTTCAAGCGGATAGCTGTGACTGATCTGAATGGATGTGGAACGCAACAGCGGCGCCACTTCCAGGAAGAGATAGAAAAAAATCAAACCCAGAGCGCCCACCACAGCCAATCCGGCTGCCGTGATGCCATAACGGGATGCCGTATCCTTGATTCGACGGATGCGCCCCATTCGCGCTCGTCGCCGGGCATCCGGCATCAGGCTGCCATGAACATTGGTTGTACCGGATGTTTCCGCCATAGCTATTTCCGAGAAATCCTGTCAGCCCACATACAAGGTGCCCTGATACTAGCAGTCAAAAATGACAAGTTTGTTACAACCGGGATCCTTGCCTGAAAAACGTCAACAAGGCCACTCGCATTGAGAGGCCTTGCTTCAGTCAGAGGTTATTTGAGATCCAGCGCGTCAAGTGTTTGCTCGACCACCGAGATCGGCAGAGGGATATAACCATCGCGCAGAACAACTTCCTGCCCCTGTCGTGAGAGTATGAGTTTTATCAACTCGGCTTCGCGAGTTGCCAATGGGCGGTTGGGATGTTTATTGACGTAGACAAACAACATGCGCGCCAGTGGATAGCTGCCATCCAGCGCATGGTCGGCATTGGCAGGCACAAAAGGCTCACCCGCTTTGGCGGCCAAAGGTACGGCACGCACTCCCGAGGTGATATAGCCTATGCCCGAGTAGCCAATGCCGTTGATGGATTCGGAAACCCCCTGCACCACCGACGCAGATCCAGGTTGCTCATTAATGCTGGCTTTGAAATCACCACCGCACAGGGCTATGTCCTTGAAGTAGCCATAGGTACCTGACACTGCGTTGCGACTGTAGAGAGTAATATCCCGGTTGGCCCAGAGACCACTCAATCCCAGCTCTCCCCAACGGGAAATATCCTTGCCCAAACCGCATTTGCGTGTAGCAGAAAAAATGGCGTCCACTTGGGGCAATGTCAGACCTGTGATGGGATTGTCTTTGTTGACATAAACCGCCAGCACATCAATCGCCACTGGCACCGCAGTGGGTTTGTAGCCGTGCACAGATTCAAAGGCTTCGATTTCCGACGCTTTCATCTCCCGGCTCATGGGGCCAAAGTTGGCCGTTCCCTGAGTCAGGGCTGGCGGCGCTGTGGAGGAACCTGCGCCCTGAATCTGAATATTCACATTGGGATAAAACCTGGCGAATTCCTCTGCCCAGAGTGTCATCAGGTTGTTCAGAGTATCCGAGCCTATGCTGTTTACATTGCCCGACACGCCGGATACGGATTTGTACTCTGGCAGATTTGGGTCCAGCGCCCCATAGGCTGTTGCGGTACAGATCATGGCACTGGCAAATGCCAGATTTCTCACCCACTTGATTGCTTTCATTCGCATGCTCCGCTGTTAAACAAAACTCAAAACCAACTGGCTGTCTAAGCCATCTTCAGCGGGACTATAGAGTGACTTTGTGACACTTCGATGAAAGCTGGAACATCAGTGCAAAAAAAACGGGCAGCCGAAGCCGCCCGTTTTTGACTTGCAGGAGCGCTAAATCTAACTGATATACACCGGCCCCATCCCTGAACTCCACACGATGACAGCTGCCACCAACACCACTACCGCGAGCACCAGACCAATAGTCAGTACGGAACTGGCGTAAATGAAACCACGCTCTTTGGGGATATTCATCAGAATGGGAATACCCTCGTAAATCAAATAAACCGAATAGCAGGCCGCCAGGATAAACACACTGGTCACCACCCAGAGCTGGGGATAT
>ENA-UOVV01002065-UOVV01002065.1-compost-metagenome-genome-assembly--contig:-NODE-2065-length-12227-cov-16.100887_pt1 | contig 12227 bp, 11 predicted proteins | sample MGYA00238155_ERZ761577 | MGnify/ENA primary metagenome ERZ761577 (study PRJEB28898, sample SAMN06268775) | compost metagenome | isolation source: Emeryville, CA | place: USA:Emeryville, CA | collected...
GGCGCCGGTCTACTTGACCAGCGCTTCGAGGTCGATCTTGGACCAGATCTCGCGTTCCATCAGCTCCGCCATCTTCGCGGGGTCGTCGTGCTCGGCGGTGACCAGCCCGTTCCACTTGGCCACCAAGTCCGCAAAACGCCGTACCTTCTCGTCCGCATCGGCGATCTTGTACTGCGTCTTGCCAACCTCGATGCCGGTGGCGACGGCCGTGGTCTCGTAGGCGTTATTGGCCTCGTTGAGGTCGGCAGCGACCTCGAGCACCTGGGCGCCCATGCCCTTGGCGGTCTCGACGGCCTCGTCGGCCTGGCGGCGGATGGCCGGCTCGAACGCGGCCAGCGACTTCGTCGCGGCCTTGCGGGCGGCTTCACGCTGGGCCGGCGTCATCGCGAGCCAAGTCTCCTTGGTGAAGGTGAAGGAGGAGGACGAGTGGCTGGTGCCGATCGGCACAGGAATGATGTATTTCACCACCTCGTAGAGACGGTTCGAGGCGAGGTTGCTGGCGGAGGCGATGGTGCCGTCCATCAGCCCGGTCGACATCGCCTCGTATTCCTCGTTGACGGAGATGGTCTGCGGAATCGCCCCCATCGCCTCGGCCCAGCGCATGAACGGAACCGGGCCGGTGCGCAGGCGCAGGCCCTTCATGTCGGCGAGCGAGTTCACCGGCTTGTTGGTGAGCAGCCAGACCGGCGACGTCGACGAGGTGCCCAGATAGACGAGGCCCATCTTGTCGAACTCGGCCAGGCATTCGGGGCAGGTCAGCGTGTATTCGGTCACGGCGCCGGTCATCGCCTGGCCGTTCTTGCCCAGCGTCGCGAGGTCGCCCACCAGGCTGTTCTCGGGGAAATCGGCCACGTAGTAGCCGGTCAGCACGTTGCCGACGTCGATCACGCCGCTTTCCAGCGCGCCGACCATGCCGCGAATGTCCGCGACCTCGACGCCCATCAGGCGCACCGTGAGGTCGGCGTCCTTCTCGGCGGCCAGCCCTTCCACGAAGCTCGTGTACAGCGGGTTGGTGGCCGGATGTGCGGGCGGCGCACCCGAGGCAGCGCGCAGCTCGAGCGCCGAGGCGGGCATCATGGCGACGGCAATGAACGCCCCCGCAAGCATCACGGACCTGGCGAGATTCTTCGAATACATTCCGGGCTCCCTTGTTAAAGCTTCCCAGTCTGCTGGGATGTTTCGGACCATCGATGACGGGTTCGGACGTCGGGCCGGCGTTCCCTTGTTTTTGTTTGCAGCCGGGCAAGCTCTCAGTTCGAGGAGGCTAGCCACGCGAGGCGATAGCTACCAATACCGTGTTGCTATGGGTTGCGATATATACGATATATCACCGGCAGCATATTGGTCGCGATGTCCCTGCCGTTGAAGACATGGGTTTTCCACTTTCGACCGCGGCGGAGATGAACCTTCCGCGCCGATTCCGCGATCCCCCGCCCTGCCTCGACGGAGGCCGGCGCGGCCGATCGGGGCGGCGGCTCGCAAAGGCAGGGGAAACGACATGGAACTCCGTCATCTCCGCTATTTCGTCGCCGTCGCCGAGACGCTGAATTTCCGGCGCGCGGCCGAGCGGCTTCACATCAGCCAGCCGCCCCTGAGCCTGCAGATCCGCCAGCTCGAAACGGAGATAGGCGTGGAGCTGTTCCAGCGCTCCAACGGCGGCACGCTTTTGACCCAGGCCGGCCGCATCTTTCACCGCCATGCGCGCGACATCCTCGCCGCGGTCGACGCCGGCGTGAAGGAAACCCGGCTGGCGGCCGGCGCCGAGATCGGCACGCTGAACGTCGGATGGACGAGCTCGAGCGATTTCGTCCCCTTCCTGCCGCTGACCATCCGCGAATTCGGCCAGCGCCATCCGCGCGTCGTCGTCAATCTCATCGAGATGCCCTCCTTCGACCAGACCCGCGCCCTGCTCGAAGGCCGTCTCGACATCGGCGTCGCGCGACCTCCCGAGAAGGTGCTGGGCGGGGGGTTGCGGGTCACGGAGGTGTGGCGCGACCACCTGATGGTTGCGGTGCCCGCCGACGCGCAGTTCGCCGCCTGCGCGGGCCTTCATTTCGAGGAGCTGCGCGAGGAGAACTTCATCGCCCCGATCAGCGATTCGGGCATGGGCATCAACTTCGTGATGCGCGAAATGTGCCGCCGCAGGGGGTTCACCGTGCGGGTCGTGCAGGAATGCAGCGGCCACTCGATGACCCTCGGCCTCGTGGCGGCCGGCATGGGCATCGCCGTGGTCCCCTCCGTCCTCGCCTCGCTGCAGTTCTTCGGGGTCCGTTTCGTGCCGCTTCGGGACGACGACGCCTACTGCTCGCTGGTCGCCATCACGCTGGATCAGGAAGGCGATCCGCTGCGCGACAATTTCCTCGCGGCGCTTCGGCAGGTCGCCGACGCCACGCACGACCCCGCCCTCCTGATGAAAGGCAGCGCGCCGCTCCGGCCTGACGCCTGATTATGCGCGCCGAAGGGCCTTCACGGCCAAACGGTAAGGCTCCAGGCCCGCGCTGCCGCACGTTCTTCGCCCTGACCGGACGGCGGAAACGAACGGGGCCGCCCGACGGCGGCCCCGGCGAAGCTTCATTGCCGGCCGGCGTCAGCCCAGCTCGGGGATGCGCAGGACCTGGCCGGGATAGATCTTGTCCGGATGCGTCAGCATCGGCTTGTTGGCCTCGAAGATCACCGTGTGCTTGGCACCCTTGCCCTTGCCGTAGTGCTTCTCGGCGATCTTCCACAGGTTGTCGCCCTTCTTGACCGTATAGAAGACGGGCTCCTTCTCGCCGCCGCCCGCGTCCTCGACGGTAAGCTGGGTCTCCACCTTGGAGACGCCGAGCGTGTTGCCCACCGCGATGACCGCCTTCTCGAAGGCGGTCTGGTCGGCAACCGAGCCCTTCAGCACCGCCTTGTCGCCCACCACCTCGATCTCGACCTTCTCGGTCCCGAGATTGTGCTTGTCGAGCTCCTTCTTCAGGTCCTCGACCTTCGGGGCATCGTCCGAGCCGCCGATGCCGAGCTTCTCGCCCACCGACTTGACGAAATCAAAAATACCCATGCCGCAGTCTCCGTTCTCGCTGCTGAAAATCCGTGTCCCTCGGCGCCGAATGTGGCGCAGCCGCCTTCAAATTGAAAGGATAAAAGCCGCGCGGGCGCGCCCTATTCGGGGCTGACCTTGCCGCGCATCTTCTTGATCCCCGACCGCCCGGCCTTGGCCTTGAGTCGCCGCTCGACGGCCCCCTTGCTCGGTTTCGTCTTCTTGCGCGGCGGCGGCGGAGGCTCGGCCGCCCTGGCCACCAGCGCGACGAGACGGGCCCGCGCATCCTCGCGGTTGCGCTCCTGCGTGCGAAAGCGGCCCGCCTCGATGACGATGACGCCGTCCTTCGTGGCGCGCTGACCGGCAAGCCGGTAGAGCCGCGCCCGGACCGGCCCGGGCAGGCCGGCGGCATTGCGGGCGTCGAAGCGGAGCTGGACGGCCGTCGCCACCTTGTTGACGTTCTGGCCGCCTGGCCCCGAGGCGCGGATGAAGCTTTCCTCGAGGTCGGCCGCGGCGATCGTCACGCCGGGCGCGACGGCGATGTCGCCGGAAGCGCTCATGCGCGCCTCGCGGCCCGGCGGGGCCGGCGCGGCAGCGCACTGGTTGGGGCGGCAGACGGCATCATGGCCTGCCGTTTTCGCCGAACGGCCCGGCAAAGGCAACGGGCCGCGGCGGCGAACCGGGAAACGGGAAACCGGCCGCAGCGCGGCCGGTAGCGCCTACTCCGCCGCGAGGCCGAAGCGCGGCGCCGCGCCCTTTACCGCCGCGTCGACATGCGCCTCGTAGCGGGCGAAATTCTCGACGAACATGCCGACCAGGCGCCGCGCCTGCGCGTCGTAGGCCGCCTTGTCCGCCCAGGTGGAGCGCGGATCGAGGATGGCCGCGTCGACGCCGGGCGCGGCGACCGGAACCTCGAAGCCGAAATGCGGATCGATGCGGAACTCGGCCCGGGCCAGCGACCCGTCGAGCGCGGCCGTCAGCAGCGCGCGCGTCGCGCCGATCGGCATGCGGCTGCCGACGCCGTAGGCGCCGCCCGTCCAGCCCGTGTTGACGAGCCAGCACGAGACCTCGTGGCGAGCGATCAGATCGCGCAGCAGATTGCCGTATTCCGAAGGATGGCGGGGCATGAAGGGGGCGCCGAAGCAGGTCGAGAACGTCGCTTCCGGCTCGGTCACGCCGCGCTCGGTGCCGGCGACCTTCGCCGTGTAGCCGGACAGGAAATGGTACATCGCCTGAGCCGGGCTCAGCCGCGCGATCGGCGGCATCACGCCGAACGCATCGGCCGTCAGCATGATGACGTTCCTGGGATGGCCGGCGCGCCCGGTGGCGCTGGCATTGGGGATGAAGTCGAGCGGATAGGCGCAGCGGGTGTTCTCGGTCAGGCTGCCGTCGTCGAAATCCGGAACCCGCCGCGCGTCCAGCACGACATTCTCCAGAACCGTGCCGAAGCGCCGCGTCGTGGCGAAGATCTCCGGCTCGGCCTGCGCGGAAAGCCGGATCGTCTTGGCGTAGCAGCCGCCCTCGAAGTTGAAGATGCCGTCCGGGCCCCAGCCGTGCTCGTCGTCGCCGATCAGCGTGCGCGAAGGATCTGCCGAGAGCGTGGTCTTGCCGGTGCCCGACAGGCCGAAGAAAATCGCCGCATCGTCCGCCGGGCCGACATTGGCGGAGCAGTGCATGGGCATGACGCCCCTTGACGGCAGCAGGTAGTTGAGCGCGGTGAACACGCTCTTCTTCATCTCGCCGGCATAGGCGGTGCCGCCGATCAACACCAGCATGCGGGACAAATCGATCGCGATCACCGTTTCGGAGCGGCAGCCGTGGCGCGCCGGATCGGCCCTGAAGGACGGCAGGTCGATGACCGTCATCTTCGGCAGGAAACCGGCCAGGGCCTCGCGCGCCGGCCGGATCAGGAGGTTGCGGATGAACAGGGAATGCCAGGCATGTTCGGTGACGACGCGCACCGGCAGGCTGTGAGCGGGATCGGCGCCGCCGACGAGGTCCTGCACGAACAGGTCGCGCCCGCGCGCATGCGCAAGGAAATCCGCGCGCAACGCCTCGAAATGCGCCGGGGTCATCGGCTTGTTGTTGTCCCACCAGACCTCGTTCTCGGTGGCGGCATCGCGCACCACGAACTTGTCCCTGGCCGAGCGGCCGGTGTGTTGGCCGGTCGTGGCCACCAGGGCGCCGTGGGCCGTCAGCTTCGCCTCGCCGCGCCGCAGCGCCTCCTCATAAAGCTGTGCCGGCTCCAGATTGTAGGCGACGGCGCCGGGCTCATGCAGACCGGCAGCATCGATGCCGCAGGCGGGGTTTCGGATGCCGGTTTCCTTCATGCGTTTGCGCCCTCTCGCGGGGGTTGACACCATCTCGACCGCGACGGCCGGACTGCAAGACTTGCATCCGGCCGGGACGGGTTCCGCTGCCAATCAGAAAAACCAAACGTTTTCAAACGAATAATCGATTTAAAAATTTCAATCCTCGTTTAAATCGTTTAATCGGCACGCTTCGCTGGCGCCGGACGCGGCCGGGGCCGGCGCACGGCAGCGCTTCCGCTTTTCTGCCTGAGGCGCCTTGGATTGTGCCGCCACATTTTGTACCTAATTTGTCCATCAAACATCCTTTCCGGAAGCAGGAAGGGACGCCCGCTGATGAGGGAGCCGCTGGACATGGCAACAATCGCGCTCGTTGACGACGACCGCAATATCCTCACCTCGGTCTCGATAGCGCTGGAATCGGAAGGCTATCGGGTCGAAACCTACACCGACGGGGCATCCGCGCTGGAAGGACTGGGGGCAAGGCCGCCCAATCTCGCCATCCTCGACATCAAGATGCCGCGCATGGACGGCATGGAGCTGTTGCGGCGGCTGCGCCAGAAGACCGACCTGCCGGTCATCTTCCTGACCTCCAAGGACGACGAGATCGACGAGCTGTTCGGGCTCAAGATGGGGGCCGACGACTTCATCAAGAAGCCGTTCTCGCAGCGCCTTCTGGTCGAGCGCGTCAAGGCCGTGCTGCGGCGCGCGAGCGCCCGGGAGGCCGCGTCCAAGCAGCCGGCGGGCCAGCAGAAATCGCTGGAGCGCGGCCAGCTGGTGATGGACCAGGAGCGCCACACCTGCACCTGGAGGGGCGAGCCGGTGACGTTGACCGTCACCGAGTTCCTGATCCTGCATTCGCTCGCCCAGCGGCCCGGCGTGGTCAAGAGCCGAGACGCGCTGATGGATTCGGCCTATGATGAGCAGGTCTATGTCGACGACCGGACCATCGACAGCCACATCAAGCGGCTGCGCAAGAAGTTCAAGGCCGTCGACGACGACTTCGACATGATCGAGACTCTCTACGGGGTGGGCTACCGCTTCCGGGAGGTTTAAGCCGGGCCCGGGGCTGCGGTATCGGGTTTCGGGTCAGGGCGGGCCGCATATGGCGAATTTCGAGAACAGGCCGCACGGGGCCCTCCCGCTCCACCGGCCCCGCAGCGGCGGAACGTCTTTCGCACGCTTCCCGCGCCCGAACCGCAGCAGCCCGGGCCGTTTATGGTGATGGCGACAGCGACCGAAAAGGATGCCAGGAATGCGCGCAGGGCGTCGGCCCGCCGGCCGATGCTTCTGGCGCGGGCTGCGACCTCGCTGCGGCGCGTGCTGGGCCACTACATCTTTTCCAGCCTCACCCAGCGCATCATCGTGCTCAACCTTGCCGGCCTCGGCGTGCTGGTCGTCGGCATCCTCTATCTCAACCAGTTCCGCGAAGGGCTGATCGACGCGCGCGTCGAAAGCCTGATGACGCAGGGCGAGATCATCGCGGGCGCCATCGCGGCCTCGGCGACGGTGGAAACCGATTCCATCTCGATCGATCCCGAGCGGCTGCTCGAGCTGCAGGCCGGCGAGAGCCTTCCGCCCGGCTCCGACCGGCTCGACAGCCTCGACTTCCCGATCAATCCGGAGCGTGTCGCCCCGGTGCTGCGCCGGCTGATCTCGCCGACGCGGACGCGCGCGCGCATCTTCGATCGCGACGCCAACCTGCTGCTCGATTCGCGCCATCTCTACTCGCGCGGCCAGATCCTGCGCTACGGCCTGCCGCCGCTCGAGGCCGAAGAGCAGCTCGGCCTGATCGACCGCATCGAGAAGCGGGTCACCAATTTCTTCCGCCGCACCAACCTGCCCGTCTACCGCGAGCAGCCCGGCGGCAGCGGCGCCGCCTTCCCCGAGGTCGTCAGCGCGCTGTCGGGCAGCCCGTCCACCATCGTGCGGGTCAGCGAGCAGGGCGAGATGATCGTCTCCGTCGCGGTTCCCGTGCAGCGCTTCCGCGCCGTTCTCGGCGCGCTGATGCTGTCGACCCAGGGCGGCGACATCGACAAGATCGTCGCGGCCGAGCGCAGCGCGATCTTCCGCGTCTTCGGCGTCGCGGCGCTGGTCACAGGCATCCTTTCGCTGCTGCTCGCCTCGACGATCGCCAACCCGCTGCGGCGGCTTTCGGCGGCGGCGGTGCGCGTCAGGCGCGGGGTCAAGAACCGCGAGGAGATCCCCGACTTCTCCGACCGCCAGGACGAGATCGGCAATCTGTCGGTGGCGCTGCGCGACATGACCAACGCGCTCTACGCCCGCATCGAGGCGATCGAGAGCTTCGCCGCCGATGTCAGCCACGAGCTGAAGAACCCGCTGACCTCGCTGCGCAGCGCGGTCGAGACGCTGCCGCTGGCGAAAAGCGAGACCGCCCGCGCCCGCCTGCTGGAGGTGATCCAGCACGACGTGCGCAGGCTCGACCGGCTGATCACCGATATTTCCGACGCCTCCCGGCTCGATGCCGAGCTGGCGCGGGTGGATGCCGGCCGCGTCGACCTGAAGAAGTTCCTCGGCGATCTCGTGTCGCTGTCGCGCGAGGTGGCGCGCGGCAAGCGCCAGGTCGAGATCGAGTTCAAGGCCGGCCGGCTGCCGCAAGGGGTGAAGGGCTATTTCGTCACCGGCCACGAGTCGCGCCTCGGCCAGGTAATCTCCAATCTGATCGACAATGCGCGGTCCTTCGTGCCGGAGGAGAACGGGCGCATCGTCGTCGGCCTATCGCGCAGCGGCCGCCGCAACATCGTCACCGTCGAGGACAACGGGCCCGGCATCCGCCCCGACGCGCTCGAACGCGTCTTCGAGCGCTTCTACACGGATCGCCCGTCCGGCGAGGCTTTCGGCCAGAATTCCGGCCTCGGCCTGTCGATCAGCCGCCAGATCGTCGAGGCGCATGGCGGCACGCTGACGGCCGAGAACATCGCCGGAGCCAAGCCGGGCGACATCCGCGGCGCCCGCTTCGTGATGGCGCTGCCGGCGGAAGATTAGGCTTGGCGTCGAACCTGCATGCCTGCGCCGTGCTGCTGGACGACCGCGGCGTCCTGCTGTGCGGCCCTTCCGGCAGCGGCAAGACCACGCTGGCGCTGACCCTTTCCGATCTGGCGCGGCTTCACGGCCTCGCCGCCCGCCTCGTCAGCGACGACCAGGTCTGGCTCGCGGCCGGCCAGGACGCCCGGCTGATCGCAAGCGCGCCGTCGCCGATCGCCGGCCTGGTCGAGCTGCGCGGCTTCGGCCCGGCCCCGATCATTTCCGCGCCGCGCATGGTCGTCGACCTCGTCGTGCGGCTGGTCGAGCCGGGCACAGCGCCACGCATGGCCGAAGCCGGCCGGGAGGCGCTGGCCGGCTGCCGGGTCCCCTCGCTCAGCCTGCCGCGGCATTCAGCCGCCGCATCGGCGCGCGCGGTGCTTGCCGCACTGGGGCTCGGGCCCTTCAGCGGCTGATGCCGCGAAGCGCGCCGAGCGGCGGCCCCGGCCGGTCTCCAGCCTGCGGCAAAATGGCCGCCCGGTGGCCAAATAGGGGCTTGTCAACGCGCAGGCCGCCGTCAAGATAGCGCCCCTGTCGCCACCCTGGGGATATGGCAGCGACGGCAAGGCAAACAGAGCCCACGCGGGAGCCAGTGCAGAATGATCGGACTCGTGCTCGTGACGCACGGTCGGCTTGCGGATGAGTTCCGGCACGCTGTCGAACATGTCGTGGGGGCGCAGGAGAGCTTCGAGACCGTCGCGATCGAGGCCGACGACGATATCGAGCAGCGCCGCGCCGACATCATCGCCGCGGTGGAGCGGGCCGACACCGGCCATGGCGTCATCATCCTGACCGACATGTTCGGCGGCACGCCCTCCAATCTCGCCATCTCGGTGATGCGGGCAGGCTCGGTCGAGGTCATCGCGGGCATGAACCTGCCGATGCTGATCAAGCTGACCAGCGTGCGCACGGGCGACGACATGGACAAGGCGCTCGCCGAGGCGCAAGCCGCCGGCCGCAAGTACATCAACGTCGCCAGCCAGGTGCTCGCCGCCAAATGACGCGCCGTGCCCCGTCTGCCGGGCAGGTGTCGCGCCGGCTCGAGATCGTCAACCAGCGCGGCCTGCACGCGCGCGCCTCGGCGAAGTTCGTGCAGCTCGCAAGCGGCTTCCAGGCCGAAATCGAGGTGGAGAAGGACGGCGCCGTCGTCGGCGGGACCTCCATCATGGGCCTGATGATGCTGGCGGCAAGCCCCGGCTGCTGCATCACCGTCCGCGCCAGGGGCGCGGACGCGCAGGCGGCGCTCGACGCGCTCGCGCAGCTCGTGGCCGATCGCTTCGGCGAGGAGGCGTAGGCCTCACAGCAGCTTCCGGCGCGCCAGGTTGGCCATCAGCGCGCCGAGGCCGAAAACCCATTCGGGGCAGGCATCGGACAATGCGACGCGGTTGACGAGGCGCCCCAGCCGCGGCGAGGCGATCTCGACCCTATCGCCGATCCGGTGGGTGAAGCCGAGACCGTGCCCGAGCCGATCCTCCACGGGCGCGAACATCGTGCCGAGGAAGAGCACCGCGCCGTCCGGATACTGGTGGTTGCGGTTGACGAGCTGCGCGACGAGGTCGGCCGGCGGCCGGCTGATCGAGCGCATGGCGTTGACGCCCGACATGCGGAAGCCGTCCTCACCCTCGACCTGCAGCGAGACCTCCAGCGTCTCGACGTCGCGCAGCGTGAAGCCATCGTCGAACAGGCGGATGAAGGGGCCGATCGCGCAGGAGGCGTTGTTGTCCTTGGCCTTGGAAAGCAGGAGCGCCGAGCGCCCCTCGAAATCGCGCAGATTGACGTCGTTGCCGAGCGTCGCGCCGACGATCTCCCCGCGCGACGTCACCGCAAGCACGACCTCCGGCTCGGGATTGTTCCATTCCGACTGCGGGTGGATGCCGACGCAATCGCCACAGCCGACGCTCGACATGGGCTGGGCCTTGGTGAAGATCTCGGCGTCGGGACCGATGCCGACTTCGAGATATTGCGACCATAGCCCCATATCCTGAAGCAGGCGCTTCACTTCGGCCGCCCGCGGCGAGCCGGCGCGCAGATTGCTCAGCGTGTCGCCGATGACCGGCGCCAGCCGCGCGCGGATCTCCTGCGCGCGCTCGGGGTTGCCCTTGGCCTGCTCCTCGACGACACGCTCGAGCATGCTGCCGGCGAAGGTAACGCCCGCAGCCTTGATCGCCTGCAGATCCAGCGGCGCCAGCAGCCGCCCGCGGCTGCCGGAGAGGAAGTCGTCCAGCGAGCCCAGGCGGGGAAGCCCGGAAGCGGCCGCGAGCTCGGCGGCCACGCCCCGCCGCTCCAGAAGGCCCGACATGGTGGGCGCCCCGGCCGTCAGGTCGTACAGGTCGCCGCCGCGCACCAGCACCACGCACGGCCCGTCCGCGGCGTCCGACCAGACCCGCCCGACAAGCAATGCCGCCCCGGCATCCTCCGGCAGAATCTCACGGCTGGCGAGCACCACGGCTGACGACATGCTTTCTCCTCCCTATGCGCATCGCCCCGGCCGATGCCGGGCTGGCCGCACAGTAGGACCTTCGCCGCCCTTTGAAAACAGGATCAATTATGATCCTGTAAATATCCCTGCGGCCATCCCGCACCCGGCATGGAACCGGAAACGGCAATTGCGGCACCGGCGATCACGGCATCGGCCCGCGCCCTTGCGACCCGGACGGTGGACCGCGATGCCCTCGCCCGCTATGAGCGGGTCGTCAGCAGGCGAGGCCGCGCGCCGATGGCGCAACGCCGGAGCAATCGGCGGGCATGGCGGCGGGAGCATGGGGCGTCCCGGAACGGCCCCGCACCGGCATCTCGCCCGGCGCCGGGCGAGCGGGAGGCCACAGGCCCCTTGCCCGATCCCGCCTCCTGCCCGAAAATCGACGCAACTTGTCGCAGACTGCGTTGCCGAGGGGAGTGCGAGTAGCCGCCGTGTCGTGGGACATCGTGTGAGGGACAGAAGGGTCACCCGATCCGCCGGGGCGCGGCTGGCGCGCCGGGGCCGGACGGCGGGGTTGGCGGCGGCGCTCGTCGCCGGCCTGCTGCTGACGGGATGCGACAATCCCTCGCGCCTTGCCGGCATCGCCGCACAGGTTGCCGACACGGGCACGCACGGCCCCGCGGACCGCGCCTACGGACGCCAGTTCGCCGCGCTGATCGCGCAGGACGGCCACGACCGGCTGGTCAAGGCCAACGGGCTCGGGCCGGACCGGAAGGCGGCCGATCTGAGCACGACGCTGCGCGATGCGGAGCGCGCTCTGGCGGCGCTGGCGGCGCCTGCCGCACAGACCCGGACGCCCCTGCTCCAGCAGGCCGCCGGCGGGTCGCACGCCTTCGACACTGACTGGCGGACCGCCCGCTCGACGCTCTATCTGGCCCCCGCCGGCCCGGAAACCGGTACGGCGCCCTTCGCGTTCTCCGGCCTGCAGGCAAGGCGTTCCGAGATCGCCGTGGTGCCGGTCGGAAACCGGCCCTACCGGCTGCGCCTCGTCTGCGACGGGCCGATGACGGTCGACGGCACCACCGGCATCGCGACATACCGGGCCGGCCAGACCGTCTCGATCGCCGACGACGCGCCGGATCCCGGCGGCAGGCGGATTCTGCTGCTGCCCGGCCCGGACCTCGACCGCTGCGAGGCGATCGCGCGGATCGGCGGCGCGGACCGCCGCTTCGCCATCGTGCGCGCGGAGCGGGCGCGGCCGGCGCTGGCCACGCTCGACCGCCGCTTCGACGTCTGCCGGCTGCCGGACAGGCGCCGGCTGACGCCGCTGCAGGGCGCATTCTATTCCGGCCGCTGGCTGTCGGAGACCTGCCCGTTCCGGCCCGGACGCATCGACATCCTCGCCAGCGAGGAAGACGGCTTCAACGCCAAGGTC
>ENA-UOVV01002070-UOVV01002070.1-compost-metagenome-genome-assembly--contig:-NODE-2070-length-12222-cov-6.483768_pt1 | contig 12222 bp, 10 predicted proteins | sample MGYA00238155_ERZ761577 | MGnify/ENA primary metagenome ERZ761577 (study PRJEB28898, sample SAMN06268775) | compost metagenome | isolation source: Emeryville, CA | place: USA:Emeryville, CA | collected...
GGGGGCCGGGACCCGGGCCGGGCTGGGGGCCCGGCGTCGGGGTCGGCGTGCTCGGCGGCGCCGGGGTGGCGGCCGCCGGCGGTGCGGGTGCCTGGGCGGCCGGAGCCGCGGGCTTGGGCGCCGGCTTGGCCGGGGCGGTGGCCTCCGGCGCGGCGGGCGCGGTGGCACCCGAGGGCTTGGCGGCCTTGGCGGGCGCGCCGTTGCTGTCGGCCTTGGCCTTGTCGGCCTTCTCGGCGGCCGCCTTGCCGCCGCCGAACGACTCGCGCAACCGGCGCGCGACCGGGGCCTCCACGGTGGAGGACGCGGACTTGACGAATTCGCCCTGCTCACTCAGCCGGGCGAGGACTTCCTTGCTTGTGACACCGAGTTCCTTGGCCAACTCGTGTACACGGGCCTTACCTGCCACTACATCTCCTGTCTATGAGGCGACAGCGGTGGTAGGCGCCGCGCCTCGGGTTAGCTATGACGCATGGTCATCGGGACTTCACGGTGTGCTCATGTTCTTCGCTACCTGTTCTGTTGACCGGGTGTGTCGCGCTCCAGCGAACTGAAGTGCTCCGCCACCGCGGTGGTATCCGGTGAACCGGCGATGCGCAGCGCGCGGCCGAAGGCTCGCCGCCGGATCGCTGCGTCCAGACACCGTGCGTCGGGATGCAACCAGGCACCCCGCCCCGGCAGCCTTCTCGCTGTGTCAACGGTTACGGCGTAGCCACCGTTCCCGCTGTTCACAGCGACCACTCGAAGCAATTCGACGGCCAGCCCGCGGTTCCGGCAACCGATGCACATCCGAACCGGTCCCTGGCGGGAATCGGTCGCGGATCGAGCCTCGGCGGCCGAAGTCTCGCGCTGGATCACGCTTGAGTCTACCGTCTGCACACGCATGGAAAGAACCGGCTCGTCCCGGGTATGTCGGAGCGATCTGCGCCCGGTTAAGCCGGGCGCGACCTGCGGGTTAGCGGTCGTGGACGGCGCCGCGCGCCGGGCCGGGGTCCGGCGGCGCGTCCGCGGGGGCCGCGTCGCTGCGGATGTCGATGCGCCAGCCGGTCAACCGGGCGGCCAGCCGGGCGTTCTGGCCCTCCTTGCCGATCGCCAGCGACAGCTGGAAGTCCGGCACGATGACGCGGGCGGCGCGCGCCGCCTCGTCGATCACGCTGACCGAGACCACTTTGGCCGGCGACAGCGCGTTGGCCACGAACTTCGCCGGGTCCGGGTCGTAGTCGATGATGTCGATCTTCTCGCCGGACAGTTCGCTCATCACGTTGCGCACCCGCTGGCCCATCGGCCCGATGCAGGCACCCTTGGCGTTCAGCCCGGGCACCCGCGAGGTCACCGCGATCTTGGAGCGGTGCCCGGCCTCGCGGGCGACGGCCACGATCTCCACCGACCCCTCGGCGATCTCCGGCACTTCCAGCGAGAACAGCTTGCGCACCAGGTTGGGGTGGGTGCGCGAGAGCGTGATCAGCGGCTCGCGGGCGCCCCGGGTGACCCCGACGACATAGCAGCGCAGCCGGTCGCCGTGCTCGTAGCGCTCCCCCGGCACCTGCTCGGCGACCGGGATGACGCCCTCGGAGCCCTTGGTCTCGCTGCCCAGTCGGACGACCACCAGGCCGCGGGCGTTGGCGCGGGCGTCGCGCTGAATGACGCCGCCGACGATGTCGCCCTCCTTGGCGACGAACTCGCCGTAATTCTTCTCGTTCTCGGCGTCACGCAGCCGCTGCAGGATGACCTGGCGGGCGGTGGTCGCCGCGATGCGGCCGAAACCCTCTGGGGTGTCGTCCCATTCGGAGATGACGTTTCCGTCGGCGTCAGTTTCGCGCGCGATGACCTTGACCTCACCGGTCTTCCGGTCGATCTCGATGCGCGCGTCGGCCTCGTGTCCCTCGGTGTGGCGGTAGGCGGTCAGCAGCGCCGACTTGATGGTCTCGACGACCACGTCCACGGAGATGCCCTTGTCGGCCTCAATCGCATGCAAGGCCGCCATGTCGATGTTCACCGCACAGCCCCCTTACCCCCTAGGCCGGCCAGCTCCAACTCACGCTGGTTGGGACGCGAAAATTCAACTTGCACAATGGCTTTGACAATACCGCCGAGCGGAAGTTCGCGGACCGCGAAGTCGGCGCGACGGCCCTCCCGCACGATCAGCCGCACGACGCCGGCGTCGGTCTCGCCGAGCCGGCCGGTGAGCACCGAGCCGTCGGTCAGCGTGACCTCGACCTTGCGCCCACGGGCCCGGCGGAAGTGCTTCTCGGTGGTCAGCGGCCGGTCCACGCCCGGCGAGGTGACCTCCAGGACGTAGGACACCCAGGAGTTGTCGGCGCGGTCAAGCACTTCGGAGGCCGCGCGCGACAGCTCGGCGATGGTGTCGAGGTCGAGGCCGTGGTCGCCGTCGGCGACCACGGTGATGCGAGGTGGCCGGGCCTTGGCGTTGACGATGACGTTCTCGATCTCGTAACCGGCGCGCGCGAACTCACCGTCGAGCAGCTCGAGCACCTGTTCCTGCGAGGGCAATCCCGCAGACCGCTCCGTCACGGCGAGCTCCTCATCTTGAGTTGTCCGGACCTGTTCGGCGCGACGCGCCAACCGCTTACACACGATACGCCAGCCCCGCCGGGCTACGCCGCAAACGCGCAGCCCCGCCGCGCAGGTGCGACAGGCACTGGCAAGATGTCACCGTGCCGAGCCCTTCGCCGACCATCAGCAGGCGACGCGTACTGGCGGGAGCGGCGGCGCTGGCGCTGCTGGGGGCGACATCGACCGCCTGCGGGTCGTCTGCCCCGCCACCGGAAGTCATCGAACTGACCGCGCAACTCGACCGCGCGCGCGCCGACAGCGAGCTGGCCACCGCCGCGGCCGACGAGGCGCAGGGGGCCGTCGCGGCCGCGTTGACCGCGGTCGCCGCCGAGCGCTCGGCGCACGCCCAGGCCATCGCCGACGAACTGGTCCGCATGCAGGGCACCGACGCCCCGACCACCACGCCCACCAGCGAACCGACCACCACCGCCGAGGCGGCCACGGCGCCGACGGTCAAGGACGTCGCCGCCGCGCTGCGCGAGTCCGCGCAGGCCGCGGCCGAACTGGCGGCAGCGCTGTCGGGCTACCGCGCCGGGCTGCTGGCCTCGATCGCCGCGGCGTGCACGGCGGCCGAGACCGTCGCGCTGGCCGTGCCGGCGGGCAGGCCGCGATGACCGCACCGCAACCCAGCCCGACCACCCGTCCCGCGGCGGCCGCCGACGGTGCGCTGTACGACGCGGTGGCCGCCGAGCACGCCACGATCTACGGCTACGGCGTGGTGTCGGCGCACACCACCCCCGACACCAACGAACTGGTGTCGGAGTCGATGGCCGAACACCGCCGCCGCCGCGAGGCCGCGCTGGCCATGCTGTCGGCACGGGCCGCCGGCGCGCCGCTGCCCGAACCCGGCTACCAGTTGCCGATGACGGTGCACGACCCCGCCGACGCGGCCAGGCTCGCGATCCAGATGGAGGAGGACGACGCCGTGGCCTGGCGCGCGGTCGTCGAGCAGGCCACCGACGAGAGCGACCGTGCGTTCGCGGTGACCGCGCTGACCGAGTGCGCGGTGCGGGCCGCGCGCTGGCGCAAGGTGCTGGGGACGACGCCGGTCACCGTCGCGTTCCCCGGCGGCGCCGAATAGTCCGCTAGGAACGCCGGGCCGCGACGATCGCCTCGGCCGCGCCGTCGGCGGGCACCTCGCGGGTCTCGCCGCTGAACCGGTTGCGCAGCTCGACCTTTCCGTCGGCCCAGCCGCGGCCGACCACGACGATCCACGGCACCCCGAGCAGTTCGGCGTCCTTGAACTTCACCCCCGGCGAGGCGGTGCGGTCGTCGAACAGCACCTCGACGCCGCGGGTGTCCAGCGCGGCGGCCAGCGCCTCGGCGCCGGCCCGCGCCGCGTCGTCCTTGTTCGCGATGACCAGGTGCACGTCGAACGGCGCCACCTGCGCCGGCCAGCGCAGCCCGAGCTCGTCGTGGTGTTGCTCGGCGATCACCGCGACCAGTCGCGAGATGCCGATGCCGTAGGAGCCCATGGTCAGTCGGACCGGCTTGCCGTCCTCGCCGAGCACGTCGACCTCGAACGCGTCGGTGTACTTGCGGCCCAGCTGGAAGATGTGGCCGATCTCGATGCCGCGGGCGCTGACCAGCGGACCCGCCCCGTCGGGCGACGGATCTCCGTCGCGCACCTCGGCGGCCTCGATGGTGCCGTCGGGGGTGAAGTCGCGCCCGGCGACCAGGCCGACGACGTGCCTGCCGGGTTCGTCGGCGCCGGTGATCCACGACGTGCCGTCCACCACCCGTGGATCGACCAGGTATCGAACACCGTTGGCCTGCAACGCTTTCGGACCGATGTAGCCCTTGACCAGGAACGGGTACTTGGCGAAGTCGTCGTCGTCGAGCAGGGCGTACTCGGCGGGCTCGAGTGCCGCGCCCAGCCGCTTGTCGTCGACCTCGCGGTCACCGGGCACCCCGATGGCCAGCAGTTCCCAGTCGCCGCCGGGCAGCCGCGTCTTGAGCATCACGTTCTTCAGCGTGTCCGCGGCGGTGACCTCGCGGTCCAGCGTCGCGTTGGCCCACTCGACCAGCGTCGCGATGGTCGGGGTGCCCGGGGTGTCGTAGACCTTGGGCTCGGGTTGGCCCTCGATCGGCAGCGGATCGGGCGCCGGCGTCGTCACCGCCTCGACGTTGGCGGCGTAGCCGGACGCCAGACAGCGCACGAACGTGTCCTCGCCGATGTCGCTCTCGGCGAGGAACTCCTCCGACGCGCTGCCGCCCATCGCGCCCGACACCGCCGACACGATGACGTAGCGCACGCCGAGCCGGTCGAAGATCCGTTGGTAGGCCTGGCGATGCGCCTGGTACTGCCTGCGCAGGCCGTCGTCGTCGACGTCGAACGAGTAGGAGTCCTTCATCACGAACTCGCGACCGCGCAGGATGCCGGCGCGCGGACGGGCCTCATCGCGGTACTTGGTCTGGATCTGGAACAGCAGCAGCGGGAAGTCCTTGTAGCTGCTGTACTCCCCCTTGACCGTCAGCGCGAAGAACTCCTCATGGGTGGGGCCGAGCATGTAGTCGGCGCCGCGGCGGTCCTGGAGCCGGAACACGCCGTCGCCGTACTCGGTCCAGCGGTTCGTCGCCTCGTAGGGCGCCTTGGGCAGCAGCGCGGGAAACAGGATCTCCTGCCCGCCGATGGCGAACATCTCCTCGCGCACGACCTGCTCGATCTTGCGCAGCACCCGAAGCCCCAGCGGCAGCCAGCTGTACAGGCCGGGCCCGATGGGCCGGATGTAGCCGGCGCGGATCAGCAGTTTGTGGCTGGGCACCTCGGCGTCGGCTGGGTCGTCGCGCAGGGTGCGCAGGAACAGCTCGGACATGCGGGTGATCACAGCGGACCACCTTACTGACGGGCCCGGCTACAGCTCGCCGGCCTCCACCGCCTCCTTGGTGTGCTGCGCGGTGGCGATCTGGCGGGCGGAGAAGCCGATCCAGAACGCCGCGACGCCGACGATCACCGCGATGCCCGCCACCCACAGCAGCGAGTAGGCGTACCCGTGGCCCAGGGCGTCCAGCTGGGCCGGTGTCATGTCCTTGACCGGGCCGGTGGTGCCGCCCAGATACAGCGTGCGCGACGTCTGCACCGCCTGGATGACGACGAGAACCAGTGGGCCACCGAGGTTTTGCACCATCAGCGTGATCGACGAGACCGGTCCGATCTCGCGCGGGCCGACCTCGGCGACCGCGCACAACGGCAGGATCACCGCGATCGCGCCGATGCCGAAGCCACCGACGACGATCGGCGCGAACAGGTCCGGGAAGTACGGGATGCCGCGGTCCAGCGTCGAGCCGTACAGCATCGCGCCCAATACGAACAGGCCGGCGCCGATCAGGATCCACCGCGGCGCGAGGTGCGGCGCCAACCGGGCCGCGACCGCGCTGCCGATGCCGAACGCGATCGCGAACGGAATGAAGCAGATGCCGGCCCGCAGCGGCGAATAACCGAGCACGTCCTGCACCAGCAGGCCGATCATGACCGTCAGTGTGAGCATCACCCCGCCGGCCAGGAACAGCGAGACAAACGTCATCACCCGGTTGCGGTTGTCGAACACCGAGAACGGCACGATCGGATGCTCGGCGGTGCGCTCGACGACCAGGAACGCGATGAAGAACCCGGCCGCGGCGATCGCGGCGCCGATCACCCAGGGGTCGATCCAGGCGCGCGGCGGGCCCTGGGTGAACACGAACACCGCCGAGGTGCAGCCGAGGGTGGCCAGCAGCGCGCCGGTGACGTCGAGCTTGAGCCGTTCGTGGTGGGTCTCGCGCAGGCGCAGCACCGCGATCGTGATGATCGCGATGCCGATCGGCACGTTGATCAAGAACGCCAGCCGCCAGGAGATGACGGTGAAGGCGCCGCCGAGCACGAGCCCCAGCACCGACCCGGCGCCCTGCATCGCCGCCGACACCGCCAGCGCGCGGTTGCGGGGCTGGCCGACGGCGTAGGTCGTCGCGATCAGCGCCAGCCCGGTCGGCGCGGCCACCGCGGCCCCGGCACCCTGCACTGCCCGCGCGGCGATCAGCGTGACCGCGTCGGTGGCCACCCCGCACATCAGCGACGAGATCGTGAACACCCCGACGCCGGACAAGAACGCGCGCTTGTGGCCGATCGCGTCGCCGACGCGGCCGCCGAGCAGCAGCAGCCCGCCGAACGTCAGCACGTAGGAGGTGATGATCCAGCTCTTGGCGGCGTCGGACAGGTCCAGGTCGGCCTGCATGCGCGGTAGCGCGACGATGACGATGGTGCCGTCGAGCGTCGACATCAGCTGCATGCCGGTGATCGCGATGATCGCGATCCCCAGCACCGACGACGCCAGCGGCTGCGCGGCCCCGCGGACAGGCTCCGGGGAGTCACCGACCGCAGACATGGATCGCCAGCCTACCCAGTGCGATTTCGGTGTACTTGGTCGCGCTGGGCGCTACTGACTACACCGAAATCTAGAGTTCGCCGCTGTCGAGCGCGTCCTTGACCTCTTGCGCGTGCGCCACCTGCTCGGCGGTGTAACCGATGAACAGCGAGACGCAGCCGACGATGACCGCCACCCCGGCGACCCACAGCAGACCGTAGGTGTAGCCCTGGTCCAGCGCGTGCAACTGCGCGCTGTCCATGAACTTCACCGGGCCGGTGGTGCCGCCCAGGTACAGCGTGCGCGAGGTGATGACGGCCTGAACCACCGCCAGCACGACGGGCCCGCCGAGGTTCTGCAGCATCAGCGCGATCGCCGACACCGGGCCGATCTGGTCCAGCCCCACCCCGGCGATCGCCGACACGGTCAGCGGCACGACGATCATGCCGATGCCGAAGCCGCCGATCGTGATGGGCAGCACGAGGTTCGGGAAGTACGGGATGTTGGCGTCCAGCGTGGAGCCGTAGATCATCGCCCCGAGCACCAGCACACCGCCGGCGATCACCAGCACCCGCGGCGGGAACATCGACACCAGCTGCGACGAGATGCCGAGCCCGATGCCGAGCGCGATCACGAACGGGATGAAGCCGATGCCGGCGCGTAATGCGCTGTAGCCCATGATGTCCTGGACGTAGAGCCCGATCAGCACGGTCAGCGTGAACATCACACCGCCGGCGAGGAAGACCGCGGCGAAGGTGGCGACGCGGTTGCGTTCGTTGAACAGATTGAACGGCACCACCGGGTTCTCGGCCGTGCGCTCGACCCACAGGAACGCCGCCAGGAAGCCGAGCGCGGCCAGCCCCGAGCCGATCGTGATCGGCGACACCCAGCCCTGCTCGGGCCCCATCGAGAAGCCGAACACCGCCGCCGTACAGCCCAGCGTCGCCAGGATCGCGCCCGCGGCGTCCAGCTTGAGCCGCTCACGGTTGGTCTCGCGCAGCGTGACGCGGGCCAGGTAGATCACCATCAGCCCGATCGGCACGTTCACCAAGAACGCCCACCGCCACGACACCTCGGTCAGCGCACCGCCGACGACCAGGCCCATCACCGAGCCGACGCCGGTCATCGCCGCGAACACGGCGGTGGCCGCGTTGCGGGCCGGTCCCTTCGCGAAGGTGGTCGCGATCAGCGCCAGACCGGTCGGCGACGCGATCGCCGCGCCCACGCCCTGCAGCAGTCGCGCGATCACCAGGGTGGCCTCGTCCCAGGACAGCCCGCACAGCACCGACGCGATGGTGAACAGCGAGACGCCGACGATGAAGGTCCGCTTGCGGCCGATGGTGTCGCCGAGCCGCCCGCCGAGCAGCATCAGGCCGCCGAAGGTGAGCACGTAGGCGGTGATCACCCAGCTGCGGCCGGCGTCGGACAGGTTCAGCTCGTCCTGGATCTTAGGAAGCGCGACGATGGCGACGGTGCTGTCCATGGTGGCGAGCAGCTGCATGCCACCGATCGCGACGACCGCGGCGAAAAACCACCGGGTCGGGCGCCACGCCGCGGAGCTGCCGGTTCGCTCCGTCGATGTGGATTCCACCCGGCCGGACCGGCCCCGGTTTGCCCGCAGTCGGGCTTCACGATCGATGGCGGCGCGCTCTGCATCATTGAGAGCCGTCATAGGGGGTTACCTTACAGTAATCTTAGGAATCCTTTAACCGGCGAATGCCGCGACCGCCCCGATCACGATGATCGCCGGCGGCCGAATTCCCTCTTCACGGATCCGCGCGGGCACGTCCGCGAGCGTCGCCCGCAACGTCCGCTGCGCGGCGGTGGTGCCGTGCTGTACCACCAGGACAGGTGTTTCCGCAGGTCGGCCGCCATCCAGCAGCGCCTGGGAGAACAGTTCGATGCGTTCGACCGCCATGAGCAAAACGATGGTGCCGGACAGCCGGGCCAGCGCATTCCAATTCGTTAACGATTCCGGATGCCCGGGCGCAACATGGCCGCTGACCACCACGAACTCGTGCGTGACGGCGCGATGGGTGACCGGAACGCCGGCCAGCGCCGGCACCGCTATGGCACTCGTCACACCCGGCACCACGGTGACCGGGATGCCGGCCTCGGCGCAGGCGAGCACCTCCTCGTAGCCGCGGGCGAACACGAACGGATCGCCGCCTTTGAGGCGCACGACGAATTTGCCCGCCCGGGCCCGGTCGATGAGCAGCTCGTTGATCGCGTCCTGGGCCATCGCCCGCCCATACGGGATCTTGGCGGCGTCGATGACCTCGACGTGCGGCGGCAGCTCGGCCAGCAGCTCCTGCGGCGCGAGCCGGTCGGCCACCACGACGTCGGCCTGCGCCAGCATCCGCCTACCGCGCACGGTGATCAGCTCCGGATCGCCGGGCCCGCCGCCGACCAGCGCCACCCCGGTGCGCACCGCGGTGGGCGCGTCCGCGGTGATGACGCCGGCCTGCAGCGCCTCGTGGATGGCCGACCGGATGGCCGCCGAGCGCCGATGCTCGCCGCCGGCCAGCACGCCGACGGTCAGGCCTTCGTACTCGAACGACGCCGGGGTCACCGCGCTGCCCTCGACCGCGATGTCGGCCCGCACGCAGAAGATCCGGCGGCGTTCGGCGCCGGCCACCACCGCGGCGTTGACCTCCGGATCGTCGGTGGCCGCGATCGCATACCACGCGCCGTCGAGGTCCTCGTCGCGAAATTCCCGCAGCTGCAGGGTGATTCCCGCCATCGCCTCGACGACCGGGGTAGCCGAGCGGGTGATGACGTGCACGTCGGCGCCGGTGGCGACCAGCAGCGGCAGCCGACGCTGCGCGACGCTGCCGCCGCCCACGACGACGACCTTTCTGCCCCGCAGGCGCAGCCCGACGAGGTACGCGTTCTCAGAGCTCACGACGCCCCGCGGTGTGTGTGCGCATCACCGGCGAGCCTAGATGCCGCGGCCGCCGCCACGAAACGCGCCGCCGAGCGCGGGTGCGCGGCGGGGTGGGTGTGCAGATAGCCGGCGTGCACCGAACCCTGCACCGCCCCGTCGCCGACCGGGTCGCCGTCGCGACCGGCGAACATCCAGGCAGGCGGGTACGACTCGGTGAATGTCACTGTCGTGCGGTGGAACTCGTGTCCGACGATGCGCTCCCCCGCGTTGTGCAGCGGTGAGTCGACCGCTGCGACGGCGTCGCGGTAGCCCAGCGTCAGCCGGTCGGTGAAGCGGGCCGACCCGGACAGCACCCCGCACATCGGGCTGCCGTCGAGGTCGTCGACCAGATACGTCAGCCCCGCGCACTCGGCCTGCACCGGAGCGCCCGCGGCTGCGAGTTCTCTGATCTGTTTGCGCACAACGTGATTCGCCGACAACTCGGGGCCGAACTCCTCGGGGAAGCCCCCGGGCACGACGAGCGCGGCGGTCCGCGGCGGCAGCGCCTCGGTCAGCGGGTCGAACTCGACGACCTCGGCGCCCGCGGCGGTCAACAACTCGCGATGCTCGGCGTAGGCGAAGCTGAACGCCTTACCCGCCGCCAGCGCGACGGTCACCCCGCCGACCGGGTCGGCGGCCGCCGGATCCCAGGGCGCGGCCGCCACGGTGGCGGACGCGACGCCGACGATGCCCGCGAGGTCGACGTGGCGGGCGACCAGCGCCGTCATCGCGTCGACCGCGGCGCGGGCCTGCTCACCGTGTTCGACGGCGGTGACCAGGCCCAGGTGCCGCGACGGCACCGCCAGGTCGTCGGTGCGCGGAATGGCGCCGAACACCCGCAGTCCCGCGTGTGCGCAGGCCTGCCGCAGCACCTCCTCGTGGCGCGGCGAACCGATCCGGTTGAGGATCACCCCGGCGATGCGCACGGCCGGGTCGAAGGTCGCGAAGCCGTGCAGCAGTGCGGCCAGGCTGTGGCTCTGCCCGCGGGCGTCGACCACCAGCACCACCGGCGCGCCCAGCAGTGCGGCGACCTGTGCCGTCGACCCGGCCGCGACACCGGAGAACGACTCGCCGATGCGCCCGTCGAACAGGCCCATCACGCCCTCGACGACGGCGATGTCGGCACCCGCGCCGCCGTGCCGGTACAGCGGGCCGATGAGGTCTTCGCCCACCAGCACCGGGTCGAGATTGCGGCCCGGCCGATTCGCGGCCAACGCGTGATAGCCCGGGTCGATGAAGTCCGGGCCGACCTTGAACGGCGCCACGCTGTGGCCGGCCTGTCGCAGCGCCCCGATCAAACCCGTTGCAACAGTGGTCTTTCCGCTGCCCGACGCCGGCGCGGCGACGACCACCGCCGGCACACCGGTCACGCCTCGCCCCTTGCGCGAGCGTGCGCAAACCGCCGAAAATCGGCGGCGTGTCGTGTGCAGACACGCACGCTCGCGGGAGAATGGGAAGCGGTTACCACTCGATGCCCTTTTGACCCTTGCGGCCGACGTCCATCGGGTGCTTGACCTTCGTCATCTCGGTCACCAGATCGGCGGCGTCGAGCAACGCCTGCGGCGCATCGCGACCGGTGATCACCACGTGCTGGGTGCCGGGCCGCGAGGTCAGCACCGACACCACCTCGTCGACGTCGACCCAGCCCCACTTGAGCGGATAGGTGAACTCGTCGAGCACGTAGAAGTCGTGGCGCTCCTCGGCCAACCGGCGCGCGATCTCGGCCCACCCGTCGGCCGCCGCGGCGGCGTGGTCCTCCTCGCTGCCGTGCTTGCGCGACCACGACCAGCCCGCGCCCATCTTGTGCCATTCGACCGGTCCGCCGACCCCGCGTTCGTCGTGCAGCCGGCCGAGTTCGCGGAACGCGGCCTCCTCGCCGACCTTCCACTTCGCGCTCTTGACGAACTGGAACACCGCGATGGCGAAGCCCTGGTTCCACGCCCGCAGCGCCATCCCGAACGCCGCCGTCGACTTCCCCTTGCCGATGCCGGTGTGCACCGCCAGCAGCGGCGCGTTACGACGCGCCCGGGTGGTCAGCCCGTCGTCGGGCACGGTCAGCGGTTGACCCTGGGGCATAACGACACTCCCTCGCTCAGGCGGCGGTGCGCACCACGCCGGTCAGACAGTCCGCGCGCAGCTGCGCCAACCGCACCGCGGGCGCGCCCAGGTGGCGCGCCAACTCCTCTGCCAAACCCAATCGGACATAAGACGTTTCGCAGTCCACCACGACCGCGGCCGCCCCCTCGGCGGCCAGCAGCGCCGCCGCCTGGCGCGCCCGCGCCAGCGGCTCCAGCCGCCCGCGCAGCGCCGCCTCCTCCCCCACGCCCGGCGGGCGCGGCCCGTCCCAGCGCACGACCGATCTGTACACCGCGCGCTTCGCCGCCG
>ENA-UOVV01002079-UOVV01002079.1-compost-metagenome-genome-assembly--contig:-NODE-2079-length-12170-cov-14.518696_pt1 | contig 12170 bp, 7 predicted proteins | sample MGYA00238155_ERZ761577 | MGnify/ENA primary metagenome ERZ761577 (study PRJEB28898, sample SAMN06268775) | compost metagenome | isolation source: Emeryville, CA | place: USA:Emeryville, CA | collected...
AATAGGACAGCCCAGCCGCCTCCACGGTGGCAGGCTCGTAGAGGTTGCGGCCATCGAAGATGGTACGGCTGCTCAGCGCACGCGCAAGCTCAGTGAAATCGGGGAGCCGGAACACCTTCCACTCGGTGACGATGGCAAGCGCGTCGGCTCCCTCGGTCGCCGCCGAAGGGGATTCGACAAAGGTCACCGCCTCGATGGCCTCGCGCAGGTCAAGCGCGAGGATGCGGCGCGCCTCCTTCATCGCCACCGGATCGTACGCGCGGATCCTGGCGCCGTGGCGTACGAGATCGGCGATCAGCACGCGGCTCGGAGCATCGCGCATGTCATCGGTATTGGGCTTGAAGGCCAGCCCCCAGATGGCGAAGGTGCGGCCACTCAGATCGTCGCCGAAGCGGGCCCGGATCTTGTTGCCCAGCACTTCCTTCTGCGCGGCATTGGCCGCCTCGACGGCCGACAGCACCCTGAGTTCGCGGCCGTACTCGCGGGCCGTCATACGCAGGGCACTGACATCCTTGGGGAAGCAGGAGCCGCCATAACCTGTTCCGGCATAAAGGAAGGAATAGCCGATGCGCGGATCAGAACCGATGCCGCGGCGCACCAGCTCGATGTCGGCGCCGAGATCCTCGGCAAGGTTGGCGAGCTCGTTCATGAACGAGATGCGCGTGGCAAGCATGGCGTTGGCCGCATATTTGGTCAGCTCGGCCGAGCGCACGTCCATGACATGGGTACGGTCGTGGTTCAGGGTGAAGGGCGCGTAGAGATAGCGCAGGGTCTCGAGGCCACGGCGGCCGCTGGGGGTATCGTCGGCACCGATGATGATGCGATCGGGGCGGCTGAAATCCTCGATGGCCGCCCCTTCCTTCAGGAACTCCGGGTTGGAGACCACGGTGTAGTCCGGCTGGCCGAGACGCAGGCGTTCTTCGGCCGATGCAGCGAAGCCGCGCTTCTCCAGCTCCTGTGCAATAGCGGCGGAGACGCGTTCGGCTGTGCCGACCGGCACGGTGGACTTGTCGGCGATGGTCTTGAAGCCGGTGAGATGCTGGCCGATGGATCGGGCGGCGGCGAGCACATGTTTGAGGTCGGCCGAGCCATTCTCGTCGGGAGGCGTGCCGACGGCGATGAAGATGACGTCGCCATGCTCGACCGCCGCGGCGACATCGGTGGTAAAGCTCAGGCGACCGGCGGCGCGGTTGGCGGCGATGAGCGGCTCGAGGCCCGGCTCATAGATGGGGACGCCGCCCGAGTTCAGCAGCTCGACCTTGGCGGCGTCGACATCGACACAGATCACGTGATTGCCGGCGTCGGCGAGGCAGGTACCAGTGACGAGCCCGACATAGCCAGAACCGAAGATGGTGATGCGCATGCGTCAGAAACTCTCCTGGCGTAGGTGGCCTCAGGCCCGGCCGAACTCATCCTCGATGCGGACGATGTCGTCTTCGCCCAGATAGGAACCGGTCTGCACCTCGATGAGCTCGAGCAGGATCTTTCCTGGATTGGCGAGGCGATGCACCGAGCCGAGCGGCAGGTAGATCGACTGGTTCTCGGTGAGCATGGTGACGGTTCCGTCGATGGTGACCTCCGCCGTGCCACTGACCACGACCCAGTGCTCGGCCCGGTGATGATGGCGCTGCAGGCTGAGGCGCTTGCCGGGCTTGACGAAGAGCCGCTTTACCTGGAAGCGCGCGCCGCTGAGCACCGAGGAGTAGCCGCCCCAGGGGCGATAGGCGGTGCGATGGATTTCGGTGAGGGCCTGCGTATCCGTGTCGGCCTTCAGCGACTTGACGATGCCGCCCACCCTCTGCGCCTCGGAGAGCTTGCCGACATAGACAGCATCCTCGGTGGCGATGACGGCGACATCGTCGAGGCCCTGCACGGCGACATGGGCCTTTTCCGAGACGATGAGCGAATTGCGGGTATCGGCGAGCGAGGCAGAGCCGGAGAGCACGACATTGCCGTCGGCATCCTTGGGCTGGACCTTCCACACCGCATCCCAGGCCCCGAGATCGGACCAGGGGAACGTGACGGGGACCAGCGCCACCCGGCTCGACTTCTCGAAGATCGCGTAGTCGACCGAGATGTTGGGCGCCGTGGCAAAGGTCGCCTCATCGAGGCGGACGAAATCGAGGTCGGCGCGCGATTTGTCGACGGCGCCCTCCGCCGCAGCGAGCGTTTCGGGGGCAAGGGCCGCCACCTCCTCGAGGAAGGGGCCGGCTGCAAGCATGAAGGTGCCTGAGTTCCAGAAGTGGTTGCCGGCGGCGATCATCGTCTCGGCGCGGGCGCGATCGGGCTTTTCGACGAAGCGGGCAACCGAAAGCACGCCGCCGCCGAGCGGGGCACCAGCCTCGACATAGCCGTAACCCGTCTCGGGGGCGGTGGGGGTTATGCCGAAGGTGACGAGACGCCCTGCCCTCGCCGCCTCGGCTGCCGCCTCGATCGACCAGCGATAGTTGTCGTCGGCTTCAACCGCGTGGTCGGAAGCGAGCACGTGGATGACCGCATCGGCCCCGAAGCGGGAGCGGATGAACACGGCCGCCGCGGCAATGGCCGCCGCGGTGTTGCGGGCCACGGGTTCAAGCAGGATGGCCGCGGGCGTGATGCCGAGCTCCTGCGCCTGCTCGGCGACGAGGAAGCGGTATTCGACATTGGTGACGATGACCGGCGCCTCGTAGCGGTCGGCGTCGGCAGTGCGTTGCAGGGTCTGTTGGTAGAGCGACAGATCGCCGACGAGCGGCAGGAACTGCTTGGGCCGCGCCGAGCGCGACATGGGCCAAAGCCGTGTGCCCTGACCACCGGCGAGAATAAGAGGAACGATGCGGATCATGGCTGCTCCAGGCTGGCGGCTGACGTTTACGAGAATCGCGGTTGCGCCGCAAACTGGAAGATCGGCGCGCCCTCTCCGCACGACCTCCCCTTGACCATAAGCGGGCAAAGGTATCGACCGGCGGCACTTTGTGGGTCAAACTCGATGAAACATAGATACGCGGCGGGTAACGATTGGGGGGCATGAGAATCGTTACGGACAAGTTTAATCACTATACAGTATCGGGCCAGCCGATCTGGTGTACGGGCGCCGGAGCATCGGCGTGAAACATCATGTGTTGTTCATCACGCTGGCGCCGCAACATCTATCGGCGCGACGCAGGCTGGAAGACGCGCAGAGCGAGCGGTTCACCGTGGAAGTCTATGCCACCGATGCCGATAAGGTGACGGAGTCCATGGCCTCGCGGCTGCTGTCGGGCCGGTATCTCGGGGTACTGCTCGCTGTGCTTACGACGCGGGCAAGAGTCGTGTGGGTATGGGGGCATGATGTCGGCTTCGTCGGCGCCGTGGCGGCGGCGCTGCGACCGAAACTGAAGCTCGTGTGGGATATTTCGGACGTCAATCCGCGACTTCTCGGCTCAGGCCCGGGCCCCGCGATCTTGCGCATGGCCGAAAGGTTGCTAGTGCGGCGGGCGAACAGGCTGTTTCTGACCTCGCCCACCTTCTACGACCGCTACTATGCCCGGCTCGTCGGGCGAGACAGGGTGCGGATCATCGAGAACCGGCGGTCTCGCGGGCTGCGCACCGCGGCGAGCACCCCGCCGGCCGAGGGACCGCTGCGAATTGTGATGGCGGGGATATTTCGCTCCCCTCGGGTGCTGCGGCTCATCGACGAGTGCGCGCGCCGGCTTGGCGAACGTGTGGCCTTCGATCTCTACGGCTATGCCAAACGCGGCATTGCGCCCGAGCAAATGGCATCGCTGGAGCGCAACCCACAGGTCCGGCTGATGGGCTCCTTTGATGGCAACCAGCTGCCGCTGATCCACAGGGAGGCGCATCTCGTCTGGGGCTTCGTCGACCCCGAGGAGAACGACAACGAGAAGTGGCTGCTGACCAACCGCATCTATGACGCGATCACCCAGCGCCGCCCCATCCTCACCACTGCCGGAACGGCATCCGGCGACTATGCCGTAGATCATCGGCTGGGGCTTGCCTTACCAATGACGACCGACGCCGTGGTGGCGGCGCTCGAGCCCCTGCTGGATCCGGCGGGCGCTTGCTATCGGGCCCTGTTGGCGCAGATGCCGGATCCCGCAACCGGCTACATGGATGGTGAGTACGCGAGAGCGATCGAGGAACTGCTCGATGAGTGACCCGCACATTCTTGACGCCAGGAAATCCGGCTCGCGTACCGGCGGGCCGAGCTTTTCGCTGAGGCATCGCCTCGAGCGCGCGCTGTGGACCATAGTGTGGGGGACGCTGGCTGCCTGGACACCGCCTCCGCTTCATCCCTGGCGGAGGCTCCTGCTACGCCTGTTCGGTGCCCGCGTGGCGCCAACAGCGCGGGTCTATGGCTCGGCTCGCATCTGGTACCCGCGCCACTTGAGCCTTGGGGACAATGCGGCGATCGGGCCAGGCGTCGTCTGTTACAGCATGGCGCCCATTTGGCTCGGAGATGGCGCAATTGTCTCGCAGCGGGCGCATCTTTGCGCGGGCACGCATGACACAGAAGATCCGTACTTCCAGCTCGTCGCGCGACCGATCTGCATCGGAGCCAAGGCCTGGATCGCTGCGGAAGCGTTTGTTGGGCCGGGGGTCACGGTGGGCGAAGGGGCAGTGCTGGGGGCACGCGGCGTCACGGTAAAGGACCTGCCGGACTGGTCGGTCAACGCCGGTAATCCGGCTCGGTACATCAGGGCGCGACGCCGCCATTAGTGTCGTTCGATCGCCAACCCTAGACGAACGCGGCAAGACAGGGCCGCGTTAGACTCTGTATCGCCGCAACACTTCCCGGCATTCGAGCCGATTAACTGCATTCGTAATGCGCCACTCGAAGGGGGTGACAGGCACATTCTTTTCGGATACGAAATAGTTACCAATTTCTTAACGCAGAATTGCTAATGCCGCACTCTCGCCAAGTATCAGGGGGCAGAACGGCGGGCTCGGGGGCGACATGAGCGACATCTACGATGAGTCGACTCGCTTCTACCCGCTCGGGCGGAGCGCGGCTCGCTCAGACCAGCCTCTTCATATTCCAGCCAGTGAATTCGGATTTACCGGCATCAGCTACCATAGCGGGCTGCCGGTGGCGCGACACAACGGTGTGCCGGTAGCCCCGGTGTTCGATCGGCGGGCCCGTCGGGAGCTTTTTCTGAAACGGCTGCTGCTCGATATTCCCCTGTCGGTGATGGCACTCGTGTTGCTGTCGCCTCTGCTACTTGTGATCGCGCTCGCGATCCGCCTCAGCGGGCCGGGGCCCGTCATTTTCCAGCAGAAGCGCGTGGGGCTGAACGGCGCCGACTTCACGCTCTACAAATTCCGCACCATTGCCGCGGAGCATCAGGACGATAGCGGTATCGCGCAGGTAGTGACCGACGACAAACGGGTGACACCCGTTGGACGGCTGTTACGGGCGACCAGCCTGGATGAACTGCCGCAGTTGTGGAACATCCTCGTGGGTGACATGGCGGTGATTGGACCGCGGCCGATGGTGCGCGGACAGCTGGCCGCCGGGCGCGACTACCGCGAACATGTCCCCTACTACGACTATCGCACACTGGTCCGGCCAGGCCTTTCGGGGTGGGCGCAGGCTAACGGATACCGTGGTTCGACCCAGGATCCAGCCGCGGCGCATGAGCGGATCGATCACGACTGCGCATACGTGCAGAATTTTTCGATCTGTCTGGACTTCAAGATTATCGGGCTGACAATCACACGCGAATTCTTAACCGGAAGTGGTGTCTAGGTAGCGCTCCGATACTTACTCGGAATTGAGAAAATGGGCTGAGCGACCGTCACAAGCGGGCTCCGGCTCGGTATTTTGAGGGGCGCGGCAGTGGCAGCAACGGCGTTGGTGCTTGGTGCTGGTGGTTTCATCGGCAGCCATCTGGTAAGACGACTTAAGCGTGAGGGTTACTGGGTAAGAGGCGTCGATCTCAAGTTTCCAGCTTTCGCCGAGACGGAAGCCGACGATTTTGTCATCGCCGATTTGCGTGACCAGCACGTCGTCGAGGCGGTGATCGACCGCAGGTTCGATGAGGTCTTCCAACTCGCAGCTGACATGGGGGGAGCAGGCTACATCTTCACCGGCGAGCATGACGCCGACATCATGCACAACTCGGCGAGCATCAACCTGAACGTGGTCGAACTGGCTTACCGACGCAACATCCGCAGAGTCTTCTATTCCTCATCGGCTTGCATCTACCCCGCCTACAATCAGCAAGATCCTGACAACCCGAACTGCGCAGAGGCCTCGGCCTATCCGGCCCAGCCGGACAGTGAGTACGGTTGGGAGAAACTGTTCTCGGAGCGGCTGTTTCTCGCCTACAACCGTAATCACGGTATGACGAACCGGGTTGCCCGCTACCACAACATTTTCGGCCCTGAAGGTACGTGGACCGGCGGCAAAGAGAAGGCGCCCGCCGCCATTTGCCGGAAGGTGGCGATGGCCAGAGACGGCGACGAAATCGAGATCTGGGGCGATGGCCAGCAGACCCGCTCTTTCCTCTATATCGACGAATGCCTGGAAGGCACGCTGCGGCTCACCCGGTCCGGGTTCGAGGGCCCCGTCAATGTCGGCTCGGACGAGATGGTGACCATCAATCAGTTGGTCGACATGGTCGCCGACATCGCCGGCAAGCGGCTGACCAAGAAGCACATTCCTGGACCGCTGGGCGTCCGCGGACGCAACTCGGACAATGCCCTGATCGAGCGCGAGCTAGGCTGGAGACCGCAACAGTCGCTCGTTGCTGGACTCGAGAAGACCTATTCCTGGATTGAGCAGCAGGTCCACTCCAATCATTGATCGCGGTTGGCCACGTCCGCCCCAGTGAGTACTCGAGCGGCCGACTTGCCTCAGCTCTCGCGCATTGCCCGCTCGAACTGCTCGGTCAGCGGTTCCAGGAGGTAGGTGAGAACAGTGCGTTCACCGGTCTGGATGAAGGCTTCGGCGGGCATGCCGGGGACCAGCTCGATGTCGGGTGGCAGCAGACCCATGGCATCATCATCAAAGGTAACGCGGGCCAGGTAGTATTGCTGACCTGTCTGCATGTCGGTCGAGAGATCCGGCGCCACCTGCGACACATGTCCGGGAAGATCAGGCGTGGTACGTTGATCGAGGCCGGGTAGCTTCAGCACCACTTCCTGCCCCACCTTCACCTTGTCGACATGAAGCGGGTTGAGCCGGATCTCGACCACCAGTCGGTCGTCAGTGGGTACCACCATCATCAGTGTCTCACCCGGGCCGACGACGCCGCCTACAGTGTTGACGATGCTCTCGTGCACGACGCCGCTCTGCGGGGCGACGATGGCCACGCGGGCGAGCCGGTCCTCGGCGGCGATCTTCTGCTGCAGCAACTGGGCGATCTTCTCGCGCAGTTCCTGCAGCTGGCTCAGCGCCTCGGATAGGAAAGTCGAATCCACCTGCCCGATCATGACCCGCCGCTCGGCGATGCTGGCACGTATCTGCGACATGGACGCGTCGATGGCGCCCAGTTCACCCTCGAGCCGGGCCTTTTCACGGGTGAGGTTGTTCACCTGGCTCTTCTGCACGAGCTGGGAATCGAGCAGGCCGGCCAGATCGGCCAGTTCCTTCCCTACCACATCGTGCTGCTGCTGCGCGGCGGTGCGCTGCACGGCAAGACCTTCGAGTTGGCTCTCTAACTGGGCAATCTGCTCGGTGAGCTGACTGATGTTGCCCACCCGCACTGCCTCGCGCGCCTTGGCCAATTGGTGCTGAGCGACGATCAGACTGTCGACGCCTGGCTCGGTACGACGGACCTCGAGCTCGGGCGGAACCACGAAATCACTGCGGCCGCCGATCTCGGCCACCAACCTCGCCTCAATGGCACGGGCTTCGTCGAGCTGGTTGTTGATGACGTTGAGGCTGGCCTTGAGCATGGTGTCATCGAGCCGCAGCAGCACATCGCCGGCATTCACATGATCCTCGTTGCGCGCCATGATGGCCGCGACGATGCCTCCTTCGGCGTGCTGCACACGCTTGGCGTTGGTTTCGACGACGAGGAAGCCGCCGGCGATGACGGCCCCCGCGATGCTAGTGAAGACGGCCCAGGTCCCGAGGCCAACAACCAAGACGGCGACAGCGAAGAGCGAGAGCAGTGAGTAACGCCGGAGGCCGGCGTCCGCCGCCTCGCTGCCGGAAAGCGCCATATCAGCCATTTACGACGACCCTCGGTGTTACGGCAGAAAGAGCCTGCGACAGCCCGGCGACGCTCGGCTGCGCCCCGCTCGTGCCTCCCGCCTGTGAAGGAACGGGGGGAGACTGGGTGATCTTTGCCAACACCTCCTCCTTGTTCCCGAACTGCGCCTGGCGGCCGTCCTGGATGAAGAGTATTTTGTTGACGCTCATGATAGCGCTGGGCCGGTGCGCAACAATGACAACGATGGCGCCGCGACGCCGGGCCGCGAGCATCGAATCGGTCAGGGCCTGATCGCCCACGGCGTCGAGGTTGGAGTTCGGTTCGTCGAGAACGATAAGGAAAGGATCGCCATAGAGGGCACGGGCCAAGCCTATGCGCTGGCGCTGCCCGGCTGAAAGGCGGGAACCCAGATCGCCCACCTGGGTGTCGTAGCCGTCCTTGAAAGACAGGATGAGGTCATGCACGCCCGCCTGCCTGGCTGCCTCTATGATGGCATCGCTCGAGGCATCGGGCCGGAAGCGGGAGATATTCTGTGCAATGGTGCCGGAGAACAGGTCAACCACTTGTGGCAGGTAGCCAATCGCCTCGCCCAGACGGTCGGGGTCATACTGGTGCACCATGGCGCCATCGAGCCGGACCTCGCCCTGCATTACCGGCCAGATGCCGACCAGGGCGCGGATCAGCGAGGACTTGCCGGAACCCGAGAGGCCAAGGACGCCCAGGCCATCACCGGCCTTGAGTTCGAAATTTATCCCGGCGACGAGCGGGCCTACCTCGCGGCTCGGCCCGGTGACCATGTTGATGACCTTGAGCGACTGCTTGGGAAGAGGCAGGTCTACCTGGTGCTCGGGCTCGATGAAGCCAGCAAGGACGCGGCGGATGCGGGTGATTGCCTCGCGCGCTGCAAGAAGGCTGCGCCATTGGCCAACAACCTGCTCGATGGGGGCGAGCGCCCGAGCCGCGATCATCGAGGCACCGATCATAACGCCGCCGGTGATTTCTCCAATGATCACGAGATAGGCACCGAGCGCCAGCACGGCCGACTGCAGGAAGAAGCGGAAGGCCTTTGACACGGATGCGAAGGTGGTGGCGAAATCGGAAGAGTGCTGCTGGGCCTCTGCCAGTTTGGCAACCCGATCGCGCCACTGGGCCGAAATGCCGCCCAGCATGCCCATGGCGCGGATTGCCTCGGCATTGCCGCGGGCATCGTCATCGAGCTGCTGACGCCGAGCGGTGGCGATCAAGGCCTCGCGGTTGGGGCCGCGGAGCACAAACTCGTTGATGACGGCGAGCGCGGCGATGATGACGGCCCCCAGCAGCGAGAGGGAGCCGAGGGCCGGATGAAGGAGAAAGTTGAGCAGGACGTAGAAGGGAAGCCAGGGAAGGTCGAGCAGAGCGGTCGGACCGCCATTGGTGATGGTCTGGCGCACTGTATCGAGGTCGCGGATCGGATCGGGCCCCCGCGCCTGCCCGCGGCGCCGCGCATCGAGAACGGCCCTGAACAGTTTGGGCGACCATGCGGCCTCTACCTGCGAGCCGATGCGCACCACCATGCGCGAGCGCAGCGCATCGAGTACTGCGACAAAGCCGTAGAGCACGATGACAAGCGCGGTGAGAGCCAAGAGTGTTGGGACGGAGCGACTCGCCAGCACCCGGTCATAGACCTGTAGCATGAAGATAGGGCCGGTGAGCATGAGCAGGTTGCTGACGATGCTGACGAGCAGCAGCGAGAGCGCCGGGAGCGACTTCAGTGCAAACATGTAACGTCCCTGATGTTCGGCACCAGTACTGGCCGATTTTGCCGTAGCCGGCAAACATACGACCACAACAACCTTAACTTCAAAGCAAAAAGGGCCCCGCCGGCGGCGGAGCCCAGTTCGCTCGCTTATCCTACTCAGGCGAGCATGGAGAAGTCGCTCGCATCGATGATCATCGGATCGCCGGTGCTGCTGTCAAGGTGAATTTTATGCAGCGTTCCAGCTAGATCGGTCCAAGTGAGATCGATCGAGTTGGTATTGTTGCCGGTGATGGTGATGTCGGCGACGCTGAAGGTCGATGACAGATTCATGGCCGCCCGATGGAACTCGATCGTATCGAGCCCGTCCTGGAAGTCCTTGATCTTGTCGATGGTGTTGATCGCCTCGACGTTCTTGAACACGAAAACGTCGCGGCCTGCACCACCGTAGTATTCGTCGGCTCCGAGGCCACCATCAATAACGTCATCACCCTGCTCGCCGAACAACACATCGTTTCCGCCATCACCGTTGATGATGTCGTCGCCGAGACCGCCCCAGATGAAGTCTCCCCCGCCTCCGCCAAAGAGTTGGTCGTCGCCACCAAGTCCGTAGATACGGTCGGGGTTGCTGCTGCCGATGATGTCGTCGCCCGCCGTCCGGGAGCCAAAGATGCGGGAGATGCCTTGGAGAATATCCCCCGCTGCTGAGCCTCCCGTCACACCGGTGTTCAGGTTGGCATAGATGCCTGTCGCCATACCGGCGTAGCTGACCTGATCGATACCGCCATTTCCTATGAAGTGTTCAGCAACCCCCTGGACAGCATTCCAGGCGTCGTCTCCGGCCGTACCGTTGTAGGTCTCGATAGCCCCGGTGACGTTGAACGTGAACGTCCCCGTGGTCTCGAGTTCCCCGTCCGACACCTTGTAGCTGATGTTGATGGTCGCGGTCTGTCCGACGTCAAGGCTATCGAACAGAGACTGCACCCCAGAGGCCCCCAAGCCAGTACCCGGCCTAAACTCGATCGACTGCCCGTCCTCACTGATCTGGAAGTAGCTGTTTAGCGTCGCCAGTTCAGTGGCGTTCAGGAAGTGGTCGAGGCCGGAGATGTCCGCGTTGGTCAGCGCGACCAGCGACGAGATGTGCAGCGTATCGTTCTCCGGATCGCTGTCGTTGGCGAGTACGGCGAAGTCCGCGTCGACATTCTCGGCAAGGATCACGACCGGATCGGCCGTCAACACCGGAGCGTCGTTGACGCCTGTGATGTTGACGCTGACGGTACCGAAATCCACGCCGCCCGGGCCGCTGACCCGATACTCGGCATGATCCTGCACGTGATCGTCGGGACCCAGCCCGTTAGCGAGTGTGCTGTCGAGCTGGTAGAGCACCGTCCCGTCGGCGTTGAACTGGAACGTACCATAGGTGCCCTGAACGATGGTCACCGGGTTCGCACCGTCCCAGCCGCTATAGGTCAGCGGGCCGCCACCGGTGTCGTTGGTGCCGACATTGCCAATGGCGAACACGAGCGAGGAGTCCTCGGTGAGCGTGGCCGCCAGGGTGTCGTCGGTGGCAACCGGAGGCGTCGGCGCCGCCGGCGTGTCGAGCACCTCGTCACCGGTGTAGAGGGTCCCGTTGAAGAAGAACTTCTCCACTCGGGTGACCGTGTCGATGCCGGTATAGTCCGCGCTCAGCGGATCGACATTGTGCACGATGGTGTAGGTGTTGCCCGACTTGGTGATGGTGTACTCGCTGCGATCACCGTCGAAATGGATCTCGTCGCCCAAGATGTGCGAGCCGCCATCGTAGTGGTCGTCGCCAGCCTCACCGAAGAATACGTCGTCGCCCGAGCCGCCGGCGAGATCGTCATCGCCTGCACCACCACGGATCACGTCGTTGCCGGAGCCGCCATCGACCTGGTCGTCGCCGTCGCCGGCGTCGATCGTATCGTTGCCGCCAAGGCCGTTGATGATGTCGTCACCACCGAGGCCGTTAATGGCATCGGGGTTGTTGGTGCCCGACAGCGTATCGTCGTCTTCGGTGCCGCTCTCAGCGGCGCCATTCACCGTGAGGGTGAAGGTGCTGCTGCTCTGGGCGCCCTGGCCGTCCTCCATCGTGTAGGCGACGGTGACAGTCGCGCTCTCCGACGGATTGAGGGCATCGAACGCCGTCCCCGGCAGGAACTTCAGCTGGTTGCCCTCGATCGTGAACACGCCCGCCGGCACGACCATGCCGTTGATGACGGGATTGGCGCTCGAGACGATGATCGAACCGATACTGGTCAGCGTCTTGGTGTCGCCAT
>ENA-UOVV01002081-UOVV01002081.1-compost-metagenome-genome-assembly--contig:-NODE-2081-length-12154-cov-5.149930_pt1 | contig 12154 bp, 14 predicted proteins | sample MGYA00238155_ERZ761577 | MGnify/ENA primary metagenome ERZ761577 (study PRJEB28898, sample SAMN06268775) | compost metagenome | isolation source: Emeryville, CA | place: USA:Emeryville, CA | collected...
TGGTCCGGGACTGGCCCGGCGAGCCATCGACGCCACCCCTGGTCAGCCTCGGGCTTGCCCCGAGGGTGACGATCTGGGGGTGAGAGGGGCCGCACCAGCCTAACTGTCCACACGCCCTAGGCGGCCTGGGGGCCGGGGTCGTCGTCGCCCGCGGGATTGGCGACCTTGAGGACCTTGAGGCGGAGGGGGATGCCGTCCGGGCCGCAGCAGCTGATGACGTGGCCGGGCCGCAAGCCCAGCAGGGCGGCGCCATGGGCCGAGGTCACCGACAGGCGGTAGGAATCGGGGTGGCCGGCGGCCTCGGGCAGGACGAGCTTGATGGTGCGCTCCTCCCCCGGAATGGGCTTGTAGCGCACGATGCTGCCCAGCCGCACGACATCCGGCGGGAGCAGCGCGTCGTTCACCACCCGGGCGCGGTCCAGCTCGTAGAGCAGGAAATCCACCTGCTCGGCCGGCTGCTCCGTATCGGTCATGGCGGCGATGGTCAGGCGGTGATGCTCCTGCTCGCCGACGACGATCTCGGGCGACTGCATCCAATCGGACAGCAAAATGGTGGTCATGGCGAATCCTGCTCGGTGGCCGACGGCGCGGGCACGGGCCGCGCGCGGTCGTAGGTGGCGAAAAGATGCTCGGGCGGCCGCCGGTCGGTGCCGTAGAGCCGGAGGCACCAGGGGCAGCGGCGCGCGGCCCGTGGCCGGGGCCCCGCGCAGGAGCGGCAATATCTGAGACCGGGCATGGCAAGCCTCCTCAGACCACGGGGGCGCGGGCGAAAGCCTCCAGCAGCCGCTGGCGATCCTCGAGCGAGCGGAGCCGGACGGTCATCGTCTCGGTCTTGATGGGGGTCTGATGCGGCAGGCTGAAGCTCAGATCCGGCACCTGCCGGTCCGCCCATGCGCGGAAACGGCGCAGCTTGTTGCCGCCGGAGATGGGGAGAACGACGGAATATCTGAAGGTCATCGCGGCCTCTGCGAGACGAACGCAAGCACCAGGTGCGGGTGGCACATGGCGCGGTGGCGTTCACAAATCAGGGGAGGTTCGGACTACGATCCTGGTGCCGCTCTTGCCGGAAGGCAGGTAGCAACACCAGGCAATCAGAGTGCCGCGCGACGATCGTCCGGTCTGTGGCGGATGGTGACGATGATCCGGTTCATGGCCGCCATCATGGCCAAATCGCCCGGTTTGTCAAATGGGCGGGGATGCTTGCGCTGGGGGGCACATTTGATGCCTGGGCGGGGTTCGGGGGCGTGGATGCGTTCGCCTCCCTCCCCTCGATGGGGAGGGATCGAGGGTGGGGTGGAGCAACGATCTCCATGCGCCAAGGCAAACACTCTTCAAGGGGCTATTCGAGCGTCGCTCTCATGCGTTTACAGTCACCGGGTGGATCGGCGGGTCAGGCGACGGCCTTTTCCACGTGGTGGCGGCCGATGGGGACGATCATCGGCGTGTCGGAGACCGGATCGACGACGATGCGCGAGGTCATGCCGAACACGTCCTTGACCACGCCCTCGGTCACCACGTCCACCGGCCGGCCCTCGGCGACGATGCGGCCGGCCTTCATGGCGACGATGTGGTCGGCATAGCGGCAGGCGAGGTTGAGGTCGTGCAGGACCACCACCACGGTGCGGCCGCGCTGCCTGACGAGATCGGTGAGCAGGTCGAGCACCTCGACCTGGTGGTTGATGTCGAGGAAGGTGGTGGGCTCGTCGAGCAGCAGCAGATCGGTCTCCTGGGCGAGAGCCATGGCGATCCAGACGCGCTGGCGCTGGCCGCCGGAAAGCTCGTCCACCGGGCGGTCGGCCAATTCGGCCATGTCGGTGGCGGCGAGCGCCTCGGCCACGGCCTTGTCGTCCTCGGGGGTCCAGCGGCGGAACCAGCCCTGATGCGGATAGCGCCCGCGCCCGACCAGATCGGCCACGACAATGGCGTCGGGCGCGATGGGCGACTGCGGCAGCACGCCGAGCACGGTGGCCACCTCGCGCGTCGGGAGCTGGTGGATCGGCTTGCCGTCGAGGTAGACGGCGCCGCGGCTGGGCGCGAGCAGCCGCGCCATGCCGCGCAGCAGGGTGGACTTGCCGCAGGCATTGGCGCCGACGATGACGGTGAGCTTGCCCGGCGGCACGGTGAGGTTGAGGTCGGAGACGATCTGGCGGTCGCCGTAGCCGAGATCGAGGCCGGCAGCCAGCAATTGGTGTTGGGCGGACATGAACGTGTCTCCAGTTGCGTCAGTTGACCCGGCCGGACCGGCCGGAGGCGATCAAGAGCCAGAGCAGGAACAGGGCGCCGCAGGCGCCGGTGACGACGCCGACCGGCAGCTGCACGGCCGGCAGGGCATGCTGGGCCAGCATGTCGGACACCAGCATGACCAGGGCGCCGACCAGGCCGGCATGCAGGAAGCCCCGCCCTGCCCCCCTGAGCAGGCTGCGGGCCAGCGGGCCGGACACGAAGGCGACGAAGCCGACCGGGCCGACCGCCGCCGTCGCGAAGGCGGCCAAGCCCACGGCCACCAGCATCAGCCCCAGCCGGTTGATCTCGACCCGCGCGCCGAGCGAGCGGGCGGAATCGTCGCCCAATTCCAGCGCATCGAGCCCGCGCACCAGCCCGACCAGCAGCGGGACCAGCACCAGCATGGCCCCGCCCAGCACCAGGGAATCGCCGGGGCGGGCGGCGTTGAGGCTGCCGACCAGCCAGGCCAGGGCCTGCTGCACCTCGTTGAGGCGGGCGCGGGTGAACAGGTAGGAGATGACGGCGGCCAGCATGGCGGCCATGCCGATGCCGATCAGCACCACGCGATAGGCGGTGACGCCGTTGCGCCAGGCCAGCAGGTAGATGGCGAGGGCGGTGAGCAGCGCGCCGGCGAAGGCGCCGAAGGAGACGGCCAGGCCCGACCAGCCCAGCATGATGATGCAGAATACGGCGGCGGCGCTGGCGCCGTGGGCGATGCCGATGATGTCGGGGCTGGCCAGGGGATTGCGCAGCAGGGTCTGGAAGATGACGCCGGCCAGCCCGAAGGCGGCGCCCGACAGCACGGCGAGGACGGCGCGCGGCAGGCGCACCTGCAAGACGATGAAATCGACGCCGCGGTCGACATTGCCGGTGAAGGGGGAGAAGAGCGCCCGCACCACCTCGCCGGCGGGCACGGGATAATCGCCGAGACAGAGCGCGAGGGCGAAGGCGAGGACGAGGCCGGCCACGAGACTCCCCCCGACCAGGAGGCGGCGCGCGGCATTGGCGTCGCGTACCGCCGAGACGCGGGCGATGGGCAGATCGAGGCTCATAGCGCGGCCAGCTTGCGCCGGCGGACCAGCGCGATGAAGAAGGGGGCGCCGAGGAAGGCGGTGACGATGCCCACCTGCACCTCGCCGGGCGGGGCAATGACGCGGCCGACGATGTCGGCGCCCAGCAGCAGGATGGGCGCCATCAGCATGGAATAGGGCAGGATCCAGCGATAGCCCGGGCCGGTGACGGCGCGGGCGACATGGGGCACGGTGAGGCCGACAAAGGCGATGGGGCCGGCGGCGGCGGTGCTGGCGCCGGCCAGGACCACGGCGGCGAGGCCGGCCAGCGCGCGCGACAGCCCGACGCGCTGGCCGAGGGCGCGGGCGACGTCCTCGCCCATGGCGAGGCCATCGAGCAGGCGCGCCGTGGCCAGGGCCAGCACGCCGCCGACGAACAGGAAGGGCGCGACCTGCAACACGATGTCCATGCTGCGGCCGGCGAGCGAGCCGACCTGCCAGAAGCGGACCTCGTCGAGGGTGCGCGGGCTGGTGAGCAGGATGGCGCTGATGATCGATTGCAGCACGGCGGTGATGGCGGCGCCGGCCAGGGCCAGCTTGACCGGCGTGGCCCCTTCCCGCCCCAGCGAGGCCACGGCATAGACCACGAGCATGGCGGCGCCGGCGCCGATGAAGGCCAGCCAGACATAGGCGGTGAGCTGGGTGAGCCCCAGCACGGCCACGCCCAGAACCACGAACAGCGCGGCGCCGGAATGGATGCCGAGGATGGACGGGTCGGCCAGCGGATTGCGGGTGGCGCCCTGGAGCACCGCCCCGGCGAGGCCCAGCGCCGCCCCCACCAGCAGGCCCGCCACGGTGCGCGGCAGGCGCAGGTCCCAGACGATGCGATGCTCGGTGACATCGGCGTCATAGGCGGTGAGCGCGTTCCACACCGCATCGGGCGGGATGGCGCGGGCGCCGGTGCCCAGCGAGACCAGGACGATGGCGAGAAGGGCCGCGGCCAGCAGCGCCAGGCCCAGGGCCAGCCGCGCGCTGCGCAGGGTGCGTATGTCCGGCGCGGCCGCGACCATGTCAGGGGGCCAGATCCGGATCGGCGGCCTCGATGGCGGCGGTCAGGTCCTCGAGCGCGGCGGCATAGGCGCGGTAGTTGCGCAGCCAGAAGGCGGGCCAATCGGTCACCTGCCCCGCGGCGGCGGCCTTCATCAGCGTCCAGGTGGGCTGGGCGAGCGCGGTCTGCATGGTGGCGGCGGACCGGTTGTCGACCAGGATCAGGTCGGGCTGGTACTTGTCGGCATTCTCCCAGCTCAGCGTCTCCCAATAGCCGCGGTCGTCGGCCACTTCGGGGTCGATGAGATCGAGGCCCCAGCCGGCGAGATCCATCAGCTCGGCGGCGCCGGCGGTGGCGGCGACATAGAGGGCGTCGTTGCCGGCCCATACGGCCAGGGCCGTGAGGCCCGGCTTTTCGGCCACCGCCGCCTGGAAGGCGGCGCGCGCGGCCTCGAAGGCGGCCTTGTCGGCGGCGATCGCCGGCTCGGAGAGATCGGCGCCCAGGCTCTCGGCCAGGGCCTCGTAGTCCTCGATCAGGGTGACGATGGAATCGCCCTGCTTCGGCCCGGTGATGGGGGCGACGGCGCCAAGCGCCGCCACCACGTCGCCGCCGCCGCTCCAGGTGTCCTCCAGCGGCCAGTATTCGGCGACGATCAGATCGGGCTGGAGGGCGGCGACCTTCTCGATGTCCACCTCGCCCCAGGCCTGGCCGACGATCTCGATGCCGGAGAGGTCGAGGCCCTCGAGGGCCTTGGCTTCGGCCACCGGGCTGTCGGCATAGATGCCCACGGGCCGGATGCCCAGCGGGATCAGGCCGGCGGCGGCATCCTGGCTGGCGACGATGCGCTGCGGCACCGCATCGAGCGTGACGGTCTCCCCGGAGCCGCCGACATAGGTCCAGGGATCAGCCCAGGCCGAACCGGACGCGCCGAGGCTCAACAGGCCGGCAAGCAGCAGGGTGCGGGCGGAAAACATGCTCATCTCCGTCAGATTTCGACGGCTTCCTAGCGCCGCGTAAGATGATCGGTCAAGTCATGTTTTTCGGCGCCATGCAGTGGTGATCCGGCGGACCGGCGGGCGCGTAAGCGGGCTGACAGGACGGGAACGCTCGATGTATTCGGTAGTCATGGCAGACTCTCCAGGCGGGCTTCGTCCCGGCGCCTCCGAACCGACCGATCCCGCCGCGCTGCTCGCGCGGGTGGCGCGGGACCGCGACCGGGGCGCACTGGCGGCGCTGTTCGGCCATTTCGGCCCGCGGGTGAAGGCGATGATGCTGCGGCTGGGGGCCGGCGAGGCGCTGGCCGAGGATTTGGTGCAGGAGACCTTCCTGTCGGTGTGGCGCAAGGCCCATCTCTACGCGCCCGAGCGCGGCGCGGTGAGCACCTGGATCTTCACCATCGCCCGCAATCTGCGGATCGACCAGCTGCGGCGCCAGTCGAGCAGGCCCTATGAGGACCTGGAGAAGGTGGGCCTCGAAAGCGAGGAGCCCGACGGCAGCGCGACGACGGAGCGCCGGCAGGTGATCCAGCGGGTCACCGCGGCGCTGCGGACGCTGCCGCCCGAGCAGCAGGAGGTGGTGCGGCTGAGCTTTCTGGACGACATGCCCCATGCCCGGATCGCCGAGACCGTCGGCATTCCGCTGGGCACGGTGAAATCGCGGCTGCGACTGGCCTATGAACGACTCCGGCCGATGCTGGAGGATTTGCAATGACGATCACCCACCATCCCGACATCGCGACCCTGATGGCGTTCAGCGCCGGCACGCTGGAGGAACCCTTCGCCGCGGTGATCGCGACGCATCTGGCCATGTCCGAGGCCGGCCGGGAAACGGTGCGGCGCATGGACGCCATCGGCGGGGCGCTGCTGGAGGACGGGCCGGAAGCCGAACTGGCGCCGGGGGCGCTGGAGCGGCTGCTGGGATCGCTCGATGCCGGGGGCGACGATGTCCCCGCGCCGGCGGCGGAGGGGGCGGAGGTGCCCCTGCCCCTGCGGCGCTACTTGCCGGAGGGGCTCGCGGGCGTGCGCTGGAAATGGACCGGCCCGGGCGTCGCCACGGCGGAGCTGGCCCGGGGCCGGGACGGCCGCTCGCGGCTGCTGCTGCTGCGGGTGGCCGGGGGGCGGCGGGTGCCCGAGCACGGCCATGGCGGGCAGGAGCTGACGCTGATCCTGCAAGGGGCCTATCGCGACCGCTTCGGGGTGTTCGCGGCGGGCGACATCGCCGACCATGACGAAGAGGTGGAGCACCAGCCGGTGGCCGAGCCGGGCGCGGACTGCATCTGCCTGGTGGCGGTGGATGCGAAGCTGACCTTCCGCGGCCGGCTGATGCGCGCCCTGCAACCGCTGTTCGGGATATAGCGATGCAGCCCGGCGTCGCCTGGATCATCGGCGGAGGCTCGGGGATCGGCGCGGCCGTCGCCCGGCTGCTCGCCGGCCGCGGCTGGACGGTGGCCATCTCCGGGCGCGACAGGGCCAGGCTGGAGGCGACGGCGGCGGGCAACGGCTCGATCCGCCCCTACCCGCTGGACGTGACCGACGGCGCCGCCGCTGCCGAGACGACGCGGACCATCGCCGCGGAGCTGGGCCGGATAGACCTCTTCCTGTTCGGGGCGGCGGCCTGGCAGCCGATGCGGGCGGGCGACTACGATTTCGAGAGCTTCCACGCCGTGGTCGACACCAATTTTCTCGGCCTCGTCCGCCTCGCCAATCCGGTGCTGGCGCAGATGACGGCGCAGGGCGGCGGCCATTTCGCGGTGATCGCCTCGGTCGCCGGCTATTTCGGGCTGCCGCGCGCAGCGGCCTATGCCTCCACCAAAGCGGCGCTGATCAACCTGCTGGAGACGATGCGGACCGAGCTGCGGCCGCGCAACATCGTGGTGCGGATGATCGCGCCGGGCTTCGTGAAATCGCCGCTGACCGACAGGAACGACTTTCCCATGCCTTTCCTGATGGAGACGGAGGACGCGGCGGAGCGGATCGTGGACGGGCTGACCCGGTCCGACCGCTTCGAGATCGCCTTTCCGCGCCGCATGGTGTGGCTGATGAAGGCGATCCGCCTGCTGCCCTATCCGGTGTTTTTCCGGATCACCGGCAGGATGCTGCCGAGGGAGCGGGAGTGAGGGACGGCCGGTGACGGGGGCGATGGCTGCATTTGATGCCCGGGCGGGGTTCGGCGCTCGTTGACGGGCCGGAACCCCCACCCTCGATCCAGCCATTCGCGCATGGCGCTCATGGCCTTCTCCCCTCGATGGGGAGGGATCGAGGGTGGGGTGGAGCAACGATCTCGATGCGTCCAATGCGAACAATACCCCTGAAGGGAGGGGGAGACACAGGAACGGAACGCGGTCAGTCCGGGCGGCGGTACTGGTAGATGCCGACGTCGATGGAGCCTTCGGTGAAGCCGGCCTCGCAATAGCTGAGGTAGTAGACCCATTTGCGCTTGAAGTGCTCGTCGTAGCCGAGCGGGGCGATCATGGGCCAGCGTTCGAGGAAGCGCTCGCGCCAGAGGCGCAGGGTGCGGGCGTAGGAGAGGCGGAAGGTCTCGACATTCTCCAGCACCAGGCCGTAGCGGTGGCCGAATTCGCGCATCACCGTCTTGGTCAGAAGCATGCCGCCGGGGAAGATGTAGCGCTGGATGAAGTCGGGGCCGCTGCGGTAGCCGTCGAAATCGGCCTCGTTGATGGTGATGGCCTGGATGGCGGCGGTGCCGCCGGGCTTGAGCCGGTCGTGCACGGTCTGGAAATAGCTGGGCCAGTTGTCCTCGCCCACCGCCTCGATCATCTCGATGGAGGCGATGTGGTCGAACTGGCCCTCGGTGTGGCGATAGTCCTCGAAGACCAGGGTGGCGTATTTGTCGAGCCCCTGGCGGGCCAGGCGCTCCCGGCCGTATTTGAGCTGCTCGGCCGACAGGGTGATGCCGCGCAGGATGGCCCGATAGTCGCGGGCGACGGTCTCGGCAAAGCCGCCCCAGCCGCAGCCGATCTCCAGAACGGTCGAGCCCTCGGTGATGCCGGCCATGTCGGCCACGCGCCGGTACTTGGCCAGCTGGGCTTCCTCCAGGCTCTGGTCGCCCGAGGTGAACACGGCCGAGGAATAGGTCATGGAGGGATCGAGCCACTGGCCGTAGAAATCGTTGCCGAGGTCGTAGTGCTCGGCAATGTTCTTCTTCGAGCCCTCCAGCGTGTTGCGGCGCGACAGGTGGTAGTGGAGGTCGGAGGCGGCGCGGCGGAAGAAGCCGAGATTGGCGCGCTCGAACATGTCCCGGTTCTGCAGGAAGAAGCGGAACAGCGCCGTGAGATCGTCCACCTCGATGTCGCCATTCATGTAGGCGGCGGCGAAGCCCACCGTGCCGCGCTGCATGGCCTCGGAGATGACGTTGAAATTGTTGAGCCGCAGGACGGCGTGCTCGCCCGTGGTGGGATTGCCGACGGTGCGGGTGCGGCCGTTGGGAAAGACGACGGTGACCGCGCCATGGCGCGGCTTGCCGATGAGCGCGACGCCGATTCGCTCGACGATCCAGGAAACGAGGCGCGTCCACGGCGTCGCGCCGGTCCGGGTTTGATCTACGGCAGTTTTTGTCATTGCGCCGCTTGGTCCAACTATCGCACAGCCCGGCGACCGGCCTTGAGCTGTCGCCGCAATTTAAGCGTCAGCGGCACTCCCTTGAGCCACAACAGCATGGCCTGCCAGTGAATGCCCGCCAATACTTTAGCGGCCATGAACGGATATGCAAGCAGCAGTTTGGCCAGCGCGGCATCGCCCAGCGGGCGGCGCGCGCCCTTGAACCAGGCGGTGAGCACGGCGCCTTCGCCCGCCGACAGGGTGATGCCGAGGAACACCTCCTCCCCCGGCGGGCGGATGGCGAAGCGGTAGGTGCCGTCCATGCCGTTGAAGGGCGAGACGTAAAAGGCCTTGGCGGCCCGGTGGCGCAGCGCGCCGTCGGCACCGGGCTCCACCGCCGCCGCATAGAAATGGTGCTCGCCGAAGGTGTTGGAGACCTCGTGGACCAGGAACCGCACCGCTCCGTCCGCGTCCTCGCAGAAGTATACGGTGAGCGGGTTGAAGGCGTAGCCGAAGACGCGGGGATAGGCGAGCATGCGGATGCGCGCCACCTCGCCCATGCCGGCCGCGGCGGCCTTGCGGCGGATGAAGGCGGAGAGGCTGGTGCCGTCGCGGGGGCCGAAATCGCGGGTGAACAGCGAGACGAAATTGAGGCGGTTCAAGGAGAAGAGGCGCAGCTTCTCATCCAGGGAATCAAGCCGGTCGAGATCGACCAGGAGGGAGAAGACGCGGTAGCGCAGGGCGTGGCGCCGGGGGCGGGCGCGCTTGTGCACGACCTCGCCGACATAGAGGGCGCCGGGCGCCTCGCCATTGGCCTCCGCTACTGGGCTGCCCATAGTTCCCGGTCTCCCTCGACCCAGTTGCGGGCGATGCGGCCGCGCTGGTCCGGCACCGTCCAGGGGCGCTGCGCCGGGCCGATGCGCTCGGCCACTTCGAGGCCCGCCTGCAGGCCGTCCTCGTGGAAGCCGTAGCCCATCCAGGCGCCGGCGAACCACAGGCGGTCGACGCCCTGGATGCGCCAGAGCTCGCGCTGGGCGGCGACAGCGCGGGCATCGAACAGGGGATGCTCGTAGTCCACCCGATGCAGCACCGAGCCGGGGGCGAAATCGCGGTGCGGATTGAGGGTGACGAAGAGATCGGTGCGGGTGGGCAGCGGCTGGAGGCTGTTCATCCAGTAGGTGAGGCTCGGCGCCGCCTCGTCGCCCTCGCCGCGCAGATAGTTCCAGGAGGACCACAGATGCCGGCGGCGGGGCATGAAGCGCTTGTCGGTGTGGAGGACGGCGCGGTTGGGGGTGAAGCGGAAGGCGGACAGCAGGTTGCGCTCGGTCTCGGTGGCATCGGCGATGAGGCCGAGGGCCTGATCGGCATGGCAGGCCAGCACCACCTGATCGAAACGGCGGCTGGTGCCGTCCGCGAAGCCGATCTCGACGCCTGCCGCGTGGCGGCGGAGGCCGGCGATGGCGGCGCCGGTGACGGTCTCGATGCGCCCGCCGGCGAGAAGGCGCGACACATATTGGCGCGAGCCGCCCCTGACCGTGCGCCAGACGGGGCGGTTGCCGACCTGGAGCAGGGCGTGGTTGGCGAAGAACTCGATGAAGGTGCGGGCGGGAAAGGCCAGCATGCCGCGCGAGGGCGTGGACCAGATGGCGGCCGACATGGGCAGGATGTGATCCTCGACGAAGGCGCGGGAATAGTTGAAGCGGCGCAGGAAATCGGCGATCGACAGCTCCGGCGGGCACAGGGCGACCTGGCGCCGGGCCTCGCGGAAGAAGCGCATGATGTCGGCCACGAGCTGCCAGTGCCCGGGGCGCACGAGGTTGCGGCGCTGGCCGAACAGGCCGGCGAGATGGCGGCCGGAATATTCCATGCGGCCGCCGGCCACCGAGACGGCGAAGCTCATCGAGGAGGGCGCGGTCTCCACCCCGAGACGGTCGAACAGCGCCGTCAGGTTGGGATAGTTCTTCTCGTTGTAGACGATGAAGCCCATGTCCACCGGCACGCAGCCATCGGCGGTGCGGGCGAGGACGGTGTTGGCGTGGCCGCCGGGGCGGGCGGCCCGCTCGAACAGGGTGACGGGCCGGGTGCGCGAAAGCAGCCAGGCCGCCGACAATCCCGAAATTCCCGAACCGATAACGGCGATGGTCGAGGCGGTCATGGTCGGGACGGTCTCCGGCTGATCGTGCCCCCTGATACGGGGGCAACGACCGGCCGGATCAGTGCGGAGGCTCAGCGGGCGGGACGGGCGATGTCGATCAGGCGGAACTGGGCCTGCTCGCGGCCCTGATAGTGATCGATGGAGAGGCTGCCGGCGAAATGCAGCGGCTCGTCGCCGCCGCGCAGCAGCATGTCGCCCAGGGGCGTGCCGGCGGCGCGGAAGGCGATGGCCTTGAGGCGGGCGCCGTCGTCGGAGGCGAGAGAGAAGCCGACATGGCCGCCCTTGCCGACGACCTGCGGATAGCGCGCCCGATGGGCGGGGAAGGCGAGGACGGGCGAGGGATTGCCGGAGCCGAAGGGCCCTGCCCGCTCGATCTGGTGCAGCAGATCGACCGTGGCGCCCCGCGCGGTCAGCGCCGCATCGATGCGCAGGGCCGAGGCGGCGCGGGCGGCGCGCACGCCGGCGCCCAGCCTCTCGGAGAGGAAGGAACGGAACGGCCCCAGCTCGCCCGGGCGCAGGGTGACGCCGGCGGCCATGGCGTGGCCGCCGCCCCGGGCCACCAGCCCGGCCTCGACGGCGGCGATGACGGCGCTGCCCAGATCGACGCCGGGCATGGAGCGGCCCGAGCCGGTGCCGGTGCCGTCCGGATGGAGGGCGATGGCGAAGACGGGACGCTCGAAGCGCTCGCGCAGGCGGGCGGCGATGAGCCCGACGATGCCGGGATGCCAATCGGCCGAGGCGAGCACCAGGACCGGCGGCCCTTCCCCCTGCCCGATCTCGGCCTCGGCGACGGCGACGGCCTGCTCCACCGCCTCGACCTCGATGCGCTGGCGCTCGTTGTTGAGCTCGTCGAGCCGGGCGGCGAGGACCATGGCCTGATGCTCGTCGTCCAGCGTCAATAGGCGGGTGCCGAGGGCGGCATCGCCGATGCGGCCGCCGGCATTGATGCGCGGGCCGATGAGGAAGCCGAGATGATAGGGATTGAGCGGGCCGTTGACGCGGGCGGCGAGGGCCAGCGCGGACAGGCCGGGCCGGTCGCCCCGGCGGGCGACCTCGAGGCCGCGCACCACGAAGGCGCGGTTGACGCCGGTGAGCGGCACCACGTCGCAGACCGTGGCCAGGGCCACCAGATCGAGCAGGCGCAGCAGATCCGGCAGGCCGG
>ENA-UOVV01002083-UOVV01002083.1-compost-metagenome-genome-assembly--contig:-NODE-2083-length-12142-cov-4.158021_pt1 | contig 12142 bp, 9 predicted proteins | sample MGYA00238155_ERZ761577 | MGnify/ENA primary metagenome ERZ761577 (study PRJEB28898, sample SAMN06268775) | compost metagenome | isolation source: Emeryville, CA | place: USA:Emeryville, CA | collected...
GAGCGTTCCATAAAATCTCCACCGGATGAAATGCTCTCTTCCCAGCACCATCCTGAATCTGATGCCGGCAACTCGTACCCGGCGCTGCAATCAACACATCGTCAGAGATCGCCCGTACCGCCGGTAACAAGACCAACTCTCCTACTCGCATGGAAACATCATAGTGTTCTTTCTCATAGCCGAATGATCCGGCCATCCCACAACAACCCGAGGGAATGGTTTCCACAGAGTAGCCCTTAGGAAGGGACAAAATCTTTACCGTGTGCTCAACCAAGTGAAACGCCTTTTGGTAACAGTGCCCATGCAAGGTTACCTTTCCGGGCGTTTCCGTAAATAAAGAGGCGTCTATCCGGCCGGCGTCTATTTCCATGGAAAGAAACTCATCAATCAAAAAGACCTGTTTTGCAAGCGTATAGGCGTCTCCTCGTATCTCTTTATCAACTAATTCAGGATATTCATCGCGAAAGGTGAGAATGGCCGATGGTTCTATCCCAATAAGCGGTGTATCCGCCGTCACAATGTCCTTCAGAGATCGAACATTCCGGTTAGCAATCTGCTTGGCCCTGCGTACCAAACCTTTGGACAAGTAGGTGCGTCCGCTTTCAAGATGTTGGGCGGGTATAACCTCATACCCCAACGCGCTCAACAATCGGTATGCTGTCTGCCCGATACTAACGTCGTTATACTCTGTAAATTCATCGCAGAATAAATATACCTTCCGCTTGGGATTCCCCAGTCGGTAACCACCGTGTTGCCTTTTTATCCATTTACGGAGCGTTACAGGTCCAACCGTAGGAAGCGACCGCTTTTGTGCAAATCCCAACGCCCACTTTACGACTGACGAGAGGGACTTGCTTTTCACAACGATATTGTAAAGGCCGGACACGTATGAAGCGAGTTTTTGAGATTTGGTGAAATTCGCAATGACCCAAGCCCGGAAGGGCGTCCCGTTGGCATCGTAATAATGCTGAAGAAATTCAGCCTTCATCTTTGCAATATCCACTCCCGATGGACACTCGGTTTTGCACCCCTTACAACTGAGGCATAGGTCCATTACTTCCCTGATCTCAGCATGATCAAAGCGATTGGCCTTCTCAGATTGGGTTAAAAACTGTCGCAACATATTGGCCCGGGCACGGGTGGTATCTTTTTCTTCCCGCGTTGCCATGTACGACGGGCACATCGTTCCACCGGAAATGTGGGACTTGCGGCAATCGCCCGACCCTGAACACTTTTCAGACAAGCGAAGAATACTTTCCTGCCGACTGAAATCAAACAGCGTTTCGATGTTTACATTGGCAGTATCTTGCTCATAACGCAGAAATTGATCCATCGGCGGGGTATTCACAATTTTATGAGCATTAAACACGCCTCGCGGGTCAAACACTTCTTTTACCCGCTTCAATAAATCATATACCTGTTCGCCCAGCACGGCACTGATAAATTCTCCACGTAGCCTGCCATCCCCATGTTCTCCGCTTAATGAACCGTTATATTTTTTAACCAACTGTGTAGTCTCTTCCAATACATCGCGGAACGCCTTTTTACCCTGTGCTGTCTTCAGGTTAATTAGGGGTTCCACATGTAGCTCGCCTGCTCCTGCGTGTGCATAATAAGATGCCTTTAACCCATGCCTATCAAGAAGAGCTTGTAATTCAGCGATATAAGCAGGTAAATCCTCGGGCGATACGGCACAATCCTCGATAAGATTCACGGGTTGCACATCGCCCGGTAAATTGCGGATCAAACCCAGTCCCGCTTTCCGGACATCCCATACTAAATTGGTGTCGGGACCTGTAACCAAGGGGTGCGCATATCCCAAGCCTCCTGCCAGCAGCTCTTTTCTTAAAGCCTCTGCTTTTTCCTTGACTTCACCAGGTGTCTCCCCCCTGAATTCTACCATCAAGAGCGCCTCCGGATCTCCTTCTATAAAGAAGCGATTGTACTGATAGGTGGGATGACCCTTCGTAAAGTCCAGAATGTATTTATCCACCAATTCGGACGCCTCCGGACGGTGGCGCAATGCCACAATATTTGCCTGAAGCGACTCGATTAAAGTGCGACAATGGATACACAGCAATCCTACCTCAGCCGGAGGCAATGGAATAAGATTTAGTGTGGCCTCCGTCAATATCCCCAGCGTCCCCTCAGCTCCTGCGAAAAGCTTGCAAAAATTAAATGGCTGGGTATCGTCACCAAGCATGTCCAGTGCATAGCCGGTATTGCGGCGCGTAAGAGTCGGTTTGGGATATCCGGTTCGTATGGCTTTACGATTGTCAGGATCGGTGAGAAGTGCATTTATATCGCGGTAAATTTCACCTTCCCGATCTTTCTGTTTTAACTTATCGAAGAACCTTCGCTCATCCAGCGCTTCAAAAATCACTTCAGAACCGTCATCCAGGAGCACGTGCGCCGATAGGAGGTGGCTGCGTGTGTCACCCCAAACAATCGAATGCAGGCCGCAAGAATTGTTCCCCACCATTCCGCCGATCATCGCGCGGCTCGCCGTGGAGGTTTCCGGGCCAAACATCAGTCCATAAGGCCGTAGATAGGCGTTCAGATCATCACGGATGACACCGGGCTGAACGCGCACCCAACGCTCCTCGGCATTTACTTCCAGTATCTGGTTGAAATGCTTAGAAACATCGACAACAATGCCCCGGCCGACCACCTGCCCGGCAAGAGAAGTGCCAGCCGTCCGGGGAATCAACGTGATTCCTTGAGCCTGCGCAAAAGCGATTAACTTCTTTAAGTCATCTAAATCACGAGGAATTGCCACTGCCAACGGACGCTCCTGGTATACCGAAGCGTCTGTTGAATACGCCCGCAATATCGTTTGATGTTCAGGAGTTTCATTATAGTAAAAAGCACCTTTCAGGTGGTTCCTAAGTACGTCCATTAACGCCATCTGTTCCTTGTCCACTATCATCCGCCAGCGCAGCATATCTCCCGTCTACTTGAGGGACACGCATAACAAATCGATTCCTTTGCTACAATTCATTGATATACAAGTCTTTCCAACGAACTTTAATACCGCCACCGTCATGGATCTGCAGCGCAATAAAGCCGGTTGCTGCCCCTATTTTCTCATCGGAAAGATGAACCATTTTCTTACCATTTAACCAGCTGGTTACTTCGTTTCCCACTGCCCGGATTTTCAGGGTGTTCCAATCTCCTTCCTTCAGGTACTTTTCTTTTTCCGGCTCTGGCTGAATCAGCCATCCCCGGCCATACGATTCGTAAATACCGCCGGTATGAAAACCGGAAGGCGCTACCTCTACCTGCCAGCCGCTGATTTTGACCCCCTCTATATCGGAACGGATAAACACGCCACTGTTACCGTCCGCCTCCTGTTTAAAACGAACCGTCAGTTCGAAGTCCTTATATGTATCATTGGTTGACAGGTAGCCATATTGCTTATCAGGACCGCTTTCACAAACCAACTCCCCATTTTCCACGTACCATTTCTCGGTACCGTGAATGGTCCATCCGGTCAGGTCCTTACCATTAAAAAGACTCTTCCGCTGGGCGGACGCCCCAAGGTGGATTAACATGCACAGCATGGCCACCAACACTTTCGAATTGGATATCATTTGCTTTTAATTTAATTAAACACGTTTCTGAGGTTCCTATCAGGCAAAACTAAAAAACTATCCGTTGATCTCCCAGCCCTTTCGGTAAGTACGACGCAAAAATTTATCTGCCTCCGGATGATTTGGAAACCTCATGTTTACAGCATCCCACTCCAGTTTGGTATCCGGCACGCGGATGGCAACCGTTCCCAATAAAATTGCTTCGGTCATTGGCCCGGTTTGCGCAAAGTGCGATTCCGTCTTTGGCCCTCCAAGACAAGCGTTCACGAAATGATGGTAGTGGTTCCGTTCGTCCAGCTGCGGCCGCTTGTAGCTGCTGAACTTGCTTTCGGGAAGCAGCACAGGCATCCCCCCGTGCGGAATCAATAACGCACCCTCGGTTCCGATCAGCATGGCCGCCTCCTCCGGATATTTACCACCTTTGTATAGAGCCTGAACCTCTGCGGGCGGATAATATTCACCATCGAACCATTCGACAGGCAATACGTCTATTGTCTTTTCGTTGCCCGGGAACATCCACGTAATATGGTTGCTTTGGGGCCACGTGTCACCCCGACGTTCAGCAGAATCCTTCCAGGAACCTTGAACTTCGGCCATCACAGACAGAGGCGCTTTCATATCTAATCCTTTCCAAACCGCGTCAAAAATATGACAGCCGATATCTCCCGACCAACCGGTACCAAAGTCCTGCCAGGCACGCCATATCCCCGGATGATAGATGGTCGGTGAGTAAGGCCGCATGGGAGCAGTGCCTATCCATTTATCCCAATCCAGCCCTTTCGGAACTTCCTGCCCCTGCGCAGGGCGGGGACCCTTAATCCGGTAGCCCTCGATACCCGAACGGTTGGAGCATAGATACGCGTGCTTCACTTTCCCGATAACGCCCTCCCGTATCCATTGAACCGCTGTGCGGTCGCCGATGGAAGACGCTATCTGTGTCCCAAGCTGCGTCACTACGCCTGTTTTTACAGCCGCTTGGGTAAGCTCGCGCACTTCTGCCACATCGTGGCACATGGGCTTCTGGCAATATACATGTTTTCGCGCCTTAATGGCTCCCATGGCAATGACGAAGTGATTATGATCAGGTACCGTGACATTGACCGAATCAATCGTCTTCTTCTCTTTCTTGAGAAGCTCTCGCCAATCGGTATAAAGGCGGGCGCCGGGAACCATCTCCGCAGCTTTCTGAAGCATGTTTTCATCCACGTCGCACAGAGCTACAATTTCCACATCCGGATGTGACTTGAAATTCTGGAGGTCGTGGGCGCCCATACCGCCGACGCCTATACAAGCATGCCGGAGCTTTCCTGTTTTCGCAGCGTATGCCTGCACCGATTCAAAGATCAATGGCGCACCGATGGCCGCGGTAGCGGCGGTCACCAAAAATTTCCTTCGGGATGCTGAATGGTTGTTGTTCATACCTTCTTATATGGATTACGGGGTTTAAAAAATTGGTTGTTCTCGTATCTACCACAAAGATATATATTCAACTTGTATATACAAGAAAAACGGATAGTTATTTGGCATTGTCCAGGGAAAGGATATACATAACCGCCGTCTCGGCATCTGCTTCCGAAATTTCCGGATGTGGAGGCATCACCGCGTTGCCCCACGACCCTCTGGCACCTAATATAATGCGTTTTGCAAGCACGCGGATGTATGTGCTGTTCATCGGATAGCGGGCCGCAATATCTTGGAAGGCGGGTCCCCGCTTCCGGTCTGTTTCTTTGTGACAGATAAAGCAATCGGAATAAGAGATGAGCACCTTGCCCCGGTTTAATACTTCCCCGGTGGGGGCCACATCTGTATCGCCAGCTAATTTTTTGACAGGTTCCGGATCCGCATTTTCATGGAAGATGGTAGCCTGTTTGTTTTGTGCGCTCTTTCCGCACCCGATGACCACCAACAACGCTGTATAATAAATGAAAACCGACCTTGAGAACGTATGCATAGGCACCTCCCAAGGATCGTTAATCCGGCAATACCTTTACTCGGATGTTTCGGAACAGCACTTTGCTTCCCGGATCATGGCCCTGCAAAGCAAATGTACCACTTGAAATAAACCGTCCGGTGTTGGGTTTCGCGTCTGGGATAGGCTCGTTATATTCCAGGATAAGTTTCCCGTCGATCAAAATGCGGACGGTTTTATCTTTCACGATGATGTGCTGTGTATACCATTGGTTATCCCTGACAGGTACGGTATCGACGTGGACCACCCCATAAATACTTCCTGACCGCCGCCAGTCCGAATGGGAAATGTTCACCTGAACCTCATGTCCCACGGCCGGAAAGCCTTCGTCCTGGAATTGGGTATGGAAATAAATTCCGGAATTTGAGTGGGGGAACGTCATTACATCAACTTTCAGCTCAAAGTTCTTAAAGTTATGGTTGTCTACGTCACCCACGTAAAACAGGTGCGACCGTTGTCCGTTTACCACAATAGCGCCATCCTCCACCCGGAACGTTTCGGGGTTTTCATTAACTTTCCAGCCGTCCAGTGTTTTCCCATCAAACAGTGGAATCCATCCATCCGAGGCGCCGCCGCCCACCTGTGCCTTTGATACTCCGCTACCCAGGAGCCATAGTACCACTAAAACAAAAAGATATCTATTCATAATTTTTAACATTATCGGTAAGTCGTTGCATCGCAATCGGCAATCGGCAATCGTATGTTTCCAATCCCGGCACGTTCATTGCCACCAGGTAGGTTCTCCCACTATCGGGAAATTCCGCCAACTGTTTTTCACACAGATCCTTACGCGCGGTCGTAACCAGTAGTTGATCCCGATTCGGCCCAACAAACGCGCACGACGACACGTGCGGTACCGGCAACGGAATCCAATATTCCAGCTTACCCGTAGCGGCATCGAAGCCTCCCACCCCACCACCTCCCCAAAACGCTATCCACAGTATGCCTTTCGCATCCATACACATGCCATCGGGAATACCCATCCCGTCCGGTACTTTTATCACTATGCGGTCAAAAGTAATTACGCCGGTCTCAGCATCACACCGAAACGCCCTTACCTCTTTCGTCGGCGAATCGATAAAATACATCGTTCGGTTGTCAGGCGACCAGCACATGCCATTCGAAACCGTCACCTTTTCAATTTTTTTATCCTCTGTCCAGTTGCCTGACACGCGATACAAGTCGCCCCCCTCAGGATCGTGGTTTATGTGCGTTGTCCCCACCCAAAGATTCCCGTAGCAATCCACGGCTCCATCATTGCACCGGTGATGTTCCCACACGATTCCCAGGTCAGAAGCCACTGTAATCTCATGAGTGGTTAGGTCATATATACCTACACCTCCCTGGGCCCCAATAACTAGGAAGTTGTCGTCACCAAAAACCGGGCAGATAAGTGAAACCATCCGCCTTCCGGTGTACCTAACCAACCGATCATCATCGAGGTTATACTCAAAAATCGAGTTCCCAAGGATATCTACCCAAAAACAGCTACCCCGCCCGGCATGCCACATCGGTCCTTCGCCCAAAATCGTTGCCGGTGCATTCAACGTTCTGGCGCCATCAATGATTATGCTCATACGATTCCATCTTCCTGATCCATTCCCCCAAATATACTATTTCACTTCTTTGTTTCGATAACCGTACAAACGGGAAAGTGCCAGACAGTCGTCCACCGGCAATATGCCGTCTGAGCAGGTAGCGTGCGATAGGCTTGCCGCAGCGGCACATACTCCCAGGTTGAGACTCCGTTCCATGTCCCACCCCTCATGGACCCCCATCAGCACCCCGGCGGCGAGTGCGTCGCCGGCACCGTTTGCGCCGACCACATTATCCCGGGGCAAATATAAACTAGGCTGAAAAAGCCGAAACCCGTCGCGGTGAAAGGCCCATACACCATCCGGGTGGTGAATGATTATCCATTCGTTCACACCCATCCTGAATATCAATCTCACTACCTCATGGCACTGTCGGCCCATTTCGCCTGTATCCGCAATATCCATCAGATTGATTCCCGAAAGCTTGCCAGCCTCGTATTCGTTGAGAAGCAGATAATCAACATAAGGTAGCGCACTCGGAATAATGGTTGAGAATCGGTCAGAGTCTTCACTCACCAGATCAACGGAGGTAACAAGCCCTTCGTTTTTAGCGCATTCCAGCACGTGTGAAGCCTTAGTCCTTCCGTCCGGCAGGATCTCATCCAACCGATCAAGTAGCAACAGGTATCCGAGATGAAACATTCGGGCCCGCGACATCCGAAAATCGAAATGCTCGATATCCAACAGCGAGTTGGCACCACGATGATGGAAGAAGGTACGTCGACCGGTGTGTTTGACGGAGGTCACGATGGTATAAGACGTTGGAACGTCCGGTGTCGTGTGTAACTGCTGTACATCGATACCGACTTCCCGGCAGTGTTCCACAATTCGGGTTCCATTGGAATCATTACCCACCAAACCGAGGGCCTCCAATGGAAAGGGCGCGCCAAGTTTTTTCAGATCCATCAGAATATTATACGCCGACCCGCCATTACTCGTGTACTCTCCAAGGATATTTACCAGTGACTGTTCGACCGGAAATTTATCAATCAACTTAACCTGATCCAGTATCCAGTTGCCTGCCGCCAGCAGCCCCGACCGATTCGTATGATTTTTCGACATGGTCAATGGATTATTCATTCAGCAACTTCACCAACGGAGGTTCGTCTTCTATGATTTCGGGAAATCGCCCGATCTCGGTATCCCAAAAGAAATTATCGTTTTCATCATCGTTGGCGGTAGATACCTCGCCAATGATACACTCGGGAGAAACCGGATAAAATGCATGCCAAAGCAGCGGAGTAATCGTGATGCGTTCACCTGCTTTTAACACAATGGGCTGGCCATTGCTAATTGGACGATATTCACCGTTGATTTTAACGTTTATAAATTCCTGTTCAACGGTTTCGGGATTTTCTCCCCACAACGTAACCGCGAGTTCACCCGCTCGGCATATAATATCCTCCTTTTTCTGCTTATGGTAATGTGCCGGTGTGGTCTGGTCTCTCCAGGCGTACATCAGCTTTTCACAATATTCGGGCTCTGCGGCAAGATTCACCAATACCAGCCCTTCCTTACGAAAAATCCCTAATCCAAAATCCGTTACGTCCCACGCGGGATTGGGTGGCAATGCCCAACCATTGCGTTCGAAAAAATTGATCGCAGAACGCACCGCATAATTTATCTCTGACCGTTTCATTGATTACTTCTTTTCTTTTTTTGTTACCGGGGTCATACTACAAGTGTGGAAGGGAAAGAGACATTCACGAACGTACCCGTTTCCTGTGAACGCAACGCTGCGTTAAATACCCGATGGCTATCCACGGCTTCCTCAGGCGTTGCACAGCCAAACTTCCCGTCCAACAAACCTTCACGCTCTGCAATATAAGCCGCGAACATTTGCATGAAACAATCCGGAAAGCCTGCTTCGAAAATACCACCCGTGATGGTTTCAAAGGGCATTTGAAATCCGAGGTCCGTGCGCTTCCACCACTGCTCGGCGCCATTGGTGAACTGCCAAAAGGCTTTCGTATCCTTGGTGCTGTACCGCACACCGCCTTCCGTTCCGTAAATCTCAATGTACCAAGTATTTGTTTCACCCGGTGCCAGTCGTTTCATTTCCAGTTGCATGGGCACCTGCTCACCATTGATTTCTACCTGGGTACTCAATGTAGCATTGTTCCAGGTATCACATACCGCCATTCCCCCTTTTCCATCGGGCCGCTCAGTGATGATCTTTTGCAATTGGGCAAACACCTTGGTCGGCTTCCAACCTAACCGAAGCGGCACATGCAATGCATGCATACCCAAATCTCCCATCACACCGATTTCACCGCAATATTGTGATTGGCGCTTCCAATTGATCGGTTTCTGCGCATTCATATCGCTCGCGTGGAGGAAACCCGACCGGACTTCAAATATCCGGCCTAATCTTCCGGATTGCACTTCGGCGATAACCCGCTGTGGTCCGGGCAGAAAAGGCATTTCCGAACTGCAACGCACAAATCGTCCTAACTTGGTCGCCTCGGCAGCGATCGCTTCCGCTGCCTCCTGATCAATACCGAAAGGTTTCTCACCCAGCAAATCTTTGCCTGCCCGCAAGATATCAATGTATAATTCACGGTGCAGGTTATGCGGAACGGCAATGTATACCACATCCACCTGATCACTGTTGATCAGTTCCCGGTAGTCCGTTGTCAGCAACGAAACACTGTCAATTTGTTTGTACCAAGATAATATGCTTTCATTCAGATCGCAAACCGCGGTAAGCTGAACCCGCACGGGGAAATCCTTTAAGGCAAACCAGCGTCCAAATGCGCTCGCCGCCTCGCGTCCCATCAATCCGCCGCCAATGATGCCTATGTTTACTGTTTTCATTTATGCCTATTTTAACAATCCGATTACTTCGGCTGGTTTAGCTTTTTCATGTACAATGGCCATCAACGCACGGGTCATTCCGCTTGGATTGGCATGCTGAATTACATTCCTTCCATATACGATGCCTCTCACCCCCTGCTGCATCAAACCATAGGTACGCTGAAGAATTTCCTCATCGCTCGCTTTTCCGCCACCACGTACCAATACCGGAATGTCTCCTGCAGTTTCTACGACACGATGGTAGTCATCGACGTTATCGGTAGGGTCGGCCTTGATGATATCCGCACCGAGTTCCACGCCCTGCCTCACCAATGGAATGATTTTCGCTGGATCACCATTCACCATATATCCTCCGGCTTCGGCATTTGGGCGGAATACCAAAGGTTCTACCATCAGCGGGATACCATAACGTTCCGTCTCAGGCTTTATCTTCAATATATTCTGAATACATTGGTCGGTCACCTCCGGTTCATCCGGAATGCTGAATAGGTTCACGACGACGCATGCGGCATCCAAACGGACCGCCTGCTCTACCGGGTTTTCGATCATCCGGCTGAATAAGGTACGCGGCAATTGCTTACCGTATACATTGGCTACGTCGGTACGTAAAACCAGTGACGGTTTCTCCCGTCCGGGAAGGGACTGTAGATAATGTGCCTGACCAACCGTAAGCTGAATGGCATCGGGGGCTGCATCCACCAACACATCCACGGCATTCTTGATGCTTTCAATACCCTGCAAAAAAGAATACTCATTAAAAAACCCGTGGTCTATGGCTACATCAAAGCAATTGCCTGAGCTCCTGTTAAAGAGTCTGTTTAATCTATAAGTTTTCATAACACAAATATAACCATTAAATCAACTTGTATATACAAGTTATAAAAATTATTTTAAAATAATTTCATCGACAAATAACCAGGCCTCCCCGCCCGCACCGGGATATCCATCAGGAATCTTCCGGTAAGGCCGGGCAATCAGTTTCAGGTAGCGCAGGTTGGTGGTATGGATGGGGCAATCGATCAGCCTATGCCCTTCCAGTTGTTCGGGTTTACCCGGTACGGGTGATAACTTTGCCAATAATTTTTCTTCCGTTGTATCGGCGCCTCCCCATACTTCGATATACTCCGGTGCATAAACGGGCATATACGTAATTCCTTGATAGTTTTGCATCACGCTAAGCGTCAAGGTATCGATTGCCGTTGGTTCATCAAAATGCATTACGGCCGACAAAGGCGACTTTAGGTACCCCTGCCATTTTCCATCGGCATGGTTGTTACCTCCACTCTCCAAATCAAAAAACGAGATTTCCCTGCGTGCGGGATATAAATAATGGGGCCGGCCTTCCATCACAATACGGTCTGGTGTTTTCGCCGATCTCACATACCCGCGCACGATGGTGGGACTTGGCGCCCATCCTTCCTTAAATGCTTTCACCGATAATTGTTGGTTGCTTCGGATCGAAATTGGCTTATCAAATACGGTGCTGTTCGAACTATCCGGCTCCTTTCCATCCAGCGAGTAGCGGATTTCTACACCGGGGATGGGGTGACTCATCGTAATCTGCAGCTCATCGCGGAAAAAAGTCCGCGCCGGGGTGATCTGCGGTACCGTCAACGATAACGTTGTCTGCCCATCATCGACAAAGCCCATTTCAACAACCTTCGTTGGAAACGAAGCCGTCAATTGGGAGACCTCTTCATTGGTAATGGGTGTATTCCAGATATACACCCGCCGTAATGCGTCGTTGGCCAGCAACTCTTTGATTCCAGCGGCCGTAATAGCCGTTCCACTTAATCTGACGCTACCCAATTTGGGCAGTGCATGCAATGCCGTCAGGCCTGCATCATCGATCGGGGTATCATTCAAATTGATATCACGGAGATTTTTGAATTTCGCGACTGTCTCCAATCCTTGCTTGCCGATGGGCATACCGTCAACATTCAACGAAACGATCTGTTGTGCGATCGGTTCCAGCTCCGCCAACGCTTGGTCGGTATAAAAGTCCGCTCCGTAAAAGCTCACCGAAAGTGCCGGTGATCCATCTGCTAATACACGGATCACCCGATAGGGTGTTGAAAGTTTTTCGATCTGCTTCGCATCCGCTGCGGGGAAATCAAAATTTTCCTCCTTATGGATCGGATAAACCGCTCCAATGGCCAACAGGAGAC